>ERZ761603.1749-NODE-1749-length-15824-cov-206.711142_pt1 | contig 15824 bp, 9 predicted proteins | sample MGYA00511879_ERZ761603 | MGnify/ENA primary metagenome ERZ761603 (study PRJEB28899, sample SAMN02850040) | bioreactor sludge metagenome | biome: EBPR Sludge; feature: EBPR Bioreactor; material: flocular biomat | place: Australia: Thorneside Wastwater Treatment... | reverse complement strand
CGATGCCGTCAACCTGGCCTGGTTTGCCCAGCCTGGCGGGCTCGCCTTCCTGGCGAGTCGGCGGCCCGACAGCGCGCCGCAAGTCCCACGATAAACTGCCGTTGCTGGCGCCGTCCCGAGTCGGCGTCAAGGTTACCCGCCCAGCCCTCGGCGACCCGAGCGAGCGCCAATCAAGGCGCTCGGTTCGTCATCGCACAGGTCCGCTGACAGACTCATGACCGGACCGACGAGGTCGACCGGAACCGGGAACAGGCAAAACGGCGGCCCGTTCCAGCTTCCCGTCAGGCGAGATTGCGCAGTTCGCGCAATGCCACCGAAAGCATGGCGGCATCGGTCATCGGTGCGCTGCGCAACTCGGCGAGCAGGCGTGTCGTGCGCTCCACCAAGGCGGCGTTGCTCGACTTCCAGAGTGCGACCAGCTCCGACACTTCGCCTTCGGTGACCGTTCGCAGTGCGTTCGCCGTAACACTCCGCTGCAGTCCTGACAGGTCGTCGTGCATCGCCCCCTTGGCGAGGGTCTGCCAGTAGCTCTCGGCCGGCAGCGCGGCGATCCGATCCTGCAGCCAAGCGACACTCAACTCCTCCGACACCGCAAAGAAGACGCCAGCGACCGTCGCCACCGGGCGCCCGGTCGCGCTTGCCACCTCGGCCATGTCGAGCGCAGCATAAAGCACATCTGCCGCGACCACGCGGTGGGCGATGTCGTGCGGCACACCCTGGTCTTCGTAACGTGTGACGCGCGCTGCCTGGTCACTGGCCGCATCGGCGCCGAGAAGCTGACCGAGGCACTGGTATACCGACTCGACGACTGGCGCGAGGTGCTCGATGGTCTTCTCGACCTCGTCGCGCAGACGGTGCGAGCGGAGAAACCAAAGGGTCGCCCGCCAGATGGGACGATCACATTCGAGCAGCATCGCCGCCTGCACACGGTCCGGAACCTTGTTGTCGAGCGCCTCTATTGATCGCCACAGCGGCTCCAGGCCAAACACCTCGCGTGTCAGCAGAAAGGCGCGGACGATTGCCGGCGGCCGCTCGCCGCTCGCCTCGGCAATCCGGTGCACGAAAGTCGCGCCAACGCGGTTCACCATTGCGTTGAGCACATGGGTGGCGATGATCTCACGCCGGAGCGGATACAGCGGCAGGTATGCGGCGTAGGTCTGGCGCACGGCGGTCGGAAAATACCGGGTGAGAGCGGCGGCACACCAAGGCTCGTCGGGGAGATCGGATGCGAGGAGTTCGTCGTACAACCAGATCTTGCCGTATGCCAGCAGCACGGCACGCTCGGGGTTGACCAGACCAAGCCGCCTTGCCCGACGCACGGCGATCTCCTCGTCGTCCGGCAGGTATTCGAGGCTACGCTTGAGCCGCCCGGCCTTCTCGAGGAACTGGATGAAACGCTGTTCGCCGTCCAGCAGCTGCGACGCGACGCGACCCGCTACGGACAGTGCCTGCGTCTGGGCGTAGTTGTCGCGCAACACGAGTTGTCCCACTTCGATGGTCATCGAGGCGAGCAGCGTGTTGCGCTGCTTCTCGGTGAGTTCGCCCTCCGACACCACCAGACCCAGCAGGATCTTGAGGTTGACTTCGTGGTCCGAGGTGTCCACGCCAGCCGAGTTGTCGATTGCATCGGTGAAGATGCGGCCACCAGCAAGAGCGTACTCGACGCGGCCGAGCTGGGTCAGGCCGAGGTTGCCGCCCTCGGCCACCACCTTCGCCCGCAGCTGCCGGCCGTCCACCCGCAGCGGGTCGTTGCTCCGGTCGCCGACCTCGGCGTGCGTTTCCTGCGCGCTCTTGACGTAGGTGCCGATGCCGCCGTTGTAGAGGAGATCGACGGGCGCTGTCAGGATCGCTGACATCAGCTCGTTTGGACTCAATGCCTCGGCCTCGATGCCAAGCACCCGCCGCACTTCGGCCGAGACTGGCACCGACTTCACGCTGCGCGGCCACACCCCGCCGCCATGTGAGATGAGTTGCGGGTTGTAATCGCCCCACGACGAGCGCGGCAGCCGGAAGAGGCGCTCGCGCTCGACGAAGCTCGTCTCGGCGTCCGGGTCCGGATCGAGGAAGATGTGGCGGTGGTCGAACGCGGCAAGCAGCCGGATGTGGCGCGACAGCAGCATGCCGTTGCCGAACACGTCGCCCGACATGTCACCGATGCCGGCCACCGTGAAGTCGGTGGCCTGGGTATCGATGTCCATCTCGCGGAAGTGGCGCCTGACAGATTCCCAAGCGCCGCGAGCGGTTATGCCCATTGCCTTGTGGTCGTAGCCGACCGAGCCGCCGGACGCGAACGCATCAGACAGCCAGAAGCCATATTCCAGGCTGATTTCGTTCGCCAGGTCGGAGAAAGTGGCGGTACCCTTGTCCGCCGCGACCACCAGGTACGGATCATCCGCATCGCGCCGGCGAACCTGTGGCGGCGGGATCAGTTGGCCGCCGACCAAGTTGTCGGTGATGTCGAGCAGACCTCTCAGGTAGTCCTGATAGCAGCGCACACCCTCCTTCATGAAGGCTTCCCGATCGGCAACGGCAGGTGCCCTCTTCAGCACGAAGCCTCCTTTCGAGCCGACTGGCACGATCACGGTGTTCTTCACCATCTGCGCCTTGACGAGACCCAGCACCTCGGTGCGAAAGTCTTCGGGGCGATCGGACCAGCGCAGCCCGCCGCGCGCCACCTTGCCGCCGCGCAGATGTACCCCCTCGAAGCGCGGTGAGCAGACGAAGATCTCGAACATCGGCTTGGGCTCGGCAAGCCCCGGCACCTTCGATGCATCAAGCTTGAAGGAAAGGAAACTGCGCCGCTCGCCCTGCCCGTTCCGGCGCCAATGGTTGGTGCGCAGCGTGGCGAGCACCAGCGCCAGATACTGTCGGAGCACACGGTCCTCGTTGAGGTTATCGACGCGCTCGAGCGCCGCCTCGATCGCCCGCACCTGCGACGCGGCTGCGTCGTCATCCTCCTGCTCGGGATCGAAACGCAGCTTGAAGAGATCCACCAGCATGCGCGCCAGTTCGGGGTTGCCCGCGAGCGTGGACTCGATGAACGACTGTGAAAGGGGAAACGCGATCTGATGCAGATACTTGGCATAGGAGCGCAGGACCACGATGTCGTCGGCGGCGAGGCCGGCGGCAAGGACGAGCCGGTTGAAGCCGTCGTTCTCGACCGTGCCGGCGAAGACGCGTCCAAACGTGTCTTCGAAGTTGCGACGCAGCGCGTCGATCTCGATTTCCGTTCCATCGCAAGTGGCGAGCCCGAGGTCTTCGATCCACACGGGCGGCGCGTCCTCGGGCGCGATACGGTAGGGCCGTTGTTCGAGGACGCGGAGCCCCATGCGTTCGAGCATCGGCAGGCTGTCGGAGAGCACGGCAGGACGGCCGGGATGAAAAATCTTGAAGCGCAGCATGCCCGCCGCTGCCTCCACGGGGCGGTAGAGGTTCATTCCGAGTTCACCGCTGGCCAGTGATCTCTCCATCGTCTCGATGTCGGGAACCGCATTGCGCGCCGGATAGTCTTCGCGGTATGACGCGGGAAACGCCGCCGCAAAGCGCCCCCAGGCGTGGTTGCCGCGTGCCTCGCCGAAGGTGTCGAGCAGCGCCTGCCGGAGATGGTCGCCCCAGCGGCGGGAGGCGGCGGCGAGACGCGCCTCGAGTTCCCGGGCGTCGTATGGCGGGATGTTCCCCGGTCGGGTCCGCACGGTGATCAGAATTCGTGCCAGCACCGATTCCGACACCAGGATGTTGAAATCGGAACTCAGACCGTTGAAGGCCTCCGTCAACAGCGCCTGCCAGCGGCACCGGAGATCGGTGTTGTAGCGCTCGCGCGGCGCGTAGATCAAACAGACGCAGTAGCGCTCGAACGCATCACGGCGCACGAAGAGTCGCAGGCGCTGGCGCTCGCCGAGATGGAGGATGGCGAGCGCATTGTGCAGCAGTTCGTCCTCGCCGATCTGGAACAGTTCGTCGCGCGGATAGGTCGCGAGCACGCTGTCGAGCGCCTTCGCCGCGTGTCCGCCGGGCTCGAAACCGGCGCGCGCGACGACGTTCCGCACCTTGCGCCGGAGCAGCGGAATTTCGGGCGGGCTCAGACTGTACGCCGAGTAGGTGTACAGACCGAGGAAACGGTGCTCGCCACAGACTTCACCGCGCTCGTCGTAGCGCTTGATGCCGATGTGGTCGAGGTAGCCCGGCCGATGCATCGTCGAGCGCGAGTTCGACTTGGTGACCAGCAGGAGGTCCTTCACCCGCGCATAGGCACGGGCCTCGGCTGGGAGCGCGGCAAAGCTCGCGGACGGTTGCTCGTCATCGCCGCCGCGCAGAATACCCAGGCCGGAGCCCGGGACAACGTGCAGCGCATCCGTGTCGTCAGCCCTCGCGAGGTCGCTGGTGCGAAAGCCGAGGAAGGTGAAGTGACCGGACACCAGCCAGCGCAGGAAGGACTTGGCTTCCTCGACCTCATCGATGGCCAGGGGCGGGGGGTGCCGCTCGAGTTTGTCGATGATGTCGGCGGCGCGCGCGAGCATGACCTGCCAGTCCGCGACGGCCAGCCTGACGTCGGCGAGTACCCGCGCGATGTCTCGCGCGAGCGTCTCGAGCGCCTGTACATCGGGCACGCGATCGATCTGCAAATGCATGAACGACTCACGCACCACGTCATCGGTCAGCGCGACCGCTTCGACGAGTCCTCCCGCCAAGTCGCGGCGGTTCGCCATGACCGGGGGGACGATGAGGTGCAGGGCGAGGCCGTGGCGGTTCACCTCCATCGTCACGGTGTCCACCAAGAAAGGCATGTCGTCGTTGACGACCTCGACGACGGTATGCGTGGACTGCCAGCCATGCTCCTCGATGCTTGGATTGAAGACCCGCACCTTGGCGCTGCCCGGCTCGCGGCGACGGGCGAACGCCAAGTGAGAAAGCGCTGCCCCGTAGGTGTCTGCCGGTTTGAGATCGACCACATCGTCCGCGTGCAACTGCCGGTAGTACTCGGCCACGAAACGCTCGACCGCCGGCTGCTCGTCGGCCGCAACCTTGGCGCGCAAGAGCGCGCGCACGGCTGCCAGATGCTCGGTCTTGCCCTGTTCGGTCAATGGACGCATGTCGGACTCCTCCCAGCGCTGGAGAAACGAAGGGACAGGCGCTGAAGTATAGGTGTTTTGTGTCGTGTTGGGCTGGAGGGGCCAGTCGTCACTGGCGAGAAAGCGGTCTGTGGAATGCTGACACCCGGCAACAAGGAGGGGCCACGTCGCGACGTGGTTCGAAAAGCGCGCGACCACTCGCCACCAGATCGCCGGTTTCCGTGCGCCACGGTAGACGACTGCAACTGCGGCCCAGGCGCTATCCACATGGCAAGTTTCTCCGTGACTCATGCGCTTTGGTCTCCTGAAATCGCCGGAAATTCCCACAACACACGATTGCATGCCCATCAGCTACGACATTGGCAACCAACCGGATGCCGCGCCGCACAATGAGAAAGCGGTTGACCGTCGAGAATTCAAGGTCTAGCCTAGTTCGAATCACGGCCGGGGACGCCCACAGAACGCCCCCCCCGTCGAACCGGACGCTCGTTGGTTTACCGCTTCTCTCGTCACAGGAGGCATGCCATGCGTTGGTCAAGCAACTCATCCAAATCCCCTTGCTCGCCAGGCATCGCTGTCATCAGCATCCTTCTGATGACCGCCTGCGGCCAGTCCGCGAGCCCACCGGCAAGGCAGACGACCAGTGCGCCGGCGACGACTGCGGCGGACGATGTTCGCCGCTTCACCGGCGACTGGACCGTTACCGGCAATCGCCGCGTCATGAATCTCCTGCCAGGACAACAGGCAGCGATCTTCAATGTCAGCGGTTCGATGATGCTGAGCGGCAAGCAGCGACTCAATCGCGCTTTCCAGTCCGAAGCCATCGGCTTTGCCGACACCACCACCGGCCTGCATGGGCGGAGCGTGTGGACGGACGAGCATGGCGACAAGGTCTTCAGCGAGTTGAGCGGCGAAGGCTTTGGCCCCAGCCAGTTGATCGAAGGCAAGTTCACCGGCGGCACGGGTCGCTACGCCGGAATCAGCGGCGAATACAGCTTCAAGTGGCAGCGCCTCGGCGCCATCGAAGGCGACGAACTCGCGGGCCGGGTCGTCGGCCTGCAAGGGTCGGCGCGCCTCAGCGCGCCGAACGTGGTTTCTCCCACCGCCGCAGGAGGTCCAAAATGAGTACAACTGCTTTCGGAACGGGAAGGATCCTGAAGTTGGCGGCCCTCTTCGTCCTCTTCTTCGGCCTCTGGTTCACGCCGGTTCCCGAGGGACTGACGCGAGAGTCCTGGCATCTCTTTGCGATCTTCGCATCGGCGATTTTCTCGGTGGTGCTCAACATCTTCCCGCTGTTCACCTCGTCGCTGGTGGCGGTCGCGGTTGTGGTGCTGACGGGGACGTTGACTCCGGCCAAGGCCTACGGCGCCTTTGCCAACAACATCGTGCTCCTCGTGGTCACCGCTTTCCTGGTCTCGCAGTCGGTGGTCAAGAGCGGACTCGGCAAGCGGATCAGTCTGCTGGTGGTTTCGGTGTTCGGGAAATCGACGCTTGGCCTGGCGTACAGCATCTTCATCACCGACACCCTGATCGCCCCCGGCTTCCCGAGCAATACCGCGCGCGGTGGCGTGCTCTTCCCGGTCATCCTGGCTCTGGCGAACAACGGCGGCTCCACGCCCGACGACGACAAGACGCGGCGATTTGGCGGCTACCTGATGTTCTGCGGCATGGCCAGCCTGGCGATCACTTCGGCACTGTGGTTCACCGCCACTTCGGGCAACCCGGTCGGAGCGTCGCTGGCTGCCGAACAGGGACTGAAGATCGATTTCGGCTCCTGGCTGCTCGCCTCCAGTGTCCCATGCCTGGTGGTGATCGCCGTGCTGCCGGCGCTCCTCTATCGTCTCTATCCGCCCGGCATCACCGCCACGCCGGAGGCTCCGGCCCGCGCACGCGAGGAATTGCGAACGATGGGGCCGATGTCGCGGCACGAGAAGATCACGGCGATCACGTTCATCATCATGATCACCGGCTGGGTACTCGCAGCGCCGTACAACCTCAATGGGACGGCCATAGCGATCGCCGGCCTCGCCACGCTGATGATCACCGGCGTCCTGAGGCTCGACGACATGAGCGAGCAGGGTGGCACGCTGGTCACTTTCATCTGGCTGGCGATACTGTTTGGCATGAGCGGGCAGCTCAACGAAATGGGTTTCATGGGCTACGTCGGCGAGCGGATGGCTGTCGGACTCGAAGGTCTCGCCTGGCCGGTCGCCTATGTCGCCTTGCTGACCGCCTATGTGTTCCTCCACTTTGGTTTCGTCAGCCAGAATGCACAGGTGCTGGCGCTGCTCGGCGTGTTTCTCGACGTTGGGGTGAAATCCGGGGTCCCGGTCGCCTTGATGGCCTATGCGCTGCTCTTCGCCAGCAGTTACTTCTCGGTCATCACACCACAGGGCGGCAGCCAGAACATCATCTTCGTCGCCAGCGGCTATCTCAAACAGGGCGAACTGTACCGCCTGGGAATGTTGACGACGCTTTTCTGCCTTCTCGTTTTCCTGGTCATCGGCACTCCCTGGATCCTCTGGGTCGGCTAGCGCATGATCGTCAGTTGCCATCCCCAATGGTCCTGACGGTCTCGACGGGGTTCACTTCCCGTCGTGCTCCGTCACGACGATCACCAAACGGTAGCACGCCCTGACAGACGAGGGCAGGATTGGGAGAATCGATGCGGTCAGGGCGGGTACCGCGGGATCAAAACCCCATACGACCGGCGACGAAGCATCGCCGGCATCTTTGGAGACAAGTCATGAGTACAGACACTACCGCCGGCAGTCAGGCCACGACCCCGTTGAGCCGCCACCGCAGCGTTTGGGAAGTTCGGACGGAAAGCTGGATCGAACTGGTCGATGATCTGTCGCAGCTCGCGAACGCGACCCGCGAGCAAACCGATCGCGAAGCGCGCCTCGCGCACCTGCACGAATTGACCGAGATCCTGACGCCGATCGAAGTCTGCTGGGCCTATCCGGGCCGCCGCGCCTTCGCCGACCTGTGTGGCTTCATCGCCCGCGGCGAGCTGGCGCATGCCGCAATCGTCGCTCGCCGCCACCACCGCATGCTCGCCTCGCTGACCTATCGCCACGGCAGCCCCGGAACCGCCAGCGACGCCGAACTGCCGACGCAGATGGAAACCGAAAAGGAATTCCAGACGCAGATGCGCTGCCCGTACTTCGAGGTCCTGATGGTCGATGACCTGCCGGCCGAGGAAGAGGAGTCGCTACGCCGCCGCGTCCGCAGCCGGCGCCGCCCCGACGACGATTTCATCTTCGACATCGTCGTTGTGCCCACTTTCGAGGATGCCCTCATTGCGTCGATGGTGAACTTCAACCTGCAGGCAGTGGTGATCGGCTACGGCTTTCCCTACCGCTCGTTGTACGTCCCTGAACTCGTGGCGCGTCGCTTCTTTGAAGGCCTCGAAGTCAGCGGGGAAAACCTCCCCGAATCTGAGCGCGGCCAGTTGCTGGGACGACAGATTGCCAAGTTGCGCCCCGAACTCGATCTTTATCTGGTGACCGACGCCCGGGTGGAGGACGTCGCGGCCAAGGCGGCGGCGACCTTCAAGCGCGTGTTCTTCGGTGAGGAGGATCAGCTTGAACTCTATTACTCGATCCTCAAGGGTGTCTCCGAGCGCTACCAGGCACCATTCTTCAATGCGCTGCGCGAGTACGCCAAACAGCCGACCGGCGTTTTTCACGCGCTGCCACTGGCACGCGGCAAGTCGATCATGAATTCGAACTGGATCGGCGATCTCGGCCAGTTCTATGGCATGAACCTGTTCATGGCCGAGACCTCGGCGACTGCTGGCGGGCTCGATTCACTGCTCGAGCCGACGAGTTCGCTGAAACTGGCGCAGGAATACGCCGCGCGTGCGTTCGGCGCCCGCCGCACCTTCTTCGCCACCAACGGCACTTCGACCGCCAACAAGATCGTCGTCCAGGCGATGGTCCGGCCCGATGACATCGTCCTGGTCGACCGCAACTGTCACAAATCGCACCACTATGGCATGGTGCTGGCGGGTGCGCAGATCACCTACCTCGAGGCCTATCCGCTGCATGAGTACTCGATGTACGGCGCGGTGCCGATCCGCCACATCAAGGAAACGCTGCTCGAAATGCGCCGCGCCGGAACGCTGAACCGCGTGCGCATGGTTCTCCTGACCAACTGCACCTTCGATGGCATCGTCTATGACGTCGAGCGGCTGATGCTCGAATGCCTGGCGATCAAGCCCGATCTGGTCTTCCTGTGGGACGAGGCGTGGTTTGCCTTTGCCCGCTTCCACCCGGTGTACCGTCAGCGCACCGGCATGGCCGCGGCCGCCAAGCTGACCGAGATGTTCCAGAGCGAGGCGTATGCCCAGCGCTACGCCGAATTCGCCAGCAGTTTCGACGCGGCTGCCTGGGCCGACGACGAACGGGTGCTCAACACCCGCCTGCTGCCCGACCCGACCAAGGCCAGGGTGCGGGTCTACGCCACGCAGTCCACCCACAAGACACTGACCGCGCTGCGCCAAGGATCGATGATCCACGTCTGGGATGTCGACTTCAAGGACAAGGCCGAGGAGGCTTTCCATGAAGCCTACATGACGCACACCTCGACCTCGCCCAACTACCAGATCCTCGCCACCCTCGACGTCGGCCGGCGGCAGATGGAGCTCGAAGGCTACGAACTGGTACAGCGGCAGCTCGAGCTGGCAATGAATCTGCGTGAGCAGGTGAAGACGCATCCCCTGCTGAAACGTTATTTCCGCTTCCTGACGGTGGCCGATCTGGTGCCCGAGGAGTTTCGCGAGTCGCACGTCGAGTCGCTGTACAACGTCGAAACCGGCTGGGTCAACCTGTTCAAGGCCTGGCGCACCGACGAGTTCGCGCTCGACCCGAGCCGTGCCACGCTGTCGATCGGCCTGTCGGGAATGGATGGCGACACGATGAAGAACAAGTATCTGGCCGACAAGTACGACATCCAGATCAACAAGACCTCGCGCAACACGGTGCTGTTCATGACCAACATCGGCAGCACCCGCTCGACGATCGCCTACCTGATCGAAGTCCTGGTGAACATAGCCCGTGACATCGACGAGAAGGTCGCCGACATGAGCACCCTCGAACGCCGCATCCACGAAAAGCGCGTGCGCTCGCTGACCATCGAGCTGCCGCCGCTGCCCAATTTTTCATCTTTCCACACCGCGTTCCGCGGCCGCAGCGTCGACGGTCGCAGCGAAACCCGCGATGGCGACATCCGTAGCGCCTTCTTCCTGGGTTACGACGAGGCAAACTGCGAGTACCTGGTCATGGACGAGACCGATCAGGCAATGAAAGGCGGTCGCGAATGCGTCTCCGCCCAGTTCGTCATTCCCTACCCGCCCGGTTTCCCGATCCTGGTGCCCGGCCAGGTGATCAGTGCCGAGATCCTGAAGTTCATGCGGGCGCTCGACGTACGCGAGATCCATGGTTTCCGGCCTGAACTGGGTTTTCGCATCTACACCGAGGCGGCGCTGCAACGTTCCGCGCAGGCGAACGCAGTGTGGACGGCGCAGATCAATGCGCAGGCCGAACCCGGTTGAATCGGTGAGCGGTCAGCACCAAGAGGGCAGTTTCATGGCAGTCACAATCACGAGGAGAAGACAATGGCCCACACCGTAAAGAACGTTGCCGACCTGCTGCTGATGTTCCACCGCAACGAGCGCCCGATCTATTTCATCAGCGCCACCAACTTCAACCTGCTGGGCATGGATCGCTGGGTCAACCGCTTCCGCTACATCAGCTACATCGATTGCTTCGACGGCCGGCATCCGAATGTGTTCGTGCCACCGGAGTCGCCGCACGCCGAGTTCGAGTCCATCGAGGACATCAACAACTATCTGCTGCAGCACAAGGACGTGGTCGACCTGATCGAGCGCCGCGGTGGCAATCCGGTAGCGACCTTCCTGATGTTCGACGAGAAGACCGAGTCACTGGCCAAGGAACTCGGCATGGAAGTCTGGTTTCCGCCAGCCAAGCTGCGCCAGCGCCTGGACAACAAGATGGAAACCGTGCGCATCGGCAACAAGGTTGGTGTCCTGTCGGTGCCCAATGCCCTCGAGAAGGTGAGCAGCTACGCCAGCCTCAGGGAGACTTGCGAGCGGAACGGCCTGGGACATGACCTGGTGATCCAGTCGGCCTATGGCGACTCTGGCCACACCACCTTCTTCATTGCGTCGGAAGACGATTTCAACAAGTACAAGGACGAAATCATCAACGACCCCGAAGTCAAGATCATGAAGCGCATCAACTGCCGTGGCGCGACGCTCGAAGCCTGCGCCACGCAGTCGGGCACGCTGGTCGGCCCGCTGCTCACGGAAGTGGTCGGTGCCCGCGAACTGACGCCCTACAAGGGTGGCTGGTGTGGCAACGAGGTGTTTCCCGGCGCCTTTACCGAAGATGTGCGTGCGAAGTGCCGTGACATGGCAGAGCGTTTCGGCAATCAGTTGCTGGAGGAAGGTTATCGCGGTTATTTCGACCTCGACTTCCTGATCGACCAGGACAACGGCGAGGTCTACCTCGGCGAACTGAACCCGCGCGTGTGTGGCGCCAGCCCGATGACCAACCATGCAGCGCATGCCTATGCCGACGCGCCGCTGTTCCTGTTCCACCTGCTCGAGTTCTCCGGCGTGCCGTTCGACCTGAACGTGCGTGAAATCAACGATCGTTGGGCGCAGCCGCACTTCATCGATTCCTGGTCGCAGGTGGTGATGAAATACACCGAAGATCACGTCGACCAGGTCACGCACGCGCCCGCTACCGGCATCTATCGCATGAGCGAAGACGGCGGTGTCAGCTACCAGCGCTTCGACTACAACCGCAGGGCCATCGATACCGAGCGCGAAGCCTTCTTCCTGCGCATCACCGGCCCGGGCGACTATCGGTATGAGGGCGCCGACCTGGGTATCCTGATCACCCGCGGCCGCGCCATGGACGACAACTTCAAGCTCAACCTGCGCGCCCGCGACTGGATCCGCGGCATCAAGAACTACTACGCCGGCAAGCCCATCATCACCACCCAGCATGAGGCCGCACCAGAGCCGGGTGCATTCAAGATTCTCTGAAGTGCTGCATTCCGACATGCCCATCCATCAGCGCTTCACGGCGCTGGTGGAGGACAGCCCCGGCGAGGGGTGGCAGGCACTGTTCGAGCGCTGCTGGCCAGGATACCGGGACTGGTACCTGCGCAGCGGCGTTTTCGAACGGCCGAGCTACCTGGACTGTCGGCGCGCGCTGCGCCAATACATGCCGGAACTGGTGCCTGTCTGGGAACGCCTGGTGGAGCTGGCTGGCGCGGGTGACATCGAGGCACGCGTTCTCTCCCTGTGGTGTCCACCGGCCTACATTGCCGGCTGTTCACAAGGAATCTGGATCGATCCCAGCCACCAACAGGGCCCGGCTCTCCTGCGCAACTACGACTATTCTCCCGCGCTGCTGGAGGGCAACTGGCTGGCTACCCGCTGGTGCGGTCACCAGGTTCTGGCCATGGGGGATTGCCTCTGGGGTGTGCTGGACGGCATGAACGAAGCGGGCCTGGCAGCGTCGCTGAGTTTTGGTGGCAGGAATCAGGCCAGCAAAGGCTTCGGCATCCCGCTGGTCCTCCGCTACCTGCTGGAAGTGTCGACGACGGTGGAAGAGGCGTGCGATGTCCTCAAGCGCGTTCCCGTGCACATGTCGTATACCATCACCCTGCTCGACGGTGCGGGCCATTGGGCGACCGTCTTCGTCGGGCCGGACATCGCCACCTATGTCACCCGTCGCCGGGCCATCAGCAACTTCCAGCATCAGGTGGATTGGCCGCAGCACGCCAAGGCCACCTGCGCAGTGGAACGTCTCGCCGCCATGCAGCAGTTGCTGGAGCAGCCGCGCAGCTTGTCGGAAGCAACGGCCGGGCTGCTGCAGCCACCGCTGTTCCAGACCAGTTACCGGCGCGGCTACGGCACGCTGTACAGCGCAGTGTACCAGCCGGCAAGCGGCAGTGCCGAGCTGTTTTGGCAAGACCAGCGCTGGCAGCAGTCGCTGCTCGCGCCGCTTGCCGGCGAGCGCGAGATCGTGTACCCGACCGGCCCGAATACACCTTGAGCTTTCCCGAAAAGGAGACAGACACGATGTTCACAATTTCGCTGCGTTTCGCCATTGCGGCAACACTTGCCACCGGCCTGATTGCGGCGCCAGCTCTGGCGCAGGAACTCACCGGTACGCTGAAGAAGATCAGGGATACGGGGGTCATCACGCTGGGGCATCGCGAGTCGTCGATCCCGTTCTCGTACTACGACGACAAGCAACAGGTCGTCGGCTACTCGCAGGAGTTGATGCTCAAGGCGGTGGATGCGATCAAGGCCGAACTGAAACTTGCCAAGCTCGACGTCAAGCTGATGCCAGTCACCTCCGAGAATCGCATCACACTGGTCCAGAACGGCGTCGTCGACCTCGAATGCGGTTCGACGACCAATACCACTGAACGTCAGAAACAGGTCAGCTTTTCGAACAGCATCTTCGTCGTCGGTACCCGTCTGCTGACCAGGAACAACTCCGGCATCAAGGATTTTCCTGGCCTGGCCGGCAAGACCGTCGTGACGACTGCCGGCACCACCTCCGAGCGTCTGCTGCGCAAGATGAACGAAACCAATCACATGAAGATGCAGATCATCAGCGCGAAGGATCACGGAGAAGCGTTCCTCACCCTGGAGACCGGCCGTGCGGTGGCCTTTGTGATGGACGAGGTATTGCTGTACGGCAAACTGGCGAACGCCAAGAACGCCAGCGACTGGGCGGTGCTCGGTACGCCGCAGTCGCTGGAAGCCTACGGCTGCATGATGCGCAAGGATGACCCGGACTTCAAGAAGGTCGTCGATGGCGCGCTCGCCAAAGTGATGACCTCGGGCGAAGCGGACAAGATCTACGCCAAGTGGTTCCTGCAGCCGATCCCGCCAAAAAACCTGAACCTCAACTTCCAGATGTCGTACGCCCTCAAGAAACTCTACAAGTCACCCAACGACAAGGCCTATGACTAGGTTGCGCGCCGGCGACGAAGCTTCCTCCTGCGCCCTGCATCGCCTGAGGAAGCCATCGCAGGAGGAAGCCTTGTGCCGATGCGTCATGAGATCAGCAGTGGTCTGGCAGCCGGCGATGGAAGGAGAACGCCGCGCGCGGCGCCTGAATACGAATTCGACCAGCGCATTGCTTGGTGGGCGCCAGTGCGCAGAGGTCCAAATCGCCCATCGTGGGACGACTTGTTCCTTGGGCAATCCGCCTGTCCGGTATTGCCCTGCGGATCGCCCAGGGCACTGATCGAGGCGGACGCGTATGGCTTTGCCGGCGCATCCGGAACCGGATTCGAGATTGGCACTTCTTGACGGGAGCGCATCTGCTGCCCGCAGTGCCGTTGGACTCGCCGTCCTGCTGCACACCACCACAACCAAAGGAGATGACCATGACCCAGAAGAAGCAACCGAGTACGGAAGCCCCGGTCGAGGGGAACATCAATCCGGACATGCCTCCAGAACCGGAAACCACCGAGCCGACCGCGGCGGTGGATAGCGCGGCAGTAACCGATAAGGCCGCGAAGCGCAAGAAGTCCACCAAGACGTCCACCAAGAAGATGTCCAATGCGACCTACCTCAAGGAACTCGAGCGACTGGAGGCGGAACTCGTCCATCTCCAGTCCTGGGTGATCAGAAAGGGACTCAAGGTCATCCTGGTTTTCGAAGGCCGCGATGCGGCTGGCAAGGGCGGGACGATCAAGGCGATCACCGCGCGCGTCAGCCCGCGCGTTTTCCGCGTCGTCGCGCTGCCGACGCCGACCGAACGCCAGAAGAGCCAGATGTACGTGCAGCGCTACATCGAGCACTTCCCGGCAGCCGGCGAAGTGGTCATCTTCGACCGCAGTTGGTACAACCGCATCGGCGTCGAATCGGTGATGGGCTTCGCCAGCGACAGTCAGGTGGAGCATTTCCTGAGAATGACGCCGATGTTCGAGAAGGCAGCGGTGAAGGAAAACGGCATCATCTTGCTCAAGTACTGGCTGGAAGTGGACATGGCCGAGCAGACGCGGCGCCTCGAGGCGCGCATCACCGACCCGCGCAAGCAGTGGAAGCTCTCGCCGATGGATCTGAAGTCGTACAGCCGCTGGTACGATTATTCGCGCGCCCGCGACAGAATGTTCCAGGAAACCGATACCCATTGGGCGCCTTGGTTCGTCGCCAATTCCAACGACAAGAAACGCGTTCGCCTGAACATCATCGAACACATTCTGAGCCGCATCCCCTACGAAGTTCCCAAGGATCCCAAGATCACGCTACCGGAGAGGCAGCGCCGAGGGGACTACAAGGAGCCCAAGCTGCACCTCAAGCACGTCCCGGAAGTACATTGAGCGGGGAGCCAGCCTCCAATCGGTACTCCGAACCTCAACTTGGCGCTCCCGCATGCTCTCGGGACACTACCGGTCGCCGAACGACAAGACATCCGACCAGGGCTCGCAGCCGGAACGATGCGGCTCTCCGATAGCGTCCTCCGAAGCAGGAAAGGAGAACCCGGCAGTCAGCGGCTGCCCGGCCTTGGGGCTGCCGGTCGCACCAAGTACAAGTCCTGGCGACTGCCTGCGCAGTGGCCCTCGGATCAGAGGTGGGCGTGCAGCAATGGCGCCGCCTCGGCAGCGGCCAGCGTCGTGCCGGCATCGGCGACGATGCCGCCAGATCGGAAGAGCATACGTCTGAACTCCACTCACCTTGTAATCTCGTAT
>ERZ761603.1747-NODE-1747-length-15836-cov-269.884988_pt1 | contig 15836 bp, 10 predicted proteins | sample MGYA00511879_ERZ761603 | MGnify/ENA primary metagenome ERZ761603 (study PRJEB28899, sample SAMN02850040) | bioreactor sludge metagenome | biome: EBPR Sludge; feature: EBPR Bioreactor; material: flocular biomat | place: Australia: Thorneside Wastwater Treatment... | reverse complement strand
TGCAGGGCCCGCGAAACGACGCGCGCGCGTACCGCTGCCGGTCGCCAGGCGGACTCGCCGCGCGCATCCATCGCTGCCCGCCGCCGCGCCAGTTCGGCATCAGCGACGGCGAGATGGATGCGACGGGCGGGTATGTCGATCTCGATCAGGTCGCCTTCCTCGACGAGGCCGATCGCCCCGCCTTCGGCTGCCTCCGGCGAGACGTGACCGATCGACAGACCCGAGGTGCCACCCGAGAAGCGCCCATCGGTCAGCAGGGCGCAGGCCTTGCCCAGCCCCTTCGATTTGAGGTAGGAGGTCGGATAGAGCATCTCCTGCATGCCCGGACCGCCCTTCGGTCCTTCGTAGCGAATCACCACCACCTCGCCCGCGTGCACCTGATCGCCGAGAATCGCCTGCACCGCGTCGTCCTGGCTCTCGAAGACCCGTGCCCGCCCGCTGAACACCCAGATGCTGGCATCGACGCCGGCAGTCTTGACGATGCAGCCATCGCTGGCGATGTTGCCGTAGAGAACGGCGAGGCCACCATCCTGCGAATACGCGTTGGCAATGTTGCGGATGCAGCCGCCGGCGCGGTCGAGATCGAGGTCGGCGTAACGACGGTTCTGCGAGAACGCCGTCTGCGTCGGAATGCCACCCGGCGCCGCCCGGTAGAACTCGCCCACCGCCGCCTCCGGCGCGCGCAGCACGTCCCAGCGATCGATCGCTTCGCCAAGCGTCGCCGCATGTACCGTCGGCACGTCGCGATGGATCAGGCCGGCGCGGTCGAGCTCGCCGAGGATGGCGAAAATGCCACCGGCTCGGTGCACGTCCTCCATGTGGTAGTCCGGCGTTGCCGGAGCGACCTTCGCCAGGCAGGGTACGCGGCGCGAGATGCGGTCGATGTCGTCCATCGTGAAATCGACGCCGCCCTCCTGCGCCGCTGCCAGGATGTGCAGCACCGTGTTCGTCGAGCCGCCCATCGACACGTCGAGCGCCATGGCGTTCTCGAAGGCGGCCAGGCTGCCGATCGAACGGGGCAGAACCGAAGCGTCGTCGTTCTCGTAGTAGCGCCGACAGAGGTCGACGATCTGGCGGCCGGCCTGGAGAAACAACCCGCGGCGATCGGCATGCGTGGCCAGCAGGCTGCCGTTGCCGGGCAGGGAAAAGCCGAGCGCCTCGGTCAGGCAGTTCATCGAATTGGCGGTGAACATGCCCGAACAGGAGCCGCAGGTCGGGCATGCCGAGCGCTCGAAGGCCTCGACCTCGGCGTCGGAGCAGTTGCTGTCGCCGCCCTTGACCATCGCGTCCACGAGGTCGATCGCCACCACCTTGCCACCCCATTGCACCTTGCCGGCCTCCATCGGGCCACCGGAGACGAAGATCGTCGGGATGTTCACGCGCATCGCCGCCATCAGCATGCCGGGAGTGATCTTGTCGCAATTCGAGATGCACACCATGGCGTCGGCACAGTGGGCATTGACCATGTACTCGACCGAGTCGGCGATCAGGTCACGCGAGGGCAGCGAGTAGAGCATGCCGTCGTGCCCCATGGCGATGCCGTCGTCGATCGCTATCGTGTTGAACTCCTTGGCCACGCCGCCGGCGGCCTCGATCTCGCGCGCGACCAGTTGCCCGAGATCCTTGAGATGCACATGCCCGGGAACGAACTGGGTGAAGGAATTGACGACGGCGATGATCGGCTTTCCGAAATCGCCATCGGCCATGCCGGTGGCACGCCAGAGGGCGCGCGCGCCGGCCATGTTGCGGCCGTGCGTCGAGGTGCGTGAACGATAGTGCGGCATCGCGGATCTCCATTCGGGAACCCGCCTCGAAGCGACGGGCTATAATGCTGATTCTATCCGAAAGCCCCCGGGGTGTTGGCACCGTGTTGACCCATCCGCAGTTCGACCCAGTCGCCGTCTCGCTCGGCCCGCTGAGTGTGCACTGGTACGGGCTGATGTATCTCGTCGCGTTCGTCCAGTTCTGGTGGCTCGGCAAGTACCGGCTGCTGCATCAGCCACAGTTCGCCCGCTCGGGCTGGACCGTGCAGCAGCTCGACGACCTGCTGTTTTACGGGGTTGTCGGCGTGATCGCCGGTGGCCGTCTCGGGCAGGTCCTGTTCTACGAGCCGGGCTACTACCTGAGCGAGCCGCTGCAGATCCTGGCTGTCTGGCGCGGCGGCATGTCGTTCCACGGCGGCCTGGTCGGCGTCCTACTGGCGATGGCGCTGTACGCCCGCAAGACCGCCCGCCAGTGGCTCGCAGTCACCGACTTCATCGCGCCCCTGGTGCCGCTCGGCCTCGCTGCCGGGCGTATCGGCAACTTCATCAACGGCGAGCTGTGGGGCCGTGCGGCCGATCCGTCGCTGCCCTGGGCGATGATCTTCCCGGCGGTGGACGAATTGCCGCGCCACCCGTCGCAGCTCTATCAGGCCGGGCTCGAAGGCCTGCTGCTGTTCGTCGTGCTCTGGCTCTACGCGCGCCGGGAGCGGCCGCGCGGCGCCGTCTCGGGCGCCTTTCTCGTCGGCTACGGAATCCTGCGCTGGGTGGCCGAGTATTTTCGCTCGCCGGACGCAGGGATTTTCGGCTTTTCCCACACCGTCAGCATGGGGCAGTGGCTGTCACTGCCGATGATCGCTGCCGGCATCATGTTGATCGTCGCCGCGGGCCGCCAGCGCGCCTGAGCTGCCCTGTTGCCGGGCCGCGGCCAAGGAGAACGAAATGGCAGAAGGTATGGTGGTGCGCGGGCTGCGCCGTGTGCGGACGCTGCTCGCCGAAGGGAGCGCGTCGCGTGGCCTCGCGGGCAAGCAACTGGTGCAGGTACGCGCGCTCCTGCACGAATGCGCCGGCGGTGTCGGTGGCGAGATCTCGGCCAGGCAACGCGCCGCCCGTCTGGCCAGTGCCTACCAGCATCTCGACGACGAGGGGCGGGCCACCTTCCTGCGACTCGTCGCCACCGAATTCGGACCCGATCCGCAGCGGGTTGCCGAAGCGCACGCAGGCTACCAGGAGGCCGTCGGCAGCGACCAGCAGTGGGCTGCCGAATCGGCGCTGCGCAATGCCATGCGCTCGACGCGCCTGCGCATCCTGACGCAGTTCAACGCCCTGCCGCAGGGCGTCAAGTTCCTCGTCGACCTGCGCGCCGACCTGCTGCGCTACGCGACGCAGGATCCGGCGCTGCGCTCGCTCGATCGTGAACTCGAATCGCGGCTGGGCGCCTGGTTCGACGTCGGCTTTCTGGAACTGCAGCGAATCACCTGGAACTCGCCGGCAGCACTGCTGGAAAAGCTGATCGAGTACGAGGCGGTGCACGAGATCCGTTCGTGGAGCGACCTCAAGAACCGGCTCGATTCCGACCGACGCTGTTACGCCTTCTTCCATCCGCGCATGCCGATGGAGCCGCTGATCTTCGTCGAGGTGGCGCTCGTCGACCGCCTCGCCGACAACGTGCAGGCGCTGCTCGACGAGCACGCGCCGGTGTTCGACGCCCAACGCGCCACGACGGCGATCTTCTACTCGATCTCCAATACCCAGGCCGGACTGCGCGGCGTTTCCTTCGGCAACTTCCTGCTCAAGCGGGTGGTCGACGACCTCAAACGCGATTATCCGCGGCTGGTCAGCTTCGCCACCCTGTCGCCGCTGCCGACTTTCTGCCGCTGGGCAGAGAAGAACCCCGAGGCCTGGCGGAAAGCGTTCACTCCGGCCGACCTCGAACGGATCGGACGCCACCTGCCGGCCGACACGCTGCCACCGGCAAGCGCCAGCGACCTGCAGGGCGTGCTTGCCGACAGCCGCTGGAGCCAGGATCCGCGCCTGACGCGCGCGCTGCAGCACGGGCTGCTGCGCCTGGCGGCGCGCTACCTGATGACGACGGCCAAGGGCGGCCGCCCCTACGATCCGGTCGCCCGCTTCCACCTCGGCAACGGCGCCCGCATCGAGCGCCTCAACTATCTGGCCGACACCTCGGCCCGCGGCCAGAAGCAGTCCTACGGCCTGATGGTGAATTATCTCTACGACCCTGATACCATCGAATCCAACGTCGAAGCGTTTTCGCGCAGCGGCGAGATAGCCGCCGCTGCAGCCATCCGTCGCTCTGCCCGTGACTGAGACCGTACGGCCGGAGCGTTTCCTGTTCCTCTCTCGAGAAAGTACAGCACATGAGTCAACGTCCATTCAAGGTCCTCGGAATCCAGCAGATCGCCATCGGCGGTCCGGACAAGATGAAACTCCGTCAACTCTGGGTCGACATGCTCGGCCTCGAAATCACCGGCAACTTCGTCAGCGAGCGCGAGAACGTCGATGAAGACATCGCCGCCATGGGCAAGGGCCCGTTCAAGGTCGAGGTCGACCTGATGCAGCCGGTCGACCCGGAGAAGAAGCCCGCCGTACATGCCACGCCGCTCAATCACGTCGGCCTGTGGATCGACGATCTGCCGCAAGCGGTCGAATGGCTGACGGCCAACGGCGTTCGCTTCGCCCCGGGCGGAATCCGCAAGGGAGCCGCCGGCTTCGACATCACCTTCCTGCACCCGAAAGCCAGTGCCGAGTTCCCGATCGCCGGCGAAGGCGTGCTGATCGAACTGGTGCAGGCACCACCCGAGGTCGTCGAGGCTTTCGCCCGCATCGCCTGACCACCATGAGCAACCGGCAGTCCCGCCCCGGGCACTGCCGGCTGCCCGCGACATCAGCCGGCGCCGCGATTGCGGCGCCCCCTGCGCACCGGCGGCAGCGTCCGGTCTTTTGCGCCGCCGGAGAATCCGCAAACCCAAGCCACGCCGCAACGATCCACTGCTTGCGCGCGCCGGCCTGAGTTGCCACTGACGCGGCCACAGGCGGAGGTGACGTCGCAGGCGACGACGCCCCCAACCCGGCTCAGCCGTCAGCCGGGCGGCCTTGCCGTCACTGCCGCGGCTCGCTGGCGACAAGCCCGGGACAGCGGCTGCGTAGGCGCTGCCGGCGTGCAGCGGACGATTTCCCTCAAGTCCTCCTGCCTGCGGCCGTTGGTCTACGCATCACGGTTGTCCTCGCCAGCAGACACTCCCCAGCACACTGAGCCAATGAACAGGATCGATTTTCTGCCTTGGGATGACAGTTTCGACACCAGCCTGCCGGAGGTTGACGGCCAGCACCGGCGACTGGTCACACTCATCAACGCCCTCGCCAGCCATGTCGCCTTCAGGACGAACATCCCGCAACTCGGCGAGATGTTCGATGAGCTCGTCAACTACGCCGTCTACCACTTCCAGACCGAGGAGGCGATTTGGCATGAGTACCTTGCCGGCGATCAGTCCGAACGCGATCACCGGGTGACCCACGCCAGCTTCGTGCAGGAAGTGTCACGACTGCGCGCCCAGCAGGATGCGTGCCAGACGGCGCGGGCTGCCGAAGAGACCCTGGCTTTCCTGACACGCTGGCTGATCTCTCATATCCTCGAGAGCGACCGTTACATGGCCTGCACCGTCGCGGCGCTGCGCACCGGCCTGTCACGCGAAGCGGCGCAACGGCACGCCAGCGCGGAAATGGCGCAGGGTGTGCGGACGCTGGCCGACATCGTCCTGTCGATCAATGCGACACCAGCCACCAACGCCCTGCACCTGATGTCCGAACTGGCCGAACTGCGGCAAACGCAGGCCGAACTGCAGCACGAGAGCGAGAAGAATCGGGCCTTGCTGCGCGCCGCCAGCGATGGCGTCCATGTCCTCGACGCGGTGGGCAACATCATTGAGGTCAGCAACTCCTTCTGTGCCATGCTCGGCTGCGCACGCGAAGAACTCGTCGGCAGCAACATGGCGTCCCGTGACGTACGCTTCGCCGACGGAGACGGATTGAGCAGGCTGCGCCAGGAGCTCGACAGTCCACAACGGCGAGTACTGCACACCCGCTACCGCCACCGGGATGGCAGCCTGATCGACGTCGATGTCAGCGGCGTGCCGGTGACGATCGAGGGGCAACGACTGCTGTTCTATTCCGCCCGAGACGTCAGCGAGCGCAAACAGGCTGAGAAACAACTGGCGGAGGAGCGTCAGCGCCTGGCGGACCAGCTTCGTTTCACCGCCCGACTGCTCAACACGATTCCCAATCCGGTCTTCTTCAAGGACGAGAACGGTCGCTACCTGGGCTGCAACACCGCCTTCGAGAAGTACGTAGGGATCGAGCGCCGCAACCTGATCGGTCGCACGATGCACGACATCGCCCCCGCCGCCCTCGCCGACCGGTATCTGGCCGCCGACCGGGCGCTGTTCGAGCAGCGCGGAACGCAGTCGTACCAGGCGCAGGTGCGTTACGCGGACGGCACGCTGCACGACGTCGTCTTCAACAAGGCGACGTTCAACCGGTCCGACGGCAGCCTGGGCGGACTGGTCGGCATCATGCTCGACGTCAGCGAACGCATGCGGATGGAACGTGCTCTGCAGCAACAGGCAGCGTTCACCGACGCCATCATCGAGGCGATGGGCGATGGGGTCGCCGTCTGCCACGAAATCGCGGCGCCACCGCTGGTCCGTTTCACGGTCTGGAACCCTGCGATGCAGCAGCTGACCGGCTACAGCCAGAATGAAGTCAATCAGGCTGGCTGGCAACGGGTGCTGCAGGTCGACGACGAACGGCAGGATGAGGCTTTGCGGCGTGCCAGGCGCATGCGCCGCGGCGACCACCTGCGCGGCGAGGAGTGGACGATCCGCCGCCGTGACGGCGAGCGGCGGACGCTGCAGGTGCACACGACCTTCGTCACGCCGCCTTCCGGCGGCGTACACCTGCTGCTGGTGCTGCGCGATGTCAGCGCGAGGAAGGCCGCCGAACAACTCGTGCGGCAGCAGCGCGACCTCGCGCAAAGCTACCTCGACACGGTACAAAGCCTGATGCTGGCGCTCGACTCCGAGGGTCGGATCACGATGATCAACCGCGCCGGTCGCGAACTGCTGGGCTACGGCGAAGGCGAGCTGCTCGGCAGGTGCTGGTTCAGCACCTGTCTGCCGCAACCGAAAGGACGAGAGCAGAGCCTGCCGTTCTTCCGGCGGATCATCGCCGGCGAACTCGATGCCAACCGGTCGAGTGAAGACAGCGTCCTTTGCCGCGACGGTTCGCAACGCCTGATCGGCTGGAAGACCGGCCCACTGACCGACGATGCCGGGCGCATCGTCGGCACGCTGAGCTCCGGTGCCGACATTGGCGAGCGCAAGGAAGTCGAGGCCGAACTCGATCGACATCGTGCGCATCTCGAAACCCTGGTCGCCCAACGGACTGCCGAGCTGTCGCTGGCCAAGGATGCCGCGGAAAGTGCCAACCGGGCAAAATCGGAGTTCCTTTCGAGCATGAGCCACGAACTGCGAACACCGATGAACGCCATCATCGGCTTCGCCCAGATGCTCGAGTACGAAGGCGAGCTCAGCACCGACCAGCAGGACAGCGTACATGAGATCCTCCAGGCGAGCCGCCACCTGCTCGAGCTGATCAACGAAGTCCTCGACCTCGCCCGGATCGAATCCGGACGCATCCAACTGTCGCTCGAGACGACCGAGATCGCTGCCGTCGTCGACGACTGTCGGCACCTTGTCGAGCCGTTGGCGCTGGCCCGCGGGATTACGCTGACGATCGATGTCCCTACCGGTGCAGCGGTGTACGCCGACCGGATCCGTCTCAAGCAGGCGCTCCTCAACCTGCTGTCGAATGCCATCAAGTACAACCGCGAGGGAGGCAGCGTTCACCTGGGCGTCGAACAGCAGCGCACGGCTGCCGGGCTGCGTCAGCGCTTCCGCGTCACCGACAGCGGCATCGGCATCGCTGTCGGGCGCCTTGGCGAGGTCTTTCAGCCCTTCACCCGCCTGCAGGGTGAAAACAGCGAGATCGAGGGCACCGGCATCGGACTGACGATCACCAAGCGCCTGGTTGAACTGATGGATGGTGAAATTGGCGCCGAGAGCGAGCCCGGAGTCGGCAGTCGCTTCTGGATCGACATCCCGGCCGCCACCCTTGATCGCCAGGGCAGCACCACCGATCAGGGCCACTACGCGCAGGCGGTGATACCGGCGGCCAGCGATGAACGGCGCGTCCTGTGCATCGACGACAATCCGTCGAACCTCAAGCTGATGACGCAGATCCTCGGCCGTCACGGCAACCTTCGCCTGCTCACCGCGCATGCTCCGCAACTGGGAATCGAGCTGGCGCTGGCGCACCAGCCGCATCTCGTCCTGCTCGACATCAACATGCCCGGCATGGACGGCTACGAGGTTCTCGCGGTGCTCCAGCGCAATCCGGCGACCCGCCGCACGCCGGTCATCGCCATCACGGCCAATGCCCTCGCCCGCGACGTTGAACGCGGCCGCGCGGCAGGCTTTCTCGACTACATCACGAAACCGATCGACGTCGCCGCCTTCCTGAACGTCGTCGACCAGGCGCTGGAGAAGCAACGATCGGCACGGCCGCAGTGAGCCCGGGACTGCACCGGTGAACAGCGATACGACTGCAACGCGGCCCGTCGTCTGGTCGTTGAAGACGCGCATCACCGCCCTGACGCTGGCGCTGTTCCTGCTCGCGATCTGGTCGATGACCCTGTACGCGACGCGCAGCCTGCGCCAGGACATGACGCACCTGCTCGGCGAGCAGCAGTTCTCGACGACCACGATCATCGCCGCCCAGCTCAACGCCGAACTCGACACGCGGCTGCAGGCTCTGACACGGGTTGCCGGCGAGATTCCTCCTGCCCTGCTCGGCAAACGGGCGGAACTGCAGCGTTTCCTCGAACAGCGCACGACGTTCCAGAGCCTGTTCAACGGCGGCACACGAGTCCGCGATGGCAATGCCCTGACGCTCGCCAGCGTTCCCTACCTGCCACAGCAGATCGGCAGCAGCTATGCCGACCGCGACTACATGGTCGCCGCCCTCAAGGAAGGCCGGACCAGCATCGGCCGACCGGTCATCAGCCGGACGCTCAACTCGCCAGCGATCGCTCTGGCGGCGCCCATCCGCGACCCGAACGGAAAGGTCATCGGGGCGCTAACCGGGGTCATCGATCTCGGCCGGCCGAACTTTTTCGATCGCATCGTCGACCAGCGCTACGGCAGGACCGGCGGCTACCTGATCATCGCTCCGCAGCATGCCCTGATCGTTACCGCAACCGACCGGTCGCGCGCGGTGTCGCCGATGCCCGTGGCCGGTGCCAACCGCAACCACGACCGTTTTGTTGGCGGCTACGAGGGTTATGGAGTCGCGCGCAATTCGCGTGGTGTCGAAGAACTGGCGGCGGCAAAGCGGATCGCGGTCGCCGGCTGGTTCCTCGTCAGCGTACTGCCGACGAGCGAGGCCTTCGAACCCATCGTCGCGCTGCAGGCGCGGGTGTTGCTGGCAGCGCTGGTTCTCAGCATGCTGGTTGGCACGGTCGGCTGGTGGTTCCTCAGCCGCATGCTGCGGCAGCAGTTCGCGCCCATGCTCGCCGCTTCGGCGCTGCTCGCCGACCTGTCGCAGACCACCGGCCCGGTGTTGCAACCGCTGCCGTCGGCAACTGCGGACGAGGTCGGGCAATTGATTCGCAGCTTCAACCTGCTCCTCGAGTCGCTGGCGCAGCGCGAGGCGGCCCTGCAGGAAAGCGAGCAGCACTACCGCACGCTGGCCGACGGCGGTTCGGCGCTGATCTGGAGCGCCGGGACGGATCGGCTGGCAACCTACTTCAACGAGCCATGGCTGCGCTTCACCGGCCGGTCACTGCAAGAACAGATCGCTGCCGGCTGGGCCGCAGGCGTTCATCCGGAGGATCTCGATGGCTGTCGGCGCAGCTACGACAGCCACTTCGAGCGCCGCCAACCGTTTCGCCTGGAGTATCGCCTACGTGCCAGCGACGGCGAGTACCGCTGGATCGAGGATGCCGGCAATCCACGCTTCGACCGAGCGGGCGAGTTCATCGGCTATATCGACTTCTGCCAGGACATTTCCGAGCGCAAACGGGCGACAGACGAACTCGAGCAGCACCGCCACCATCTCGAAACTCTGGTCGCGGCGCGAACGGCGGCGCTCGCCAGTGCCAAGGAAGCGGCGGAAGCCGCCAACGTCGCCAAGACCGAGTTTCTCTCGCGCATGAGCCATGAACTGCGAACGCCGCTCAACGCCATCCTCGGCTTCGGCCAGTTGCTCGCCATGCCTGGCGACGCCCCGCTGTCGGCCGAGCAGGCCGACAGCGTGCAGGAGATCCTTCGCGCCGGCCGCCACCTGCTCGAGCAGGTCAACGAAGTACTCGACCTGGCGCGCGTCGAGAGCGGGCGCATCGAGCTGACCCTCGCAGCCGTGCCCTTGGCGCCCGTCGTCGCCGAATGCGTGGCACTCGTCCGCCCGCTCGCCGAGGCGCGCGGCATCCGCATCGCGGCCGACATCGACGACGTGGCGCTGCTGGCTGACGCCACACGCCTGAAGCAAGTGATCCTCAACCTGCTCTCCAATGCCATCAAGTTCAATCGCGAGCAGGGCGCGATCCACATTGCCGGCACACGCAGCGACGGGCGGCTGCAACTCGCCGTCAGCGATACTGGCCGCGGCATCGCCAGCGAACAGTTGCAGCGCCTGTTCCAACCTTTCGAGCGACTGGCGTCGTCGTACGACGGAATCGAGGGCAGCGGTGTCGGGCTGGCGCTGACGCAACGGCTGGTCGAAGCGATGGGTGGCATGATCCGCATTGACAGTCAGGTCGGGGTCGGCAGCACATTCCGGTGCGACCTGCCGCTGGCGAACCTCGCCCACGAGGCTGCCGAGGCGACGGCGCACGGAGTGGGGGCCAGTCCGGACACGCGCACTTCTTCGGGGCTGCCTCAGACGCTCGCCACCGACCGAATGGAGGAAGAATGAACGACCAACTGCGCTACCAGGCCCGCATCTTCATCGTCGACGACGAAGCAGCGAATCTGAAGCTGTTAGGCAAGATGCTCGCCAGCCGGAACTATCAAGACCTCGTGGCAATCCAGGATCCGCGCCAAGTCCTCGATCGCTATCAGGCCAGGCGCCCCGACCTGATCCTGCTCGACATCAACATGCCGCATCTCGACGGCTATCAGGTGATGGCCCAGCTCAAGGCGCTCCAAGACCCGCTGCTGCCACCGATCGTCATCCTCACCGCCCAGCACGGACGCGAGACCCTGCTCAAGGCACTCGCTGCCGGCGCGCGCGATTTCATCGGCAAGCCATTCGACATGGCCGAACTCCTGATGCGGGTCAACAACCTGCTCGACGCCCACCTCGCGCACTGCATGCTGCATGATCAGAAGGGCATTCTCGAAGACATGGTGCGCATACGCACCGAGGAACTGAACCAGACGCGCCTGCAGGTGGTGCGGCGGCTCGGTCGCGCCGCGGAGTACCGCGACAATGAGACCGGCTACCACATCCTGCGCATGAGCGGGTACTCGGCCCTGCTCGCCAGCCACCTCGGCTGGAGCGACGCGGCCAGTGACCTGATGCTCAACGCCAGCCCGATGCACGACATCGGCAAGATCGGCATCCCCGACGCCGTCCTGCTCAAGCCCGGCCGTCTCGATGCGGACGAAACGGCGATCATCCGCACACATCCCGAGATCGGTGCCAATATCCTCGCCGGCGACGACTCCGAGCTTCTCCGCCTTGCCCGGACCATCGCCCTCACCCACCACGAGAAGTGGGATGGCAGCGGCTACCCCGCTGGCCTGCGCGGCCTCGCGATCCCGCAGGCCGGGCGGATCGTCGCCGTCGCCGATGTCTTCGACGCACTGACCTCGAACCGGCCATACAAGAAAGCCTGGACGGTCGACGAAGCGGTGGCCTACGTCATCGACAACGCCGGCAGCCATTTCGATCCCGAGGTGGTGGATTGCTTCCGGCAACACCTGCCGGAGATCCTCGCCATTCGCGATCAGCATCAGGAACCGCTCGATTGACCGCAACCGGGGCCACCGATGAAAGACACGCTTTGCCGCACCCTCCTCGTGCTCTGCCTGGTGCAGCCCGCCGTGGCTGCGTGCGCGCCCGATCGCCTGGCGCGCACGCGGCCAGCGGCCAACTGCGCGTCTGCATCTGGCCGGACTACTACGGGATGACGTTCCGCAACCCGAAGACGCAGGAACTCAGCGGCGTCGATATCGACAACGCGCGCGAACTCGCCCGCGATTTCAACGTCGGACTGCAGTTCTTCGATGGTTCGTTCGCCCGCCTGATCGCCGATGTCTGCAGCGACCGCTGCGACATCGCCATGGTCGCCATCAGCATCACGCCGCAACGGCAGGAGAAGCTCCGCCTCGCGCAACCGCATCTCAGCAGCGACATCTACGCCATCACGACGAGGACCAATCGCCGCACCCAGGCATGCGCGGATATCGACAGGCCCGGGACGGTCGTCGTCGCCAGGGGGACCCTGCACGACTGAAGCAGGTGATCGTCAACCTGCTCTCGAACGCCATCAAGTACAACCGCGCACACGGCACGGTCCGCCTCGGCAGCACCCGCGCCGGCGATCGGCTGTGCTGCACCGTCAGCGACACTGGACGTGGCATCGCCAGCGAACACCTGCCGCGACTGTTCCAGCCCTTCGAGCGCCTCGAATCCTCCTATGACGGGATCGAAGGCAGCGGCGTCGGGCTTGCCCTGACAAAGCGTCTGGTCGAAATGATGGCGGGGAGCATCGCCGTCGACAGCCGGCTCGGCGTCGGCAGCACCTTTCGCTGCGACCTTCCCCTGGCCCCGTCAGCCGCCGCAACGGCGACGGCCGCAGCCCGAAGCACCGGCACACCTGCAGCCGTGGCGGTGGACGCAGCCCCACTGGCAGCCGACAGCGATCGACGGCGGCGCCGCATCCTGCACATCGAGGACAATCCGGCCAACCTGAAACTCGTGCGCAAACTGCTCGGCGAACGCCCCGACATCGAACTTGCCGACGCCGGGAGCGGCGAGCGCGGACTCGCCTTGGCCCTGGCGACCGTCCCGGACCTCATCCTGCTCGACCTCAGCCTGCCGGGCGAGGATGGTTTCGCCACCCTGAGGCAGTTGCAGGCGCACCCGTCAACCGCGTCGGTGCCGGTGATCGCCATCACCACCAACGGCATGCACGGCGACGTCCAGCGCGACAGGAACCGCGGTCTCGCCGCCTGCCTCGCCAAACCACTGGACGTGCGCCAGTTCCGGAACGTTGTCGATCGCTTCCTTGACCGCGAGGGAGACGGCGCGGTACGACTCGACCACCGGCGAACCGGTGCCGCAGGCGTTGCCGCACCACCGGTCTAGTCTCCGTGCCACGGCACGCGAGCGGGTCGCCGTCACCGGCCCTGCCGGGCCAAGGGACGATTGCACGTTTTGTGCAGAAAATCGTTCATTTCTGCGGCCGAATGTACGATAATTGCGAGCCTGATGCTTTCGAGCGCAAAGATGCAGGCAACTGTGCCTGCACTGCACGATTGCAGTCAGCAACATGGAGGAGGTGTCAATGAGTGAACTGCAACCCACCAACGAAGAAACCGTGACGGGCACAGCGAGTCCGGCGGCGAGCGAGCGCGTCGGCGAAGCGCCGACGGCGCCGGCAGCAGTGGCTGCTCCGGCCAAGACCGCGAGCAAGGCTTCGACACGAGCTGCCAAGGCTGAGGAGCAACAGACAGAGGCCAAGCCGGCGAAGGCGAAGATCCAGAAGGTCGCCAAGGCGAAAGCCACCGCCGAGGCCGCCACGACGACTCCCGCCGTCGGCCTGGGCGAGGTCGCACCCGTGCGCAAGCCGAAAATGGACGCCAAGAACTACGAAAAGGCGCTCTCCAAGCTGCAGATCGAGCTCGTCAAGCTGCAGGAGTGGATCAAGTTCAAGAAGCTCAAGGTGGTGGTGATCTTCGAGGGCCGCGATGCCGCCGGCAAGGGAGGCTGCATCAAGCGCATCACCGAGAGCCTCAGCCCGCGCGTCACGCGCGTCGCGGCGCTGCCGGCACCGACCGACCGCGAGTCGACGGAGTGGTACTTCCAGCGTTACGTGCAGCACCTTCCGGCCGGTGGCGAGATGGTCCTCTTCGACCGCAGCTGGTACAACCGGGCCGGTGTCGAGCGCGTGATGGGCTTCTGCACTGAAGAGGAGTACCGCGAGTTCCTCCGCACCTGCCCGGAATTCGAAAGAATGCTGGTGCGCAGCGGCATCATCCTGATCAAGTACTGGTTCTCGGTCAGCAACGAGGAGCAGGAGCGCCGCTTCCAGAAGCGCATCTTCCATCCCGAAAAGCACTGGAAGCTGAGCCCGATGGACCTGCAGTCGCGCGCCCGCTGGGTCGAGTACTCGAAGGCGAAGGATGCGATGTTTGCGCACACCGACATCAAGCAGGCGCCGTGGTACGTGGTCAACGGCGACGACAAGATGCGCGCCCGCCTGAACGTCATCACGCATCTGTTGAACATGATCGATTACGAGGACCTGACGCCACAGCCGATCGTCCTGCCGCCGCGCCAGGACGAGGGTGGCTACGTGCGCCCGCCGATCTCCGACCAGACCTTCATTCCCGAAATCTACTGACGGAGACTGCGCAGCGGCGTGCAGCGCGCCGCAAGGTCGAAAAAAACCCCGCCGGAGCGGGGTTTTTTTTGCCACTGCTGCGCAACGCGCGGCATCCGGAGATGCCGGCGCGCCGCCCTGCTACTTGTAGTAACCGACGGCACACACCTGGTCACCGATGCGGGTAACGTAAGCGACCTTGACCACCGGATCGGTCTGACCCGGACGCGGCCACATGTAGGTCACCTCGCCGATCGTCCCCTCCTTGGCGGCAGCGTACACCTCCTCGCCGAGCGGTTTGCCGGCCTTGTCCTTGAGCGCCTTCAGGCTCTGGCCGACGAGCGTCGGATGCGCCGTAAAGTTGCCATCGGGACCGCCGCAGTAGGGGTACAGATCACGATCCTTGAAGCCACCCTCACCCTTGGTGAACATCACCAGCGCCTTCGCCTTGTCGGCCTTGACGGCAGCGGCGGCCTTCTCGAGCATGGCTTTCGCCTCGGCGGGCGTTCCGTACTCTGCCGCCAGGGCATTGCCGGCTAAACCCAGAAATGCGGCGGCAGAAAGCATGGCCAGTTTCTTGCGTAGCATCGTAACCCTCCTTGTCAGGTTGTCACGCGGCGCCCCGGCCAACAGCCTGCCCGAGCAGCGCGTGCGAGAGGCAAATCCCCCCGCGCCGCATGGTAGCCGAAAAATGCCGTTCAGGGGTGGCCGCCATCGCTCGCGCCAGCGAACGCTCGCCCCGCAGCGGGCCCTTGCCACTCCCCTGCATCACGCCGTGCCGTCGTCGTCCGGCTGGCCAACGCGCCGCGCATGTCGCGCGCGCAAGGCCATCGCCATCTCGAAAGCGGCTTGCGTGAAGCTCAGGATCTCGGCGAACTCCTCGTCGCTCAGCGCCCGCGCCTCATCATTGCTGCGATAGACATTGACGAACTGATGTTCGCGCACGGTCTGCAGCACCAGCCTGCCGACGCCCAGAGCCTCGAGGGTCTGCCACAGCTCGGGGTTCGACGCCCGCGTGAAGCGCATGACGAAACCGACCGGATCGTTGCGGCCAAAGACCGCCGCCAGGCGCAGGATCAGTTCGAAGGACAGGGCCAGGCGCCCGTTCTCGATCGCCTCGATCAGGGTCGGATCCTTGAGGTCGATCGCCTGGCCAACTTCGGCGATCGTCAGCCCGGCCGTCTCGCGCACGGCACGCAATGCGGCACCGGTCTTCGCCCACGCCGCCGTATCGCCGACGCCGGGCAGAACGGCGCGCACCACCTCGCTCGCGGCGTCGATCGGGTGCCCCTCCTGCAGCGCCCGGCCGACCTTGCCGGCAGTCTGCAGCGCCCGCCCGGCGACCACCGTCGCCGAACTGAGGTCGAGCAACCTGCCGGCCATCGCCCGCA
>ERZ761603.1746-NODE-1746-length-15838-cov-7.839764_pt1 | contig 15838 bp, 7 predicted proteins | sample MGYA00511879_ERZ761603 | MGnify/ENA primary metagenome ERZ761603 (study PRJEB28899, sample SAMN02850040) | bioreactor sludge metagenome | biome: EBPR Sludge; feature: EBPR Bioreactor; material: flocular biomat | place: Australia: Thorneside Wastwater Treatment... | reverse complement strand
CCAACCAGTTGTCTTCGCCGTATACATCGGCCAACAACTGTTTGATGTTCGGAATCTCTTCCCGGCCGATGCTGGATATGATGACGCCCGTGTTTTGCAGGGCCGACCGACCGAGGGCCAGGCGATCGTTCATCATGCTCAACCAGCTCGCGCGCTGATAGGAATCCATGTAAGCGAATTCGTCTTCCCCGGTGTTGTAAGGTGGGTCGATGTAGAAAAACTTCACCCGCCCCTTGAACTTTTCGCGCAGGGTATTCAGGGCCTGGTAGTTTTCGCTTTTAATCAGGCGGCCGTCGATGGCGTCGTCGAGGTTGTCGAACAGGTTGAGGATGGCGAGTTCGAGGGGTTTGAAGTACGACGTGTCGATGGGCAGGGACTGCCACTCTTTCGCGAGCGCCGCGGTTTTGCCTTTGCCGGACAGGATCGAGGCGGGTGCGAAGCCGGGTTCCACGATGCCAAGGGCGATCCATTCCGCGATCTGGTCCTTCATGCCTTTGCTCTTGATGAGATCGGCGATGACGGCAATTCCGCCATCGCGCGCGGCGATGCGGTCGAGGGTGATCACGTACCGGGAGTTGCGCACGAACTTGGGTTTGTTCCAGATGCGGACGAGTTCGTCCTCGAACTGGGCGATGAATTCGATGAGTTTGAACGCGAGGGTTTTCAGCTCCTGGAGCTGGCGGATGCGGTCCGGGGTCCAGCGGGTCTCGTCCTTGAACACATACTGGTACATCCACAGGTCGAACTGTTCGCGCAGGAAACCGCCGGCGTCCTTGTTGATGAAGTAATCCACTTCGTTCTGCCGGTTGAACACGCGCGTGGCTTTTTCCAGGGCGGCCTCCTTGACCGGGCGCCCGGCCTTTTTCAGCGCCTTCAGGATCTCCTCGGTCTTGGTGATGCGGCCCTTTTCCGAATACGCGGCGAACAGGCGGATGGTTCCGTCCTTTTCCACCTTGTCGAAGGTGAACACGACCTCGCGTTTCTCGTTGTTTTTCTTGAGGACGAGGGTGGAGCAGTCGAAGAAAAAGCCCTGGCCGTCCACATCCATTTTCAGGTCGCGGAAGATGCGGTCTGTTTTCACGTAATACAACATGTGGGTCTTCCAGAAGAGCACCACGTCCCGCTCGTCGGTATACACCTTCTCGTACACGCTCATGTGTTGGGGGGTGTAGGCGAAGCAGATCGAACCGGAGCGGCTGAAATACCGGCTGAAGAAGGCGTGCAGTTTATCGAACAGTTCTTCGCGGAAGTCGGGGAACAGGTCCACCACGCCCTCCACATCGTCAAGGAACGTCGGCTCGACCATGTGCTGGAAGTAGGAGGCCTTGATCTTCATCAGGTTGATGTAACCGGATTGGCCATCTACCTTTGCACCGATAAACAATTGTCGCAACGCATCGAGGAAGGCGCGTTCCTTGGGGCCGGGTTTGGAGGAGCGGTGGGCGTTCATGGTGCGGGGTCCTTATCGGTGCGATAGTGCGGCCTCGATTCGGCGGCGCGAAGTCCAATCTTCGAAAAAAGTTGATCGGGCGGCTGGCTGGTCAGAGAGGGCTGGGACCGCTCTTGCAAATACGCATCGGCACACGTGCGGAACCAGTCCTTCAGCGACAGGCCGTCCGCCGCCAGGGCGGAATGCAGTTCGCGCTTCAAACCCGGGTCAAGCTCAACGACAAATCGACCTGAAGGACCTCGCGCCATGTGCGTTATATAACATAAGTGCCTTTTGTTGTCTATCTGCTCCTTGGGAAAACTTATTAGCCTATAGACTGTCGACAATAAGAATAAATTAGTCTATATACTAATTATGCGCTCAATCTATCAACAAGCCGTACGCGAACAGTTAACGCAGAGACTTCGGGATATTTCGCTCGAGCGGGTCGGGGATTGTCCTCGCGCCGGGTGGATCCGGTCCATCCGTGAAGCACTTGGCATGACCGGGGTGCAATTGGCCCGAAGGCTGAGAATCTCGTCGCCGTCGGTTGCTGGCATCGAGCACCGCGAGATTGCCGGAACCATTACGTTGGCCTCCCTGCGCAAGGCTGCGGATGCTCTGCAGTGCGATGTGGTATACGCGCTCGTGCCACGCAAGCCGCTCGATGTTCTGGTTGCTGAGCGGGCTCGCTACGTGGCGAGGGCGAACCTCGACCGGGTCGCCCATTCGATGGTGCTAGAGCAGCAAGGCAACTCCGAGGAATTTCGAGAGCGCCAGATCGAATACGAGGCGTCTCGCCTGATGTACGAATCGTCACGCGCCTTGTGGAACGAACATTCGTAGGGTGGCATGTAGGCGGACCGCGGCAATATCGACCTGTTGTTGGCGTTTGCCCGAAGTTGACCCAGGCCAAGCCATCGGATGGGATGGTTCACAAACCTTTGCGTCATTCGCGTCTTTGCGTTACACATTCCCCCATGACGACGAAGAAAAAAACGACGCCCGGTAAACTCACCCGCCTGCACGAGAACGACAAGAACTACCCGACGGTTCCCTCCGGCGATATCCTCGAGGTGTTCGAGAACAAGTATCCGCAACGCGATTACCTGATCACGTTCGACTGCCCCGAGTTCACGTCGGTCTGTCCGGTCACCGGCCAGCCCGACTTCGGGAAAATCGTCATCGAGTACTGCCCCGACCAGTACTGCATCGAAAGTAAGTCGCTGAAACTCTATCTCGGCGCATACCGTAACGAAGGTTCCTTCGCCGAGCAGATCGTCAACCGCGTACTCGAGGATTGCGTCGACGCCTGCCAGCCCCGCTCCATGATCGTCACCGGCCACTTCACCGCCCGCGGCGGCATCGCCATCAAGGTCGAGGCGGGGTACACGGCGGATGAGATGTGATCCAGATGCGGCGGTGAGACCATTCTCGTCGCCACTACAATAGGATACTAGCCGGATGCGGCGTTCAATTCACGCATTGACCAGCCGGTGGATGCGGCCGCGGTAGGGCCATTCGTCTTCGGCCTCGACCAGGCCGGTCCGGACCGGATTGGCATCCATGTGCATCCAGGCGGCGGCGTACGTTTCGTTGATCCGGACAAAACGGCTTTGTGCGTTGGGTTCCCATACCGGGCCGGGCCGGCCGTGGCGTTGCGCGATGGTTTTGGAACTGATGGCTTTCCAGGTTTTCATCCACAGGTTCAATCCGTCGGCATCGCGGTTCGGTCGTGCAAAGAAATGGACGTGGTCCGGCATCAACACGTAATCGCCGACCCACCAACCGTTGCATTCGGCCGCCTGCTCCCATAATAACCGGAGCGTTTCATGCGCGAATGGATTGGCCAGCAGGGGCGCGCGATCCTTGATGTACGCGGAGCAGAACACCAGCGGCGCGGTGGATTGGTGCTGAACGTGATGGGGGAGATGCAAGAGGGCGGTGGCGTTCATGCGCGGACTCCGGATGTGTGACGGGTTTAGTTCACGGTGGCGAAGAAATCCTTGCCGCCGTTGGTTTGCCAGATCGATTTGCCGGTGCCGTCGATCACCTCGAAGGCATACCGGATGGTGGTGCCGGCGGGAAAAGCGCCCATGTTCAGGTGCCACCAGTCGTTATTGCCGTTGCGTCCGGCCTTGACCAGCGGGGCGGCCTGCCAGATGCCGGAGTTGTTCAGGCTGTACACGACGCGCGCGGAGACGGCGGCGTTCATCGGCCAAGACTCGATGTTCACCCAGAAGGGATCGACCGGATCGATGTCGCCATTGAACGGATAGTGGTATGCGTTGCCGGCCCATTTCACGGCGAGGCCGGCGTTGACCCGGGCGCTGTAGTTCGCGCCGCCGCGGTTGTCGATCACCGTGCGGCCGGCGGCATCGGTGGCGCGGAACCAGTAGCCGATGGTGGTGAGCTGTGGGAACGAGCCAAGGTTGAGGTGCCAGGTGTCGCGGTCGGGACGCGCCTGATCCAGCTTCATCGCGCGGGCCTCCCACGACGCGCCGGCGTTGGTGGACACCAGCACCTCGACCGTTTGCGCCACGCCGGCCGGCCAGATGTCGATGTTCACCCAAACGTCATCCGCCGGATCGATGTCGCCGCTGAACGGGTAATGCCACGCATTACCCATACCGCTGATGGCGCCGGGCTGGGCGACCTCGATCGTATCGTTGACGAAATACGCCGCGCTGTTGTCGGCCCAGTATTGCACGGCGACTTGTTTGACGCCGAGTCCGTCGGACAACGTCCAATCCGTTTCGGCCGCATAGGGCATCCACGGGCTCCACGCGCCTTGCTCGTTGCGCACGCGGAACCGTTCGGCTCCGGTGGCTTGGTGCGCGAGGCGCACGGTGTTGGTGCCGGTGCTGGCCAGGCCGTTTTCGATCAGCGCGGCGTCGGTGGTGGCGGAGGGATTGCAGATGATGTTGCGGTCGGTGCCGCAGCGGAAACGGGAGCGGAACGGACCGACCAACGGAAGTCCGGCCGCGCTACGGGCGTCGCCGGTCAGTTCCATGTGATGCAGCCCGTCGGGGATGGTCCAGGTGTAGGTCAGTTCACGGCGGGCGGCATCGTAATGCAGGAGGGCGGGAACGACCGGCGCGCCGTTCAGGCGGAACGCGGACTTCACCGAGGCGGCGTCCATCGCTTCGCTGAAGAACAGACGCAACGTATAGTTGCCGGACACGCGGTCATCGTGCCGCGGGAAGGTCGCGGTCACGGCGGGTTTCAGCGCGCGTTGGCCGTCCTGGCGGACGAACACCTTGGTCTCGTAACCGCCGACCCAGAGGCTGTTGAGGCGGCCGCCGGGGCCGAGGCGGTAGGTTTCCGACGGATTCATCACGTTGACGATCGTGTCGCCTTCGTTCCAGCCGGTGAAGAAGATGCCTTGCGAACCGCCGGCGGACAGGCCGTCCTTCCAGGTGTTGAACACCACCAGCGCCCAGTCTTTTTGCGCGCCGTAGATGCGCGAGAAGGCGTAGATGCCGTTTTGGTTGTTCGCTTGTTTCCAGCGTTCCACCACTTCGTCGGTTCCATGCAGGGCGGGATAGGTGGCGCGGATGTTCATGACCTTCTGAACATACTGGTAGGCGGGATGGGTCATGTTGAAGTTGTCGATGCGCGCGGGGTTCGGTTTGGTCACCGAGTCGACGTTGTTCCAGGCGAGGCTGGTCATCATGTCCTCGCGCGACCAACCATCGAGCGCGGTGCCGTAGGAGCAGAAACCCTGTTCGTCACCGTAGTAAAACAGCGGGATGCCCGGCCAGAGGGCGATGATCGCGCTGCCGAGGTCGGTTTTACGGAAACCGTCGGGGGCCACGGACACGCGCCACTGGTCGTGGTTGTTGTAGAAGTTCAGTTGCAGGTAGCGGTGCTGCTGGTCCCACGGATTGTAGAAATCGTAAGCCAGCCAATCGAGGTAGTAGCTTTCCTTCAGGTTCTGGAGGTTGCCGTTCACCTGGTCCTTCACAGCGGGCTGGAAGAAGCTCCAGTAGAGCGGATAGTTGATGCCGGCGTCCATGCCGCGGTCTTCGCTGATGAACCAGGAGGGATTACCCCACATCGAGGGTTCCTTCCCGCGGTTCACCATGGTCGCGCCGCGCCCGCGTTCGCAGTAGAATTCGCCGAAGATGAAAAAGTTGTGTTTGCCGAGCGAGGCGGCATGGGCTTTCACGGCGGGGGCCCAGCGTTTGAAGAACGAGAGCGGGACCTGCATCGGGGTGTCCATGCGGATGCCGTCGATGTCGGTCGAGGCGATGAGCGCCTTGGTCATGGCGATGATTTTGTCCTGCACGCGCGGGTGCGAAGTGCGGAGGTCATCGAGCGAGCCATAGATTTTGCCGAGGTGGTTTTGCCACGGGTTGCCGTAATCGCGCAGGTCGCCGTTGTGGTGGAAATCGCTTTCCCAGAACGAGCCGGACAAGCCGGCATAATTGTCCACCACGCGCCAGCCGGCGGAATCGTACACGTCGGGATATTTGCCGGTCGGATAGAAGGTGTTGTTGACCTTGAAGTCCTCGTATTCCTCGCCGGGGTTGTGGTGGATCAGGCGGTGCTCACCCTGATGGAGGCGGAACGGAGCGTTGCCGCCCGGGTAGCCCTCGAAGTGGAACAGGTCGCTCATGTGGTTCACGACGATGTCCACGATCACATACATGCCGAGTTCGTGGGCGCGGTCCACCATGGCGCGGAATTCCTCCAGGGTGCCGAAGCGGTCGTCCAGCAGGGTAAAGTCGATCTGACCATAACCGTGATACGAGTTGTGGCGGTTTTGGAAGATCGGGGAGATCCAGATGGCATCGTAGCCGAGCGACTTGATGTAGGGCAGGTGATTTTTCACCCCGGTGAAGTCGCCACCATGGCGATCCCAGACACGGTACAGGTTGTACCCGCCGTGCCGGCCCTCGTTGTTCTCCGGATTGCCGTCGGCAAATCGGTCGGTGATAAACTGGTAGACGGGCACCTTGCGCCAGTCGGTTGGCGACGGGAAATAGGAATGCCCGGACCATTCCCCGTAATACGCGGCCGGGTTCGACCCGTCCGGATTCCGGTTCACGTTCCACGCCGCATTCTCCTCGCGCCACGGTGCCGCCGAAGCCGCCAACGCCACCAACCCAACCCACCCACCAACCAAACGAACAATCGGGGACATAGAATCAACCTCCTGAAAACCTCGCGGCAAGCAAACCCGCGACACAATTAAACCGTTAAACTAAAACGTTACACCAAGTCGGGTCAGGTTGTCAATACACGAAAAGGTCCAGCTTTTATTCTATGTCCCCAGAGCCGTATTGAAGTGGGGACATAGAATAAGGGATGAATGATGGGGACATAGTATACAGCGGGGGACGGACTGGTGATGCGTTGCTGTAATGCGTTGGTGGAAAGGGTGATGCTTTATGGTTCGGTGATGCGGAAGCGGAAGGCGGCGGTGGGTGTGTTGGTGGGCAGGATGATGGTGAGGGTGGTGTTGGCGGCGAGGGGGAGGTTGTTGTTCCAGTAGGACCAGGTGTTGAGGTTCGTGCTGATCTCCACGGTGACGTGGCGGTTGGCGAGGTCGTGGGTGACGCCGTCGGTATCGATCCAGCCGGTCCAGTAACTCGCGGCGTTGGTGGGGTCGGTGTAGGTCAGGAATTCCTCCTCGTTGTTGCTGCCGTCGTGGTCGGGGTCAGCGCCGGGCGCGGCGTTGGGGGCGTTGGTGGAAAGGAAATGGATGACCTGCCATTGTGCGAACAGTTCGCGCGTGGGGAGTTCGCCCAATATCCAGTCGGCGAGTAGTTGGATGTTGGCGTCGTCGAGCTCCGTGGTGCCGAGCGGCGGCATACGCGAGAAGCCATTGGTGGCGGCGATGCGATTCCAGATGATGCTGTGGTCGACGTCCGCCGGGACGATCAGTCGGTTGGCCGGATCGCCTCCATCGCTGGACGCGGGCGCAAGGATGGTGCCGGTCTGGTCGAGCTTCACGAAGGCGCGTCCGTCCCACGCTCCCGGCACCGGGCTTTGCGGTCCGGTGTGGCAATAACCGCAGTTCACGGCGAGGTAGGAGCGGGCGCGCACCTCGAGGCTGTATTCCGTTTCGTCGGGCCGCACGTGGCGCGGCAGTTGCGCGGGATCGCCAAGGCTGTTGCTGGTGTAGCCGGCCTGGTCGAGTAGCGAGATGAAGTTGCCGGTGATACCGGCGATGACACCAGGTCCGTTGAGTTGGCGGGTGTTGAAGCTGAGGGCGTGGCCGGCCGAGGGCAGGTGGCAGGCGAGACACTGGGCGCGGCTGGGAATGATCCAACGCTGCACCCCCGCGATACCGTTGTTGGTGATATCGAGGTCGAACTCCAAGCCGGCATCGGGGGTCAGCACCGCCTCGGTGCCATTGCTGTTCCACTGATAGCTCACCCCATACGCGCCGTTGGTGGTGCGCACCAGCACGCGCGTTTCGATGCGCTTCTTCGTGGCCGGATGGCCGCGGTCCGTTTCGAGGTCGAAGTGTTTCACCCACATCATGCCGGCCGGGTAGTCCCACGGTCCTTCGAGCGAGGGACCGACCCGGTCGGTGGTGTTGGTGATGACAAACCAGCGCGACTTGTCGGCGTGGTCCGACCAGAACGATACGTTGGGTTCGTAGGCGACGACGCCGGGATTGGGCGACAGGTCGGCGAGGTCGGCAAAGAAACCGGTCGCGGTGAGTGTCGCGGGAAACGTCGCGCCCGCCGAGGAAACAACAAGGCGCTGGACCGCGCCGTTGTTCAAGTCGAGCAGCAGGATGTCGCCATTGGCCGGGTTGAGACCGAACTGCACGATGCCGGTTTCGCCGGCGATGCGGGTGACATTGGTGGCGTCGGTGGTGCGTTCGATGGTCCAGATGTTGCCGGAGACATAGTCGCCGCACAAGTAGCGTCCGTACAGCCCGGGGTACTTCGTGCCGCGGTACACAAAACCGCCGGTGATCGAAAATCCCTCGAATGACCCGTTGCCGTGGGGATATTCCCATACCGGGCGGTCGTACACGAAGCCGGCGGGCGGGATGCGGTCGGGCCGCGGGCCGTTGGCGGTGCCTTCAAAGAAGACCCAGCCGCCGTTGCCGCCGGGCGGCAGGATGGTGACTTCCTCGCGCAGGTTATTGCCGACATCGCCGACCCACAACTCGCCGGTCAGGGCATCAAACGAAAACTGCCACGGGTTGCGCAGCCCGACCGCGTACATCTCGGTGCGCACACTGGAGGGGCTGACGGCGAGACCGTTAAACGAGGTGGTGCCGATGAACGGGTTGTCGGCCGGGATGGCGAAACGGGCGACACCGCCATCAAGCGGGATTCCCGCGTGCGGATTCGGCGCGAGGTTGCCGGGGCGTTTGTCGGGATCGAGGCGCAGGATTGCCGACCAGAGATCCTTGTCGATGCGCTGGCTGTTGTTGAGACCGTCGGAGCCGGGATTGCCGGAAAAACCTTCGTCGCCGATACCGAGGTAGAGGTAACCGTCGGGGCCGAACAGGATGTCGTCGATGTTATGCACGTCGAGGTCGTTGATCTGGTTGATCAGGATGATTTCGGAGTTTGGATCGGCCGTGATCGGCTGGTCGTTGTTGGCGGTGAAGCGGCTGAGCCGCACGCGCCGGTTGGTGCCGTCCCAATGGCAGTACGTCAGGTAGAAGTAGCGATTGGTGAGGAAGCCGGGATGGAACGCGATGCCTTTCATGCCGAGTTCGTTCTGGCCGAATTCATCGACGCGACTGCTGATGTTCAGAAACAGGGTTTTTTGCGGCGTGGCCGATCCGATGCCGGTAATGACATGGACCTGGCCGCGCCGTTCGGTGACGAAGAGGCGGTTGGTATCGCCGGGCGGGCTTTCCATCGAGGTCGGGGTGGTGAAGGTGATACCGGGGAAGGCATCGGCGACACTGTAGCTGACCGGCGGTGGCTCGGCCGGCATGTTCACCGTGGTGTTGGGGATGCGCAGGTCGGTGGCGAAGTTGATGGTGACGGTGGCGGTGGTGGAGGGTAAGCCGACGAGATCCGCAACGCGGTAGTTGAAGGTGTCGGTCACGGGCAATCCGTTGGTGTGGGTATAAAGGATGCGACCGTCCGGGGTGGGTGAGGCGCTGCCGTGCGCGGGCGGGGTCACGACGGTCACGCTGGACGGGGGGATCAGCCCGCTATCGTTTTTTAACACCGGGATCCCGGCCTTCGTACCGTGGTGCATGATGATGGCGTCGGGACTGACCGCCACGAATCCATCGCCGGTGGGGGCGGATCGCGATGCGAGTTGCAGGATCCAGGTGTCGAGGGCCGATCCATCTTCGCGCACGGCGAAGCGAAGGGTGTACGTGCCGGGCTGGGGGATGGTCCACAGGAGCGGATTCTGCGAGGCGGTGGGCTGGTTTTCCTCGGCACCGCCGAGGCCGTCCCACGGTTTGGTGGAGAAATTGGCATCGAGGTTGCCGCTCAACTCGTACCAATCGGGGACGCCGCCGGCGCCATCGGCCAGTTCCAGGATGCCGGCGAACAAGGAATCGGAGCTGTCGTTCACGCCATCCCAGCGGACCCACAACCGATACTGGCCGGGCGTTTGAATCTGGATGCGGTAATCGATGGACGCGCCGGAGGCGAAGGATTTGATGGTACCGTCGCCGTCCGGCAGGGACTGGACATAGCCATCGCCGCGGGCGTTGGTGATCGTGCCGGGGTTGCCGCCGGCGACGAAGGTCCACGTGTCGTTCAGGGCCGTGGCGGTCGCGTGGTAGTTCTCTGCCTCGCCGGCGACAAATCCTCCGGCCTCCTGGTAAATCTGGTCAAAAGGGAGAAGTCCGCCGGTGGAGCCGGTCGCCCACCCGATCGAGCCGACCCCAAGAACAAAGAAAAAGCGCTTCACAACCTGACCTTACCCGCACGGGAACCGAAAGTTAACGAATATGGCCACCGCGCATACATTCTATGTCCCTTATCTTGGGTGGGGCGCGCGCTCCGTCGCGCGCTGGCGACCGGGGATGCAGGTGGTGTGGGGCGTTTTGGCGAGCCAGGGGGGGCGCGTGCGAGGATCGCCCGCTCTACCGACGGTAAAATCTCCCTTCGCGTTCTATGTCCCCATCGCGTACCATCGTATTATGCGATATGCGGTCATTGGAACCGGGGCCTTGGGTGGATATTACGGGGCGCGGTTGGCCCAGTCGGGCCAGGAGGTGCATTTTCTATGTCACCGGGACGGGCCGTGGGTGCGGGAGAAGGGGTTGGTGGTGGAGTCGATGGGCCGGTCGATGTTGTTCGTGCCGGCGCGTGCGTATGACCGGGTCGGGGACATGCCGCCGTGCGATGTGGTGATCGTGGCGCTCAAAACCACGGCGAACGATGCGCTGCCGGCGCTGTTGCCTCCGGTGTTGAAACCGGACGGGATTGTCTTGGTGATGCAGAACGGGTGGGCCGTGGAACGCGATGCCGCGGCGGCGGCGCCGGGTCATCTGGTGCTCGGCGGGTTATGTTTCCTGTGCGCGAACAAGATCGGGCCCGGTCACATCGTTCACCTCGATTATGGCGATGTCCTGCTTGGTTGGCACAACGAGGTCGGCGCGGCGGCGGAGGCGGCGACTTGGCTTGAGCGGGTGGCGGGCGACCTGCGTTCCGCCCAGATTCCGACCGAGATCGCCCCCGACCTACGGCTCGCCCGCTGGAAAAAGCTGGTATGGAATATTCCGTACAACGGTCTCTCGGTGGTCCACCGCACCACGACCGACGTCATCATGAACACCCCCCACCTGCGCGCCGAGGTCGTCACCCTCATGCGCGAGGTCCAACAGCTCGCCGCCGCCACCGGCTGTATCATTGAAGACGCCTTCATCCAGAAAATGCTCGACGACACCGCCCGCATGAAACCCTACAAGACCAGCATGCGGCTGGATTTCGATGCGGGCAAACTCATGGAAATCAACGCGATGTACGAACGACCGCTCCTTGAGGGACATAGAAGTGGTGTCAGCGCGCCGCACATTCAGGCCCTCTGGAAGCGCCTCGCGGAAGTGTCGCCAACAAAATCCTGACCGAATCTGTTAAAACGTTTAACAAACCCGGTCAAACCCTCTATCTTTACGTCACCCATTTTACTTCTGCCCATTCAAGTGGACCGGAAAGCGTGGGCAGAAAGGTTGATGTCATGAGTAGTTGGGGCGTTGCAAAGCGAGTGGTGGCGATCGCGTCGGTTCTTAGTTTCTTCGGCGGAGCGGTGAGCCGGGCGGCGGTCATTCAGGCCGGCAATGTCACCGGCGTTACGGTGACGACCAATAACGGCAATAACATCTGGACCGCTTCGTTCGCCTTGAGCGGCGGCGGTTCCGCCGAAATCACGGCGTATGCGCCGGACGTGGTGCGCGTGAATTACCACTGGGCCGGTCCGTTCGACACCGCGCAGCCGATGATCGCAAAACCGCTCGCCGATTGGAGCGCCACCTCCGCCACCCTTTCCGACCAGGGCAGCAAGTATGTGATCCAGACCTCCGAACTCGACGTCGAAATCGAAAAGTCGCCGTTCAAGGTACACTTCAAATCCAAGTCGGGTTTTTACCTCTTGCAGGACGATTTCGTGGAGCGCGATGCCGACTATAACTATACCGGCCAACGCGGAACCGGCTCCTCCAAACTCAAAAACCGGAAAATCTTCCCGGCCAACCAGGCGATCTTCGGACTGGGCGAATTTGGCGGGCCCATGAATCGACGCAACCGCGAGATCGATTGCTGGAATTCCGGCACCTACAACTGGGGCGAGTTCACCAATCCGACCTACATGAACATCCCGTTCTTCTACGGCATGCAACCGGCGTCCGGCGGCAATCCCGCCTTTGTGTATGGCGTTTTCTTCAACAACCCCTGCCGCCCGTTGTTCAAGTTCGGCACCGAGTCGGGCGACCGTTATTCGTTTCAGGCCGGCGACGGCCGCCTCGATTACTTCTTCTTCGGCGGCGGCTCCGCCCATGCCATGCCCAAGGTGATTGACCGGTACTCCGAACTGACCGGCCGCCCGACCTTCCTCCCCAAGTGGGGCCTCGGCCACCACCTCTCGCGTTTCAGCTATGACAACCAGGCGTGGGTCGAATACATCGCCAATCAGGCCACGGTGTCGGACATCCCGCTCGATGCCGTCTATCTCGACATTGACTACATGGATGCCGACGCCGACGGCGATTTTGCCGACGGCCAGTTGCGCCAGCTCACCATCAACTCCAAATTCCCCACCGCCTCGGCGATGATGAGCTACTGCGAAGCGCGCGGCGTAAAAGTCGTCCCGCTGATCGAGCCCTGGCTGGAGCCCGGCGACCCGTTGCACGGCGAGGCGAACAGCAACCTGCATTTCATCAAGGACAACGGCGGGGCCACGGTGACCCGCAATATCTACGTCGGTGCGGTGTCGTGGTTCGATTACAGCAGCACGCCGATGAACGAGTGGTGGCAGGGCAAGATCGTCAACTGGTTCAACACCCTCTCGTTCGCCGGCATCTGGAACGACCTCACCGAGCCGGAGGGCGGCGATATGATCCCGCACAACGGGCTGCTCTGGGTCGATGGCCAGTTCGGCACCTCGACCACCGATTCGCGGCGCTTCTGGTCCAACGAGCGCAATTATTTCGGTCTGCGTTGCGCCCGCCAGAGCTACAACGCCATGTTGGCGAAAGACGGCAACAAGCGGCCCTTCGTGCTGAGTCGGTCCGGCAATGCCGGCCTGCAGCGGTACGGCGTAAGCTGGAGTGGCGACACCCGGGCCAATTGGTTCTATCACCGCGCGACGATTCGTTTTGGCATGGGCGCGATGATCGCCGGCGCGGCGTGGTACGGCAACGATGTCGGCGGGTTTGCCGGCACCGCCTCCGCCGACCTCATGGTGCGCTCCACCGAGGCCAATTGCCTGACGCCGTTCTTCCGCAACCACTGCGACAAAAGCGCGGCTGACCGCGAGCCCTGGCGTTTTGCCGAGCCGTACCAGAGCATGCAGCGCGATTTGATCAAATTCCGCTACCGCCTCATGCCGTATTTCTACACGCTGGCCTACGAGTCCACCCAGACCGGCGAACCGATGAACGTGCCGCCGGCGTTCGACTACTATGGCGACGCCAACACGCATACCGAGATGAGCGACTACGACTACCTCGTGGGCGACTACCTGCTTGCCGCTCCCGTCTACGCCGAAGGCGCCAGTTCCCGCCAGGTTTATCTGCCGTACAAGGATGGTGTGCGCTGGTACGATTATCGTTCGACCAACGTGTACAACGGCGGGCAGTCGGTCACGGTCAGTGCGCCGCTCGGTACGCTCCCGCTGTTCGTGCGTTCCGGTGCGATCATCCCGATGGGCCCCTCGATGCAGTACGCCAACCAGTTCCAGTCGCCGTGGATGGACATCAACTGCTGGCCGGAAGGCACCAGCGAGTTTACGTTGTTCGAGGATGACGGCGAGACGTTCAACTACAAGAGCAATGGTTTTTCCAAACGCCGCATGGTCAGCAACCGAACCGCCGCGTACTGGGATTTCACCATCGAGGCCAAACAGGGAACCTACAACACCGGCGCGCGCGATTTCTACGTGTACTGCTACAACCCCGGCACGAATGTCGTGAAGGGCGTGCGGGTCAACGGCGCGGCCATTCCGCAAGTCGCGAACTTCGACGATGGCCCGACCGGCTGGCGTATCACTGGCGAAGGCCGCATCGGCGTGAAGGTGCCGGACAACGGCGCGCTGACCGCGATCCGCGTTAGTTTTGCCGATGTGGAAGATTCGCTGCAGATTGCGGCTTCCGCTTATTCCGCCGCGGAGAACGCCGGCTCGGTGCGCGTGTATGTCAGCCGCACCGGCGCGGCCACCGGCAACGTCAGCGTCGCCTACGCCACCGCGAACGGCTCGGCGACGGCGGGCAGCGATTACACGGCCGCCAACGGCGTGTTGAATTGGTCGGCCGGCGACACCGCCAACAAGTTCTTCGATGTGACGCTGCTCGACGATATCGTGTACGAGGGCAACGAGACGTTCACCGTGCAGTTGAGCGCGCCGGTCGGAGCTTCGCTCGGTTCGCCCGCGGCGGTCACCGTCACCATCACCGAAAACGATCCGGTGCCGCCGGCGCTGGTGATCACCAATCCGGCGACCGCGACCTTCACCGTCGCCGCCGCCACCAGCAACATCACGTTGCAGGGTTTGGCCAATGCGTTGGAGTGGTCGGGGCTGCACTGGACGAACACCCTCACCGGCGGCTCCGGTTCGCTGCCGGTCGGTTTCTACTGGAGCGTGGCCGGCGTACCGCTCGGCGTCGGCAGCAATGTCATCACCGTCACCGCGACCAACGTTGGCGGGCCGGTGGCGCAGGACAGCGGCGCAGATGTCGCGTACAGCGACGGCTGGGCGACCAACGACAACGGCGGGTTTGGTTGGGGCGAGTGGGTGATCTATACCAGTTCGACCAATGGCAACCAGAACGGCCGGTTCATGGCCAGCGACGAGTCGGTCAACATCGGCACGCCGGCGTGGGGGCTTTACGCGAACAGCGGTAATTTGTCGGAAGCCAAACGCCGCCTGACCAACACGCTTGCGGTCGGCCAAACGGTCAGCGTCAGCATGGACAACGGTTATCTCGATCCCGGTGCGGGCACCGGCGTGGCGTTGCAGAACAGCGACGGCGTGACGCTGTGGGAGTTGTTCTTCAACGGCGGCGATACGAACTACAGTATCACCGGCGGTTCGACCGATGTCGGTTGGACGGGCGCCGGGCTGGATGTCAGCTTCACGCTGACCGGACCGACGAACTATCTGGTGCGCATCACGCCCTACGGCGGCACCACCCGCACCAACACCGGCGCGCTGAACGCGGCGGCGGACAGTTCGATCCGCTTGTTCCGGGCGTGGAATTTCAATGCCGGGGCCGGACCGGATTACAATTTCTACTTCAACAACCTCGTCCTCAGCGGCGGCGGGGGGGCGACGACCAGCGACACCGTGGTGGTGGTGCGGCCGTCCTCGATCGACAGCCAGATTCCGCAGTCGTGGCGCGATCGGTACAACCTCACCGGCGCGAATTCCGGCGATGCCGAGGACAAGGATGGCGACGGCAACAGCAACTGGGACGAATATGTATCCGATACCAACCCGACGAATCCGGCGTCCTTCTTCGGCCGGGTTGCGATGCCGATGCAGACACCGGGTCCGGGCGGGGTGATGACGGTGATGATCCAGGCTCCGACCACCAACAGCCGCCAGTATGGCCTGTCGTACAGCACCAACCTGATGCAGGGTCCGTGGCTGCCTTTGGGGGCGTTGCAGGCGGGCATGGCTGATGGTGGCGATTTGATGATGATGGTGACGAATGGTGCGTCGGGCGAGCGGCATATCCGGGCGCGGGTGGTGCTGCCGTGATGCGGTCGCCGCTGGTTCGCGCGCTGACGATCGGGGCAGCAC
>ERZ761603.1745-NODE-1745-length-15842-cov-212.418826_pt1 | contig 15842 bp, 10 predicted proteins | sample MGYA00511879_ERZ761603 | MGnify/ENA primary metagenome ERZ761603 (study PRJEB28899, sample SAMN02850040) | bioreactor sludge metagenome | biome: EBPR Sludge; feature: EBPR Bioreactor; material: flocular biomat | place: Australia: Thorneside Wastwater Treatment... | reverse complement strand
CTGAAGGGTTGAACATGGAAATGCAAAAGCTTTACCTGCTGGTTCCCCTCGCGCCGCTGGTCGGTGCGATCATCGCCGGTCTGTTCTGCCGCGTCATCCCGCGCTGGGTGGCGCACACGGTTACCATCGCCGGCGTGGCAATCAGCTGCCTTGCTTCTTTTTTGATCTTCCAGGATGTGATGGCCGGGAACACCTACAACGGCCCGGTGTACCAGTGGCTGACCTCCGGCAACTATCGCTTTGAAGTCGGTTTCCTGATCGACCAGCTGACCGTGACGATGATGCTGGTGGTCACGTTCGTGTCGCTGATGGTGCACATCTACACCATCGGCTACATGCAGGACGATCCCGGCTACAACCGCTTCTTCAGCTACATTTCACTGTTTACCTTCTCGATGTTGATGCTCGTGATGAGCAACAACTTCATGCAGCTTTTCTTCGGCTGGGAGGCAGTCGGCCTGGTTTCCTACCTCCTGATCGGCTTCTGGTACACGCGGCCGACGGCGATCTTTGCCAATCTCAAGGCCTTTCTCGTCAATCGCGTCGGTGACTTCGGTTTCATCCTCGGCATCGGCCTGGTGCTTGCCCATTTCGGCACGCTCGACTATGCAGCCGTTTTTGCCAAGGCACCGGAACTGGCTGGCACGACGCTCCAGCTCTTCGGCAAGGGCGAAGGCGTCGCCCTGATGACGGCGACCTGCATCCTGCTGTTTGTCGGCGCCATGGGCAAGTCGGCGCAGGTTCCCCTGCACGTCTGGCTGCCCGATTCAATGGAAGGTCCGACACCGATCTCAGCCCTGATCCACGCGGCCACCATGGTCACCGCCGGCATCTTCATGGTGGCGCGGATGTCGCCGCTGTTTGAGCTGTCCGACACGGCGCTCTCCTTCGTCATCGTCATCGGCGCGGTCACCGCGTTGTTCATGGGCTTCCTGGGCATCATCCAGAACGACATCAAGCGGGTTGTCGCCTATTCGACCCTGTCGCAGCTTGGCTACATGACCGTTGCCCTGGGTGCATCGGCGTATTCGGTGGCGATCTTCCACCTGATGACGCATGCCTTCTTCAAGGCCCTGCTGTTCCTTGCTGCTGGTTCGGTGATCATCGGCATGCATCACGACCAGGACATTCGCAACATGGGGGGGCTGCGCCGCTATATGCCCATCACATGGATCACATCGTTGATCGGTTCGCTGGCACTGATCGGCACGCCCTTCTTTGCCGGTTTCTACTCGAAGGATTCGATCATCGAAGCGGTTGCCATGTCCCACATTCCTGGTGCTGGCTTTGCGTATTTCGCGGTGATGGCAGGGGTGTTCGTCACCGCCTTCTACTCGTTCCGGATGTACTTCCTGGTGTTCCACGGTGAAGAGCGCTTCGGCAAGGCGGCAGACCCGCATGGCCACGCCGCCCATTCTTCGCTGGCGAAGGAAGGAACACACGCTGGTTCTGGCGGCGGGCACGGCGACGACCACGGACACCACGCCGACGATGCACACGATGCGCACCATCATGGCCTTGCCGCGGGCGAGAAACCCCACGAGACGCCGTGGGTGGTCACCCTGCCCCTGATTCTGCTGGCGGTTCCGTCGGTGATCATTGGTTACGTCGCGATCGAGCCGATGTTGTTCGGCGACTACTTCAAGGCCTCGATTTTCGTCGATGCGACTGCGCATCCGGTGATGAAGGAACTCGGGCATCACTTCCATGATGCCTTCGCCATGGCCACCCACGCCTTCACGACCGCCGTCTTCTGGCTGGCTGCTCTGGGTGTCGGACTGTCGTGGTTCTTCTACCTCAAGCGTCCGGACATTCCCGCAGCCATCAAGGAGCGGGCTGGCTGGCTATACACCCTGCTTGACAACAAGTACTACTTTGACCGGTTCAACGAGACGTTCTTTGCCGGTGGGGCGCGGCTGCTCGGTCGCGGCTTGTGGAAAGGTGGCGATGCGGGTCTGATCGACGGCATCATCGTCAATGGTTCCGCACACTTCGTCGGCTGGTTTGCAACCATCGTTCGCCTGTTCCAGAGCGGTCACATTTACCACTACGCATTTACGATGATTATCGGCGTGTTCGTCTTGATGACCCTGTGGGTCACGCGCGCCTGAGCTAGAGAAAGACTGGGAACGATATGTCAGGCACGCCGCTTCTCTCTCTTGCCATCTGGGTTCCGATCCTCGCCGGTCTGGTTGTTCTGGCGACGGGCTCCGATCGCAACGCACCGCTGGCACGAGCACTCTCGCTGATCGGTGCCGTTGCCGGCCTGCTGGTGACGATTCCGCTCTATACCGGCTTTGATCTGCACACGCCGGCGATGCAGTTCGTCGAGCTGAAGCCCTGGATTCCACGTTTCAACGTCAACTACCATCTCGGCGTCGATGGTATCTCGATGCTCTTCGTCATCCTCAACAGCTTCATCACGGTGACCGTGATATTGGCCGGCTGGCAGGTGATCGACAGCAAGGTGGCGCAGTACAACGCGGGCTTCCTGATCATGTCGGGTTTGCTGAACGGCATCTTCTCGGCCCTTGACGGCGTCCTTTTCTACGTCTTTTTCGAGGCATCGCTGATTCCGTTGTATCTGATCATTGGCATCTGGGGCGGCCCGAATCGCGTCTACGCGGCATTCAAGTTCTTTCTCTTCACCCTGTTTGGATCCTTGCTCTTCCTGATTGCACTGCTGTACCTGTTCATCTCCTCGGGCGGCAGTTTCTCGATTCTCGATTGGCACCGGATGCCGATCGGCTTGACCGCACAGACTTGGCTGTTCCTTGCCTTCCTGGTTGCCTTCGCCGTCAAGGTTCCGATGTGGCCGGTCCATACCTGGTTGCCGGACGCGCACGTCGAAGCGCCGACCGGAGGGTCGATCGTTCTGGCCGCGATCGCGCTGAAGCTTGGTGCCTACGGATTCCTGCGCTTTTCGCTGCCGATCGCTCCCGATGCCTCGCATGAACTCGCCGGACTGCTCGTCGCGCTGTCGCTGATCGCGATCATCTATATCGGCTTCGTCGCCCTCGTTCAGGAGGACATGAAGAAACTGGTGGCCTACTCGTCGATCGCGCACATGGGTTTCGTGACGCTGGGCTTCTTCATCTTCAGCCCGCTGGGTGTCGAGGGGGCTCTGGTCCAGATGATTTCGCACGGTTTCGTCTCGGGCGCGATGTTTTTCTCGATTGGCGTCATGTATGACCGCGCACACTCGCGGCTGATCGCGGATTATGGTGGTGTGGTCAATACGATGCCCAAGTTTGCCGCCTTCTTCATGCTTTTCGCCATGGCCAACGCGGGCCTGCCGGCGACCTCCGGTTTCGTCGGCGAATTCATGGTCATCCTGGCTGCGGTCGAACACAACTTCTGGGTGGCTTTCGCAGCGGCCTCGACCATGATCGTCGGTGCTGCGTATACCCTCTGGATGTACAAGCGAGTGGTTTTTGGCAACGTCGCGAATCATCATGTCGCTGAACTCAGCGACATCAATGGCCGCGAGTTTCTCGTTTTTGTCCTCTTCGCCATTGGCGCATTGGGTATGGGACTCTATCCGCAGCCGTTTACGGAAGTCATGCACAGCTCGGTGGATGAGTTGCTGCGTCACGTCGCCCTCAGCAAGATCCAATAATTGGTAGCCGCTATGACTCTTGCCGAAATGCAGTTCCAGGTTCCGGACCTCCGCCTTGCGAGCGCGGAGATCTTCATGTTGCTGATGGCCTGCCTGATCCTGGTCGGTGATCTGCTGGTCAAGGACGAGAAGCGGACGCTTACCTTCGTCGCCACCCAGTTGACTCTGATCGGCGCGGCGGTGATCACCTTCGCCAGCAGTTCCGGTGAGACGGCCTACACCTTCAGCAACATGTACGTCGGCGACCTGATGGCCGATCTGCTGAAGCTTCTCCTTTATCTCACGGTGATCGTCATCCTGTTCTACTCGCGCGGCTACATTCTCGAGCGGCCGCAGATGGCCCGCGGCGAATACTATTCGCTGGCGCTGTTTGCCACCCTCGGCATGATGGTGATGATCTCGGCCAGTCATCTGGTCACGGTCTATATCGGTCTGGAACTGCTCTCGCTCTCGCTCTACGCGATGGTGGCGATGAACCGTGACTCGGTTCCAGCAACCGAAGCGGCGATGAAGTATTTCGTGCTCGGGGCGCTGGCCTCCGGCCTGCTGCTCTACGGCATGTCCATGATCTACGGTGCGACCGGTACGCTGGAGATCCCGGCGATTGCCGAGCGCCTTTACATGGGCCAGTTCGACAAGGGGATTCTCGTCTTCGGGCTTGTGTTTCTCGTCGCCGGCCTGGCGTTCAAGCTTGGCGTCGTTCCATTCCACATGTGGATACCCGACGTCTATCATGGCGCACCGACGGCGGTCACGCTGTTCATCGCAACCGCTCCGAAACTGGCCGCCTTCGCCATGGTCATGCGATTGCTGGTCAACGGCCTGATCGTCGTTTCGCAGGATTGGCAGGCGATGCTGATCATCCTCTCGGTGCTGTCGATGGCCATCGGCAACATTGCCGCGATCGCCCAGACCAACCTCAAGCGCATGCTCGCCTACTCGGCGATCTCCCACATGGGCTTCATGCTGCTCGGTATCGTCACCGGCGTCGTCGGTGGCGACGCCCGCTTCGCTCTCAATGCCTACAGTTCGGCGATGTTCTACGTCATCACCTACGTCCTGACCAGTGCCGGCACGTTTGGCATGATCCTTCTGCTTGCCCGCGGTGGCCTCGAGTCGGACGAACTCGATGATTTCAAGGGGCTCAACCAACGCAGCCCATGGTTCGCGGGCGTCATGATGATGATGATGTTCTCGATGGCCGGGATCCCTTTCTTCGTCGGCTTCTTTGCCAAGTTCTCGGTTCTGCAGGCGGTCGTCGCCGCCGGTCATCTCTGGCTGGCGATTGTCGCCGTCGCCTTCTCGCTGATCGGCTGCTTCTACTACCTGCGCGTGGTCAAGCTCATGTATTTTGACCCACCGGCCAACATGAACCCGATCGAGGCGCCGCTGGACGTGAAGATCCTGATGTCGGCGAACGGGCTGGCGGTCGCCTTGCTGGGCATTTTCCCGCAGGTCCTGATGTCGCTCTGCGCGTTCTCGCTGTTGCGTTCTCTCTGATTGCCGGCAGCCATCTGACCGCAACGCTCCGCAACGTCGGGGCGTTCTTGTCGGGAGCCTTTCCATGGAAGAAGAGTACAGCCATCTCACCGAACGGCAGCTCGAGACTACACAGGTATTCAACGGCAGGCTTCTCGATGTGCGTCGCGACCGGGTCCAGCTACCCGATGGCAACGAGTGCCTGCGCGAGTACGTGCGACACCAGGGGGCTGTGGTGGTCATCGCCGAACTCGAGGACGACCGGCTGCTCTTTGTCCGGCAATATCGTTATCCGCTGCGCCGCCCGTTTCTTGAGCTGCCGGCGGGCAAGATCGACCCCGGCGAGGAACTCCTGGTCACCGGCCGGCGTGAGTTGCTCGAGGAAACCGGATACCGCGCAAGCTCCTGGCGTCATCTCGGGGTCATGCACCCCTGCGTTGGCTATTCGGACGAGCGAATCGAGATCTATCTCGCGCGAGGTCTGACCCGTGAGGCCGAACAGAAGCCGGACAGCAACGAGTTCCTGGATGTCTTGAGTCTGCCGCTGGGGGATGCTCTGACGTCGGTGAAGAGTGGGGCCATCACCGACGCCAAGACGATCGCGGCGTTGTTCTGGGCCGAGAAGGTCCAGCGAGCCGGCTGGTAGTAGCCCTGGGTGGCGTAGAGCGGTCGCTGGGGTGCGGGCAGCGGCAGTAGCGTGCCACGGATCTGTCTGGCCTCCCGGAGTCCCTTGCCCTCAACCGGACCGGCGTGCGGCGGGCTCTTGCACCCGGGGTGTCTTTGGCGCCGCCAGCGAAGCTGAAATCCGGGAGGACCCCCACAGCTGCGCCCTTTCGCGAACGATCTGCAGAGGAAGATCAGGTACCTGTCGCGGGCTACTCCAGCAAGTCGACCCTGGCCAGCAGCGCCTGCAACGCCGTGCGCAGCTCGGCCACCGCATGCTCGAGACCGGCCACCCTCCTTGCCAAGTCGCTCGGCGCTTCGCCGGACTCGATCTCTCCATTGGCGCGGCTGGTTGGCAGCATGGGTTCACCGCAAAGCAGATGTGCCCAGCGGTGCTCGCGCGAGCCCGGTTGCTTCGGCAGGCAGACGACCAAGGCGGCGGTGTGGCGTGTCGCCAGTTCCTGCAGGTAAGCCTCGACCGATGAGCCGTCGTCGAAGCGATAGAGGCGCTCGCTGTTGGCGCGGAGTTCGCTGATCGTCTGCGGTCCGCGCAGGGCGAGCGTGGCAAGCAGCGCGACGCTGGCCGCGGGCACCGCGTATACCCGTCCCAGGTTATGCGCATAACGCAGGACGCGACCGGAGGCGCCATGGGTTTCGAGTATCAGGAGTCTACTACGGAGGCCTTCGAGGGCCTCCTGAATCTCGCTTTCCGATGCGCTGATCGCCGGGTCGCGGGCCGACTTCTGGTTGCAGCCGGCAGCAAGACTGTTCAGTGTCAGCGGATAGGTGTCGGGGGTCGTCTTCTCTTTCTCGACCAGCACCCCAAGAATCCGGGCCTCGAGAAAACTGAGCGGTGGTGGCGCCACGGGAGCCTGTGTCATCGTCTGCACTTTCCGGGTCTTCTGCCGGTCCCTGCGAAGCTCGATCGACCGCTGCCTGCCAGTGCAGCGGCAGGGGCCGCGCCAGAAGCACACCGCCGCTGTACGCCACCACATCTTCTCCCGGCCCTATGTTTGTCCACGTGTCGCCTTTCCCCGGCTTTGCTTCAGGTGAATAACTGTCCGTGCTCACGCGAGTCGTGGAAGCCGACGCTGCTCCACTTCTCTCTCGTCACTTCAAGGTTGTAACGCGTGCTGGCCAGGTAGACCGGGTTGCCATCGACATCGCGCGCCATCCGCTGCGACTGCTCACGCTCGAAACTGCGGCGCGTTGTGTCGTCCGGAAAGGTGAGCCAACGGGCGGTGTAGACGTCTGCCGACTCGAATATGGCATCGACCTTGTATTCAGTCTGCAGGCGCTGCGCGACGACCTCGAATTGCAGGTTGCCTACCGCTCCGAGCAGGAGCGAACCACTGGCCACACTTTCGAAGACCTGGATCGCTCCCTCTTCACCCAACTCCTGCAGGCCCTTCTGCAGTTGCTTGCTCTTCAGCGGATCGCGCAGGCGCGCGGCCCGGAAGAGCTCGGGCGAGAAGTAGGGGATGCCCTTGAAACCCAGTGCTTCGCCTTCGCTGAGGCAGTCGCCGATGTGCAGGTTGCCGTGATTGTGGATGCCGATGATGTCACCGGCTACTGCGTCGTCCATCAGCAAGCGTTCGTTGGCCATGAAGGTCAGCACGTTCGCCAGTTTCATCTCGCGGTTCAGGCGGATATGCCTGACTTTCATTCCTGATGTGTAGCGTCCCGAGCAAACCCTGAAAAAAGCGATGCGATCCCGGTGCTTCGGGTCCATGTTGGCCTGAATCTTGAACACGAAGCCGCTGAAGGCGGCTTCGCCGGGATGAACCATACGGCAGCCGCCGTCTCGCTCCTGTGGTGGCGGCGCCCAGTCGCGCAGTGCCTGCAGAACTTCCTGCACCCCGAAATTGTTGATCGCCGATCCGAAGAATACCGGCGACTGTCGTCCGGCAAGAAAGCCGACAAGGTCAAAAGGGCTGCTGGCACTCCGTATCAGATCCACGTCCTCCCGTAGCCGGCCGACTTCCCCCGGAAACTGGGCGTCGAGGAGTGGATTGTCAAGGCCGTCCAGTCGTTCCGATTCGCTGCGCCGCTCCTCGCCCGCCGCAAAGTGGAGCAGGCGGTCGTTCAGCAGGTGATAGACGCCGCGAAAGCTCTTCCCCATGCCGATCGGCCAAGTGATCGGCGCACACTCGATGCCCAGCACGGACTCGATCTCGGCCAGGAGCTCGAAGGGTTCCCGAACTTCCCGGTCCAGTTTGTTGATGAAGGTGATGATCGGTGTGCTGCGCATGCGGCATACGTTCAACAGCTTGACCGTCTGTGCTTCGACCCCTTTGGCGGCGTCGATCACCATCACTGCGGCATCGACGGCAGTCAGGACGCGGTAGGTGTCTTCGGAAAAATCCTCGTGCCCTGGCGTGTCGAGCAGGTTGATGGTGTGCCCGCTGTACTCGAACTGCATGACGGAGCTGGTCACGGAAATGCCGCGTTGTTTCTCGACCTCCATCCAGTCCGAGGTGGCATGGCGAGAGCTCTTGCGCCCCTTGACCGTCCCGGCGAGCTGGATCGCACCTCCGAAGAGCAGCAATTTCTCGGTCAAGGTCGTCTTGCCTGCGTCAGGGTGGGAAATGATGGCGAAGGTCCGCCGCTTCGCAACCTCGCGCAGGATCTCCGGTGGGAACGTGTCTTCGCTGCTGGGGTCTGTGGGGCCAATGCTCATCGGGGAACTTTCATGCAGCAACTGGGCGCGACCGACGGCCGAGCATCCTCGGAGCCGGGTGCCGCTGCCGGCGCGCAGGCCGAACTATAGCAGACCGGGCGCAGGCAGGTGCCCCACTGCTGGTGGAAGCGGAGGCTGCAGGGCCGGCGGTCCGTCGAAGGGTGACACCGGCCACGATGTGGCATCGTCGGCGCCCGCAATGGGAAATCGAATGATCAGCCCTTGGCCGCCAGCTTGCCGGGCGTGCGGAAGATGGTGCTGTAGCGCATGACGAAATCGGGCCTTGATGCGTCAATCGGCTCGAGCGTCCAGTATCCCCAGGGCCAAGCCGACCGACGCATCTGGTCACTGTTGTGGATCGCTTCGATTTCCCAGTCGACAGCGATCAGTCGGTGACTTCGGACCAGAGCGAGCTTGCTGTCAAGGTTCATCCCAGCGACGAAGAGCGCGCCGCCCGGCCGGCTGGCGCCAACGACGCGCGCGAAGGCTATCGCGGCGGTCGCATCGTCCATGTGCAGCAGAAAGTTCTGGGCAAACACCACGTCGTAGCGGGCAGTGTTCGAGAAATCACTCGCGAGCAGGTCGCCGTGCGAGATTCGAACCCGCTGCCGGATGTCCGGGGCAATCGCCCAGGCGTCACCAGACGGCTCAAGCAAGCGCGAAGCGTAGCGTCGGGCCTCGCCATGCAGCGGATCGGCGAGTCCGTACTTGCTGCCATATACCGCCCGCTGGGCAACGGCTACGGCGTCCGGCGCAATGTCAAAGGCATCAATGGTCCAGTCGAGAGCGGGGAATTCTACTGCGAGGTAAGCGGCAAGCGAGTAGGCCTCGCAGCCGAAGCTGCAACCGGCTACCAGGATCCGGATCGGATCGCCGCCATCAATGAGCGGTCGCAACGGCCCCTGCAGCGCGTCAAGTTGCCGGAGGTTCCGGAAGAAGCGGGTGGCCGTCGACTGTCCCCGTGGCTCCCGCGCAAGACGTCGGGTGTGGATCGACCTGCCCAGGCTGTGCAGCAGCGGCAGATCGAACAGTCGTTGGTTGAGCGGAACGTGTTCAGACATGTCTTGTGAGGGTCCTGTTGCCTTGGGGCAGCGAGATGAACATAGGTCGTGGAGTACGCCGGCGCGATCAGCAATTCGAACTGTCAGCGCCCGCGGAGGCAGCCGTTGCTGCCAGCGACGCGTCCTTCCGGTTGGTGGTTTCGTGAATGTCTGCGCGGCGGCAGGAAGTGCGGCCCATGTCGTTTCCACGAGTATCCTCGAGCCGCGCTGCAGCAGTCAACCGGGGCTGCTTTCCGCAGCAGTTCGCCGTCCTCGAACGGCGCCGCAAATTCCCCGGTGAGCGACTGCGGTAGCCTCGTGGGACTTGCGGTGGCTTGTCCCTCAATCACCAATGATCAGGACCGTTCCGCCCTTTCGATTCGTGAAGCGCCTGACAAGCTGCTTTCGCTGCTTCGCAAGCCAGGGCTGCAGCGTGTCGTCATCCGGCTGGTGGGTGAACACATAGTATCGGAATCCCGGCGCGTGATTGGCAGACATCACCTGTTGTGCGGTCACGTCCGTCCTCGGGTAGCCGCGACCAGCGTAATAGGCGATGCGCGCGTCTTCGTAATACACGGCGTCCTCGGCTCGCGTATTCTCGGCCATCCAGGCCGCGGCTTCGCGGTAATGGGTCTTTCCGGGGCCGCGCGAAACGACGTTTGCCAGCATCAGTAGAAGGAGTACGAGCACCACGACGCGCGACCAGCGCGCATGGCTCCGGCAGAACAGGATGAGAGCCATGGTGAGTAGTGGCACGACCAGCAGGTTGAGGAAACTCGTGTAGCGTGAGTTGATGAAGCGAAACTTGATGAAGAAGACGAACAGTACGCACAGGTAAAGGATCCAGGTCCATGCGAGTGGGCGTAGCCGGTGCCAGTACTCGCCCACGGCCAGCCAGTTCGCCCGGTAGAGAAAAGGCAGGCAGAGAGGCCCGTTGAGCGCGCAGAACTTCATCAGGAGCGTGAGCAGCAGGCCAAACAGGAGAATCTGCCGCGCGTCCTCCTTGGCGTGGTACTCGAGAATGGTGTCCGCGAACTGGCTCGCCATGGTATCGAGGCTCAGAAGGAGCGCCTGCGGATCAAGCAGCGCAACGAAACCGGCGACTCGTGGCTGTGAGGTTCCGCCTCCGGAAAGCAGCGCCAGCCCCGCTGCAACTGCTCCAGCCAGCGGCAGTGCATTGAGTTGAAGCATTCTCTTCCAGCCTTGCCGTGTATTCAGCTCACCGAGAAGACTCGCAGCAAGCGCCGGCACCAGAATCGCCGCCTCGAGCCGGAAGAGGGAGCCGAGTGCAATTGCCGTCTGTATGGCAGCCGCGCGCCACCAGCCGCCACGCTCGAACCACCGCAGCCCCAGATGGAGGGCCAGGATGCAAAAGAACCAGGAACCGTGTTCCCTGATGATGTCGCCGCGGAACTGATTGAATGCCGGCAGCGACAGCGCCACCAATGAAGCCCAGTAGCCGCAACCGGGCGAGAAACGAAGCGTCACCAGAACGATCAGGGCACTGGTGCCAGCCATGAAGACCGTGCACCAAAGGTAGGCTGCCGCCTCCAGCGGCAGCCCGAAGAACATTCGGGTTGCCGCCAGCAGCAACGAGAACCAGGGCCAGTCATAGCTTCGGAAAACGGCCGTCGGCCCGTGCTCGCCTGCCTGCCGGGCGAGATCGAGGTAGAGCGCGGCATCCCTGCCGACCATGGTCGCCTGCGAGATCGCCAGCAGTGAAAGCAGCACGCTGCCCAGAAGCGCGACGAGAACCGGACCGACATCTTCCCCAATGCCGCAAGCATGCCGCGAGAAGGCTCTGGCGAGGGTGGCAGGACGAACCATCACGCGAAGAAAAGGCGAATTGCCTTGCGCAGGTAGCTCCAGCGCAAGGCCTGCCGGCCGTCAAGGTGCCAGGCTGTCCCATAGAAGTGCCTGGCCGCAGGCCGGTCTCCAGCCTGCAAGGCGGTGCGGAAGAGCGAGAGGTAGCGCTGCGAGGCGTAGCGTCTGCGCAGGGGTTGGCACTCGGCCGGCAAGCCGGCGAACACTTCGTCAATCATCGTCCCGGCTCGCTCTTCCTCTTCGTGCCGATCATGGCGTAGGCTGTCGCGGTGTTTGTGGATTCGCGCCAGCACGGCATTGGTCGTCACTACCGGCGCGCTGAGCAGCATGTGGACAAAGACCGGGATGTCTTCGCCTCCTCGCAAGTTTTCGGGATAGGGTCGCTGCAGCAAGAGGTCACGTCGAAACAGCGAGCAGCCATGTGAGATGGCGATGCGCTTCTGCAGCAGGTAGCGCTTGCACAACTGCCGCGGCGAAGCGGGGCGCACCGTCGTCGGCAGTCGGAGCCGTTCGCGACCGTCCGGATAGACGGATATCTGTGCGCCCAGAACCGTACCGGCTTCGGGATGTCGAGCAACCATTGTGCGCAGCGTCTGCAGTGCGCCTGGCTGCAACTCGTCATCGGCGTCGAGCAGCACGGCGTACCGCCCGCGGGCTTGCTGCAGGCCGCGGTTCCGCGCTGCAGCAGCGCCGGCGTTGGCTTGGTCGAGTACCAGCAACGTCGGATGAAGCGCGGCGTAGCCGGCCAGCAGCCGGGCTGTCTCGTCCGTCGAGCCATCATTGACGACGATCAGTTCCACCCATGACGCCCTCTCGGCGAGGACCGACTCCAGGGCTCGTGGCAGCAGGTGGGCGTAGTTGTAGGCCGGGACGATGACGCTGATCAGCGGTCGTTCTGCTTCAGTCATTTGCTTCCATGTTCCCTCGTGCCGGTGGAGGCCGCTCCATGAAAATGACGTCGCCGTCCTCCGGCATCGCGTCGCTCGTGCTGGGCCGTGACCACGGTGATGCGGGCGATAGCCGTCGCCTGGCGCCGCCGGAGCCGAACTGGTCCGGCATGCACCTCTCCCGGCCGGCCTGTGAACGGGTGCAGGGGGCCCAGAGCGATGGGTCTTCCTGACCCGGGCCGCCGCTTCGTCGCCGTGACCGCCGGTGGGGTTCCCCTCCGCGCCTGCCATCAACTCTGATGGTATTTTTCCCCGATCCCCGGCGGAATGCAATAATTCGTTTTGCGGCGCAGCATCCGGCTCCAACCGGTCTTCCGCAGCACGTTTGGCTGGGCTGCGGCCAGCCGCCAAGGAAGGGGTGAGCGATGCATTCTTCTACTTCATCGATTGCGAGGAGTGGTCTGTAAATGCCACGGGTTGCAGGCAGGACGCGTCAGCGGCTGCCGCGGGCGCAGGCGTTCGGCGCTGTGCCCGCTGACGTCATGCGGCGCGGCGCATGCTGAGTCGTTGGCGTTCATGGCGCGAACAGGGCTGGACGCCGGTCGCCCCGCGCGATTACGCGCGCGCTTGGCAGTTGTTCGGCGGCAGCGTCGCGACGCATCCGGTGATCGTCGAGCGCCTGTCGGCGCTGGCGGAGGTCCCGGTCCGCTACCTCGGCTGGTTCGCAGGCGGCGAGTTGCTGGCGGCAGTCGCCTGCTGGGGGCGCCATCTCGCGTTGTCGAAGGAAGTTCTGAAGAGGCGCGGCCAGCGCGAGCTGTTTGACCTGGGCAATTCGGAGGTCATTCTGCCGATTGCCGAGCAGGCGCGGGTGCCGGTGCGTTTGCGCATGCGCTACGTGTCCGAACTGAACCGTGACCAGATCAGTACGCTGCGCTCGCAGCCGGAAGAACTGGCCTTGCTGCGCCCATTGCCGGACTGGTCGGCGAAGTTCCTCTACAATCAGCGGCGGGAACTGCGTCTCCTCGAGCAGCTCGGGGCCCGGTTGCGCCCGCTTGCGGAGTATTCTCCCGCCGAGCAGGCGGCGATCTATGCCGATCTGTTCCGCCGTCGCTGGGGCTTCGCCGCCCGGGGCGAGGCGCACTTGGCCGAGGTGTTCCGTCTGCTGCGCGAGTTCATGACGGGTTCGCTCCTCTTGCGCGAAGAGCAGCCCATTGCGATTCAGATCCTCTACCGCGTGGAGGCGCCGAGATGGATTTCGCTCGAGTACATCAATGGCGGCGTCGATCCGCGGAGTAGCGATCACAGTCCGGGTAGTGTCCTGACCTTCGTCAATGCGCAGGCGGCGCGTGCCGAAGCCTTGGCGGCCGGCAAGCCGCTGCGCTACTCCTTTGGTCGTAGTGACGGTGGCTACAAGGATCGTTGGTGCCATCGGGTGCCCGTGTACCAGACCTGAGGCTGGTTCAGTGCGCCGCGTTTTGACGTCGATTGCCCCATGAGCGCACGCAAACAACGTCTGCTGTCCCGTCATCGCAGGCACAAGCGATTCCTGTTGCTGTCCGGCATCCTCTTTCTGGCGGCAACCGCGGTCTTCGTAGCCTGGTGGTTGGCGGCGTTGCTGTTGCTGTGCGGCTGGATTGCCCACGAAGCGTGGTTTGCCGACCACCTCTTCTATTCCCCACGCGTCGACTACCAATACAGCTTCCCGGGAGGGACGGTGCAGCAGCCGGTGTCTCTGGGCGATGGAAGGGTGGTGCTGAGTTCGCCGCTGGCCAGCGGCGAGACGCTGTTTCTTGAGCTGCAGGTGATCAGTTCGTGGCTTGGCCGCTGGCTCGATCCGCAGGTTCTGATCGGTGGCGACAGACAGGATTTCGAGCGTGGCGTTCGCGGTCGGCGTCTTGTAAACCTCTCGGGGCAGGAGGCGGCACTCGCCACCGGTAAACTTCGCATCAGCGGCCGCCATTGCCGCCTAGCTGCGAACGCGATTCTGTACGTCCTGCGCAATCCGGATTACGCACAACAGCGACTGATGATCGTGGCGCCGCATGCGGACGACGCCGAACTGGCGGCATTCGGCCTCTACCGGCGAGCAGCCGGGGTTTCGATCGTCACGCTGACCCAGGGTGAAACCGAGGCCGGGAGCTACCGGCGCCTGGGTCTCGATGCCGCCGCTGCGGCACGTCTCAAGGGACGTCTACGCGCCTGGGACAGCATGGCGGTGCCCCTCTGGGGTGGAGTCCCGCAGACCCGTTGTGTGCAGCTCGGTTACCACTGCATGCAACTCTCGGCGATGCTGGCCGACCCCCGGTCGCCTTTTCCTTCACGCGAGTCGGGAGAAGCGGATGTGCGCAAAGTCCGCCAGCACAACCCGCTGCCGCTGCCGGCCGATGCTGACGGACTGCCATGCGGCGTCAACCTTGTCGCAGACTTGGCGGCACTGCTTGACCACTTCCAGCCGCAGGTCGTCGTCACCCCGCACCCGCAGCTCGACCCGCATGTCGATCATGTCGCTGCCACGCGGGCGCTCGAACTGGCCATGCAGCAGTCGACCTGGCAGCCCGAAGTCGCGCTGCTATACGCCAATCACCTGCACGACAACGACCGCTGGCCGATGGGCCCGGCCGGCAATGGCATCGCCTTGCCGCCAGCGCTGCTGCCGTTGCCGATCGATGGTCTGTGGAGCCCGCTGTTGAGCCCCGCGGCGCAACTCGACAAGGCCATGGCGCTTGCGATGCAGCATGATCTGCAGGGTAGCTTGCGCTGCAAGGAGAGGTTGCGGCGGTATATTCAGCGGGCGCTTGTTGCTCGCCGCTGGCCCGCAACTGGCGATGACGAGTTCTTCCGCAAGGCGGTGCGACGCCATGAACTGTTCTGGGTTCGTCACCTGCGTCGCTGATTTGCGATCTTTCGCCGGCCACCCTGCTGCAGCTATACTGCGGCATCGGTCCGCTTGGCTGCTTGCCGCGCAGTCGAGACCACGCCAGGGTCACCGCCTGCTGTCATCAGTTCCAACGTTGCCATGAACGATCACGCAAAGCCATCGCCCGCCCGCTTCCGGCGAGGTGGCACGTGCCCCAGCTGCCGGGCGGCGATGGCGGTGCATCATTTCAAGCGCCACCTCGGTGGCGAGATCTCGCTGGACATCTGCTTCGCCTGCCAAGGCATCTGGTTCGACGAGCACGAGAGCGCGCAACTGGCGGCGGCCGGAGTGCTCGACCTGTTTTGCCTGCTGCACGAGCACCAGGCGGACCAGCGCCAGCCGTGGCCGGCGGTCCTGCGCTGTCCCCGATGTCGGGATTCGCTGTTGAGCTGCCTCGACAGTACGCGTACCGGTCGTTTCGCGTACAACCGTTGTCCACAGCGGCACGGTCGCTACAGCGCGTTCGCGGCATTCATGATCGAGAAGGGTTTCGTCCGCCAGCTCAACGGTTCCGAGGTTGCCGATCTGGCACGCAAGGTCCGTACGATCCGCTGTTCCAGCTGCGGTGCCCCGGTGGACATCACTCGCGATCCCGTCTGCAACCACTGCCGCTCGCCGATCGTCATTCTCGATCCAGATGCCGTACGCACCGCCCTTGACGACTTCGGCAACAAGGCCCGCCGCCAGGAAACCGTGAATCCGCACGCCGTCGCCGATGCGCTGATCGCCAACG
>ERZ761603.1743-NODE-1743-length-15891-cov-76.648522_pt1 | contig 15891 bp, 12 predicted proteins | sample MGYA00511879_ERZ761603 | MGnify/ENA primary metagenome ERZ761603 (study PRJEB28899, sample SAMN02850040) | bioreactor sludge metagenome | biome: EBPR Sludge; feature: EBPR Bioreactor; material: flocular biomat | place: Australia: Thorneside Wastwater Treatment... | reverse complement strand
GCGAGGGCGCGAGTTGGTTCTGCTGAACGCCACGAGTCACGAAAGGCTCACCGAGGCCGTTGCGCGACGTGCCAACAGGACGACCGGGTTCGTTCTATGACAGGCGAGAAGCCTTGATGCCGAGGGTGCGACCAATAGCCAAGGTTGGCCTTTAACCCCACGCCTGCCACGCGGCGAGCGCGATAGGCTCCAAGCCTGAAATGGGACTATACGCGCGAGACCAGTTACATTTGAGGTAGTCAGGAATCCAACGAGCACAGGGCTCCCGCAGCTACGCATTCATCATCAATCGTCGTCGTCATCCTCATCAGGCCGCTCGAAGCCCAGCAGTGCTGCCCGAAACTCATCGGATGTCGCCGCCAGCAGCTGCTTGGTCTTGATGCTCGTCGTGATGGACTTGTCGAGCCGGATGAGATTGAGCGCCATGCGGCGTACCAGCGCCAGGTTGTGTAGGCGCAGAGGGTCACTCATGGTGCGGGCGTGCCTGAATCAGCCTTGAGGACGGCGCGACCGCTCAGGCTGATGCCCATGGCACCGGACGTGACGGAGATGTCTCCCAGGTCAAACGTGTAGGGTACGTCCTTGCCTGGCAGCTTCAACATACCCTTGTTCGTGAACGTAACGGCAGCAATACCTGAGAGAACCGGCGAAGTGGGCACTGCCAGATTGATGGGAATGCTGACTGTGCCAATCTTTTCCAGTCCGACCTCCAGCGTGGTCGAGATCTCTCGTGGTTTCGTTAGGGAAAAGGCATAGCCAAGCTGCCCGCCGATTTCGGCGAACTTGATGACGCCTTCGAATGCGATGTCCTTTTGAATCATGAATCCTGCATTGGAGCCGATTCCACCGCCAATCGGGCATTCGCACGTTGGTGCCAGTCTCCAGAGGGAGCAGGGACCGGCTGGGCCGTGTGCGTGTCCGTGGATATTGCCGGATCCGGAGAAACCGACATTGAGCTGGGCGAGTAAGGTCCCATCGGGCTGCCACATCGCATCCAGCGACTTGATGTCGAGGATGAAATGAAAGTTCCTGCCCTCGTCGTTGATTTCGGCGTAGCCGCCGCAGCCCAGCACTCCGCCGCCTGAGCTCCACACGTAGCCTGAGCGACTGGCGCCATCGAACGCGATGCGGCGACTCTCGGCCGGCAAATTCGCCAGCGCGGTGGACAGGGCCGCAAACAGCGACGGTGCAATGTGGGCGGCGACGTCGTCCTTTGCGACAAGGTATGGCTTCGCCAATTGTCCGACGTCGCTGCGCAGCTTAAGCAGTTCCGGAGATGCGGGCGTGTCGGCGCCCGTACAGGCTGCTAGCGCGGTTGCGATGAAGCTACCAGGGAACCAGCGTCGTGCGGTCATTTCACTGGATCTCGGTCTTGAAGAAGAAGTGCACGCCATCCTCGAGAGCGACGGCGCCCGAAAGCATTGGCCGGATGGTCAGCGGGATTCGCGGCAAGGTGAGCTGACCCGTAACTGAGCTGCCGTTTCCAGTGGGAACGGTCACTGTCGTCGGCCCACCCGCTGAGATCGGGATCGTCGTGGCGATCGGAACGGTGAAGGCGGGTAGTTCACCGAGCCCACCCGCGAGGAGTAAATTCGCGATGGCCTTCCAGAAACCCTGTGCCGAGTCGCTGAAACGACCTACCCTTACCGACGGCGCAACATCCTGGATCCACACTCGAAGTGTCACGGCGGCCGGAGTCGTTGCAGCAGCATCGAGCACTAGCAAAGCCGACGTTGAGACATCGGCCTCGACGCCTCGGCTCGGACTCCTGATTGAAGCCTGCATCTCCAGCCTAGGATAGCCGTTACCGAAGGTGGTCCAGACTTCGCGCACGATCAGCACTGCGTCGCCAATCTCTCTTATCGGCAGTTCCAGCGGCACCACCTGTCGTAGCGCCTGATTGATGACGCTCTTGCTCAGGAACACATGAAGGTCTGATCGCCTAGGGGTGTCCGACTCAAGGAAATCTTTCACGCGCTGGAGGTGGGCCATCTCCGTCGTTTCACTGTGCTGGCGCATGCGCTCTCTGGGATCGTCCGAGCAGCCCATAGCAGCGGACGCTAGTGCGCAAGCAATCCACAGTCGTCCGACGGAAATCATGCGCTCTCGCAAGGAGGTGACGCTATTGTCACGTTCGTGGCCCTTGCATCAGCTGCAGGACGAACAAGCAGACGCAGCCATGCGAACAGCAGCACAGCACTCCATGCGTTAAGCGCGATGATGAAGGCTGGCTGGATGCCAGGAAAGAAAGTGACAGCCTCGAGCTCAAGACCCGCACGCGGTTCTCCGTACTTGTAGGCGTAGTCGAAGTACCCACCCGGCGCCCCAGGGGCGGCGCGCATCACCGAGTAGAGCCCGGCATCCGCATGCATGCAAAAGCCCCCGCCGACGCAGTCGCGAGGTCCCTCCGCGCCCCAGGCTGCTATGCCGAAGGTGCCGACGTGGGCATATACGTTTCCTTCACCGTGGAACTTACGCAGCAAGTGCGCCTGGGTGTAAACGGGAACGACTACAAAGAGGGCGATCACGACAGCACCCATCACTCGCCGTCCGACTGGCGCCCATCGGTCATGGAAGAAGGGGAGTGGCGGAACTCGTTGAGACCAGTGACTGCGCGCGAAGTCGCGCACATATAGCAGTAGGAGCCAGGAGACGATGAGCCCAAGGAGCGCGATCAGGTGCATGCCGTAAAAAGCAGCCACTTGGGGGTGCCGAGACTCGAGGGCAAGCCCATTGATCCAACCTGTTCCCTGCTGTGTGACCCAGATGTGTGCAATGCTAAAGACAAACAGGGCAGTTGCGACGAGCGACCAAACTGGCGCAAACCAAGCCGGTCGAGCGCGCTCCTCCAGTGGCAGGTCGACAACAAACTCAGCGAGTTGCAGCGCCGGTAGTATGACGGCGGCCTTTGGAGCGTCTGAGGCCCCACGTGCAGCGAGATGGCTGTCGATCTTCAAGCCCTGAGTCAGGCCTACAATCGCCTGCTCGCGCTCGTCGAACACGGCAGCGCCACTGAAGCCCGGTCGGATCAAACGGCTTCCCTCTCCGGTGCTATCAGCCTGGGCAAGTGACTCACGGGCGAATCCTACGAATCGCGCCTTGACGTGTTCGCCAGTGCGCTCTCCCGCGACGATTCCATACACACTCAGTGGGTCACCATCGATGGTGCGGCCGGAGACGTCGGCAAAGATCCCAACGCCAATCTCAGCTTCGATGTCCTTCTCGGTTTCGATGAGAGTGAGCACCGCGACGTCGCCGGGCCTTCCGGCGGAGTTGATGGGATGCCAGGCACTGACCGCAGCCACGCGCGACGCATGGATCGTGTGAAGCGGGAACTCCAGCAAGAGCCGCTCGTCGGGCTGCACAGTGGAGCCGTCGTCCCGCCCCAGGGCCTGGTTAACCACGTGCGCGCACGTGAGCACGCGCCGGGGGCCGATGACAATGCCCATCCCGACGTGGGTGCCATCGATACCCGAGACGATACGGGCGATCGCGGCGTTTCTGCCAATCAGTTGGCGCCGGGGCGTGTTGGAGGTTGTCATGGACGTTGGGCTGTTGTTTGCACTAATTAGGCGCCATCACCAAGCCTTCGCCGATGTCTTCTGAACTGAGATGCTGCAGGTGGCGAACGCTGCGGCGGATGTCTTCGAGAAGCTGACCTCGGCGGATGATGCCGGTGCGGCTTGCTGCCACCCGGGGTTCGGCCCAGAGCGCGGCTACCCCGGCAACGTGAGGCGCCGCCATGCTCGTGCCGTCCATAGACATAAGGCCTCCGCCAAGTCCTGCGGAAACGATCTCTACGCCGGGTGCGCAAAAATGCGCGCCACGGTTAGAAAAGGGTGCGACGACGAACTTGCCTCCTGCAACTCGTGCTGAACGCCCTATGGCCGCGACCGACACGATTCCGAAGGCGTCCGCGGGGGGCTGGACCGTCACGCGGTACTTTGGTCGGTCACTCTCGTTGCCAGCGGCGGCGATTACAAGCATCCCACGCTGAGTGTCGTTGCGATCGGCTACAAACTCGCACAATCGATCGAACAGGCGCACACAGGACCCGTAGTCCACCAAGGCCTGAGACGTAGCTTGAGGCCGCGGCAAGCCTTCTTGGGCTTGAAGGGCCGCCAAATGAGCATCGAAGTCCATCCCGAGAGACATCGACAAGATGTGAGCGCCCTGCGCGTAGGCCCATTGGACCGCGTCGGCAATTCCCTCAAACGAGCCGCCGTCCGTTCCGAGGACCTTGGCGACTAAGACGTCGGTGATGCCTGGCGCGACGCCGATTCGCGTGCCATTCACATCGCGTCCGAAGATCGTGCCGGCACAGTGTGTCCCGTGCCCGTCTATGTCGCTTACGTCATCGACCGCTCCAACGCCGGTGAAGTTACGGACTTTGCCGTCAAAATCGATCCCAGTGAACGCAGGGTGTGTCCGCTCGATACCCGTGTCGAGAATCGCTACTTTCACGCCTCGGCCCACCCTCGATGTGTTCAGGCAACCGATCTCCTCGACGCCCCATGCAGCATGATCCTTCGACGCCGTCGCTGCCGCAGAGCGCAGTGCCGGACGTATCAATCGGACAGGCATCGACGGAGCGATGGCTTCCACCGATGGGTCGCGCTGAAGATCAGCCGCGTCCCTGCGGGTGGCGCCATCGAGGACCTCGATCCGCACTTCCTCGGCCCCGCCTTTCGGACTTGTCGCAATGCCGCGCGCGCCAACGTTAAGAGTGTCGCGAACATCGGAAACCGGGTTTAGCCGTTTGAGCAGGACCATTCGCATAGGTAACCCCTCCGAATAATGAATGTCTTCGCTGTTCGGTGTGACGGTCAATCTTGCGAACCGTAGCGGTCGCCAATCCTTAGCCGGGCACTGCGAAAGAAATGAGCAGTGACTAATTGCCTGAACCGCTCTGCCACACATGAAACAGCCGAAGAACAGTTGCCATTGATCCTCGACCCAACCCTTCCCGTATCGTCTGCGCCGTTGGTTTGATGCCCGCCGCGCGGATGCTGTCCGCCACCGCATTCACCTCTTCCTGGCTGATTGTCGCCTCGCGAGCCATAACACCCTCGTCCAAGTTATGTTATGAAATCATGTTATGCCTCGCTGCCTTGGTTAAGAAGCGATGCGGCACTATGAAATATGAGTTCATCCTGGTCGCTCGTGATGGGGGTCATGGGGGGTGGCACTTGTACACGCAGATCGTGGCGCGCCCGCCACCGACAGTTCTATGTTTCCTTGTAGACCATGAGACGCCGAGAGTCGACTCGGGTCCACGCCAGCAGCGCTGCACTGCCATCAGGAACTGACACGGTCGAGGCTGAAGACCTCAGCCTGTGGGCGTGCGGTCACGCTGCCGATGGGCGCTTGGAGGTTGGGGACGATTAGCAACAGGCTCGCGGCTGACTCGAGCGCAGCGATCGGGGGCGCGTGCGGCGGCACGACCGCCTTAGCGTCTAGAAAACCGTTGAGCGTAGAGGTTGGCCCGGATTTAGGTGCGGCACGACCTCCTCAGTCAAGAGCGCATACCACTCATCACTTCGCATTGAGCCAGGAGACTCGACCCGCAGGCGGAAGAAGGGCATGCCGAGCAGGCGAAAGATCGCATTCTTCATCTCATCGCGTACCTGAACCTTCGGATCGTCGTGGTAAGCGCTGTCAAGTTCGAACGCGGCAACCGGACGACCGTCACCGGGGACGACGAGAACTGCATCGAGGCGGCATTGGCGACCATATGTCCACACCTTCTCGCCCAGCAGATGCCTCATGTTTGAGACGTCGGCCACCTGGTCGAGCGGGTAGTTGGGTAGCGCCATGAACGCTGGAAAGCGAAGGGTCAACGCCTGAAGGAAGGTGCGCTCCTGCTCACTCCGAAAGACGGATCTGCGCCTACCGGCGGTTTCGGCGGCGGAGAGGGGCCCAAATTCCATGAAGGTGCTCTGCACGAAGCGTCGGACCTCGATAACAGGTCCCACCAGATCCTGGTTGCGCGCTCGAGGCGACGGCTGGCGACCCTGTGCGCGAGAGAGCCGATTCTCAAGCAGCCGGTTTCGCTCCCCCAACAACTGCAAGGTCTTGGACTTGAGGCGTGCGGCGAGTTCCAGAATGACGTTGTGAGGCGCGAGCAGCGTACCGGCAAGCAGAAAGGTCTCGTAGGCTCTCAGGAGCGGCTTTGGGTGCTGCTCGTCACTCTCAAGGAGGAGACACAACCCTTCCCCGCCAAGCGCCTTGACATAGTCATCGACCTTGGCCAGAGCCTGCAACGGAGGGGAACGGAAAGCTGTCAGAAAGGCCTCGTGCTCCCTCTGGTGCAGATGGGCACGCAACTGCCTTAGTAGTGCGACTCCGCTCGGGTTCTGGACCACAGTCTGTCAGCTAGGAGGGGGGATGGCGTGGGATAGTACGGCGCGCCGCGCGCATTGTCACTCATAGCGCGTGGCCTCATAGAGTGCCAGTTCATAGCATCGGCCGAAATCGACTTGACGGCCACAAGTGCACTCCCTCGATCCCAGAATTCAGTTCGGTAAACATCTGGCGAATCTGCGTCGCCAGCGCGGGTGGTCTCAGGAGCACCTTGCGCTTGAGAGCGGTCTGGCGCGGAGCTACTTGGGCGGTGTCGAACGCGGACAACGGAACATCGCTCTCCTCAACATCTGCCGGTTGGCTGAAGCTCTGGGGCTACCGCCCTCGGAGTTGCTGAACTTCGAGGCTGCCGATTTGTGACGCCCCGAGTGTTGTCCGTTTTGGTCGGTCACGAAGAGGTCGACGATTACCGTTCGAGGTGATTAACGCTTCTGATGTGGCCGGTGACGGCGACACGGTTCTTTAGAGACCTCCCTGGATACTAGGCTGAGGACCGTTTTAGGCTGCAGCGGGACCGCCTCGCACATAGCCCTGCATTCGCCACATCTCAGCCCTTATCGCCACTGAGAGGCCGGACGACCGGACATCTCAGCCCCCGCCGGTGCGCTGCACGCAGCCCGTCCTGACTTTCATGTTCTCATGTGCATCAGTACGATGGCGCCATGACATGCGCTTTCTGATCGCAGCACGAGGACGATGGATATGACAACTAGCACAGGGGGCGCCACAAAGCCCAGGAAGATGCCAACGCTCCGTTTCAAGACGGGCGAGGACGTGAAGGCCTTACGAGGCAAGCTGCGCCTGAATCAGACCGAGTTCTGGAGCAAGATCAACGTAACCCAGTCAGGAGGCTCCCGATATGAATCCGGGCGAGCCATCCCCCGAACGGTTCAACTCTTGCTCCACCTTGCGTACGGCACGGACAAGCAGGCGGCAGACCTGCTCACGGTTCTGCGTGACCACTGATTGGATGGCGGGGCTGCGCAACCTCCGATCCCGTTTCCTTCTTGCTTCGAAACGCTGTGTAGTAGCCTTTTGGCGCCATCACCCGACACGACTTCTCACCTATGACTTCCGCTGAAAAGACAAGCCCGAACAACAACGCCAACGACTCCACGCTTGCAAACTTCATCTGGAAGAACGCCGACGACCTCTGGGGGGACTTCAAGCACGTCGAGTTCGGCAAAATCATCCTGCCCTTTACGCTCCTTCGCCGCCTCGAGTGTGTGCTGGAGCCGACTCGAGACGCGGTTCACGACACCATCCGCGCGATGGCGGACAAGCCGATCGATCTCGACATGGTGCTTTCCCAGGTTACTGGGTTCCCGTTCTACAACGCATCCGAGTACAGCCTCGCCACCCTGGGTGGCACGCGAACTCGGGCAAACCTCGAGGACTACATCGCCAAGTTCTCCAGCAACGCCCGGGTGATCTTCGAGCAGTTCGACTTCCTCAACACCATCGCGCGGATGGACCGCGCGGGCCTGCTCTACCGCATCTGCCAGAACTTCTCAGCGATCGATCTGCACCCTTCCGTGGTGCCCGATCGCGTCATGAGCAACGTCTATGAACACCTGATCCGACGCTTCGGCGCCGAGGTGAACGAGGCGGCCGAAGACTTCATGACGCCGCGCGATGTCGTACATTTGGCGATCGAGATCCTGCTCGACCCTGACGACCACCTCTTCGAGGAGAACCCGGGGCTGATTCGCACGATGTACGACCCCACTTGCGGTACAGGTGGTTTCCTGACCGACGGCATGGATCACGTCGACGCCCTGCGCGACCGTTTCAAGATTGCACCGACGCTGGTGCCTTACGGCCAGGAACTCGAGCCCGAGACCCACGCGGTGGCGCTGACCAGCATGCTGCTGCGTACGCTGGAATCCGACCCAGGGCGAGATCTCTCGAAGAACATCAAGCTTGGCAGTACGCTCTCGAGTGATCAGCACGCGGCTGAGCGCTTCCACTACTGTGTCTCGAACCCGCCCTTCGGCAAGCCCTGGGCCAAGGACCAGGATGCCGTCGTGAAGGAGCACAGCGAGAAGGGATTCGACGGTCGCTTCGGCCCGAAACTGCCCCGCATCAGCGACGGCTCGATGCTCTTCCTGCAGCACCTCGTCGCCAAGTTCGAATCGCCGGAGCGTGGTGGTGGCAGAGGCGTCATCGTCCTGTCAGGCTCGCCCCTTTTCAATGGCGGTGCGGGCTCTGGGGAGTCCGAGATCCGGCGCTATCTGCTCGAGCACGATTTCGTGGAAGCGATCATCGCGCTTCCGACCGAGATCTTCTTCCGGACCGGCATCGGGACCTACCTGTGGGTGCTCTCGAACAAGAAGCCGGACCATCGCCAGAACAAGGTTCAGCTCATCGACGCCACGAACCACTTCATCGCCATGCGCAAGAACGAGGGCAACAAGCGTAAGCAGATCGGCCCCGACCAGATCCGAGAGATCGTCGAGATGTACTCGGACTTCGAGCCGACGAAAGAAAGTCGGATCTTCGACTACAGGGAGTTCGGCTACCGCCGCATCAAGGTACTGCGTCCGCTTCGCATGGCGCTGCACATCAACCAGGAAGGCCTGGACCGCCTGCAGGAGGAGAAGGCTTGGGGCAAGCTCACTGAGCAGCAACAAGCCGCCTGGGAAAAAGTGATCTCGCCGCTCTTCGGCAGAACCTGCGCCTATGGCTGGGCCGAGGATTTCTGCGGTTCGGCGCCCGAGATGGAGGCCTCGATAGGCAAGGTCACCAAGGCCTTCCTTAAGGCGTTCATCAACGCCTTCGGCGAGCGCGAACCCGAAGGCGACATCGTCCTCGACAAGGAAGGCGATCCTATTCCGGACGACCAGCTCACCGATTACGAGAACGTGCCGCTCAACCAGGACATTCATGACTACCTCGCCCAGGAAGTCCTCCCGCATGCGCCGGATGCCTGGATCGACGAGTCGTACGCTGATGACTACGACGGTCAGGTCGGCCTGGTGGGCTATGAGATCAACTTCAACCGGTATTTCTATGAGTACCAGCCGCCACGAGATCTCCATGAGATTGATGCCGACCTGAAGGCGATTGAGGCGGAAATCCGGGAGATTCTGGATGAGGTGACGGAATGATCAAGCGACGCCCTTACCAGAGCTATAAAGACACACAGTTGCAATGGATTGGAATTATCCCAGAGCACTGGACAGTCGGCCCTTTTAAGAACTTAGTCAGCATTCAAAATGGAGCAGACTACAAGGACGTCGAGGCTGAAGAGGGGTGCCCAGTAATTGGATCCGGTGGCGCTTTTGCTTTTTCGAGCAAGGCGATGTACGAAGGCGAGACTGTTCTTCTCGGCAGGAAGGGTACTATCGACAAGCCCTTGTATTACAAAGGAGCATTTTGGGCGGTGGACACCATGTATTGGTCAAAAATTCCACCCTCAGTGAACGGGCGCTTTGCTTACTACAATGCGACCACTATCCCCTTTGCGATGTATGCAACCAGGACCGCGTTGCCCAGCATGACGAAGTCAACGCTTGGCGCCCATCTGGTCGCATATCCAGAGAAAACAGAGCAAGACCAGATTGCTCGTTGGCTTGACCGCGAAACGGCCCGCATCGACACTCTGATCGCCAAGAAAACCCGCTTCATCGAACTCCTGAAGGAGAAGCGCCAGGCCGTCATCGCCAAGGCGGTGACGAAGGGGCTAGATGATTCGGTGGAGATGAAGGACTCTCGTGTGAAATGGCTCGGCTTAGTGCCAAACCACTGGGTTGTTGCTCAGTTGTCACGAGTTACTCAGTCTCGTTGTGATGGCCCTTTCGGCAGCGGCCTGAAGTCACATCACTACACCTCCGACGGTGTCCGGGTTGTCAGGCTCCAAAACATCGGCTTTGCCGAATTCAAGAATGACAACGCCGCGTTCGTCTCCTATGAGCATTGGGAAGAGACCCTTGGGCGAGGCCATGCTGTTACACCGGGGGATCTACTTATCGCAGGCCTTGGCGACGACAACAACCCGCTCGGGAGGGCCTGCACCGCTCCGGAGGAAATTGGCGATGCGTTGGTGAAAGCGGACTGTTACCGATTCAGACTTGACCCGCAAAAGGCCTTCTCCAAATTCTTTGCCTTCCTTCTTTCCGCAACTTCGAAGGCGGAGTGCGGATTTATGGCAACTGGTGCTACTCGTGACCGTTTGAATCTGGGTCTTGCAAGTAGTCGCGTAGTAGCCTTTCCTCCTTCGGTTGAAGAGCAGAAAGCAATTGTTGCTTACATCGAGAGTAAAGTTCGTCAAATCAATCTGCTTCTATCTAGAACCGAGCGCAGCATCGAATTCCTTAAGGAACACCGTGCCGCACTGATCACCTCCGCCGTCACCGGCAAGATCGACGTCCGGGAGGCTGCATGATCGACACCGCGCACCACGAAAAGCATTTCGAGGCCTACATCGTCGAGAAGCTCAAGGCGCAAGGTTGGCTCGTCGGCACGACCGCCGGCTACAACGTCGAGCACGCCCTATATCCGGAGGATCTGGTCGCCTGGCTCCAGGATACGCAGGACGACAAATGGAAAAAGCTCGTAGCTGCCAACGGCACCAAGGCGACCGAGGTGCTGATGGCGCGCCTTGCGCAAGCCCTCGAGGAGAGGGGAACCATCCACACACTGCGCCGCGGCTTCGCGATTGCTGGCTGCGGGCACATTGATCTCTCGGAGGCCGAACCCGAGGACAAGCGCAACGAGAAGGTGAAGGAGCGCTATGCCGCGAACCGGCTGCGTGTGGTCCCTCAACTCAAGTACCACCCGGCCCGCGAGTTTGCGATCGATCTGGTCTTCTTCTTCAACGGCCTGCCGGTCGCCACCGTCGAGGTGAAGACCGACTTTACCCAGTCGGCCGACGCCGCGGTCGAGCAATACAAGAATGACCGCCTGCCCTTCGATCCGAAGACCAAGCGGAAAGAACCGCTCTTGAGTTTCAAGCGTGGCGCAGTCGTCCACTTCGCGATGTCGGAGTCCGACATCCGGATGGCCACCAAGCTCGATGGCCAGAACACCTTCTTCCTGCCTTTCAACCAGGGCAAGGACGGGCATGCCGGCAATCCGGCACGCGCCGATGGTGAGTACCCCATTGCCTACTTCTGGGAGGACGTCTGCAAGCGCGATGCGTGGATCCGGATCTTCCACAACTTCATCTACGTCGAGAAAAAGGACGTCGTCGATCTGAAGGGCAACTGGAGCAAGAAGGAGACGCTGATCTTTCCGCGCTTCCACCAGTGGTCAGCCGTAAACGCCATGATCGCCGATGCCCAGGCCAAGGGGCCCGGACAGGCTTACCTGTGCGAGCACAGCGCGGGCTCGGGCAAGACCTCTACGATCGCATGGACAGCACACGACCTCATCAAGCTGCGTCACGACGACGGTACGCCCCTGTTCGACGCAGCGATCATCGTCACGGACCGCACGGTCCTTGATGGGCAGCTTCAGGATGCCGTACAGCAGCTCGATCACCAAAAGGGCCTGATCGCGGCGATCGATCGCGACAAGGGCTCGAAATCGAAGAGCCAGCAGCTCTCCGAAGCGCTCCTCAAGGGCGTCCCGATCATCGTCGTGACGATCCAGACATTCCCTTATGCCATGGAGGCGATCCTCACCGAGAAGTCACTGAAGCAGAAGAACTACGCGGTGATCATCGACGAAGCGCATGCCTCACAGGCCGGCACCACGGCCTCGAAGCTGCAGGCCACCCTTGCGCTCCAGTCGAAAGAAACCATGGAGTCGATGACGATCGAAGAGCTCCTGGCGGAGATCCAGAAATCGCGCGTGCGCCCAAAGAACGTTTCCCACTTTGCCTTCACCGCGACGCCGAAGCACAGCACATTGATGCTTTTCGGACGACCGACGGATCCGTCTCAGCCTGCCTCGAAAGAGAACGTCCCGAAGGCGTTTCACCAGTACCCCATGCGTCAGGCGATCGAGGAAGGCTTCATTCTCGATGTGCTTGAAGGGTACGTGCCCTACAAGACCGCCTTCAACCTGAGCAAGAAGCTGCTGGACGAGAAGCGGGTCGACAGCAAAGCCGCCAAGCGGGCGCTTGCTCGCTGGATGGCCCTGCACCCGACCAACGTCACTCAGAAGGTGCAGTTCATCATCGAGCATTTCTCGAGGAACGTCGCGCACCTGCTCGATGGCAAAGCCAAGGCGATGGTGGTCACGAGCTCGCGGGCCGCTGCTGTGCGCTACAAGAAGGGCTTCGATACCTATCTGGCAAAGCACCCCGAGCACGCGGGGATCCGGGCCTTGGTGGCGTTCTCAGGCACGGTCACGGGTAAGGATGCCATGCACGCCAACGACCCGCAGCTCGCAGGCGATACCTTCATCGTCGATGAGGGCGAGCAATTCACCGAAGCGTCGATGAACCCTGACGCCAAGAGCGCGGATCTCCGAATCGAGTTCGATCGGCCGGAGTACCGCGTGATGCTGGTGGCGGACAAGTTCCAGACCGGTTTCGATCAGCCCAAGCTCGTGGCGATGTACATCGACAAGAAGATCGCCAACGACGTCGAGATCGTGCAGACGCTCTCGCGCTTGAACCGCACGGCGCCAGGCAAGGACGCGACCTTCGTGATCGACTTCGTGAATGAGCCGGACAGCATCCGGGCAGCGTTTGCGAAGTACGACGCAGGCGCGGTGATCAATGAAGTGCAGGACCCGAACATCATCTACACGATCAAGGGGCGGCTCGATGAGGCGCCGTTCTACGATCGCGCGCACATCGAAGCCTTCCAGAAAGCCCGGTTCTCCAATATCAAGGCCCTCACCTCGGCGAAGGAGCCTCAACACCAGGCGCTGTACGCCGCGACACAGGAACCCACCGACCGATTCAACGGCGCGCTGAAGGAGGCGCGCAAGCATGTCGAAGCGGCCGAGACCGCCTTCCAGAAGGCGCATGCACTCGGGAACGCAGATGGCATGAAAGCGGCCGAGTTCGCCCGCAAAGAGGCCGCCGAAGCATTGGGAAACCTCCTGGGGTTCAAATCGGATCTGGCCCGTTTTGTGCGCACCTACAACTACGTCGCTCAGCTACTGGATCTCGGCGACCCAGAACTCGAGGCCTTCGCCGCCTTCGCTAAGCTCCTAGCCAAACGCCTTGAAGGGGTGTCGCCCGACGCCGTGGACCTCAATGGTCTTGTCCTGACCGGCTACGACATCAAGGGCAAGAAGGATCCGATGACCACGCCTGAGCCCCAGCCCGTGCCACCAACTCCCCCTGGCAACCCCGGACGGCCTGGGATCCCGGTCTACCTGGTCGAGATCATCGAACGCCTCAACGACCTTTTCGGAGAGGCGACGCCGCTCAAGGATCGTGCGGTATTCGCAGAACAGACGCTCTCCATCCTCTCGGACAACGCACTGGTCATGGCCCAGATCCAGAGCTCCGAAAAGGATCTGGCAATGAAAGGGAACCTGCCGGGCGCGGTGACCCAGGCGGTGGTACGAGCCATGCGGTCGCACAGCGACATCGCAGCGCTTTTGCTGAAGGATCCGCAGACGATGGCGGCCTATACGGGTTTCCTGTTCGACTTGCTGAAAGAGGGGAAGCGCATCGATCTCGATTTGCTGGAGATGAGTTGAGCAGCCCCCACGACCGGGCCTCTTCAGCTCTTAGGCGCGCGTCACCTCGGCGAATCGGGCGCCTGGACGCTCTTCAGTCAGCCTGACGGCGCTTGCGAGGTCCCTCGAGCGCGTCTCACAAACGAACGTATATGTGACAGGTGGACGGATGCTGATCGGTTACATGCGGGTATCGAAGGCGGACGGCTCCCAGTCCACCGATTTGCAGCGCGATGCGCTCATCGCTGCCGGGGTGAGTCCCGCCCATCTTTACGAGGATCTGGCTTCCGGCCGACGCGATGATCGACCGGGGTTGGCTGCGTGCCTCAAGGCGCTCCGCGAAGGGGACACGCTGATCGTGTGGAAGCTCGATCGGCTCGGCCGTGATCTGCGCCACCTGATCAACACCGTGCACGACCTGACTGCGCGCCGCGTGGGATTGAAGGTCCTGACCGGCCACGGCGCGGCGGTCGACACGACGACTGCCGCTGGCAAACTGGTGTTCGGTATCTTTGCTGCGCTGGCCGAGTTCGAGCGGGCGTTGATTTCCGAGCGAACGGTTGCCGGGCTCGTATCGGCGCGCGCTCGCGGTAGGCAAGGGGGGCGCCCGTTCAAGATGACTGCCGCCAAGCTGCGTCTGGCGATGGCCAGCATGGGGCAACCGGAAACCAAGGTGGGCGATCTTTGCCAGGAACTCGGCATCACGCGGCAGACCTTGTATAGGCACGTTTCACCCAAAGGAGAGTTGCGCCCGGATGGGGCGAAGTTGCTGTCGCGAACATGATCTTTGCCAGAGAACGAATGGCTGTTGAAAGTACGCCGTGAGGAACAGGCTCGAAGCCGCACCGTTACTCCCAGGAAGCGCAAATGGACGACCGTAAGGTTTCATCGGACGAATCGCACCAGCCTTTGCCGGAAGCGTCTCCCGGAGCGGCAGGGACAGTGCGCGAGCAATTGGAGGTGATCTACCGGACCGAGTCGCGCCGGCTGTTCGCGACGCTGATTCGCCTGCTCGGCGACTTCGATCTCGCGGAGGAGGCGCTGCACGATGCCTTTCGTGTCGCGCTCGAGCAGTGGCCGCGAGAGGGTGTGCCGGCCAATCCGCGCGCCTGGCTGGTGTCGACCGGCCGCTTCAAGGCGATCGACGGCCTGCGACGGCGGGCACGGTTCGATTTCGTTGACGACCTCGATGACCGGCCCGACCTGGCGAGCAAAGAGACCGACGACGACAGCGTCGAGGATGACCGCCTGCGGCTGGTCTTCACCTGCTGCCATCCGGTGCTGTCGCCCGAGGCGCAGGTGGCGCTGACGCTGCGCGAGGTATGCGGCCTCACCACCGAGGAGATCGCACGTGCCTTCCTCGTCGCACCGCCCGCGCTCGCGCAGCGCATCGTGCGCGCCAAGGGCAAGATCCGCGATGCGCGCGTGCCCTATGAAGTGCCGCAGCCGGCCGCGCTGCCGGCCCGGCTCGACAGCGTACTGCGCGTGATCTATCTGGTGTTCAACGAGGGCTACTCGGCCTCGGCCGGCGAGTCGCTGACGCGCGCCGACTTGTCGGCCGAGGCGATCCGGCTTGGCCGTCTGCTCGCCCAACTGCTCCCCGAACCGGAGTCCGTCGGGCTGCTTGCGCTGATGCTGTTGCAGGAGTCGCGCCGCGATACGCGAACGACCGCGGAGGGCGATCTGGTGCTCCTCGACGAGCAGGACCGTTCGCGGTGGAACCGGACGCTGATCGCCGAAGGCACGGCCCTGGTCGAGCACGCGCTGGTCTCGGGCCGCGCCGGCCCCTACGCGCTGCAGGCGGCCATCGCGGCGGTCCATGCCGAGGCGCCCACCGCCGGTGCGACCGACTGGGCCCAGATCGTTGCCCTCTACGACCTGTTGCTGCGGCTCGAGTCGTCGCCGGTGGTCGAACTGAACCGCGCCGTTGCGGTGGCGATG
>ERZ761603.1742-NODE-1742-length-15906-cov-45.504321_pt1 | contig 15906 bp, 14 predicted proteins | sample MGYA00511879_ERZ761603 | MGnify/ENA primary metagenome ERZ761603 (study PRJEB28899, sample SAMN02850040) | bioreactor sludge metagenome | biome: EBPR Sludge; feature: EBPR Bioreactor; material: flocular biomat | place: Australia: Thorneside Wastwater Treatment... | reverse complement strand
GCCGACCAGCCGCAGATCGTCCGCCAGTCGATGAACCTGTTCATGTCGTCGCTCGGCGAGGCGGTGGTGATCGTGCTTGCCGTCTCGTTCATCAGCCTCGGTCTGCGTACCGGCGCCGTCGTCGCCCTGTCGATTCCGCTGGTGCTGGCAATCACCTTCCTCCTGATGTACGCCTTCGGCGTCGACCTGCAACGAATCTCGCTCGGCGCCCTGGTGATCGCCCTCGGACTCCTGGTGGACGACGCGATCATCGCCGTCGAGATGATGGTGGCCAAGATGGAACAGGGCTGGGATCGCTTCCGGGCGGCCACCTTCGCCTACACCTCGACGGCCTTTCCGATGCTCACCGGCACCTTGATCACCGCGGTCGGTTTCATGCCGGTGGGACTGGCCAAATCGGGTGCCGGTGAGTACACCTTTTCGATCTTCGCGGTGGTGAGCATCGCGCTGCTGGTGTCGTGGTTGGTCGCCGTGGTGTTTACCCCTTACCTCGGTTACCTGGTGCTCGATGCCGAGAAGCTGCAGCGCAAGGCGCAGCAGCATGGAGAAGACCCCTACAACACCCGCTTCTACCGCCGTGTCCGGGCAAGCGTCGAATGGGCGTTGCACCATCGCTGGCTGGTCATTGCAGCGACGCTCATCGCCTTTGCCGCCGCACTGGCGGGACTGGTTTTCGGGGTGCAGAAGCAGTTCTTCCCGGCGGCCAGTCGCCCCGAGTTGCTGGTCGATCTATGGCTGCCGAACGGCTCTTCGCTGCTGGCCACCGCAGCACAGGCGAGAAAGGTCGAAACCCTGCTCGCCGAACCCGAAATGAAGCGCTCGGTCAAGTACTACGCGAACTATCTGGGCAACGGCAGCCCGCGCTTCTACCTGCCGCTCGACCAGCAGTTGTTCAACGACGGTTTCGCGCAGTTTGTCATCACGACGCACGACATCGCTGCGCGCGAAGATCTCAAGCGCCGCCTCGAACAGAGGTTTGCCGACGAGGACGGCGAGTGGAGCAGCCTGCGCACGCGCGTTCTGCGTCTGGAGAACGGCCCGCCGGTCGGTTTTCCGGTCCTCTTCCGCGTCTCGGGCGAGGACCTCGTCGAATTGCGCCGGGTGGCGGCCGAAGTGGCAGCCGTGATGCGCGCCAATCCGCATCTGAAGGAGGTCAACTTCGACTGGAACGAACTCGGCAAGGCGATCCGCATCGACATCGACCAGGATCGTGCGCGGGCGCTGGGCATCAGCTCGCAGGAACTCTCCGCCTTCCTCAATTCGATGCTGACCGGCATTGCGCTGACCCAGATGCGCGAAGGTGACCAGTTGATCGACGTCGTGGCGCGCGCCGCCGGCAATGAGCGCGCCAGGATTTCGGCCCTGGCCGACATGAACATTCATACCGCCAGCGGGCGCTACGTACCGCTGGCGCAACTGGCGAAAATCACCCATGAACTCGAGGAGCCGGTCATCGCGCGGCGCAACCGCCTGCCGACGGTGACCGTGCGCGCCGACATTCGCGACGGCATTCAGGCACCCGCCGCCACGGCGCAGATCGACCCCCTGCTCGACCCCGTGCGGGCCCGATTGCCGCCGGGTTTCCGCATCGAAGCCGGCGGCGCGACCGAGGAGTCGGCCAAGGGCGAGAACTCGATCAAGGCGGTGATGCCGCTGATGCTGGTCAGCGTGATCACCCTGCTGATGATCCAGTTGCAGAACGTCGGCCGCATGCTGCTGGTGCTGCTGACCGCCCCGCTCGGCCTGATCGGCGTCGCTCTTGCCCTGATCGTCTTCAAGGTACCCTTCGGCTTCGTCGCCAACCTCGGTGTCATTGCCCTGTCCGGCATGATCATGCGCAACTCGGTGATTCTCGTCGACCAGATCGAGCAGGACGAGAAGGGAGGAAAACCGCCCTGGGAGGCGGTGGTCGGCTCGACCGTCCGGCGTTTCCGGCCGATCATGCTGACCGCTGCGGCGGCCATCCTGGCGATGATCCCGCTCACCCGCAGCGTCTTCTGGGGGCCGATGGCGGTGGCGATCATGGGCGGGCTGATCGTTGCCACGCTGCTCACGCTGCTCTTCCTGCCGGCGCTCTATGCCGCCTGCTATCGGATAAGGCCCGCCCGGCCATAACCCGGCCGGGGCGTCCGTGGCGGAACGCTGCCCGGCGCCGGGCGTTCCGCCGGGAGCCGCCGGCATTCGATTGACACCCTCTGTCCGGCGTCGGCATACTGGCGCTGTCCCCCTATTGCCTGCGCCACGCACGGGCAAGGGGTTTTTGTGTGCCCCATCCCCGGAGGTTCCGTGAAACATCAGCCCGAAAGCCTTTGCCGCTCGATCATGTCGGAGCCGCCAGCCGTGCTGCAGCCGACCGACACCATGCTCTTTGCCCTGCGCACCATGGTCGCGCAGCGGGTACCCGCCCTGCCGATCGCCGAACGCGACGGCCGCTATGTCGGCATGCTGCCGCGCAGCCGGCTGATCGCACTCGCCATGCCGCGGGTGCTCTGGCAGGAGAGCACGCAACATCCCTTGAGCCGCGTGCAGGGCGGCTTCATCCAGGATAGCCTGGCCGACCTGCAGGAACGGCTGGACGGAGTCGCCAACGATCCGGTCAGCCGCCACCTTGACCCGGAGGTGCCGGTGCTGTCGCCCGAGGCCACCCTGATGCACGCCATGCTCTTCCTGCATCGGCAGCGCAACATCATGCCCGTCGTAGAGAACGGAAAACTGATCGGGGTCGTTTCCGTCTGGGATGTTCTGGCCAGAATAGGGAGGGTCAGATAATGCACGCGGCGACCTCCAGCGTCCTTTTCGGTCTCGATCCCCTGTGGCTATCGACCGTGCTGATGATCGTCACCTACGGCGTGATCATCAGCGAAAAGCTGAACCGCTCGATCATCGCCCTGCTCGGGGCGATGCTGATGGTCATGTTCGGCCTGCTGACCCAGGAACAGGCGGTCGGCGGGGTGGACTTCAACACCATCGCCCTGCTCGTCGGGATGATGATCATCGTTTCGATCACCCGCAAGTGCGGCATTTTCGAGTTCCTGGCCATCTGGTCGGCGAAACTGGTCAAGGCCAACCCGGCCGGCATCCTGGCGATGCTGGCCATCGTCACTGCCCTCGTCTCGGCGTTGCTGGACAACGTCACCACCGTGCTGCTGGTGGTTCCGGTGACCCTGATCATCACCGAGGCACTGAAGGTCAATCCGTATCCCTTTCTGTTTTCGCAAGTCCTTGCCTCGAACATCGGTGGCACGGCGACCCTGATCGGTGACCCGCCGAACATCCTGATCGGCGGACAGGTCGGACTCTCGTTCAACGACTTTGCCATCAACCTGGCGCCGGTGATCGTCGTCATCCTGATCGTGCACGTCCTCTCGATCCATCTCATCTGGGGCCGGTGCATGCAGTCGTCGCCGGAACTGCGCGCCCGCGTCATGGCCTTCGACGCAGTGCAGGCGATCACCGACCGGCGCCTGCTGCGCCTGGCCTCGCTGGTCCTGGCTCTGGTCATGCTGGCTTTCGTCATGGCACGCACGCTCGGTCTCGAGTCGGGCACCATCGGCATGGCCGGCGCCGCGCTGCTGCTGCTGCTCGACAACCTCGGCAAGCCCGCCGAGCAGCAGTCGGAGAGCGTCGTCAAGGTGTACAACGAGATCGAGTGGGTAACCATTCTCTTCTTCGTCGGGCTGTTCATCATCATCGCCGGGGTCGAACACGCCGGCCTGCTGCGCCTCCTCGCCGACCAACTGCTGGCCGCCACCGGTGGCGATTTCACCGCTACCGGCGTGAGCATCCTGTGGGCGTCGGCGGTGTTGTCGGCGATCGTAGACAACATTCCCTTCGTGGCGACGATGATTCCCCTGATCAAGTCGATGGGCCCCGCCTTCGGCGGTGGCGATGCGCTGTTGCCGCTCTGGTGGTGCCTGTCGCTGGGCGCCTGTCTCGGCGGCAACGGCACGCTGATCGGCGCCAGCGCCAACCTGACGGTGGCCGGCATCGCCGAGCGCAACGGAATTCCGTTCAGTTTCGCCACCTACACGAAGATCGCTTTTCCGCTGATGCTGACTCATGTCGCGATCAGCCAGGTCTATCTCTGGTGGCGCTACTTCTGAACCAGCGCATGGCCCGGCGCTGAGGCGTGCGGCGCGGGGGAAACGCCAGGGCGGCTCGCCGCAAGCGGGCCGCCCGCTGCCCGGTTCTTTCCTGCGCGCCTCTGCGCCGCTCGGGCGAATTGCCTACGGCATGCGGCCATGCCTTGCATGCTGCTGATTCGTAATTGATTTCCCGCCCCCGGTAGGGAATCTGGCGGATCCCGATGAAGCCCGCGCAGCACCCGAAGCTGTGCCATAATCGGAGCTTCTGTAGGTGGCGACCGGATTCCGGCTGGTGGCACGTACGGAAAACACCGCGGAATTGCCCGTGATGAGGCAAGGCGCAAGCGAGCGGTGGACAGGAGGAGCGGCATTTTCAGTCGTCTATGGAGGGATATCCCATGAATGGATTACTCAAGCTGTCGGGTCTGATCGATGCGCTCACCGAGCGCGTCGGCAAGACCCTGATCTGGCTGGTTCTGGTCGTCACGCTGATCGCCGCCGCCAACGCGGTGATGCGGTATACGATCAACTACAGTTCCAATGCCTTCCTCGAAATCCAGTGGTACCTGTTCTCGGCGATCTTCCTCCTCGGCGCCGGCTACACCCTGATGCGCAACGAGCATGTGCGCATCGACCTGATCGCCGGCCGTCTGTCACGACGCGGCCAGGCGTGGATCGACATCTTCGGCATCATCTTCTTCCTGCTGCCGATGGCGATTGCCGTGATGTACCTGTCGTGGCCGATCTTCCTGCTCGCCCTGCAGAACAACGAGCAGTCGAGCAATGCCGGCGGCCTGGTGGTCTGGCCGGTCCGTCTGCTGGTGCCGATCGGCTTCTTCCTGCTGGTCATTCAGGGCATATCGGAGTTGATCAAGCGCTTCGGCTTCCTGCAGGGCCTGTGTCCCGATACCACCGCCAAGGGACACCACCCGACACCTGAAGAAGAACTGGCGCTGGCCATCAAGGCGCAGAAAGGAGAACTCTGATGACCGAGTTCGTGATCGCCAACATGGCGCCCATCATCTTTGTATCGATGGTTGTCTTCCTGCTTGTCGGCTTTCCGGTGGCCTTTGCACTGGCGGCCAACGGCATCTTCTTCGGCCTGGTCGGCATCGAACTCGGGCTGCTCGGCCCGCAACTCTTCCAGGCGCTGCCGGATCGCATCTTCGGCATCATGAACAATGACACGCTGCTGGCCATCCCGTTCTTCACCTTCATGGGCCTGATCCTCGAGCGCTCGGGAATGGCCGAGGATCTGCTCGACACCATCGGCCAGCTGTTCGGTCCGTTGCGTGGGGGTCTGGCGTTTGCGGTGATCTTCGTCGGCGCGCTGCTTGCCGCCACGACCGGCGTGGTGGCTGCTTCGGTGATCTCGATGGGCCTCATCTCGCTGCCGATCATGCTGCGCTACGGTTATGACACCAAGCTCGCCACCGGAGTGATCGCCGCCTCCGGGACGCTGGCGCAGATCATCCCGCCATCGCTGGTGCTGATCATCATGGCCGACCAGTTGGGCAAATCGGTCGGCGACATGTACAAGGGCGCCTTCCTGCCGGGCCTGACGTTGACCGCCTTCTACGTCGGCTATGTCGCGCTGGTGGCGATCTTCCGGCCGCGTGCCGCGCCCGCACTGCCCGCCGAGGCGCGCACCCTGCACGGCGGCAAGTTGCTGATGCGCGTGCTGACCACTCTGCTGCCGCCACTCTTCCTGATCTTCCTGGTGCTCGGCACGATCTTTCTCGGCATCGCCACACCGACCGAAGGCGGCGCAATGGGTGCCACCGGTGCCCTGATCATGGCGCTGGCCCGTCAGCGCCTGACCTGGAGCCTGCTCCGGCAGGCGATGGAAACGACCGCCAAACTGACCACCTTCGTGGTCTTCATCCTGGTCGGCGCGCGGGTCTTTTCGCTGACCTTCTACGGCGTGGACGGCCACCGCTGGGTCGAGCATCTGTTGACCGGACTGCCGGGTGGTGAAATCGGCTTCCTGATCGTGGTCAACACCCTTGTCTTCCTGCTCGCCTTCTTCCTGGATTTCTTCGAACTGTCATTCATCGTCGTGCCACTGCTCGGACCGGTCGCCCAGGCGCTGGGCATCGACCTGATCTGGTTCGGCGTTCTGCTGGCGGTCAACATGCAGACCTCGTTCATGCATCCGCCGTTCGGCTTCGCGCTGTTCTACCTGCGCTCGGTGGCCCCGGCCTCGGTCAAGACGACCGACATCTACTGGGGCGCGATCCCCTTCGTCTGCATCCAGATCATCATGGTCGCGATCCTCATCTTCTTCCCGCAACTGGTCACTTTCGGCCTCGACCAGGACGCCAAGGTCGATCTCGATGCGGTACAGATCGAGTTCCAGGGTGCCGATTACGGTACGCCCTCGACACCACCGGGACTGGGCAGTCCGAAGGATGCATCGCCGGCCAGCGAGGAGGATGCCGCGAGCAAGGCGATACGTGACGCCATCAAGCAGGACCAGGCGAAGTAAGCAGTGACTGTGCCCGACGGACGATGACGGATCGTCGGGCTGCCCGCCGCATAGGGGCAACACAAAAGGGAACGGAGGCTCGCGCCTCCGTTCCGTGTCGTTGGCAGGGCGCAGTGCCGGTTGGCGGCGGCTGCGCGTGCCAGGTCTAGCGTTTGCTGTACATGTAGTTCGAATAGGAGCCTTCGGCGAGGCGCAGCCAGAGGTTCTCGTCGTCCATGAACTTCTTGTAGTCATCGTAAACCTTCTTGAACTGCGGATTGGCCGCCGAGGTCTCGGCGTACAACTCCATGGCCGCCTTGTAACAGGCGTCCATGACTTCCTTCGGGAACTGCTTCAACTGCGTTCCCGACCCCACCAACTGTTTGAGCGCGGTCGGATTCTTGGAGTCATACTTGGCGACCATGTCGACGTGCGCGTCGGCACAGGCAAGTTGCAGAATGGTCTGGTACTCCTTCGGCAGCTCCGCCCATTTCTTCAGGCTGACGTAAGCCGACACCTGCGGGCCGCCTTCCCACCATCCCGGATAGTAGTAGAACTTGGCCACCTTGTTGAAGCCGAGCTTCTGATCGTCGTAGGGGCCGATCCACTCGGCCGCGTCGATCGTGCCCTTCTCGAGTGCCGGGTAGATGTCGCCGCCGGGAATCTGCTGCGGCACGGCACCAAGCTTGCTGAGCACGGCGCCGGCGAAGCCGCCGATGCGGATCTTCAGACCCTTGAGGTCGGCGGGCGTCTTGATCTCCTTGCGGTACCAGCCGCCCATCTGGGTCGTCGTATTGCCGCAGGGGATGGTCATGATGTTCGACTTGGCAAACACCTCTCCGAGCAGTTTGGTGCCGTTGCCGTAGCGCATCCAGGCGTCCATCTGGCGGTTGGTCATGCCGAAGGGAACGGCGGTTTCCAGAGCGTAGGTCGGATCCTTGCCGTAGAAGTAGTAGGAAACGGTATGCCCCATTTCGACCGTGCCGTCCTTGACGGCATCGAACACCGCCGGACCGGGAACGATTTCTCCGCCGGCGAAGACCTGAATCTGGAACTTCCCGCCGGTCGCCTCGGACACCCGTCTGGCCATGTGCTCGGCACCGCCGTAGATGGTGTCGAGGCTCTTCGGGAAGCTGGAGGCCAGGCGCCATTTGATGGTCGGGGCGCTCTGGGCGATGGCGGGCATGGCGACGCTACCGGCCGCAAGGCCGAAACCTGCATTCTTCAGAAACGAACGTCTTTCCACAATTTGTCTCCTAGGTGGGTTCTTGTACGTGTGGTGCCACGCGATTATAGCGAAAGCAGCCGTGCATGGCGCGTGGGTTTGCCGGAGAGCAGAGTGCTGCCAAGCCAAGGACAAGCGCCCAGCCCCGGTCCGAAGCGGGGCTGAGGCTGGGCCACCGCCACCGCAACGGTATCCGCGCAGACTATCGCCGTTGCGGCGAACTAGTCGCCCGCCACCTTCATCTGTTCGATCAGAATCGAACCGACCTGCTTCGAGCCGCGCACGAGAACATCGTTGCCCACTGCCGCAACGTTCCTGAACATGTCGCGGAGATTGCCGGCGATGGTGATTCCCTCGACCGGATGGGCGATCTTGCCACCTTCGATCCAGAAACCCGCCGCACCGCGCGAGTAGTCGCCAGTTACGTAGTTGACGCCGTGACCCAGCAGTTCGGTCACCAGCAGGCCGCGCCCCATCTTCCTGAGCAGCCCGGACAGATCACGCTTGCCCGGCTGGACGATCAGATTGTGGCAGCCGCCGGCGTTGCCGGTGGTCTGCATGCCCAACTTGCGAGCGCTGTAGGTGCTCAGGAAGTAACCCTGCAGGCACCCCCCGCTGATCACTTCACGGTCATGGGTGGCCACGCCATCACTGTCGAAATAGCCGCTGGCCAAGCCACGCGGCAGATGCGGCCGTTCGCTGACATTCATCTTGCGCGAAAAGACGCGTTTACCGAGACTGTCAACCAGGAAGGAAGTCTTGCGGTACAGACTGCCACCACTCACCGCATGCACGAAGTTGCCGATCAGCGAGGCGGCCAGCGGCGCTTCGAAGATGACCGGAACCTTGCAGGTCCTGATCTTGCGTGCGCCGAGGCGTGACAGGGCGCGCTGCGCTGCCCGTTTGCCGATCGACTCGGCGGAGCCGATCGCCAGCGGGTCGCGGGCGGTGGCGTACCAGTCGTCGCGCTGCATGTTTTCGTTCTTGCCGGCGATCACCGAGCACGAAAGGTAATGGCGCGAGCTCGGATAACCGCCCATGAAACCGAGGCTGTTGGCCGAAACGAACTGTCCCTCCTGGAGCGAAACGGTCGCCCCTTCCGAGTTGCTGACCTCGGGGCTGACGGCAAATGCCGCCTGCTCGCAACGCCCGGCGAGTTCGACCGCTTCTTCAACCGAGAGCAGCCAGGGATGGTAAAGGTCGAGGTCCGGTCTGCTCCCGACATCGGTTGCCAGCAAGCCGGCTTCGGCAAGACCGGCGCAGGGGTCGGCGGCGGTAAAGCGAGCGATGTTCAACGCTGCCTCTACCGTCTCACGCACGGCCCGCGACGAAAAATCGGAAGTGCTGGCATGCCCTTTGCGCTGTCCGAGGTAGACCGAGACGGAAATTCCCTTGTCGCGGTTGTACTCGATGGTCTCCACCTCGCCGCAACGCACGGTGACCGACTGGCCGAAGCCGGTCGACACATCGACCTCGCAGGCACTGGCCCCATGCCCGGCGGCATGCGCCAGGACGTCGCGCGCCAGTTGCTGCAGCGTGTCGGCACTGTGACTGAAGCGTGATTCGGCTATCTCGGGGCTGGCTGGACGGAGCATGAGGGCGGCGACCGGAGGAAAAAGCCGCTATCATAGCAGCTCCCTGGCCGGCAGCCGCTGTACTGCGGTACTGCCTGCGGCTTCCATCTGCCTGCCGAAAGAACCGGTCGCGAGTCAATGATCACCTGCGAAGAAGAGTCTCCCCCGCCCTCGAAAACCCGGCGCAAGCGCGCGATGGAAGAACTCCAGATCCTGGGTGAGGAGCTGGTTGCTTTGCCGGCGGATCGTCTGCGACAGGTTCACCTGCCCGAGGATCTGGCTACCGCGGTGCACGCGGCTCGCCGCATGTTGCGCCAGGACGACGCCCGGCGCCGGCAGATGCAGTACATCGGACGCCTGATGCGGGGCGTTGACGCGGAACCGATTCGCACGGCGCTGGCTGCCGTGCGCGGCGACTCCGCCGGGGAAACGGCCAGACTGCACCGTCTGGAACGTCTGCGCAGCGAGTTGCTGGCGGACGAGAAACTCCTGTATGCGATAGCCAGCCAGTTCCCGGCTGCCGACCTGCAGCAGCTTCGCTCACTGCGCCGGGCAACGCTGCTCGAGCAGGCACAGAGCAAGCCACCACGCAATTACCGCCTGCTCTTTCAGGCGCTCAAGGAACTCGACCGGAACGCGCCGGCAAGCAACCAGGAGGAGCCGGATGAGCGGTGATGATGAGCTGCTGATCGGTCTGCTGTCGATCAGCGACCGCGCGTCGCAAGGGGTCTACCAGGATCAGGGCATCCCGGCCCTGCAGGAGTGGTTTGCCAGCGCGCTGAGCAGCCCGTGGCGGACCGAAACCCGGTTGATTGCCGATGAGCGCAGCGCGATCGAGCAAATCCTGGTCGAGCTGGTCGATCGGGTCGGCTGTCATCTGGTGCTGACCACCGGCGGCACCGGTCCGGCAGCCCGCGATGTCACTCCGGAGGCCACGCTGGCGGTGGCGGATCGGGTGATGCCGGGCTTCGGCGAGGAGATGCGGCGGATCGGCCTGAACTTCGTGCCGACCGCAATCCTCTCGCGTCAGGTCGGCGTCATCCGTGGCCAGGCATTGATTCTCAATCTGCCTGGGCAACCCAAGTCGATCCGGGAAACGCTGGAGGGGGTCAAGACGGCCGACGGTAGCGTGCGAGTGCCCGGTATCTTTGCCGCCGTGCCTTACTGTATCGACCTGCTCGGCGGTCCTTACGTCGAGACCAACGAAAGCGTCATCGCAGCCTTTCGGCCAAAGTCCGCCCGGCGAGCCAGGCCGGCCTGATCCGCTCGCGCCTCAGCCGGCCGCCGGCTCACGGAAACGGGCGATCTCGAAGTCGCTGCCACTTTCTTCCAGCTCCATCGGGGTCAACACGTGTGGGCGTCCATCCAGAATGAGGTCGAGACTTTCCCGCACCCTGAAGCCGCCCAGCGGCAAGACCATGCGCAATACGCCGGTCTCGCCACGGTCACGCAAACAAATGCCGGGAACGGCCACGGCCACCGCGAAGCCACTACGGCGGGGGCGCAGTTCGACGCTCTGGGCACGCCGCGAGAGCACCTGCACGCCGACGCCGGTCTTGCCGCCGGCCAGCCCGCCGAAGCGTCTGACCACTCCCAGCAACCAGTTGTCTCCCCCTTCCACCTGCAGGCAGAGCAAGGTGCCAAGTTTGATGCGGTCGTTCGCTGCCGCGCCATCCATGATTGCCCGGAAGCCACCCAGGCTGACATTCTCGACCAGCCAGTGCTGCAGGCAGCCGGCTTCGCCGTGCAGATGCTCGGCCGCTCCGGCGAACACCATGAAGCAGTGTTCAAAGCCGTCAAGTACGGCCATGCGCGTCCTGACCGGGTGCCGCTGATACGTCCTCCGGGGCGGCTGCAAGGCCCAGTAGGTGCACAGATGACGCAAGACGGGGAGCAGGGCCTTTGGTTGATACTCGGCACCGAGGTTGAGATCGCGCGGAACGTCTCCCCGTTCGACCGCGTGGATCAGTTCGGTCAGCGCTGCCAGTGCCGGGGCCGGGGAAAAGAAACGCTGGCTGGAGCAGGCATCAGCGGGACGCCGCACCAGACGGGCCGGCGCCACCCCACTCGCGGCGTCGACCCAATAGACGCTGTCGGGACGAGGGCTGGTTGACAGGACGACGCCGGAGAGGAACTGGGCGATCAGTCGATCGGCCATCTCGATCTGTTCCGGCAGCAACTGGTCCATCGACGAGCAGTCGAAGATCAAGGCGTGCAGGTATTGCTGTGCGACACTGGTGAGCCCTTTCTGGGCCGGATAGAGCTGTACCGGCTTCTGTGCGAGGCCCGCTTCCTCGGCCGCCAGGTAGCTCGCGCCGAGGCATTGCCAGAGATCTTTCTCAACCGGTGCATAGCGATAGGCAAGCCACTTCAGACGACAGCGGCGCGCCGCCTGCACCCGGGTTTCGACGAGCGGTAGCGCAGGCTTGAGCAGTTCGCTGCCTCTACTCTTGGGATCGAGCCGGGCACGCTCCAGACACAAGGAATAGATTGCCGCCAGTTCCCTCCAGTAGCCATGACACTTCGTCCACAGCCGCTGCTGTTCCGGCGCCGACAGGTGCTGCGATTGCAGGTAGTCACGCGTCAGCCGGCGCAGATGCGGTTGTGCCGCGTCGTCAAGCTGGCGCAGGATGTCGAACAACTGATCGATCCGGAAGTTTCGGGCATGCTTCAACGACTCGAACCAGGTGGTGACTTCATCGACCGCAGTGACCGGCCGATCAACCAGCAACTCGCCGAGAATCCGCTTCAACTCCTTGCCATCCGCCAGCGGATGATCAGGGCGTTGTGAGAACAGTTTGAGGATCATCGAAAGACTGTCAGGTGACGAATCGCCGAATTGGAACGGGCAATTGTAATCCACCAGCACGACGAATGCCGAGTATTGCGGCTCTGGGATTACAATGCCGGCTGGCGGTTCGACGAACAGATGGCATGAAACAGTATCTGGACCTGATGCGGCATGTCCTCGAACAGGGCAACCTGAAGACCGATCGTACGGAAACCGGGACACGTTCGGTGTTCGGCTGGCAGATGCGTTTCGACCTTGGCGCGGGCTTTCCGCTGCTGACGACCAAGCGACTGCACCTGCGCTCGATCATCCACGAACTGTTGTGGTTTCTCAAGGGCGACACCAACATCCACTACCTGCAGGAAAACGGGGTGCGCATCTGGGACGAATGGGCCGACGGCAATGGCGACCTTGGCCCGGTCTACGGACATCAGTGGCGCCATTGGCAGGCGGCGGACGGGCGCCAGATCGACCAGATGGCGCAACTGGTCGAAGGCCTGAAGAGCAACCCGGATTCGCGTCGCCATCTGGTCAGCGCCTGGAACCCGGCTGACGTCGAGCGCATGGCGCTGCCACCCTGCCATGCCTTCTTCCAGATTTACATCGCACCAGCCACCCCATCGGATGCGGATCGCCGCGCCCGACTTTCCTGCCAGTTGTACCAGCGCAGCGCTGACATCTTTCTTGGCGTGCCGTTCAACATCGCTTCATACGCCCTGCTGACCCTGATGCTGGCGCAAGTCTGCGGTTATCGGCCGGGCGACCTGGTGCACACCTTCGGAGACGCCCATCTTTACAGCAACCACTTTGCTCAGGCGAATCTGCAACTGGGCCGTGAGCCGCGCGCCTTGCCGACGATGCGCCTGAACCCCGAGGTGCATGACCTGTTCGGCTTCCGCTTCGAGGACTTTGCGCTGGAGGGCTACGACCCGCATCCGCACATCGCCGCACCGGTTGCCGTCTGAGCAGCGACGATGCTCGCCCTGATTGCTGTCGTGGCAAGCAACCGCATGATCGGCCGGAACCAGCAACTGCTCTGGCGGTTGCCGGAGGACATGCGCCACTTTCGCAGTACCACCTCCGGCAAGCCGGTGATCATGGGTCGAAAGACCTGGGAGTCGCTGCCGCCAGCCTTTCGTCCCTTGTCCGGCCGGCACAACATCGTCGTCAGTCGCAACCCGGCCTACGTCGCGGACGGCGCCAGCCTGGCAGCTTCGCTGCCGGAGGCGATCCGTCTGGCGGGCGCTGCCCCCGAGGTGTTCGTCATCGGTGGAGCGGAGCTGTATCGCCAGGCGCTGCCACTGGCTGGTCGCCTCTACCTGACCGAGGTGGCGGCCGAGGCCGAGGGCGATGCGATCTTTCCCGAATTGTTGCCCGGCGACTGGCGGGAAATCTCGCGCCGCAGCGGACAGGTCGATGGTGCGGCGTCGGGCACCACCTTCGATTTCGTGATTTACGAGCGCATTCGGGCAGAGAAGTGCGACTCGGCGGCGCCGGCTGATTAACCCTCTTGCCAGAGGGTCAGCGATCAGGCTAGCATGTCTTGGTTGTTTCTCCTGGAACCTGGAAAATGGCGGACTCGCTGCAGTCTTATCTGGATGCCGCCGAGGGTGCCGACAAGGTGATGGCTCATGCGCGATTGCTGGTCCGGCTGGCCGGCCTCTATCAGCAGATCGCACCAGCGCATCTCGTACAAGCCAGCCGGTTGGCCAATTTCAAGTCGGGGGTCGTGGTGATCCATGCAAGCAGCGGTGCGGTGGCGACCAAGCTGCGCCAGGTCGCACCGACGCTGGTCAACGAGCTGGCGAAGCACGGTCTGGAGTGCAGCGCGGTTCAGGTCAAGGTGCACGCCTGGCAGGCACATGAAACGAGCCGCGCGCTCGTGAGCAAGCCGCTCAGCGCCGGTAGCAGCCGGCAGTTGACCGCCTTGCGCGACGCGCTACCCGGCTCGCCGTTGCGTCAGGCGATCGACTGCCTGTTGACGCGCTCGGCTAGACAGGAATGACGGCGACACGTTCGATGATCAGCAACGCGAAGATCAGCAGCGCGACCAACAACGAATAACGAAACAGACGCCATGAAAACTGCAGATAGCGCGCGTCGCGGGTGAATACGAAAACCACCACGCCGCCGGCCACGGCCAGCACGGTCAGTACGGCCAGCAGGCGGAGCAGCCACATGCCGTCAGAAGGCCGGTGCCGCCAACCAGCGGGAGACGGTCCATGGGGCCAGCGCGCTGTCTTCGAAGCTGACGTACTCCCATGCCTGTGGGTTGGCCAGTAGCTTGCGGGCCAACTGGTTGTTCAGCGCATGCCCGGACTTGTGCGCCGTGAAGCTTGCCAGCAACGGGTATCCGAGGAGGTAGAGGTCGCCGATCGCATCGAGCACCTTGTGCTTGACGAACTCGTCGCTGTACCGCAGGCCGTCGGCATTGAGCACACGGTACTCGTCGAGCACGACCGCGTTGTCCAGGCCGCCTCCTTGCGCCAGACCGTTCTCGTGCAGCCATTCCACTTCCTGCATGAAGCCGAAGGTGCGTGCGCGCGCCACTTCACGGACATAGGAGTGTTCGGCAAAATCGATGATCACCTGCTGCCCGGTGCGGTCGATCGCCGGGTGGTTGAAGCCGATCGAGAAGGACAGGCGGAAGCCGTCGTAAGGCTCGAGCCTTGCCCACTTGACCCCGGAGGGGTCCTGGTCATGCACTTCGAGCGGGTGCTTGATGCGGATGAAGCGCTTGGCAACCGGTTGCTCTTCGATGCCGACCGACTGAACGAGAAAGACGAAGGGCGAGGCAGAACCGTCGAGAATCGGCAGCTCGGCAGCATCGATGTCGACGAACGCATTATCGATACCGAGCCCGGCAAATGCCGACATCAGGTGTTCGATGGTACCGACCTTGACGCCGTCACGTTCGACGCACGAGCACATGCGGGTATCACTGACCAGCAGGGCGGATGCCGGCAGATCGATCACCGGTTCCAGATCGACGCGGCGGAAGACGATGCCGGTCCCGGGCGCTGCCGGACGCAGGCTCATGTTCACCTTGACTCCGGAATGCAGACCGACGCCCGCTGCGCGGACCACCGCCTTGAGTGTTCGCTGCTTTAACATGTGTCTGAAAAAATGGGAATCGGTGGATTCTAGCACAGCCTGGGCCGGCCAGGCGCCCACCGATTCCCGCAGAGGAATGACGACCAGGCCGGCTCAGTCCGCCTGTTTTCTGAGGAAGGCCGGGATGTCGTAGCGATCGACCCCGCTGTTGGCCAGGGCTTCGACGGTGGCGCTGCGGCCCTTGCGAACGATTGCCGGTACCTGGTCCAGCGAAGCGTAGTCGATCGAACCGACACCAAATGGTCCGTCGGTGCCGGTAGCCTGACGCTCGGTGTTGCGAATCACCTCGAAGTTTTGCCGTTTGGCCTGTGCCTGTCCGAGACCGGTGGCGACCACCGTCACCCTGATTTCCTCGCCCATCTGCTCGTCGTACACCGCGCCGAAGATGATGTGTGCGTCTTCGGCAGCAAAGGCGCGTACGGTATTCATCACTTCGTTCACTTCCTTCATCTTCAACGAGCGCGAGGCGGTGATATTGACCAGCACGCCCTTGGCTCCGGAAAGGTTGACTCCCTCGAGCAGCGGGGAGGCGACTGCCCGTTCCGCAGCGATCCGCGCCCGGTCTACGCCGGCGGCGTTGGCCGAGCCCATCATGGCCATTCCCATCTCGCCCATCACCGTGCGCACGTCCTCGAAGTCCACGTTGACCA
>ERZ761603.1741-NODE-1741-length-15918-cov-7.617979_pt1 | contig 15918 bp, 12 predicted proteins | sample MGYA00511879_ERZ761603 | MGnify/ENA primary metagenome ERZ761603 (study PRJEB28899, sample SAMN02850040) | bioreactor sludge metagenome | biome: EBPR Sludge; feature: EBPR Bioreactor; material: flocular biomat | place: Australia: Thorneside Wastwater Treatment... | reverse complement strand
GCGGACATCTACGGGCTGCGGCGCGATCAGATGGGGCGGGTCGAGCGCGCGGCCGGGAAACCGAAGATCCGCGAGGCCTCGGGCGAGCGCCTGCATGCGTGGACGGATATCCAGCCCGGCGATTACGTGGTGCATGTCGAGCACGGCATCGGGATCTACCGCGGGCTGTTCGAGATCGAAGTCAGCGGCGGCCGGCAGGAGGCCCTGACCATCGAGTACGCCGACGGGGCCAAGGTGTACATCCCGGTGGCGCAAACGCATCTGCTAAGCCGGTACATCGGCATGGGCAAGCGGCGGCCCGAGCTGCATGCCATCGGCGGAAAGCGATGGATGAAGGAAATGGTCGCGGCCGAGCGGGCGGTCGAGGATCTTGCTGCGATGCTGCTCGAGACGCAGGCGGCGCGCGACGCCAAGCCGGGGCATGCATTCGGGGCCGATACGCATTGGCAGCAGGAATTCGAGGCCACGTTCCCGTTCCAGGAAACGCCGGACCAGGCCCAGGCCATCCGCGAGGTCAAGGCCGACATGGAGAACGCGCGGCCGATGGACCGGCTGGTGTGCGGCGACGTCGGGTACGGCAAGACCGAGGTGGCGATGCGCGCGGCGTTCAAGGCGGTGATGGATGGCAAACAGGTCGCGGTGCTGGTGCCCACCACCGTGCTCGCCCAGCAGCACGCCGACTCGTTCGCCGAACGCATGGCGGCGTTTCCGGTGCGTATCGGCGTGTTGAGCCGGTTCCAGAACAAGGCGGAGCAGGCCGATGTGCTCGAGCGATTGGCGGCGGGGTCGCTCGACATCGTCATCGGCACGCACCGGTTGGTGCAGAAGGATGTGCGGTTTCGCGACCTCGGACTGGTCATCATCGACGAAGAGCAGCGCTTCGGGGTCAAGCACAAGGAGTTCCTCAAGCGGTTGCGGCAACTGGTCGATGTACTCACCATGACGGCCACGCCGATCCCGCGCACGTTGTACATGAGCCTCACCGGGGCCAAGGATCTTAGCATCATCGAAACGCCGCCGGTCGAGCGATTGCCGATCGAGACGATCGTCACGGAGAATCGCGACGACATCGTGCGCGAGGCGATTTTGCGCGAGCTGAACCGCGAGGGGCAGGTGTACTACCTGCACAACCGGGTCGGGACGATCGATGCCCTGCATCTGCGGCTGGCCAACCTGGTGCCGGAGGCGCGGATCCGCGTCGCGCACGGCCAGATGAACGAACACGAATTGTCGACGGCGATGAGGTCCTTCACGCGCGGAGAGTTCGATGTGTTGTTGTGCACCACCATCATCGAAAGCGGGCTCAACATCCCCAACGTCAACACGATCATCATCGACCGTGCCGACCGGTTCGGTCTCGCCGAATTGTACCAGCTGCGGGGGCGGGTGGGGCGTTACAAGCGCAAGGCGTTCGCGTATCTGTTGTTGCCGCGGCACGGGCAGTTGTTTTTCATGGCACGGCAGCGGATCGGGGCGATCAAGCGGTACTCCAGCCTCGGGTCGGGGTTCAAGCTGGCCATGCGCGATCTCGAATTGCGCGGGGCGGGCAACATTCTCGGCGCCCAGCAGAGCGGGCATATCGCGGCGGTCGGTTTCGATTTGTACTGCCAGTTGTTGCAGCGCACGGTCGCGCGGCTCAAGGGGGAGAAAACAGATCCGGTGATTGACGTCGAACTCACGCTCGATTTTGTCGTGTTGTCGCCGGACCCGGCGGACGAGGCGCGGGCGGCGGCCCTGCCGACCTCGTATATCGAAGAGGAGACGATGCGGGTGCGGATGTACCGGAGGCTGGCGGCGATCACCCGGGTCGAGCAGTTGCGGGAATTCGAAGCGGAATTAAAGGACCGGTTCGGGCCGATGCCGGAGCCGGCGGTGCGGTTGTTGCTGCTCACCGAGATCAAACTTGCCGCATCGTCGCAGCACATCGACAAGATCGAAGTCGCCGGCGAAAAGGTCATCATGACCCGCCGCCGCGACTACATCATGAGCAAAGGCAAATTCCCTCGCCTCGCCCCCGCCCCCCTCACCGACCGCCTCCGCGCCCTCCTCCATCTGGTCAGGGTCAGCCCTTAAATATCAAATTAACGCGCGACATCAACAGCATCAGCAGGATGCACAACGCCGCGCCGCGCCTTAATTTGATATTTAAGGGCTGACCCTGGCGGGGTGTTGACAGGGGGCGAGGATTGAGGCAGATTGCCGGGCTTTTGGAAGGGATGGGGTATGATGAAGAAGCTTGTGATGTTGGTGATGACGGGGTGGGCGGTGTCGGCGATGGGGGCGAATCTGGCCTCCGATAATGCGTCGAATGCCGCGTATAATGATGGTTGGCAGAGTGGCGATAACGGCGGCACCGGGTTCGGGGCGTGGGTCATTTCGTTTACCAGTTCGAGTCCGGACCGCAACGGCGCGTTTGTCGGCAGTTCGGCCAATAACGGCGACCCGGCCCCGACGGGCGACATCGATATCGATGGCGAGTCGTGGGGGTTATATGCGAATCAGTTGGTGGGCATGAGCGGTCCGGATATCGGCGTGGCGACAGCGTATCGTCCTTTTACCGGCGGCGAGTTGCAGATCAACCAGACCCTGACCTTGCAGATGGACACCGGGCAAGTCGACTCCTGGATGCTTGGACCCGGTTCGGTTGGATTCAGCCTTAATCGCTTTTCGTTTTTCTTCGCCAGCGGCTCCTCGGAGTACAGCATTGGTTATGGCGATCCGAACAGCACCCTGGCACTGCAGAGCACCGGCGTTCCTCTGACCTACGACGGCTTGGATCTGGCCTTCACCCGCACGGGCGTCGACACGTACGACTTCGCGATTACGCCGAACGGGGGTTCGACCACCGTGATCAGCGGCGTGATGCCGGAAACCGGCGGCTCGCTGGACAGCATCACGTTCTACAACCGCACAGCGGGCCCCGGGGCCAGCCATGACGTGTTTTTCAACGACCTGGAAATCGTGCCTGAACCTTCCACGATCGGTCTCGGCCTGGCCGGCATCCTGATGCTGCTGGTGCGGCGCGGCAAGCGCGCGTAATCGCTCTCACGGCGTGTTCGCAAAAAAACCCCGCTTTGTCGCGGGGTTTTTTTTGTCGTGCCGGGCGATGTTTCGCCGGCCATCATTTCGCGGCGGCATGGCTCGCTTCGGCCCCGCGTAAACGGCGGGCCAAATCGCTCATGACGCTCGCCTCTTCTTTTTCGTCAATCTGACGGTAGCATGCGGCAAGTTGATCGTAGAGGCGCGGGGTGGGAAACTTCATCGCCAGCCGCGTCAGCTCCTCGATCGCTTCATTCCATTCCGGCGGGGCGCCGGTTTTGTTGCTGGTTTTCCTCATGATGGACCCGACCTCCTTGGCGCGCACACGATGGTTCATCGCGAAATAGCCGAATCGGATACAAGAATCGGGGTAAAGACTATATCAATCCGGTGATGTGCGCCATCGGCGTGAGCGACGGATTCTCTTCTAGGTGTTTAACCTAGAAGGGGCTGTGGCGAATGCGGCTGCCTCCAGCGCTCCAGGCGGCCGTGGCCACAGAGCTTCCCGAAACGCAACCTACTATATCCTGTGGTGGCGATACGTTTTAACGGGTTGTTTTCTTCGATATTGTGTGGTGCATGTTTTGACGTTGTTTATGCGTGATTGCTTCGCGCTCAAAGAATTATCATGGTTTCACCGGTTTTCCATTGACGGTTTTTCCCGGGTCTCTGCATACTATATCTAGTGCAAACTGACGTCGTCATGAGGCGCTCTAGTGGCATCAGCCCGACCGGGGGTTCCCGGCCCGACTGCCCGAGGAGACTATCCTGATCATGGCCGACCTCGCTTCCGATCTCTCCCCTTCCGAATTGCGCACTGCGCAGGCCAGCCCGTTGTTCAATGACGATTTGGCGCCTATTTCCAGTTCGGCCCGGCGTTGGGGCATGATTGACATCGCGCATTTGTGGGTGGGCATGTCGGTGTGTATTCCGACCTATATGCTCGCCAGCGGATTGATTGCCGGCGGCATGAACTGGTGGCAGGCGATTCTCACGGTGACGCTCGGCAACCTGATCGTGTTGATTCCGATGATCCTGAATGGGCATGCCGGCACCAAGTACGGCATCACCTTTCCCGTGTTTGCCCGCGCGTCGTTCGGCACGCACGGCACGCATGTGGCATCGGTGTTGCGGGGCATCGTGGCGTGCGGCTGGTTTGGCATCCAGACCTGGATTGGCGGTTCCGCCATCTACGAATTGGCCCGCCTGCAGTGGCCGGGCCTGGCCGACACGGCGGTGATCGGCCTGTTCAGCAACGACCACATCCAGGTCAATCTGGCGCAGTTTGTTTCCTTCCTCCTTTTTTGGGCGATCAACATCGGCATTTTCTGGCGCGGCATGGAAAGCATCCGCGTGGTCGAAAACTGGGGCGCGCCGTTGTTGATCGGCCTGGGCGTGGCATTGCTGGCCTGGGCGTACATCAAAGCCGACGGTTTCGGTCCGATGTTGTCGCAGCCGGACCGGTTCGAGACTTCCGCCGATTTCTGGAAGATGTTTTTTCCCAGCCTGACCGCGATGGTCGGATTCTGGGCGACCTTGTCGCTGAACATTCCCGACTTCACGCGCGAGGCGAAAAGCCAGCGCGACCAGATGCTGGGGCAGTTCCTCGGCCTCAACACCACGATGCCGTTCTACGCGTTTGTCGGGGTGGCGGTGACGAGCGCCACGGTGGTGATTTTCGGCGAGGCGATCTGGGATCCGGTGCAGTTGCTCGCGCGGTTCGACAGCGTCGGGTTGATGATGGTGTCCATGTTCGCGCTCACACTGGCCACCCTTACCACCAATCTCGCCGCGAACGTGGTGGCGCCGGCCACCGCCTTCTCCAACTTTGCCCCGAAGCGCATCAGCATGCGGGCGGGCGGGGTGATCACCGGGCTGATCGGCATCGTCATGATGCCGTGGAAGCTGGTGGCCGATCCAAGCGGCTACATCTTCACCTGGCTCATCGGTTACTCGGGTTTGCTCGGTCCGATCGGCGGTATTCTCGTTTGCGATTATTTCCTGATCCGCCGCACCAAGCTCGACCTGCCCGCCCTCTACGATCCGCGCGGAGCGTACCAGTACACCGGCGGGTACAATCCGGCGGCGGTGATCGCGCTGATCGTCGCCATCCTGCCCAATGTGCCGGGATTCCTCGGCCAGGTCAAATGGCTCGACGTCGCGCCGGGCTGGATCGCCTTTTACAACTACGCCTGGTTTACCGGATTTATCATCGCGCTTGTGGCGTATTACCTTTTGATGAAAGTGATGAAAAAATAGAACCCGCCCGGTAGGGCGATGTGTCGACCCCGCCGCGATGTGGAATGGAGAACGAGCGAATATGAACCCGAACCTGCCGCCCACGAACTTCAAACCCAAGCCGTACAAGGGACTTTCCTTCGACGAGACCATGGCCCTGCGCAAGGCGCACCTGTCGCCCGGCCTGTTCCTCTACTACAAGAATCCGATCATGATCGTCGAAGGCAAGATGCAGTATGTCTGGGACGAAAAGGGCCGGCGTTATCTCGACATGTTCGGCGGGATCGTGACGGTCAGCGTGGGCCATGCCCATCCGGAAATCGTCGCCGCCGCCGATGAGCAGATGAAGACGATTTCGCATACCACGACCATCTATCTCAACGAGGTGATCGCGAAGTACGCCAAGGAGTTGACCGACAAAATGCCGGGCGACCTGAAGGTGTGTTATTTCGTGAATTCCGGCTCGGAGGCCAACGACCTCGCCATGCTGATGGCCCGCCTCTACACCGGCAACTACGACATCATCGCGCTGCGTAACGCCTACCACGGCGGCGTGGCCTCGACGATGGGCCTGACCTCGCACAGCACGTGGAAGTTCAATTACCCGCACAGCTACGGCGTACACCACGCGGTCAACGCCGACCCGTACCGCGGGCGCTGGGGGCACGACGATCCGGAGGCCGGCAAGAAATACGCGCAGGAGATCAAGGACCTCATCGCGTTCGGCACGCCGGGCAAGATCGCGGGCTTCTTCGCCGAATCGATCCAGGGCGTCGGCGGCGTGGTGGTGTTTCCCGACAACTACCTCAAGGAGGCCTATCAGGCGGTGCGCGACGCCGGCGGCATCTGCATCGCCGACGAAGTGCAGGCCGGGTTCGGCCGCACCGGCGAGAAGTACTGGGGCTTCGAGACCCAGGGCGTGGTGCCCGACATCGTCACGATGGCCAAGAGCATCGGCAACGGCGCGCCGCTGGCCGCGGTGGTGACCACGCCGAAGATCGCCGCGACCCTCGCCCAGCGCATCCATTTCAACACCTTCGGCGGCAATCCGGTTTCGTGCGCGATCGGTCGCAAGGTGCTGGAGATCATCGACCGCGAAGGCTACCAGCAGCGGTGCGCCGTGCTCGGCGAACGGCTGCTCGCCGGCATGAAAAAACTGATGGCGAAGCACAGCGTGATCGGCGAAGTGCGCGGCAAGGGTCTGATGGTCGCGCTGGAGATGGTCAAGGACCGCGCGACGAAGGAGCCGGACCGCGAGACCACCGCGCGTGTGTTCGAGCGCGCGAAGGAGCTCGGCATCCTGATCGGCAAGGGCGGACTCTACGGCAACATCATCCGTATCACTCCGCCCATGTGCATCAGCGAAGCCGATGTCGATTTCGCGCTGGCCGTGCTGGATCAGGCGTATTCGGAAGGTTGAGGGTTTGGTTTCGGGTGTCGGGTGTCGGGTTTCAGGTGTCGGAGATGAGGTGTTCGACTTGAGCGAGGCTTCTTCCCCGAAACCTGAACACTGAAACCCGACACCTCAAGAGAGGTAAGAAAGAGCGGTGACTTTATGAGAATAGGCATTCCCAAAGAAATCAAAGTGAAGGAAAACCGCGTGGCGTGTACGCCGGCGGCGGCGCGTATGTTTGTCCAGGCCGGGCACGAGGTGCTGGTCGAGACGCATGCCGGCGAGGGCAGCGGCTTCCTCGACGAACAGTATGTCCAGGCCGGCGCGCGCATCGTGCCGAAGGCGGCCGATGCGTGGAGCGGCGACATGGTGATCAAGGTGAAGGAACCGATCGCCGTCGAATACGGTTTCTTGCGCAAGGATCTGTTGTTGTTCACGTACCTGCATCTCGCCGCCGACAAACCGTTGACCGAGGTCCTGGCGAAAAGCGGCACGGCCGGCATCGCCTACGAGACGGTGCAGATCGGGCGGCGGTTGCCGTTGCTCGAGCCGATGAGCGAAATCGCCGGGCGCATGAGCGCGCTGGTCGGGGCTTTTTATTTGAGCAAGGCACAAGGGGGAAAGGGTGTGCTGCTCGGGGGCGTTCCGGGCGTTCTGCCCGGCAACGTCCTCATTATTGGCGGGGGCACTTCGGGCATCAACGCCGGCCGCGTGGCCGCCGGCATCGGGGCGCAGGTGACAGTTTTGGAGGTGGACTTGCAGCAGATGCGGTTTCTCGACATCAGCCTGCACGGCACGGCGAACACGCTGTATTCCAACGAGCAGAACCTGATGGATACCCTGCCGTCGGTCGATTTGCTGATCGGCGCGGTGCTGGTGCCGGGGGCGAAGGCGCCCAAGCTGATTCGCCGCGAAATGCTGCACGTCATGAAGCCCGGCGCGGTGTTCGTGGATATCGCCATCGACCAGGGCGGCTGCGCCGAGACGTCGCGTCCCACCACCCATGAGAATCCGATCTATGTCGAAGAGGACACCGTGCACTACTGCGTGGCCAACATGCCGGGCGCTTATGCCCGCACGGCCACCCAGGCCCTGACCAATGCGACGATTCCCTACGCGGTGAAAATCGCCAACCTCGGCCTGCACGACGCCTTGCGCCAGATGCCGGAGCTGAAGCCCGGCCTCAACACCTATCAGGGCCATGTCGTGTACAAGGCCGTGGCCGAAGCGCATGGGATGGCGTATGAGAAGTATGAAGTATGAAGTATGAAGTATGAAGGATGAAGGATGAGGTAACGTTTCGTAATCGTGTTCGTATTCGTAATCTTAATCCGGATTACGAATATGATGACGATTAAGATTACGATCATGATGATGAAGCGGGAGCGATTGATATGACATTGAAACCAAGGATCACGGCGGAGGCCGCCGGTAAATCGATGGCGGAGATCGAACCGAAGTATTCGCCGCAAGAGGCGAAAGTGGAGGCCGACCGCTGCCTGTATTGTTTCGACGCGCCGTGCATCATGGCCTGTCCGACCGGCATCGACATTCCCGGCTTCATCAAGAAAATCGCCACGAACAATTTGACCGGCTCGGCCCGGGTGATTCTCGAATCGAACATCCTCGGCGCCAGTTGCGCGCGGGTGTGTCCCACCTCGGTGTTGTGCGAGGGGGCGTGCGTGCTGCTCGACCGCGACGAGAAGCCGATCAAGATCGGCCGTCTCCAGCGCTACGCCACCGATCACGTGTTCGACAACCGCATCGATGTGTTCAAGCAGAAGACCCGGCCGAACGGCCGCAAGGTGGCGTTGATCGGGGGCGGTCCGGCCAGTCTCGCGTGCGCCGCCGAACTCGCGCGCCTGGGCTACCAGGCGGTGATCTTCGAGAAGAAGCCGGAGGCGGGCGGACTCAACACGTACGGCATCGCCTACTACAAATTGACGCCGGAGGTGAGCCTTGCCGAGGTGAACCTCGTAAAAAGTCTCGGGGTGGAAATCCGCACCGGTGTGGAAGTCGGCAAGGATATTGCCATGGAGAAACTGCTGGCCGATTTCGATGCGGTTTTTGTCGGCATCGGGTTGGGGCGTACGTTGCGGCTCGACATTCCCGGCGAGGACAAGCAGGGCGTGGTGGAGGCGCTGGAGTTTATCGAATGGATCCACACCAAGCCCTTGCATCAGGTGCCGGTGGGCGAGCGGGTGGCGGTGATCGGGTGCGGCAATACCGCGATCGATGCCGTGACCCAGGCGAAGCGACTCGGGGCGAAGGAAGCGGTGATCGTCTACCGCCGCGGCGAGGACGACATGCCCGCTTACGAATACGAATACGAAATCGCCAAGAAGGATGGCTGCTCGTTCATGTTCCACACCGCGCCGGTGGAGGTGCTGGGCGGCGACCAGGTGACCGGTTTGAAGCTGGTGAAGACCAGGAACAACGCGCAGGGCAAGGCCGAGGTGGTGCCGGGCTCGGAATTCGAAGAGCCGTTCGACATGGTGATCAAGGCGCTGGGCCAGCAGAAGCAGGTATCCGTTCTGAAAAAACTCGCTCCCCAGCTTGAGCTCGACAAGGCGGGCTGCGTGGCATGCAACCCGGCCACTGGACAGACCAACGTCGATAAACTGTTTGTCGGCGGCGACGCCCGCAACGGCGGACGCGAAGTGGTCAACGCCGTCTCCGAGGGGAAAAAAGCGGCGCGCGGCATCCATGTCTGGCTGGGCGGGCAGGCCGTGGAAGGTCCGGTGCAAGCGAGCCGCCTGGGGTGCAAGGACGGGGTGACCGGTTCGGGGTACCTGCATCCCAAGCGCGTGCCCGAGTTGGAAGCGGAATATCATGCAATGTTGAATGAGGTGCGTCATGGCTGATCTCTCCATCAATCTCGCCGGAATCAAATCGCCGAATCCGTTTTGGGTGGCCTCGGCTCCGCCCTCGAACACCGCGTATCAGTGTCATCGCGCGTTCGAGGCGGGCTGGGGCGGGGTGGTGTGGAAAACGATCGGCGACCCGATCGTCAACGTCAGTTCGCGCTACTCGTCGCACGACCTGGCCGGCCAGCGCATGGTCGGCTTCAACAACATCGAACTGATCAGCGACCGTTCGCCGGAGACGAATTTCCGGGAGATCGCGGAGTGCAAGAAACGCTGGCCGCACCACGCGATCATCGCTTCGCTGATGACCGATACGCGCGAGAACTGGCACGACATGATGAAGCGGTCGGCCGATGCCGGCGCCGACGGGGTGGAGCTGAATTTCGGCTGTCCGCACGGCATGTGCGAACGCGGCATGGGCTCGGCGGTGGGGCAGAATCCCGACGTGATCGAGACGATCGTCGGCTGGGTCATGGAGGCGGCGGAGATTCCGGTCATCGTCAAGCTCACGCCGAACATCACCGACATCACCCGGCCGGCGCGGGCGGCGAAAAAGGCGGGGGCCGACGCGATTTCCATGATCAACACGATCAACAGCATCACCCAGGTCAACCTCGACACGATGTGCCCCGAGCCCTACGTGGCCGGCAAAAGCACGCACGGCGGCTATTGCGGGCCGGCGGTCAAGCCGATCGCCCTCAACATGGTGCAGTCGTGCGCGTCCGACCCGCAGGTCGGCCTTCCGATCAGCGGTATTGGCGGCATCGGCAACTGGAGGGACGCGGCGGAATTCATCGCCCTCGGCTCGACCAGCGTGCAGGTGTGCACCGCGATCATGCACTACGGCTTCCGCATCGTGGAGGACATGATCGACGGGTTGAGCGACTTCCTCGACAGCAAGGGCATGGCCTCGGTCAACGAGCTGCGCGGCAAGGCGGTGAAGTCGGTGGACAAGTGGGAAACCCTCAACTTGAATTACAAGCGGGTCGCCGACATCAACTACGACAAATGCATCGGCTGCAACCTCTGCTACATCGCCTGCGAAGACGGCGCGCATCAGGCCATCGACCTCATCAAGCCCGACGGCAAGGGTCTCGGCCCCGGCCGGCTGCCCGGCAAGTTGATCCCCCAGATCAACGTGGACCACTGCGTCGGTTGCAACCTCTGCTCGCTGGTGTGTCCGGTGGATCACTGCATCAGCATGGTCGATATCGAGACCGGCAAGGCCCCGATGTCGTGGAAGGATTACCAGGACAAATTGGCGAAAGGCGAAATGGAGCGCATTCCGGCGCATCCATGAAAAAAACCACGGATGAACACGGATCGACACGGATAAAAACAAACACCTATCTGTGTTGATCCGTGTTCATCCGTGGTTATTCACTAAATGTTAAGGAGAAAATCGATGACAACCCAAGCCCTTCATCCCGTTTCCGTTTTTATTGGCGGCGAGTGGCATGTGCCGAAGACGGCCACCACCACGCCGGTGTACAATCCGTCGATCGGCGACGTGATCGCCCACACGCCGATGTGCGGAGGCGACGTGGTGGACCAGGCGGTGCAGGCCGCGCAGAAGGCGTTTCCCGACTGGGCGGAGACGCCGCCCATCGAGCGCGCCCGTATCCTGTTTCGCTATAAGATGCTGCTCGAGGAGCATTTCGAGGAGCTGGCCCGCAGCGTATCGCGCGAGCATGGCAAGAACATCATCGAAGCCCGGGGCGACGTTCGCCGTGGCGTCGAGGTGGTCGAGTACGCCTGCGCGGCGCCGGAGTTGTTGAAGGGCGAAATCCTGCCCAACATCGCGCGCGGCATCGATTGCGAAGTGGTGCGGTATCCGCACGGCGTGGTCGCCGGCATTTGCCCGTACAATTTTCCCGCGCTGGTGCCGATGTGGATGTTCCCGTTGGCCCTGGCCTGCGGCAACACGTTCATCCTCAAACCGAGCGAGAAGGTGCCGCTGACCGGCATCCGTTTGATCGAGCTGCTGCAACAGGCGGGCCTGCCGGCCGGCGTGCTCAACATCGTGCACGGCGGCAAGGAATGCGTGGACGCGTTGCTCAAGCATCCGATGATCAAGGCGATCTCGTTCGTCGGCTCCTCGCCGGTGGCCAAGTACATCTACGAGACCGGCATCGCCCACGGCAAGAAGGTGCAGGCGGCGGGCGGAGCGAAGAATTACGTGTTCGTGCTGCCGGACGCCGATTTCGGCAATTCGGTCACCGGGCTGGTGGACTCCGCCTTCGGTTGCGCGGGTCAACGTTGCATGGCCGGTTCGACCGCGGTGACGATCGGAAAGGCGCATGACCAGTTGGTCAAGCCGTTGTCGGAGGCGGTGCGCAAGATCAAGGTCGGCCGGACCGACGGCGAGGTGCCGAACAACCTTGGCGCGGTCATATCGCCGCAGCATTTGGAAAAGGTGTCCGGACTGATCGCGTCGGGCGAAAAGGACGGGGCCCAGGTCGTCGTCGATGGCCGCGGGGTCAAGGTACCCGAGGCGCCGAAGGGCTTTTATCTTGGTCCGACCATTGTCGACGGCGTGCGGCAGGGCATGCACATCGCCAAGGAGGAAGTGTTCGGGCCGGTGTTGAACGTGATGAGTTTCGACGACCTCGATTCGGCCATCGAGATGGCCAATCAGACGCCGTTCGGCAACGGGGCGTGCATTTACACGCAATCGGGCAAGGCCGCGCGCGAATTCAAGCACCGCATCAAGGCGGGCATGGTCGGCATCAACGTAGGGGTGCCCGCGCCGATGGCCCCCTTCCCGTTCGCGGGCTGGGACTACTCGTTCTTCGGCGAACTGCACATGCAGGGCCGCGAAGGCGTGATGTTTTACACCCGGGCCAAGGTCACCACCACGCGCTGGTTCCGGCACGGCGAGGGCGATATCTGGCACAAGGAAGAGAAGAAGTAAGGTCCAATGATCGGCCTGGAAAACAAGGGGCGGCGTTGCCAGTCCGTTTCGCCCCTGATAAGATGTAGCCATGAGAGCGGTGGCTAACCTGCTGAACGAAATGGTATCGAACGGGGTGGTTTCGGCGTACGCTATGTTTGGGGCGGTTGCGCAAATGCGTTATACGGAGGCTGTGTCTACAATGGATGCGGATGTTCTGGTGTCAGTGAACGCAGGCGATCGGATCGACATGCTGTCACCAATTTATGCTTTCTGTCTTGAGCGAGGCTATAAGCCGGAGGGCGAGGCGATCCAGGTTGGGGATTGGCCCGTGCAATTCATCCCGGCCTACGATGCATTGACCGAAGAAGCTATGCGTGAAGCGGAGACCGCCGACATGGATGGCGTCCCCTTGAAAGTCGTTTCGGCTTGTCATTTGGCGGTCATTGCACTCAAGACGGGCCGGGCCAAGGATCATCTTCGTATTCTGGCGCTGATCGAGTCCGGGGCCGTGAGTACGGACCATATTCAACAGGTTGCCGCCCGGCATCAGCTTGCCGCGAAATGGAGCGACTTCCGCGCGAAATTCCTATGAACGAAACGATATATCGAATGCTGGAACGCCAGGCTTTGTGGCAGCAAAGCCGAAGCGCCGATACGTGGTCGGATAAATTAAGGCGTGCGCTGTTACTGCGCGAAACGACACGTCTGATGCGCCCGCATCGGATGATGGCGGGTCATATGTTGGGCAAGGATGCCGCGCGTAAGAATCGGGAGGAGAAACCATGAGCCTGCTTATCAAGAACGGCGAGATTATCACGGCGGAAACGCGCTACAAGGCGGACATCTACGTCGAGAAGGACACGATCACGCAGATCGGCAAGAATCTCGAGGCGCCAAAGGGCGCGACGGTGATCGACGCAAAGGGCAAGTATGTCTTCCCGGGATTCATCGATCCGCATGTCCACATCTACCTGCCGTTCATGGGGACCTACGCCAAGGACGACTATGCGTCGGCGAGCCGCGCCGCGCTGGTGGGCGGCACGACGACGTTGATCGAGATGTGTTGTCCGTCGCGCACCGACGATCCGATGAAGTCTTACGAGTTGTGGCGCGGCAAGGCCGAGGGGTTAAGCGCGTGCGACTTCACCTTCCACATGGGCGTGGCGCGGTACGACAAGAAGACCGAGGACCAGCTCAAGCAGATCGTCAAAGAGGGCATCAGCAGTTTCAAGGTGTTCCTCGCCTACAAGGGTTTCTTCGGGGTCACCGATGACGAGTTGTACAACGTGCTCAAGCTCGCCAAGTCGCTCGGGGTCATCACCACCGCGCATTGCGAGAATCCCGAGCTGATCAGCGCGATGCAGCAGCAGTTGCTCGCCGAGGGCAAGACCGAACCCAAGTGGCACTACTGGAGCCGTCCGCCCGAGGTCGAGGCCGAGGGGGTGCACCACCTGATGACCTTCGCCAAGATGCTCGACGCCAGCGTGTACATCGTGCACACCAGTTGCGAGGAGGCGGTGGAGAAGGCGCTGGCGGCGCGGGCGAGCGGGGTCAAGGTGTGGATCGAGACGCTGATCCAGTACCTGGTTACCGACATGACCTACGCGGAGTTGCCGGACTTCGAGGGGGCGAAGTACGTGATGTCGCCGCCGTTGCGGCACAAGAAGAACCAGCCGTACCTGTGGAACGCGTTGCAGCAGGGGTTGGTCAACACGCTGGCGACGGACCACGCGCCGTTCGACTTCAAGGGACAAAAAGAGATGGGGCGCGGGGATTTCACCAAGATCCCGAACGGCATCCCGTCGCTTGAGGACCGGGTCAACCTGCTGTTCACGCACGGCGTCAAGGAAGGCCGTCTCGACCTGCACCGGTTTGTCGATGTGGCCAGCACGGCCACGGCCAAGGTGTTCGGCCTGTATCCGCGCAAGGGCACGATCGCGGTCGGCGCGGATGCCGACCTGGTCGTGTACGATCCGGATTACAAGGGCGTGATCTCGGCCAAGACGCACCAGATGAACCTCGACTACAGCGCGTTCGAGGGCTGGAAGATCGCCGGACGTCCCGAGCATGTCACCGTGCGCGGCCAGCTCGCGGTGAAGGACGGGACATACTGCGGCAAGAAGGGCCGCGGCAAGTTCCTCAAGCGCGAGCCGGGGCATTTTTAATGGGGCTGATCTCGCCGGTAGCAGCCCGTTGTCGCGAACGTTGTCGCAAGCCTCCTTGTTGGACCTTGGCATGAGTCTTAATCACGAAAAGCTGAAGGTTTACCAGCGGGCGTTGACCTTCAATGCAAAGGTCTGCGAGTGGACATCCGGCTGGGACAAACGGCATGCGATCGGTGACCAGCTTGATCGTGCGGCGGGAAGCATCATCGAGAATGTTGCCATGTCCAGCGCCTCCATATCGCGGATGAAGGTCATTTGCGTTGAATATGCGATAGGATCAACACTGGAGTGTGCGGCATGTCTCGATCTTTCCCGGATCAAGGGATTGCTTGATGCGGATACCGTTCAGTCCGGAAAATACGAAGTGTTGCAGGTCGTTCGCATGTTGATTGGGTTGCGCAAGGCGTGGTTGTCGGTGCCGGTGGTCGCGGAAAACCGGTCCGAGTATGCTGAAGGCGAAGCTAATCTTTTCCATCACGAGCGACTGGACGTTTATCGTCTGGCTCTGGAGGTTGCGACGTTGCTAGAGTATTCGAGTTCCATCAAACAGCTTGCTGATGTCGCACATCGTCGAATTGACGAATTGCTGACAAGCATGGTCTTGAATATCGCCGAGGGAAATGGGCGTTATTCAGAAGTCGACCAGTCTCGGTTTGCCCAGATGTCTCGTGGGGCTGCCGTGAAGCTTGCCGCCCGGCTCGACCTGTTGATGGTACGCGGCTGTATATCTCAAAAAGAAGCAGATCGTATAAAAGTTCACCTTGAGCGTTTGTCGACCATGCTAATGGCCATGAGTCCAGGCGGTCAGTATCCGCATACTACGGCAAAGTTTGCGACAACGTTCACGACAAAGGAATCTATTGCGGGGAGATACGCCCGATGAGTCACGCACAACCATTCCGGGAAGCCCTCGCCGCGGAGTCGCCGCTGCAGATCGCCGGCGCGATCAACGCCTACACCGCGCGGTTGGCCGAGCGGGCGGGGTTTCGCGCCTTGTATGTTTCCGGGGCCGGGGTGGCGAATGCTTCGTTCGGCTTGCCCGATCTCGGCTTCACCACCCTCGACCAGGTGGCCGAGGATGTGCGGCGGATCGCGGGCGCGACGAAGCTTCCCCTGCTGGTCGATATCGATACCGGATGGGAAGACGATTTGTTCACGGGACGGACGATGAACGTGATGCACGAGGCGGGGGCGGCGGCGGTGCACCTGGAGGACCAGGTCAGCATGAAGCGCTGCGGGCACCGGCCGGGCAAGGCGCTGGTTTCCACGGACGAGATGGTGGCGCGCGTCAAGGCCGCGGCGGGGAGCAAGCCGGATCCG
>ERZ761603.1739-NODE-1739-length-15923-cov-8.986829_pt1 | contig 15923 bp, 6 predicted proteins | sample MGYA00511879_ERZ761603 | MGnify/ENA primary metagenome ERZ761603 (study PRJEB28899, sample SAMN02850040) | bioreactor sludge metagenome | biome: EBPR Sludge; feature: EBPR Bioreactor; material: flocular biomat | place: Australia: Thorneside Wastwater Treatment... | reverse complement strand
CGCCGCCTCATCGCCGAACGCTGCCTCTACGGCGTCGATCTGAACCCGCTGGCGGTCGAGCTGGCCAAGCTCTCCATCTGGCTGGTGACGCTGGCCAAGGGTCGACCTTTCGGCTTCCTCGACCACAACCTGCGCTGCGGCGACAGCCTGCTCGGCATCCATCGGCTGGATCAGCTCACCCAGCTTTCGATGCATCCCACCGGTCAGGGGCAGCTACGCCTGTTCGGCCAGAACGTCGAGCAGGCCGTGCGCGAGGCCATCGAACTGCGCTCGCGTCTCCGCGAGATGCCCATCCGCGACATCCGCGATGTGGAGGTGATGGCGCATCTGGACGCCGACGCGCGCCGCAGGCTCGAAGCACCCGAATGCATCGCCGATGCGTTCATCGGGGAGGTGTTCGCGTCGGGCGGCAATGGTGCGACGTTGGAGAACGCGCTAGTGTCGCTGACCGTCCAAGCCGGGCGGGCCATCGACGGCGACCGCAACGCACTCACCACGATGCGCCGGAGATCGGTCGCCGCGCTCTCGACCGATCTGCCCGCCGACAAGCCGGCGCGTCGGCCATTCCACTGGCCCCTGGAGTTTCCGGAGGTGTTCGCGCGCGTGCGTGGTGGCTTCGATGGCATGGTCGGCAATCCGCCCTTTCTGGGCGGGCAGCGCATCACCGGCGTCGCCGGCACTGCGTTCCGTGATTGGCTGGTCGCGCACATCGCCGAGGGGCGTCGAGGCTCGGCCGATCTCGTCGCCTATTTCTTCCTGCGGGCTTGGAGCCTGCTGCGCGAAGGTGGCGGCTTCGGATTGCTCGCGGTCAATACCATCGCGGAAGGCGACACGCGGCAGGTCGGGCTGGAAGCCATGGTCGGCGCGGGTGCCGTCATCCATGCCGCCTATCCAAACGAGCCCTGGCCCGGAAAGGCGGCGGTCATCACCAGTCGTGTGCATGTCCACAAGGGCGGGTGGCGAGGCGCTCGCTCGCTGCTCGGACGACCGGCTCCATTCATATCGGCATTTCTGTCCGATCGTGAGGAATGGAGTCTGAAGCGGCTCGCAGCCAACAAGAGCTTGGCGTATCAAGGGTCGAATGTGGTTGGCATCGGATTCTTGCTTTCAGAGTCTCGTGCCCTCGAAATAGTCGAATCAGACGGGCGTTGCCGAGAAGTTCTGTTTCCATATATTGGTGGCGAGGACATCAATACTCACCCGGAGCAAAGACCTTCCAGATGGATCATCAATTTCTGGGATTGGCCAGAAGAAAAAGCGAAGCAGTACGCCGATCCATACGACGTGACGTTGGAGTTGGTCAAACCTCAGCGAGAAAGTTCGGACGACAAATCCGCCAGTGGTCAACGACGACGCGAAAAGTGGTGGCTGTATGGAGCTGACGGGAAGGAGCTCTATCACGCTATGGGCCGTGGAAGCTTGTTCAATCGCCACCCTGATGGTTGGGCAACCGCGAGAAAAGAACCACTGAACAGAGTTATTGCGATAGCCAGAGTCAGCAAAACGGCGGCTTTTGCATTCCTGCCCGGAAACTACGTTTACTCGGCACAACTTGTGGTGTTCCCTACAGATGATGCGGCGATGCTGGCAATCCTGCAAAGCAATGTGCATCTGGCATTCGCTTGGGCGATGTCATCGAAGATGAAGAGCGATCTTCGCTACAGCACGACCGATTGCGTCGAGACGTTCCCATTTCCGGTCAGTAATTCCCTGCGTGATGTACGACCCGTCGGAGAGTCATACAGCCAAGCCAGAGAGTCGATCATGCGGGAAACAGAGATCGGCCTGACCAAGCTCTACAACCGCTTCCATTCCGACACCGAACGCGACACCCGCATCGAAGGGCTGCGCACATTGCAGCGTGAAATGGATGCTGTCGTCGCGTGCGCCTACGGCTGGGACGACCTCGACCTCGAACACGGCTTCCACGAAGTGCCGTACCTGCCGGAGAACGACCGCGTCCGCTTCACCATCTCGGAGACGGCGCGCGTCGAAGTGCTGCGGCGACTGTCGGAGTTGAACCGTCAGCGATACGAAGAGGAAGTCGCCCAAGGGCTGCACGGCAACACCACGCCACGCACCTCGACGCCGAAGCGCCGTCGCACCAGCGCCGACGTTCCGCAACCATCGCTCGACTTCAATGCCGTCCCCGCCAACGAAGGTCAATACCTGAAAGCCGCCGAACCCCGCGCCGACTACAACGCTGACCCAATCCACGCCATCGTCGAATACCTGAAAGCGCATCCAGGCTGGCATGCCAAGGCCGATGTCCTCACCGCCACCGGCATCACGGGCGGCCAGTGGAACGCCGCGATCACTGGCCTGATCGCGGATGGCAAGGTCGAGCGCCAAGGCGAGAGGCGCGGCGCACGCTACCGCATCCAGCCCGGCAACGGGGACAACTATCACGAGGGGACGTCATGACTCGAACCCAAGCCACGCCGACGTTCGAGATGACCGTGGACCTCAACGTCCTCGAACACCTCGGCATCAACCTCTACAGCAACATCGCCGCGGTCCTGACGGAAGCGGTGGCCAACGCATGGGACGCGGATGCGTCGAGCGTGCAGATTCGCGTCGATCCAAACAGCGAGTGGATCGAGATCGAGGACGATGGTGTCGGCATGTCCGTCGATGACCTGAACGGCAAGTACCTGCGTGTCGGCTATCGCCGCCGTGACGAGGACGTGGAGCATGGGCGCAGGACCGCCAAGGGTCGCCCGGCCATGGGCCGCAAGGGGCTGGGCAAGCTGTCACTATTCTCCATCGCAAACGTCATCGAGGTGCAGTCCTCCAAGAACGGTGACACGCACGGATTTCGCATGAGCGTGCCGGGCATTCACGAGGCCGTGCAAGAAAAGCGTCCATACCACCCAGAGCCACTGGCGAGCGAAACGCTCACCGTGACGCGGGGTACGAAGATCGTGCTGCACGAAATCAAGCGGCAGCGCCTCGGCAAGGGGGTGAGCGCATTGCGAAAACGCCTTGCCCGGCGCTTCTCGATCATCGGTCAGGCCAATGGATTCGAGATCAGGATCGACGGCCTGCCCATCACGGCGGCCGATCGCGGCGATCTGCCCAAAGCCCAGTTCCTCTGGACGTTCGATGGCTACGAGCCGGAGGCCAGCACCATTGCACACGTCCTGGAGCGCGAATCGCTGTCCGCGCGGTTCGATGCATGGGATTCGGCGTGGCGCGTGAGCGGCTGGCTCGGCACGGCGCGCAAACCCAAAGACCTCGACGACGACGAAGCGGGCAATCTGAACGGTATCGTGGTCTTCGCCCGAGGTCGTCTGTTCCATGAGAACGTGCTCGACCGCCTGAACGACGGGCGGCTCTACACGAAATACCTCACCGGCCAGATCGAGGCGGACTTCCTTGATGCCGACGATCAGCCGGACATCGCCACCAGCGACCGCCAGCGTGTGCAGGAGGACGACGAGCGGTACATCCAGTTGATCGCGTTCCTCGGATCGCGGCTCAACCAGCTCGAAAAACGTTGGAACGAATGGCGCAGGAAGCACGAGGTTGAGAGGGCCAAGGAGACCTCTCCGGCCCTCGCCGAGTGGCTCGATACGCTCCCTGAGGGGTACAAGAAGAGTGCGGAGACGCTGATCGCCAAACTGAGCGCACTGCCGGTCGATGACGAAGACGACCGCAAGCTCATGTATCGGCACGGCATCCTGGCTTTCGAGCGCATGAAGCTGCGCGGCTCGACGGAAGAGTTCGTGACGAGCGTGGAGAGTGCCGACCGGTTGCTGGCCGTGCTCGCCGACCGCGACGCGCTCGAAGCCTCGCTCTACCGTGACATCGTGAAGTCGCGTCTGGACGCGATCCGCGATTTTCAAACCATCATCGACGAAGACGCGAAGGAACGGGTGCTCCAGAAGTACCTGTTCGACCACCTGTGGCTGCTTGATCCAGCGTGGGAGCGCGCCACGGGCAGCCAGATCATGGAGTCCCGCCTCACGACGGAAGGCGTTCTGATCGAAGACCTGACCGAGAAGGAACGTCTGGGCCGCGTCGACATCGCCTACCGCACTCATGCGGGCAAGCACGTCATCGTCGAACTCAAGAAGGTCGGTCGCAAGATGGGTCTGCTCGAACTGGTCGAGCAAGGCCAGACCTATGTGGACAAGCTGAAGAAGATTCTGCGCGAGCAGAACGTGGCGACGCCGGACATCGAGGTGGTCTTCGTCCTCGGCAAGGCGGTCGATGAAGAGGCCACGAACCCGGATCGGCTCAAGTCCTCAATGGAGTCCATTGCGCCGGGCAGTCGCATCGTCCACTACGACACCCTGATCCGTGGCGCGCAGGAAGCCTACTCGGCCTACATCGACCAGAGCAAGGCACTCGACAAGCTCGAAAAAATCGTGAGTGCAATCTGAGGAAACGTGCGATGTCTTGGAACCCTGGACAACTCGTCCGCCACATCGACGATCCAGCCAAGATTGGCACGGTCACGGATCAAACTCGGGCGCGCGCATCTGGCCAGCAGTATCGCGTGAACTGGAACGGCCGGCTGGACTGGCACTACGAGGAGGAGCTGGTCGAGGTCGATGCGGGCGGCAACGATCCTCTGGAGCTGATCCGTGAAGGGCGTTACGGACGCGTGGATGACCTGCGCCAGTTGCTGACGCACATCCATCTGGCCGGGCGGCTGTCGAACGTCGTCTATGCGATGGGTCTGACCCAGACCGACTTCTACCCGCATCAATACAAGCCCTTGCTGACCCTGCTGGATTCGCCCGTCAATGGCCTGCTGATCGCTGACGAGGTGGGTCTGGGCAAGACGATCGAGGCGGGACTGATCTGGACTGAACTGCGCGCCCGCTACGACATGCGCCGCCTATTGGTGGTGTGCCCCGCCATGCTGCGGGAGAAGTGGCGGTTCGAGCTTTCGTCTCGCTTCGGTCTAGATGCCCGTGTCGTCGATGCGGAAACGTTGCGACAAGAACTGAGTTCGACCGAATACCGGGAACGCGCGTGGATCGTCAGCTACCAAGGCATCCGCGTTCCGAGCGATTGGGACGCCAACGAGAGCGACAAGCCCAAGCGATCGGTTCGCGCCCGGCTCGCCGACTTGCTCTACCAGCACGCCGATCAAGAACCCCTGCTGGACTTGGTGATCTTCGATGAAGCGCACTACATGCGCAACGAAGAAACGGGCGCGTGGCGGACAGGCAGCTTGCTGAGGGATGTCAGCACGCACCAGTTGATGCTGTCGGCGACGCCGATCAATCTCGGGTCGGATGACTTGTTCAATGTATTGCGGCTGCTCGACCCGGATCATTTCGAGTATCCGGAGGACTTCCGAAACGTCGTCCTCGCCAATCGTCCGGTAATCGCCGCGAGCGACGTCGTGCGCGATACGACGACCGATGCCGATCAGATCATGGCGGCGATCCGGGAAATCGAGTCGTCTCCATGGTTCGAGCGATCCGAGCGCGTCGATCGCTTGATCGAGGAAGCGGAGGCGATCGAGGACTGGACGAACGACAGGCGCATCGACATCGCCGCCAAACTCGAACGGCTCAACTTGCTCGCGCACATCGTCAGCCGCACGCGCAAACGGGAGGTGCAGTTCGACCGCGTGTTCCGTGACGTCACGGTGTTCGAGGCGGAAATGTCGCCCGTGGAGCGGGAGCTTTATCAGGCGATCACCGAAGGAACGCGGGAGTATGCGCTGGCCAATGGCATCAAGCACGGTTTCCTGCTCTCCACGCCGCAACGCATGGTTGCGTCCAGCCCGGCCGCTTTGCTGAGGACGTGGCGCGACGAAGGCCTAGACGCCGACGCCCTCGCGGCGGCGATGGACGAGATCGACGAAGACGAGGAAAAGCTGGCGGAACGGACATCTGGCCTCAAACAGTGGCTGGCGAGCAGAACACTGCCCCAGTTCGGGTTCGGCGACCTGAGCAGGAGCGACTCGAAATTCGCCGAGCTTTCCAAGGCGTTCAAGCGATTCATGGCCGAGGATCGAGACGCCAAGGCCATCGTGTTCACCACCTTTCGCGGCACGGCGCGCTATCTCGTCGAGCGGCTTTCCGCCGAGAACGTGGAAGCCGGGTTGCTGATGGGGGGCGTCGAGTTCGACAAGGAAGCCGTGGTCTCCGGTTTCCGCGAGGACAGGAACTGCCGCGTGCTGGTCTGCACGGACGTGGCCGCCGAAGGCGTTGATTTGCAGTTCTGCCGCCTCGTCGTCAACTACGATCTGCCGTGGAACCCGATGCGCATAGAGCAGCGGATCGGGCGTATCGATCGCATCGGCCAACAATCCAAGCGCATCTTGGTGTGGAACTTCGTCCACAAGGACACGATCGATGCGCTGATCATTGCGAGATTGGCCAAGCGCATCGGTGTTTTCGAGAGCACCTTGGGCGAAACGGAGGAAATCCTCGGTCAAGTCCGCAAGCTCGAAGACGTTTTATTGTCGAAACATCTGACCGTCGACGAAGAGGCGCGCTTGATCGAGGAAGTGGCGCTGGCGATCGAGAATGCCAAGCGCAAACAGGAGGATCTGGAGCGAGAAGCGATTCAACTGGTGGCGCACGGGCAGCAATTGTTGGCGCAGATCGAAGCGGCGCGTGGCGACGGAAAGATCGTGACCCGGCACGACCTGATCCGTTACGTCGATGGATGCCTGCGGAACGTTCCCGGTTGCCGGATCAATGCTGTGCATGGTGATGCCGACACGTTCGACATCGGCTTGAGCCCCGGCTTTGCTGCGGAATTGGACGAATTCGTGAGGCGGGAGAACCTGGTCGGGAAAACTGGTCTTGCTTCTGGCCAGACGAAGCGTTGCCGCTTCACCGACAGGATCACCGACAAGCCGAAACCCGGTGAGGAGATCGTCCATCGCTTCCATCCGATCGTTCGCTTCCTGTCGCGCAAGGCCGAGGGGTCAGAGGATCGCTTTCCGCTCTACGCCGCCAGAGTCGCTGCCGACGGCATCGAGGTGGGCCGATATGCGCTGCTGACTCGGCTGGCGAGTTTTTCCGGCGTGAAGGAAGAAGAACACCTCTTGGTCGCAGCCGTTCCTCTCCACCGTGAGTCGCCCCTCGACGACCGGATGGCGGAAGCCTTGCTCGACTCGGTCAGGAAGTCGGGGGACGACTGGCCGACGGTGAGCGTCGATGTCCTTCCGGAAGCCGCGGTAGAGGCCGCAGAGCGGAGCGAGGAAATGCTCAGGGATCGGTACAAGGCGATCAAGGATGAGAAATGGCGCGAGAACCGAGACCGCGCCGACGTGCTTTCGCAGCTATTGGACGACCACATTCGCAAAAAGCGTGAGGGGTTCGAGAAGCGGATCAATAGCCACGAATACTATGCATCGCTGTACGGAAGCAGCCCGGATGGCAAGCGGCGCAAGGGCTTGGCGAATGCGGAGCGCAAGAAGATGGAGGATTTTCTGGCCCGGATGGAAACCCGTCGAGCGACGCTGGCGCGCAAAAGTCAGGCCTTTTCGGCCGAGACGCGCGACATCTGCGTCTTGCTTGTGGACGTGGTGCGCGCGGGAGGTCGTCCATGAAGAGTTGGAAAGATCAGCTGAGGGATCTCAAGAACGCACTGCGTGGGTCGGGACGCGGCGAGGAGCGAGGTGATGAACCGCCCAAGATCGACTTCGATCCACCACCAGCGTGGCTGGCTGGTGGTCAGCCGACTCCGAAGAAGCCGCCTGCCCGGAATCCCGCTCCGAAACCTGCCGCTCCGGTCGCCGCAGTCGTAGCGCCAGCTACCAATCCGCCACCAAGGCCCAGCGTTCCAACACCACCGCCATTCAAACCCCGCATCGACGACGGATGTGTGCTGAACATGCCGGAGTGGAGCGATGTCGGCAGATCGTTGCAGCATCCCGAACATCGAGGTGAACGCTCGGCACCGATGGCCGTCAGAGTCGGGGTGGATTTCGGAACCGCTTTCACGAAAGTGGCGATTCGCGCAGGTGTCGATCTGGTACCCGTCGAATGGTCTGCCGTCACGGGAGACGATTCGGAAACGGGGCGCTACGTGGTTCCAGGTTTCGTCGTTCGTGCGCCAGGTGGCGAATTCTGCTGGCGGCGTCTCAACGAAGCCGATATTCGAGGAAACCTCAAGCTCCCGGTCATCGAGATGGCCGGGACGGATGAATGCCCGATCGCCACCGTGGCGTATCTGGCGTTGGTCATTCGCTACGCGAGGGCGTTCTTGTACCGGAACGCGGAAATTGGACGCAAGCTCGTGGGGCGTTCGCTGCGCTGGGAGCTGAACATCGGCTGCCCCACCGAGCCACACGAGAACCTCAAGGTCGTCGATGTATTCAGGCGCATCGCCCGAGCTGCGTGGCTGTTGGCGGCAGAAGATCGGCTCGCAGAGCAGGACGTCCTGGCTGCATGGTCTTTGGCCGATTCTGCAATAGACCTCGAAGCAGAACCGGGTGTCGTGCCGGAGTTCGTCGCCCAAATCGCGGGATATCTGGGGTCGCCGCAGGTGAAGGAAGGTCTGCACGCGCTGATCGACGTCGGTGCGGCTACCCTCGACGTGGCGACGTTCAACGTCGTCTTGCGAAACGATCGGGCATCTCCACCACGCATCCCCATCTTCTTTTCGGCGGTTCGTCCCCTCGGAACACACTATCTACGCCACAACCGTCATTCCAGACTCGGCCTCGATCTTTCGTGGAACGATGCAGCACCCGTCGAATCGTCCGATGACTTCGCACAACGAAATGGAAAGCCTTTGGACGTGGTCGTGGCAGTCGATGAGGAATTCGTGGGACGAGTCGTCCGCTGCATCGTCGGCGTCATCGATGGAACCCGCACCAACGCACGGGGAGACCCGCGCAGTGCGGCTTGGCGAGAGGGCTTGCCGATATTCGTCACCGGCGGTGGAGCGAATTGCATCTTGTATCGCCAAGCCATCGGGGCGGTGCAACGGGAAGTGAGTTTGAGCGTGGGCCGACGGCCGAATTCTTCGACGCATTTCCGACTCATCGAATTGAACCCAACTTCCGGCAATGCACGACAAATCGGGGCAGGCGACAGGCTGACCGTGGCGCTCGGGCTGACGGAGGACGCCGAAAACATCGCTCGCGTCGTCCCACACCGGGACATCGAGCCGATCACATATGGCGCGCCGGAACGCGTCGATCACACGGATCTGTATGGAGACCGATGATGAAAAATGATTCGAATACGGGCACGGCCAGTGTTCCCAACGCATGGCTCGCCGTCGATCACGGTCTCGGCACCGATCGCAGGCTTGCGCCCTATACGTTGGTCTTGAAGGGTGATCGTTCCCTGTATCAAGCCATCGCCGAGGACGATTGGGTGCTCGTGCTGAACCCTGCCGGGGAGATCGTGCGTGCCGGGCGTGTGCTGCGGCTTCGCTCCGACCTCGAAACCACCACGATCTTTTTCGACCGGCTGTCCGTCGCCGATACGCCAGTGCCGCTCGCCAGTCTTTCGCTGGTTCCGCCATCGTCGAGCAACGTCGGGCGCATCCAGTGGGACGAGTTCGTCGCGGCCCTGTACTCGGCGCTGCATCAGACCGTGGGTGGCATGCCGCCGGTCGAGGATCGGGCCTACATCCGCGAATTGCTGCAACTGGCCGTGGTGGATGACCTGCTCGGCCCGGCGGGTGGTCCGCACGAACGCATCGTGGACATGAGCGTGCGCGACCGCTATCTGGTCGGCAAACTGGCACCGCGTGAAGCTGCCCAGGGCGGCATCGAAGGACTGGAAGGCCCGCTGGCCGAGGAGGATGTGGAGGAGCCCACCGACCCCATCGTGCCCGGCCAGCACGAACCCGGTGCCGAGTTCGGCACGGCCACGGGGCGGGTGGAACCGGAATCGGATTCCTCCGACGAGATCGACGCCGCCAGCAATCAATCGCTGGTACCAAGCAGTTTCGGCATGACCTTCTGTGTCGATGGCGACGTGGAGCGCATCGAGGTCGAGGCGCGTTGGGGCAGTTACGAGCGTGTACCCAACGAAGAACACGAGCTGACGCGGCCCAATGGACAGAAGGCCAAGGTCTGGCAGCGCATTCCCTGCGGCGGGAAGCTAGTGCTGCCGCTCGCCGAGGGTGTGATTCCCCATCAGGCACCGGACGCGAACCGTCCAGCAGTGAGGATTCAAGGCTCCATCCGTGCCAAGAACGCCAACGGCGACCGCTTGGTGACACTGTTCCTGATCAATACGCAGGAAGAACCCGACACCAACCGCGACACGGCCTGGTTGTTCCAGCCGGAACTGATCGTGCGCGCGGAGGCAGAGGCATCCAAGCGCGCCATCTTCCGCCGCCGCCCGGTGCTGGACGCCGACGGGAACGACCCGGAGCGCGAATCGCTGGAGATGATCTACCGCAACCGCGTGGAGTTCGCGGTCGGGCACGGTGTCGCCATTCATGCCGAGACGGCAGACGACGTGACGCTGGCCACCGAGGTGCGCACCACCGTGCTGCCGCAGTACGAAGTGCAGGTCACGGAGACGCCGGGCCTCGACCCCACCGACCGTCCGGCGATGAAGGAGATGATGGCGAGCGGCCTGCTCGACATGCAGCGGCTCGCCACGCTGGGCGTCACCGAGTTGGTCGATGCTCTGAACGTGCTGACTAAAGACTACGCGGCGTGGATTGCGGAACAACGTGGGCGTATCGGCGCGGATGTGGTCGGATACGACACGCAGGCTGCGCAGGCGCTGGATCGGTGTCAGGAAATCCAGAAGCGCTTGCAGCAGGGCATAGACACGCTGAAGAAAGATGAGAAGGCGCTCGCTGCTTTCCGCTTCGCCAACAAGGCGATGGCGATCCAGCGCGTCCGCAGCCTGTATGCACTGGAAGTGCGGCGCGGGCGGGACGTGGCGGTCGATCAGTTCGATCTGCCGAAGAACCGGAGCTGGCGTCCGTTCCAGTTGGCGTTCCTGCTGCTGTCCATCCCGTCGCTGGCCGACCCCACGCACCCGGATCGCGTGCAGCCGATGGAAGCCCATGCCGATCTGCTGTGGTTCCCCACCGGCGGCGGCAAGACCGAAGCGTATCTGGGTGTGGCGGCGTTCACGATGGTGATCCGCCGTCTGCAAGGCAAGCTGGGCGGCTACGACGGCTCGCGCGGCCTTGCCGTGATCATGCGCTACACGCTGCGCCTGCTGACCTTGCAGCAATTCCAACGCGCCACCGCATTGATCTGCGCGATGGAAAAACTCCGGCGGGATGCCCTTGTTCAAGGTGATGAGTCGCTCGGCAAGGAGCCTTTCACCATCGGCCTTTGGGTCGGCAACAAGGTGACGCCGGGGACGACCGAGGAAAGTCACTACGCCATTCAAGCTCTGCGTGATTCAGGCAAGAACAAGGCAGGACGTACTTCGCCCCTTCAGCTCACCAGTTGCCCGTGGTGTGGCTCCACGATCGAGCCCGGCAAAGACGTCGTCGTCGACAAGGATCGCGGTAGAACAGTGGTTTACTGCGGTGACAAGAAGAGCAGTTGCACCTTCTCTCGTGGCAGGTCGAGCAGTTCGCCGCATCCCGGCATCCCGGTGCTGACGGTGGACGAAGAGATCTACCACCGCCCGCCGACGATGATGATCGCCACCGTGGACAAGTTCGCCATGATGGCTTGGCGTGGTCAGGTGCGCACGCTGTTCGGTCGCGTGAATCAGGAATGCGAGCGTCACGGTCTGCTGTGGCCTGACTGCGATTGCACAGGTAATCACACCGCCGGGAAAGGCTTGCCTGCGGTCAAGGTCAAGAACGTCGCGCCGATCCGCCCGCCCGATCTGATCATCCAAGACGAGTTCCACCTCATCAGCGGGCCGCTGGGCACCATGGTCGGCTTGTATGAGTCCGCCGTCGATGAACTGTGTGGCTGGACGCTCGACGGCAAGACGGTCAAACCGAAGATCGTCGCGTCCACGGCGACGGTGCGAAAGGCCAAGGAACAGGTGAACAACGTGTTCATGCGGCGTGTTTCGGTCTTCCCGCCGCACGGCTTGGACGTGGAGGACAACTACTTCTCGGTACAGCGACCGATCGAGGAGCGGCCCGGACGGCGCTATCTGGGCGTGTGCTCGCCCGGCAGCTCACGGCCCGCGATGTTGATCCGCGTCTATACCGCCTTCCTCACCGCCGCGCAGGCCCTGTTCGACCGCTTCGGTGAACCCGCCGACCCATACATGACGATGGTCGGCTACTTCAATTCGCTGCGCGAGCTGGGCGGGATGCGGCGCTTGGCCGAGGACGACGTGCAGACACGTTCCTACCGCGTGCAGATGAGCATGGTCGAACGACCCGCACTCGCGCAGCGCAGCGTCAACAACATCCGCGAGCTGACCTCGCGCGTCTCCAGTCAGGACATCCCGAAGTACCTCGACGATCTGGAGGTCAAGTTCAAGGCCGCGCTCGATGCGGCCACCGGGAAGTACGTGACGAAATGGAACGAGGGCGACACCCGCGCGATCGACGTGGTGCTGGCGACCAACATGCTGTCGGTCGGCGTGGACGTGAATCGCTTGGGCCTGATGGCGGTGAACGGCCAGCCCAAGGGTACGGCGGAATACATCCAAGCCACCAGCCGAGTGGGCCGTTCTTTCCCCGGCTTGGTCTGCACAGTGCTCACGTGGGCACGTCCGCGCGACCTCTCGCACTACGAGACCTTCGAGCATTACCACGCGACCTTCTACAAGCATGTGGAAGCGCAGTCGGTGACGCCTTTCTCGCCGCGCGCGATGGATCGCGGCCTGACTGGCGCGCTGCTCTCCCTGATGCGTCTGGAGAACGACGCCTTCAGCCCGAACGTGGGCGCGGGCGAGTTGGACAAGTCCGACAAGCCCGAGATCACCGACGCCATCGAAGTGCTAGTGCGGCGGGCTTGGAACGTCAGCGAGACGACCACCATCAAGAATCTGGCCGAGCGTGAATTGAAGGAACGCGCGGACGAATGGGCGAAGGAAGTGAGCGTACCCGGCCGCACGCTGGCCTATGAAAAGCGCGGCGCACAGGCAGCGACGATGGTCGGGCTGATCAAGTCTCCGGGCATCCATGCATGGGACAACTGGACAGTGCCGATGTCGATGCGCGAAGTGGAGCCGGGCGTGCGCTTGATCATGAACACCGGACACATTTCGGACGACCACGGGTGGAAGCCGCGTCCAGTACCGAAGGATGAGGACTGATCATGACCACCAATAGAACACCCGTCGGAGAAGTCCGCCCCAGTCAACTGCTCTGGACATACGGGCCGGGCGCGTTGATCGACCTGCCGAGCCTCTCGGTGGTGACGCTGGGCATCGATCAGTGGGAGAAGGATCGCTGCCAGCCCATCGCCGAGCCCCGCCTGCTCGCCGCCGTCCGCAAGGTTCTCGGCTCGCAGGTGGAAAACCTGCGCGTGCCGCCGTTCCAGAAGAGCGAACTCGTCGATCCGTGGTCGGCGGAGGCGAACATCGGCGTCCCCGTGCGTCCGTTCCCGCGTTGGATGCGCTGCGTGAAGTGTGGCCTGCTGTCACCCTTCGACGCGGGGCTGTTCGAGATCAAGGAAAACCGCTTTCGTCCGGAGCGAACACGCTTCGTCCACAAGGGGTGCCGAGGCTCCAAGGGCGATCAGCCCGCGAAGGATGCCGACGCCGTTCCGGCGCGTTTCCTCTTGGCCTGCCGCGACGGGCACCTCGACGACTTCCCGTGGCACTACTTCGTCCACGGCGGTAACAGTTCATGCAAGGGGACGCTGCGATTCTTCGAGAGCGGGGCTTCGTTGCAGACCGAGAACCTGTGGGTGAAGTGCGATACCTGCAATGCGTCGCGCAGCATGGCGCACGCCTTCGGCAAGGCCGGGAAGGAAAACCTGCCGAGTTGCCGAGGCAGGCATCCCCACCTCGATCATTTCGACGAGGAATGCGACGAGGAAGCGCGAGCCGTCCTGCTGGGTTCGACGAACAGTTGGTTCCCGATCACGCTTTCGGCACTCGCCATCCCGCAGGCCAAAGACCCGCTCGTCCAGTTGATTCAGGACGGCTGGGAGTTCTTCGACGATCTGGATTCCGAGGCCGCCGTAGCCGTGACGGTGAAGACGTTGAAGAAGACTGGAGCCTTGCCGGGCATCGACAAGTACCCGGCATCGGACATCTGGGCGGCCATCGAAGGCCATCGCAACGGCGGTGGACATGAGATCGTCGGCGAAGCCGACATCAAGGGGCCGGAGTGGGAAGTACTGACGGCGGCCAATCCGCCTGCCGACTACCCGCACTTCATGAGCAAGAAGGTGGGCACGCCCACAGGCTTCGAGAATCGGATCGGCAGGGTGTTGCTGCTGGAGCGGCTGCGCGAGGTCAATGCACTGCTTGGTTTCACCCGCGTGGAAGCGCCCGAGGAAACGAGCGATCCGAACGAGCGTCCGCAGATGGCGGGCCTCGCGCGCCGCAAGCCGGATTGGGTGCCCGCGAATCAGGTTCACGGCGAGGGCATCTTCATCCAGTTCGACGAAGCGGCCCTGCGGACGTGGGAGGCGCAGGCTGGCGTCCAGCGCGTGGACGGGATGCTCAAAGCGGGGCACGGAGGATGGCGCAACTCGCGTCACCTCGATCCGAACGAGGCCTACCCTGGCATCCGCTATGCCATGCTCCACACGCTCTCGCACCTGCTCATCCGCGAACTGGCGCTGGAGTGCGGGTACAACGCGGCGAGCATCCGCGAACGCATCTACGCCGACGTGTCGAGTGCGAATCCGCAGGCGGGCATCCTCATCTACACGGCGGCCGCCGATTCCGATGGGACGCTGGGTGGCCTCGTCGATCTCGGCAAGCCGGAAAACCTCGGTCGGCTGCTGCGGCAGGCGCTGAACCGGTCGAAGGTCTGTTCGTCCGATCCGCTGTGCTCGGAACATGATCCGGGCAAAGACCGCTCGCTGCACGCGGCGGCCTGCCATGCGTGCAGCTTGGTCGCCGAGACTTCGTGCGAAAGGGGCAACCGTTACCTCGATCGATCGTTGCTGGTGCAGACCCTCGATCGAGGTGATGCGGCGTTCTTCGCGGGGCTGTGACATGGAAAGATTGCTGGAAGCCGTCACAGCCGTGGTCTGTCTCGTGTCGCCGGAGAAGGTGCGAGCACTGGCGGGCGCGATTCGGAAGATTGGGGACACGAAGACGAACGTCGCCCTGTCGGATGTCGTCGGCACGGCCACGGCCAAAGCCGTCGTCGAACGACTCGTCGAGGCGTGGCAAGCCACGTCGGTCGGTTCCGACGAACTGGCCTCGATGCTGCTCGCCGCCAGCCATGCGTTCGAGAACGTGTCGAAGCACCAGTCCGCCGAACTCGTGTGGACGGGGCCGACGACGCCCTTCGTTTCCGCCCGGCGCACCGAGCAGGCGCTGCTGCAGGTCATCGGCGCGGCCAAGCAGACCTTGTTCGTCACCAGCTTCGTGGCCTACGACGTCTCGACCATCGTGAAGGCATTGAACGACGCGAGCGCGCGCGGCGTGAGCATCTCGATGCTGCTGGAGTCGTCGCAGGATCACGGTGGCAGCATGTCGTTCGACGTGATCGGCAAGATGCGGACGCTGGTTTCCACCGCGAAGCTCTACGCTTGGCGCGAGCGGGCGGTTCAGTTCGCGGACGGGCGGGTTCACGCCAAGGTCGCGGTCGCCGACGGCGACGTGTGTTTCATCACCAGCGCCAACCTGACCGGCCATGCGATGGAGCAGAACATGGAGGCTGGCGTGCTTATCACGGGCGGGCAAATTCCGAAGCTGCTACACGAACACTTGCAGGCGTTGGTCGACACGAGAACAGTGTCATCTATCTGAACCGTCACATCTCAGCCTTTCCACCACGACAGGCGCTCATGGGAGCGAAGCCGCGCGATGACTCATGGGCGACCACTTCCATATAGGGGCGCATCACGTTGGCGACCCGGCACACCTTGGCGTACCGCCACAGATCGTCCGCCGACGCCTTGC
>ERZ761603.1737-NODE-1737-length-15926-cov-38.934409_pt1 | contig 15926 bp, 10 predicted proteins | sample MGYA00511879_ERZ761603 | MGnify/ENA primary metagenome ERZ761603 (study PRJEB28899, sample SAMN02850040) | bioreactor sludge metagenome | biome: EBPR Sludge; feature: EBPR Bioreactor; material: flocular biomat | place: Australia: Thorneside Wastwater Treatment... | reverse complement strand
AATCGGCCAACAAGGAGCAGAAAAAGAGCAACATTTATAAAGCGGTCATCACCCGTCTGGAACCCAGTCTGGAAGCGGCTTTTGTCGATTACGGGTCGGAGCGGCACGGCTTTCTGCCCTTCAAGGAAGTCTCGCGCGCCTACTTCCAGCCCGGCATCGATACCGGCCGGGCAAGCATCAAGGAGGCGCTGCGCGAGGGCCAGGAACTGATCGTCCAGGTGGACAAGGACGAACGCGGCAACAAAGGGGCGGCGCTGACCACCTTTGTCAGCCTTGCCGGTCGCTACCTGGTGCTGATGCCGAACAACCCGCGCGGTGGCGGCGTCTCGCGCCGCGTCGAAGGGGCCGAGCGCACCGAACTGCGCGAAGTCATGGACCAGTTGCAGGTGCCCCAGGGAATGAGCCTGATCGCCCGAACGGCCGCCATCGGGCGCAACGCCGAAGAGTTGCAGTGGGATCTCAACTACCTGCTGCAGTTGTGGAAGGCCATTGCAGCAGCCGCCGATCAGCAACAAGGGGCTTTCCTGATCTACCAGGAGGGCAGCCTGGTGATCCGTGCCATACGCGACTACTTCCAGCCCGACATCGGCGAAATCCTCATCGACACCGACGAAGTCTTCGACCAAGCAAGGCAATTCATGGAGCACGTGATGCCGGGCACGGTCAATCGCATCAAGCGCTATCGCGATGACGTTCCGCTTTTCTCGCGCTTCCAGATCGAACATCAGATCGAATCGGCCTACTCCCGCCAGGTCGGCCTACCATCGGGTGGAGCCATCGTCATCGACCATACCGAAGCCCTGGTTTCGGTCGATGTGAACTCGGGCCGCTCGACGCGCGGCGCCGACATCGAGGAAACTGCGCTCAAGACCAATCTCGAGGCAGCCGAGGAAGTGGCCCGGCAACTGCGCCTGCGTGACCTCGGCGGCCTGATCATCATCGATTTCATCGACATGGAGAATCAGCGCAACCAGCGCGAAGTCGAGAATCGCGTCCGCGAGGCCCTGCGCTTTGACCGGGCGCGCGTCCAGACCGGCAAGATCAGCCGTTTCGGCTTGCTCGAGTTGTCACGTCAGCGCCTGCGGCCGGCACTTGCCGAAACCAGCTACATCCCCTGCCCGCGTTGTTCGGGAACCGGCCACATCCGCAGCACCGAATCCGCCGCGCTGCACATCCTGCGCATCCTCGAAGAGGAAGCAATGAAGGACAACACCACAGCAGTGCATGCGCAGGTACCGGTCGATGTCGCCACTTTCCTGCTCAATGAGAAGCGAACCGATGTCCAGGCGGTGGAATTGCGGCACAAGGTCAGCGTCCTGCTGATCCCCAATATCCATCTCGAAACACCTCAGCATTCGGTGACGCGCCTTCGTCATGACGACACCGCGCAGGAAGATTTGCAACAGGCATCGTACCGCATGGTCGTCCTGCCGACCGAGGACGAAGGCAAAGACACGGCGTCTGGCGGCGACCTAAAAACCCAGCGCCCGGAAGCGGCCATCAAGGGTGTCACGCCATCACAACCCGCACCGATCATCGCCGACACACCGATGGTGAACAGCGCAAGGCCCGAGACCGCAGCCAGCCGCTTCCTGCGCCGGATCGTTTCCTGGTTCCGCCACGAGGAGCCGCCACCGGCCATCGCCGAGACGGCTCCCGCGCGACGGACCAGCAGTCCGCTCCGGGAAGCGACGCGCGACCCGCGTCGAAGCGGCGGACGCGGCGCTCGGCGCGACGAGACACGCGACCTCAGTATGCCGGAAACGCGTCCCAACCGTGACCAGAAGGAGCCGCCACAAACCCAGACACCGGCACGCAACGAAGCCGCCAAACCACGGGATGCACGCGAACCACGCGAAACCGGAATCCCGCGCGAACCCGCGACAGCGCGCGAACCGCGCCGTCAACGTGGCGAACGCCGGCCACCCGCCGACACCTCGGTCGCCGCGAGCGGCAGCAGCCCCGCAACGACAGCAGTTGCCGCCACACGCAGCCCCCAGGCACCGCTTCCAACGCCAGGCACCGAGCCGGGTACTGACGAGGCAGCGGCACCAGCGCGCCGCCGTGGACGTCGGGGGGGCCGCCGTGAACGGGGTGAAAGAACCGAGAGCCAGGTCGAACCGCAGAACGGAACAGTTGCCGTAACGGCGAGCGCCAATGAAAGCGCCGGAGAGGAGATCGTCAGCCTGCCCGCAGCGGCATTGGCCCGTCCTACAAACGAGATGGCGCCGGGACTAGCCGCCGGCAGTACTGGCGTGGCAGATGTTCCATCGGGGCCAGGCGTCCCGGCATCAGCCGACGTCATCGCGGGCGCGACCACCCCTGGCGAAGAGGGAACCCCAGCACTGACCGACACCCGGCCTTCCACCGAAGCGCATGCCCCGGTGTCGGTGACCGTGCCGCGAGCGGTGGAAGCCGCCGCGGGAGCAGAACCGGCGTTCACAGTGGCACCCTCTCCCGCTGCACCGACAACCAGCGAATCCGCCTCCCCAACCGAACTGCTGGAACAGACCATGTTGCCAGCGGTCGGCACCTCACTGGCTGCGACGTCACTGTCCGGAGAAGCGGCCGCGGTGGCTGCGGAGTTCGCCGTGCCAGCCAGCGGCGAACAAGACACGGTCGCCAACGAACCGCCGGCGCCACCACAAGCGGCCGCGGAAGTCGCGTCATCGATCGTCATCCAGCAGGCAGTCGAAAACAGCGGCCTGATCATGGTGGAGACCAGTCGGGACAAGCTTGCCCCACCACCGGTCGTGGCGGGCGAAGAGGCTGCACCGTCCCGCCCCAGGCGTCGACGCGCCCCGGTAGTCATCCCGGATGAGCCGCTGGTAATGGTCGAGACACACAAGTAGACGGCAGATATGCAATGCGAACGGTAGCATGCCTGTGCGCGGCAAGCCGGTCGGCGGGGCATGCAGCCCATCCCGGCCGGCGGGCCCGCACTGGCGAAGCAGCCACAACTGCCCGTGAAATTGCCCACTTTGCCGCGCCCGGAGACGAGCCAGGGGGAAAAGCACTACCCCCTCGCCTGCTCCTTGCTCACAGTCATCAAAGACCGGCCCCCAGACACAGGAAGATCCCATGCAGCCGATTTGCCGGGGCGCAGGACGACAGTCACCTGAGCGCCGGAATGGGCCTCGAACACCAGCAAGGGCAGGTAGTAATGGTGGTTGTAAAAGGTTAGAAAGCGCTCACCCAAGCCAAGCTGGCCTGGACAGGCCCCAGTCGAAAGCACGCTGAACGGACAGAAGGTACGCTTGGCCGGCTTTGTCGTGCCGCTCGAACGTAAGGGCGAGCAGATCAGCGAATTCATGCTGGTGCCTTACCTCAGCGCCTGCATCCACGCGCGACTACCAGCCAAGCAGATCATCCACGTCGTTCCACAAAAGCCCGTCAGCGGCCTGCGCACCATGGATGCCATGTGGGTCAGCGGTACGTTGCAGATCGATCGCAGCGATCCCGGCATGGGGGCGTGGCCGGCTACGGCATGCGTGGCGATGCGCTGGCGCCCTACAAGCCGGCCGAGAAGTCATGAAGCCGCCAAGCCTGAGCCCACCGGCCCCGCACAATGCACTCTGGGCCCCCTTCGGGCCGCCGCCGAGAACCCCAACTCAGGGTGCCGGTCGGCCAACATTGGGCGGACTCGCGCCGGCACGCAGCGGGCGCAGTTCGAGTTCGGCGATCAACGGAGCATGATCCGAGCAACGGGCCCAGGCCAGCCCCTTGGGAACGTACATGTCGAGCACATGGAAGCCGCGGACGTAGATGCGGTCGAGGGTCAGCCATGGTGCAAAGCTCGGGAAGGTGCGCGCGACGCCAGCCTGCGTCTGGCTCGCCGTGCGCCAAGGCAATAACCAGTCGAGCACGCCGCGGTCGGGCGTGTCGGGGTGCGACGCGACAGCCACTTCGTCGACGCCAAGCCGGTCGCGCAACAGTCCATCGACCCGCTGTTGCCAATCGTTGAAATCACCGGCGATGATCAATGGCGCCCGCACCGGCACTTCGCGATGCACGAAATCGGCGAGAAAGGTGGCCTGACGCAGGCGGCTGCGTTTGATCAGCCCGAAATGCACGCAGATCAGGTGCACCTCCCTGCCCCATCCGCGGCCGAAACGCGTGACGGCGTGCAGCAGGCCGCGTTTTTCCAGCAAGTGATCGGAGATGTCATGGTTGGCGTGGGCAACGATGCGGTGGCGGGAGAGGATCGCGTTGCCATGGTGCCCATGCGGGTAAGCCGCATTCATGCCATAAGCACGGTGCTCATAGCAGCCAGTGGCCAGGAAGTCGAGCTGCGTACCGGACGACGGGTAGCCCGGATGACGGGCCAGCCGTTCGTTGCGATCCTGCACCTCCTGCAGGAAAACGATGTCGGCGTCGATCGCCTCGAGTGCCTGGCGCACGTCATGGATACGTGGCCGCCCGCGGATCCCGGTCACCCCTTTGTGGATGTTGTAGGTGGCGACCCTGAGCTTCATGGTTTCGGCCGACCTCCACCGGCAGGTTCCTCGCTCTGCGGCACGTACTCGAAGTAACGATCGAGCAAAGTCGGATCGTCGAAGTGTCGCCGTCCGACGAAGGCGGTCGCGTGCCGCCCCCATTGCCGCATCTGCCCCGCGCTGAGAATCCCCATCGGCCAGAAATAGAAGCGCTCGAGTCGCTCGCTGCCAGCAATCAGGCCGTCAGGGCCAAAAGCACTGCGCGTGCCACCGCCAGGCAGCGGCAATGCGCGCAACTGATCTTCGTCGTGCAAGTTCAGAGCGATACCCGGCTTGCCCGAACTGGGCACGACCTCAACTTGCTGCAGATAGTGTGTCCCGGCTGCGAGTTTGAGTACGACGCGCTCGTCCACCGCCGGCGCGCGCAGTGCCTGCGGAGCGAAGAGTCCTTCGTCGATGCTTTCTTCCTGCCGCCAAGCGCGTAGGCGCTCACTGGGAACGAAGAGATGATAGCAACCACAAGGGTGAATCGTGTCGTAGACCAGGGGTGCTCCATCCTCGGCCAGAGTAACGCGCCACAGCAGGCCGTCCAGTTGCCCGGCAAGAAGGTCGTGAGCCTGAGTCGGCGGGCGTGCCGCAAACCAGATAGTGTAACTCAGTTGCAACAGCCATCGACCGCCCAGTTGCGCGTGTCCCGTCCGTACATAGAGTGTCGGGGACTCGGGGGCCACGCCGATCTGCGCGGGCCCAACCCCGTCATGCTGCCAGACCAGTTCGCCGGGGTGATCATGCGCACCCTCGGTCTCGATCTCGAGTTGCGGCGCGTGGCGCATGATCAGACTGGCCAGCAACGAGCGGGAAATCACCGGCAGACCCAAAGCGGGCAGGTTCCTGACCATCGGCAGGCTCTGCGGCGACGATGTCGGAACGTAACGCTGGCGTCGATGCGCGCCGGGATCGGCGGAGGTGTGCGCGGCAAACCCGGCTAATGTCTCTTCCTGCCAGCGCCGAATGCCGGCGGCGAAAGCGTAGCGGGTCAAGAGATAGAGGCCCAGGGCACGCTGGCTGGTCGAGTAGTCGTCGGGCACACGGGCGGCGGCAAGCAAGGCCGTCATCTCGTCCCGGTCGGCCACCGCCAGCCGCTGTCGACAAACCGCCAAGGCATCGACTGACACTGCCGCAACCTGATTTGCGTTGACAAGCTCGAAACCGCGGTCGGTATCGTCGAGGGCCACCAGCGCTGCGTGCCATTCCTGTACCTGATCGACTGGATCGCCCACCCTGGGTGCCAGTTGCGTCAGCACGCGATCGACGCGCAGGTGGGGGAAGCCCGGCACGCGGGTCGACTGGGCGTCACGCGTGCCGGCCTCGTCAACCAACCGGTCGCTGACTTGGAACATTCGGGCGCACTCCCCAAGCGCATCGTCACGCTGCACGCGCTGCTGCGCCGGCGGCTGCGCATGCGGATCGAAGCTGGCACAACCGAACAAGCAGCAGCAACCGAGCACCGGGAGCAACCAAACCCTCATCCGGGATTCTCCGCAGCGGCCGCCACCTGGCGCCGCTCAATCTCGCGCAGCATCGCCTCGAATTGCTGGCGCATCGTCTGCCGCACAGCGCTGACCCCGAACAGCGGACCGATCAGCGGCGGCAGCGGCGCCGCCAACTCGAATTGTGCGTCGTATTCAAGGCGCACAGCAGGACGCTGGGGCAACCCGCCGGGGGTCAACGTGTAGCGTCCTTTGAAGCTGCGCAGCGTCGAATCGTCCGCCCGCTCCAATGGCGGTGCCAGGCTTGCCAGAATGGTGGTGCAAGGCAGATGCTGCACGTTCAGACGGACTTGCACTGGCAGGTCGAAGAAGAGCACGGTGAATACTCCCGACTGCTCGATGGTCAGTCGGTTACCGTCGCGTTCCAGGACGCGGGCACGTGTGACGCCCGGGACGAAGTCACGCAAACGCTCGTAATCGGTCAACGTTTCCCACACCACGCGTGCTTCGGCAGCCAATTGGGCGCTGGCGCGAACGCTATAGGCCTCGCCATCACGGCGCACTTCGATCTGCACCAGAGCTCTGCCCTGGGCTGCGGCAGTGGAGCAGATTGCCGACGCGAGCAGGCCGACCGCCGCTGCCCGACGAACGCGCTGCGTTCTTTGCCTCGCACCGGCGGACACCCGGCTTGGCCAGAACGCAGCCATCGAGCCCGACCGAATCGCCGTACAGTCTTCCGAAAACGAGTGAGTCCGCATCAGAAAGGGTAGAGGAATCATGCTTGGCGGCTCCAATTCCAGCCGATCAAAGATGTTGCCCACGCCGAGCGCGCAGCGAAGCCGCACGCTGACCGGCAACCCATAACGGCCCCGGTAAGTATGTCCGCACCGCAGGTGAGCGTCAATCGCGCTGGGTCACTGGCTGCTGACCAGCGACCTGATCGGCAACCTCAACCACCAGTGCTGGGTAACATCCAGAGCACCGCCGAACGGACTTCCCTCGGCGATCGGCAAAGCACGTCGCTGGCAGAAGCTCTGCTATACTGCGCGCTCTCCGTCACCCCAATGCGCAAGACCGTCGATCAATGAAATACCAGATCATCCCGGTGACTCCCTTCGAGCAGAACTGCAGCCTGCTATGGTGCGAGCACACCCGGCGCGGTGCCGTGGTTGATCCGGGTGGAGACGTGTCACGCATCCTGCGTGCGGTTGAAAAGCACGGTGTCGAACTCGAAAAGATCCTCGTAACACATGGCCATATCGACCATGCCGGCGCCGTTGCCGAACTGGCGGAGCGCCTTGCGCTACCGATCGAAGGTCCGCAGCGCGAGGATCTGTTCTGGATCGAAGGAATGCCAGCGCAAAGCCGGATGTTCGGTTTCCCGAACGTGCGCGCCTTCACCCCCGACCGCTGGCTGGCGCATGGAGACTCGGTGGGCTTCGGCAATGTCGAAATGGAGGTGCTGCATTGTCCCGGACACACACCAGGGCACATCGTCTTTTTTGATCGAGGCGGCCGCTTGGCGATCGTTGGCGATGTTCTTTTCCAGGGTTCGATTGGCCGTACCGATTTCCCCAAGGGAGATTTCGACACCCTCATTTCATCGATCCGCAACCGGTTGTGGCCACTCGGCAATGATGTGGCGTTCATTCCCGGGCACGGACCCATGTCGACGTTTGGTGCCGAGCGACGCAGCAACCCATTCTGTGGCGGCTGAAAAACCGAACCCGTCGCAGGGTTCCAGCCACCATAGCATCCTTGGCCCGGCAAGCCGTCCACAGCGGAGCCCCCTGAAAAAACGGCGGTTAAAGACCGCCGTCGTCAATCAAGGGCACGGCGAGCGCGAGATCAGTCCTTACTTACGGCGTCTTTTGCCAGCAAAAGCAGCCAGCCCGAAACTCAGCAGAGCCAAAGTAGCCGGTTCTGGCGCCTGACCCTGACCGACGTCACCCGAAGTGTCAGAGGCCGTGATGAGGAAATTGTCAAGCGCCGCATAGCCACCCACCAACTCGTCAATCTGCAGAATCACGTTACCATTGGTGTTACCAGTCGCATCCAGTGCAACGATGTGGTTAGTCCAGTCAAATGTGTTCTTCAACGCGGTGGCGGTTCCCGTGATCTCAGCAAAATCCAGCAAGATTCCGCCGCCTATGCCCACCCCCCCAGCCGGATTGTCATAGAGCGAAAAGCGAAAGGTTGGCGCTTGCCCACCCAGGGGCACAAACGGCCCGCCCCAGTTATTGAGATCGATCGACGACACATCAAGCTTGAAATTGAGGAACTTGTACGCACCAACATTGAACGAAAGACCCAGACGATCATCCTGGGCAGAGGAGAGCATGCTGATCGCGTGGCGCCCCGCTATTCCCTGCGGATCCCTGAAGCCCGTACCTCCCCAGGCTTGAGAGCCACCGATCAGAAGAGCTTCCACCGTAAAGGTCTGCGCAAACGAGAACCCGGCGGGCTGACCACCATAAAGCGTATTGATCGGATTCCACACATTGATGTCACCACCGTCGTTCACAAACGAGCCCGGGTTGGGATTCTCAAAATCTTGGGAGTACAACACCGTAGCGGCTTGGCTATTGGCACCAAAAACCATCGCAAAAACGAAGCCGCCGGCGACAACAATTTTCTTCAGTTGCTGAAATGTTTCCATAATGGCCTCCTTTGAAATGTCCTATTGCCCTATCTTCCACACACCTTGGCGTGACATTCATCAAGAAGCAAAATCCGGGCCAACCAAGCAGTCAATAAAGGACGCCCCTGTTAAATCAGGTTCGTCAACAGCTAACGAAACCTGCCCTGAGACTCGGAGTTGGAGTACCTGTAAAATTCTCCGACAACCGTTCGGCGGTCACGGGGCACCGCCGCTGCGAATGAATCAGACGTGGGGCAGACGCACAAGCGGCTGCACGACGACGAAAAGCACGTGCACAGTGACGCCGCGGCTACCAGGGCGCGCACAAGCGCGAGGAACTGAAAGGCTGTACGGCCGGGTTCGTCATTACGCGCAGGCGCTCGACGTACAAGAAACTCGACGAGGCAGACCCGGTGCGCAAGCTCATCGAGAAGGCGGAGCATCCGCTCGAAGGTCGAGCACGTGTTCCACGTGGTGAAGAACCGGTTCCGTCACCGCAAGTGCCGCTACAAGGGATTGGCAAAGAATACGGCGCAACGGCAGGTGCTGTTCGCGACGGAATGGGGCATCGCGCTGGGCCAGGAAAAGGTCGCCAGCAAGAGCAATGAGATCACCGCCCTCCCGGAACTGCTCAACGCACTGTCTATCAACGGGTTGCTGGTCACCATCGATGCCCTGGGATGTCAGAAGAGCCTTGCCCGTCAGATCACCGATCAAGGGGTGACCACCTGCTAGCAGTCAAAGGCAATTAGCCGACGCTCCGGGAAGCCATCAAGACCGAGTTCATTGACCAGTATCCATCCGAGGCGGTCGATCGTCAGAGGCCCGCAAGTCCCACGGTCGCATCGTCGGACAGATCGCCTCGGTGCTGCCCGCGCAAGGCCTCGCTGATCTGGCGGACTGGTCAAGTGCCGGACGATCTCTCTGGTCGACTCCCTGCGCCAGATCGGTGACCAAGAATCGGGCTTCGAGCGGCGTAACTACATCAGCTCTCGCGAGCTGACTGCCGAGCAACTTGCAGCCGCCGCGTGAAACCCTTGGGGCGTGGAGAACCGACTTCACTGGGTATACTCGACGTCAGCTTTGGTGAAGACGCCAGCACCGTGCGCAAGGACAACGCCCCACAGAGAATCTCTCCCTCTTGAAGAAAATCGTTCTCAACCTGATTCGCCTGGACATTACCGACAAAACCAGAACCAGCTTACGCCTGAAGCGCAAAGGAGCCGCTTGGGATGACGATGTCCGGGCAAGGATATTGCGCCTCATATCGCAATGACATCGTGCCTTTCTTCGAGAGCCACGGTGTGCCGTTGCTGCGCGTCCTGACGGATCGCGGCACCGAGTTCTGCGGCAAGGTCGAAAACCACACCTACCAGCTTTACCTGGTCGTGGAGAACATCGACCATAGCCGGACGAAAGCCATACGCTGCAGACCAACGGCATTTGCGAGCACTTCCATGAAACGCTCAAAAACGAGTTTTATGACATCCCGTTTCGCAAAAACGCGAGGACACCCACTGCGGCCAGCAGTCTGGTGGGCTAGCAACACCGCTGCAACCGTATCCACGATCTCTTGCACCGCCGCGACTGGCCGTCGCGTGTCCTCCCGCCTGCAGTACCGATGATTGGGGTGCGGCAAACCACTTTCCCCCTGTGTTGTGCTTGCTGATAAAGGATATCCTCCGCCAACGCAAAGCCAGCTGCGCGACGCAGCACTAGAAGTGCAGCGGCCGCTTGTCGCAGGCGAGAGCTGCTTCGTGGACAACCTCCGATAGCGTCGGGTGCGCGTGGCAAATGCGCGCCAAGTCTTCTGATGCAGCACCGAACTCCATCGCTACCACACCCTCCGAGATCAGCTCGGAAGCGTTCGCACCGATGACATGGACGCCAAGGATGCGGTCGGTCTCCGCGCAAGCGAGCATTTTGACAAAACCTGTCGGATCGCCCATTCCAAGCGCCCGACCATTGGCGGCAAACGGGATTTTGCCGACCCTGTAGGATATCCCTGCAGCCTTCAGTTGCTGCTCGGTCTTGCCTACCCAGGCAATTTCAGGACTGGTGTAAATGACCCAGGGAATGGTGTCGAAATTGCAGTGCCCGGCCTGACCGGCCATCATTTCAGCAACCATGACACCCTCTTCCATCGCTTTGTGCGCCAGCATCGGTCCGGCGACCACGTCACCTACTGCCCAGACCCCCGGCAGATTGGTTCGGCAATGTGAATCCACTTCGATCTGGCCACGGTCGTTCAGCTTGAGCCCAACCTTGTCGGCATCCAGTCCATCGGTGTTGGCAATGCGTCCGATGGACACGATCATTCGGTCGGCGTCGAGTTTGTGCTCGGTGCCTTCCTTGTCCGTATAGTCGATCGAGACACCCTTCTGCGAAACCTTGACGTCGCCAATCTCGATACCAAGGATGATCTTCAGTCCCTGCTTGGCAAATACCTTCGCGGCTTCCTTGGCTACATCGCCGTCGGCCAGCGACAGGAAATCCGGCAACGCTTCCAGGATGGTGACTTCCGCGCCCAGACGACGCCACACACTGCCCATTTCCAGCCCGATGACCCCGGCGCCGATGACCGCAAGTTTCTTCGGTACGCTGTCGATATCCAGTGCCCCGATGTTGTCACAGACAATTTCGTTATCGACCGGCACACCCGGCAGATGGCGTGCCTTGGAGCCGGTGGCCACGATGACCTGTTTGGCCTCGATCAGATCATCGCCCACCTTGATCTGCCAGACCTCGCTGTCGGCAGACCCCTTGCGGCCAACAAAACTGCCGTGCCCATTGAGCAGCGTCACCTTGTTCTTCTTGAACAGCCCCTTGATTCCGCTGGTCAGTTGCTTGACGATGCCGTTCTTGCGAGCGAGCATCTTGCCCACATCGATCGTCGCCGTGCCGACGGAGATCCCCTGCTCGGCAAAACTGTGACCAGTCTCCTCGAAGAGATGCGAAGTATGCAGCAACGCCTTCGATGGAATGCAACCAACGTTCAGGCAAGTTCCGCCGAGACGCGGCTCTCCCTTCGGATCCGCGTAGGCATTTGATTCACAGCAGGCAACATTGAACCCGAGTTGCGCAGCCCGAATGGCCGCCACATAGCCGCCCGGGCCACCACCGACAACAAGAACGTCAAAATGCTTGGACATGATAGGTTCCCTTTCTAACCGCAAAGACACGAAGGCACAAAGCCCGCACAGGGGAATTCTCCTGTGTCTCCGTGCCTCGGTGGCGAGTGGTTAAACGCCGAGCAACAGGCGAGCCGGATCTTCCAGCGCCTCCTTCATCGTCACCAAGCCGAGCACCGCCTCGCGACCATCGATGATGCGATGGTCATAGGACATCGCGAGATAGTTGATCGGACGAATCACCACCTGACCGCTCTCGACCACCGGACGGTCCTTGGTGGCGTGAATGCCGAGGATCGCAGATTGTGGTGGATTGATGATCGGCGTGGATAGCATCGAGCCGAAAACACCGCCATTCGAAATCGAGAAGGTACCGCCCGTCAAATCCTCCATCGACAACTTGCCGTCCTTTGCCTTGACGCCGAATTCGCCGATCTTCTTCTCGATATCGGCAATCGACATCTGGTCGGCGTCGCGCAAGATCGGCACGACCAAGCCACGCGGACTGCCAACGGCGATACCGATATCGATGTAGCCATGATAGACAATGTCGTTTCCGTCAACCGAAGCGTTGATCACCGGGAACTTCTGCAGCGCAGCCACGGCTGCCTTGACGAAAAAACCCATGAAGCCGAGCCGTACGCCGTGCGCTTTTTCGAAGCGCTCGCCGTACTGCTTGCGCAGTGCCATGATCGGGCCCATGTTGACTTCGTTGAAGGTGGTGAGAATTGCGTTGCTGGCTTGCGACTGGAGCAGGCGTTCGGCTACCCGAGCACGCAGCCGCGACATCGGCACGCGCTGTTCGGGCCGGTCGCCAAGAGGAACCGTAACCGCGGGAGCCGGCGCCAACGCCGGCACAGCACTTGCCGCAGGCGTCACCACAGGACCTGAAGCAGGAGTTGGGGCCGGTTTCGCCGGTACCTGCGCGGCCAGCGCGTCGGCCTTGGTGACCCGACCGCCGCGCCCACTGCCTATCACTTCGCCCGCCGCAATCCCCTTCTCTTCGAGAATCTTGCGCGCTGCCGGCAGAGCAACGCCGGCCGGACTGGCCGCAGGTGTGGTGGCCGGCACCTCCGCCTTCGCCGGTGCGGGCTTCGCGGCTGGCGTTGCCACCGCCCCAGCCTGCGCAGCCGTGTCGATACGCGCAATCACTTCACCGGCGACCACGGTATCCCCATCACCCTTGACAATTTCGACCAGCACCCCGCTATCCGGCGCGGGCAACTCGAGGACGACCTTGTCGGTCTCGATGTCAATCAGATTCTCATCCCGTGCAACGGCTTCGCCGGCCTTCTTGTGCCACGAGACCAGTGTCGCTTCGGCGACCGACTCGGAAAGCTGTGGAACTTTGACGTCGATGATCATGTTCTCTCCGTTCTAGGGCAGTTTGTAGTACTCGATCTCACCGAAGGCGGAGTCGATCAGAGCCTTTTGTTGGGCGTTGTGCTTGCTGGCGTAGCCAACCGCGGGTGAGGCGGACGCCGGGCGGGAGACGAGCAGCAGATGCTGCTTGTCGCTGAGCGAACGCGACAGGTGCTGGCGCGAAGCGATCCAGTACCAGGCCCCCTGGTTGCGTGGCTCCTCCTGACACCAGACGACCTCGGTCGCTTTTGGGTACTTGGCCAGTTCTTCCTGGAACTTCTCCTGCGGGAAGGGATAAACCTGCTCAAGCCGGGCAATCGCCACGTGCGAGGCTTTCTTTTCGTGGCGCGCCGCGATCAGCTCGTAATAAACCTTGCCCGAGCAGAACACCACGCGCGTCACCTTCTTGGCGTTGATCGGCTCCACCTCGCCAATCACCGGCTGAAACTCGCCGTCGCTCAGCTCTTCCAGCGTCGAGGTGGCGTCCTTGTGGCGGAGCAGTGACTTGGGCGAGAAGACGACCAGAGGCTTGCGCTGGTTGCGCACCGCCTGCCGGCGCAACATGTGGAAGACCTGGGCCGGCGTCGATGGCTGGCAGACCTCCATGTTCATCTCTGCGCACAGCTGCATGTAGCGCTCGATGCGTGCCGACGAATGCTCCGGCCCCTGTCCCTCGTAACCGTGCGGCAACAGCAACACCAGGCCACTGGCGCGACCCCACTTGGCTTCACCAGCAGCGATGAACTGGTCGATGACCACCTGCGCGCCATTCGCAAAGTCGCCGAACTGCGCCTCCCAAACCACCAGTTCGTGTGGGTTGGCCGTCGAGTAACCGTACTCGAAGGCCAGTACGGCTTCCTCGGAGAGCACCGAGTCGAAACACTGGAAACCGCCCTGCCTCTCCTGCAAGTGGGCGAGCGGGTAATAGGTGCCGCGATCCCAATGCTCGCGATTCTGATCGTGCAATGCTGCGTGACGGTGGAAGAAGGTGCTGCGACCGACGTCCTCGCCTGAAACCCGAACGCCGTAACCGGAGACCAGCAACGACGCGTAAGCGAGATTCTCGGCCATGCCCCAGTCCACCGGGAGCCGGCCTTCTCCCATCAGGCGACGGTCATCAATGATCTTCTTCACACGGCTGTGCAGCGTGAAATTCTCCGGAACCGAAGTCAGTCGTTCGGCCAAGCGCTGCAACTCGACCAGCGGCACCTTGGTGTCGCAGTTCTCAATGTACTTCGGCGACAGGAAGGGCGTCCAATCGATGGTCATCGGGTGCTTGTAGCCAGCCAACACCGGGTTGTAGAGCAGCTCCCCGCGATCGAGGTGAGCGCGGTAGTCGGCGATGATCTCGTTCGGACCTTCGGGTGGTAGAACACCTTCGGCAACCAGCTTGTCGGCGTACAGCTTGCGTGTACCCGGATGCTGCTGGATCTTTTTGTACATCAGGGGTTGCGTGACCATCGGCTCATCCTGCTCGTTGTGGCCGAGCTTGCGATAGCAGATGATGTCGATCACCACGTCCTTCTTGAAGGCTTTGCGGTAGTCGACGGCGATACCGGTAACCAGCGCCACGGCCTCGGGATCATCGCCATTGACATGGAAGATCGGCGCTTCGGCCATCTTGAAGATGTCAGTACAGTAGAGCGATGATCGGTAATCGCGCGGATCCGAGGTGGTAAAGCCGATCTGGTTGTTCACCACGACGTGTATCGTGCCACCCACCCCATAGCCGCGGGTCTGCGCAAAATTCAGCATTTCCTGGTTGACGCCCTGACCGGCGACCGCGGCATCGCCGTGGATCAGCACGGCAAGCACCTTGTTCTGGCCATCCGTGCCACGACGACGTTGGCGGGAGTAAACCGAACCCACCACCACCGGATTGACGATCTCTAGGTGCGACGGGTTGAAGGCCAGCGTCAGGTGGCAGGGGCCTCCCGGAGTCGACACGTCGGACGAGTAGCCCATGTGATATTTCACGTCACCAGCCGTCAGTTCCTGGGCCTTCTTGCCCTCGAACTCCTCGAACAGCATCGCCGGCGCCTTGCCGAGTGTGTTGACCAGTACGTTCAGCCGCCCACGGTGGGCCATGCCGACGACGATCTCATCCACCCCGCCGGTACCGGCAACCCGGATCAGCTCGTCCATGGCCACGATGGTCGATTCGCCACCCTCTAGCGAGAAGCGCTTCTGGCCGACGTAACGGGTATGGAGGTAGCGCTCCAGAGTCTCGGCGGCGGTCAGTCTTTCCAGCATCCGCTTGCGTTCCTCGGCCGTGTAATTGGGCTTGGAATGGATGCGCTCGAGGCGATCCTGAATCCATCGCTTCTCGGCCACCGTACTGATGTACATGTACTCGACGCCGATCGAACCGCAATACGTCGCCTTCAAAGCATCGTAGATCTCGCCGAAGGTGGCGTGATCCGGGGTTCCCTTGAACGATCCGGCATTGAACACGGTGCGCAGATCGGCATCGGACAACCCATAATAGGCCGGATCGAGCTGTGGCACATCCGGACGGGACATGCGCTTCAACGGATCCAGATTTGCCCAGCGATCGCCAATGAAGCGATAGGAGGTGATCATTTGCAGAACGCCGACCTGTTTCCTGTCGTCCACCGGCGCCACTGCCGCAGCTCGATAACCCCCCTTTCTCGCCTGCTCGGCAAAGGCATTGATCACCGGCAAATGCGGAACATCACGCGCAACGTAACCCGGAAGTTGCGCCAGCTTGTCGAAATACTCGCGCCACTGCTCGGAAACGGAGCCAGGATTGTCGAGGTAATTCTCGTACAACTCCTCGACAAAGGGTGCATTGCCGCCAAAGAGGAGGGAGTTACCAAAAAGCTGATTCATCATGGCAGTTACC
>ERZ761603.1736-NODE-1736-length-15935-cov-341.864924_pt1 | contig 15935 bp, 9 predicted proteins | sample MGYA00511879_ERZ761603 | MGnify/ENA primary metagenome ERZ761603 (study PRJEB28899, sample SAMN02850040) | bioreactor sludge metagenome | biome: EBPR Sludge; feature: EBPR Bioreactor; material: flocular biomat | place: Australia: Thorneside Wastwater Treatment... | reverse complement strand
ACCTGCGGATGAGATTCCAGATCGTTTCGATGCCGCCGAGAACGAGATCGGACAGGTCCGCCTCCAGCCGATCGCTTCGGACCTGCCGGGACCGCAGCGACCTCTGGCGTTCGTTGGCGATCAGTGCATCGGCGACGGCGTGCGGATCCACGGTTTCCTGGCGGCGTGCCTTGCTGCCGAAGTCGTCGAGTGCGGTGCGCACGGCATCAGGATCGAGAATGACGATCGGCGAGCGGCAGTGGTTGCAGACGTGATCGCGAGCGATGTCCACCGGCGCACCGCAGCTTGCACAGCGAATCGTACGCACCTTGCGTGCCAGCTCGGCAACCTCGGAGCCGTTGAGCTGGCGGACGAAACCCTTCTCGATCATGAAGGCCGAGAACGCGCTGTAGCGACCATGCCGCTGCGGGCAGCGATTGTATGTGAAACGGCCGGCACGCGTACTGTCGAGGCAGCTCAACAGGGATTCCCGGCAGCGCGGACAGCGCAGGACTGCCGGCCACGGCTGCCGTTGGTCAGCCTGATGCTCATGCAGCAGGCGAAACAGGTCGAGCACTCCGGCGGCCGCCAGTTGAGCGCTCTCGTGCTCGTCGAACCAGATGCCCTGGCAGGCGAAGCAGATGTCCAGCGAGATGTCGCCGCCGAGCTGGCGCTTGAAATGATGCACCGCCATCGCCGCCTGGCAACTGGGGCACGTGCCACCTCGCCCGAGGCGAACGGGCGCAGGCTTGGTGTGATTGTTCATGGCAGCGTTGGAACGGATGACAGCAGGCGTTGCGGGTGGCTTGATCTCGACTGCGCCACAGGCAGCCGAGCCGATCGATGCGGCAGTATAGCCGCAGCGGGGTGGCCTGGAAAAGCGCTCGGATCAGCCACCCAGGCGACGAACCCAGAACAGCTCATGGCGCCGCACCGCCTTGCGGAAGAACTCGTTGGCGCCAGTTGCCGGCCAACGGCGAGCAGCCAGCGCCCGCTGAATATGCCGCCGCAACCTCTGCTTGCAGCACAAACCACCCTGCAGGTCATGCTGCATTGCCAGTGCCATGGCCTTGTCGAGTTGCGCCGCGGGACTCAGCGGCGGACTCCACAGACCATCGACGGGCAACGCCAGCAGCGCTGGCGGCAAGGCGATGCCATTGCCGGCGGGACCCATCGGCCAGCGGTCGTTGTCGTGCAGGTGATTGGCGTACAGCAGCGCAACTTCGGGCTGCCAGGCCGACTGCCGCATGGCGAGTTCGAGCGCCTGCGTGGCGGCGACATGATCGACATGCGGGTCGAGCTGCGGGTGCGGGGTGACGACGACCTGCGGCTGGAAGTGGTCGAGCAGCGCTGCCAGGTCTGCGACGAGGTTGGCGCCGCATGGCAGCCCGTCGGCATCGGCCGGCAGCCGCAACGGGTTGTGCTGGCGGGCTTCGCGCACATCCGCTTCGCCCGACTTGCGCGAAGGGAAAGGCGACCCGGGGTCGGCCAGCATCGCCGGCAGTTGCATGCAGTGATAACCGAGTTGCACGCAGCGGCTCTGCGGAACTCCACCCCATAGCGGTACAGCCATGCTGTCCCAACTGCGCAGGCGTCCCTTCAGGCGTGCTGCAGCGGCGGCATCGAGGCCGAGGCGCCGGTACCTCCCGGCCTCGGTTTCGCCCTGGGTCAGGGTGACGATCGACACCGCGGCCGCCCGCCGGTAGACGCCGAATGCGGCCAGCTCGGCATCGTCCGCATGCGGCGCCAGGATCATCATTCGTTGTCCTGCGTAGTCCGGATTGCGCAGGACGTACAGGGTCGCGTTCGCGGACAGGCGGCAATGGCGACTGCTGACCCGAAGTTCACCTGCGGCGAGTGCCGCCTCCTGGCCCGACAGGTTGACAAAACGCCGCCCGCGAACGCCACGCTCGAAATCCTGCCGGTCGCTGCCGATCAGAACGTGCGGATCGAGCCAGCGTCCCAGCCACGAACTGATCACCAGCAGCTCAAGAAACAGCGTCTCGCCGCTGGCCAGCGGGGCACTCAGCGCCACTCTTCCCTCGCCCAGAAACACCGGCTGCTGCGCCGTCCCGTCCGGGAAGCTGTATTGATAGTCGGTGCGTGGCGAATAGAAGAGGTGATCGGCAAACCACGCTTCGTGGGCAATCCAGCCGCACAGCAACAGCACCACCGCCAACCACCAGGCAACGACGACTGCGGTTGCCGCCAGAAACACGATGCCGGACAGGAGCAGGAATCGCTTGTGCCGGCGGTGAAGGGACAGCAGGCGTTGTTTGCGTGCACTCATGGGGCAATCGATGTCGGGACGCGGCGCGCTGAACCTGCCTCAGGTCTGGTAAACGGGCGCCCGGTGACACCAGCGATCCTTGTAGCCACCGTCATTACGACCGAAGGAGTAGCGCAGCGGCTTGCCGGCCGCCAGGGCTTCGGCGCGCGCCGCCTGCGCATTGACGAAGGTCAGGACACTCCCCGGACTGTGGTCGCTGCTCCGCGGATCGACACCGCCATTGACGTACTCGAGCGAAATCCATTTCGGCGCCTCGACACGGTAGAGGATCTGAATCGCAATGGGCTGCTCGTCACGCAAGAGGAGCGAACCCGTCATGAACTCGCGCAGCAGACCGAACACCTCGGCCAGGTGCGGCTCGCCCCGCGCGGCGAAGCCCCAGCGACGGCGGAACAGATCGGCATAGATAGCTGCCTGGTCGGCGGGAGAGTACTCCGCAAGCGGTCGCAGCCGGCCACCGAGCTGCTCGAGCAGACGCAATTCCCGCCGCTGATTGTAGAGGAACTTTGCCGAGCAGTCCTGCAGCGGGCGCAGCAAGGCCAGCTCTTCCGGCTGCGACCGCAGCGTAGTGATCTGGCCACGGTTGAGTTCGGACACGTAGCGCAGGCGCAAACGCACCGGCACCCGCGCCCGCTCGGCAATCGGCAGAATGACTTCCGAATTGCCCAGATCAAACAGTCCGCGCTGGCCGCGCCTCTTCAGAACCTCCTTCGACAGCGCGAGATGGCGCCCCCAGCAGGGGACTGCCGCCAGCAACTCGTCGCCGGCGAACCAGCCGAGGTAGCGGACAGGGACGTCCGCCAGGGCAGAGAGACGCTCGACGATCGCTGGATGCGTCACGACGCTGCCGCCGAACAGTTGCCAGGCGCGCGCGTAATCGCGTGCGGCGACCGGCGTCCAGCCCCGCTCGCGCCATGACCGCCAACGACTCAGCATGCGCCGCGTCGCTCGCCGTCGGCTGGCGCAGCGACGAACGCGTCCGCTCCCGACAGCCTCTGACGCGCCCTGCCTGCAGCCCGTGTCATCTTGAGTTCGCTCCCCGCAATCCATGAAGTCAAAAGATACATCGCTCGCCCCTTCCCTGGCGGCTGACCGCAGCCCAGCCCACGGAACTGCGGAAGACGGGCAGGAACCGTATGTTGCGCCGCAAAGCGAATTATTGCATTCCGCTGTAGATCGGGGAAAATACCGCCAGAGCTGACCGCTGGCGCGGAGAGGAACCCCGCTGGCGGTCAGGGCGGCGACGCGGCGGCCCGGATCAGGAAAAGCATTGCTCGGGGCCCGTTGCACCCCTTCACGGACCGGCCGGGGACGGGAGCATGCCGGGCGAGATCGGATCCGGCGGCGCCACGCGATGGCTGTCGCCCGCATCGCTGTGGTCACTGCCCAGCACGAACGACGCGATGCGGCTGGGAGGCGATGTCATGGCCATCGAACGGCCGGCACCGGCACGAAGGAACGTGGAAGCGAATGACTGAGACAGAAGGACCGCTGATCAGCGTCATTGTCCCGGCCTACAACTACGCCCACCTGCTGCCACGAGCCTTGGAGTCGGTCCTCGTACAGTGGGCACCGTGGGTAGAACTGATCGTCGTCAATGATGGCTCGACGGACGACACAGCCCGGCTGCTGGCCGGCTACGCCACGCTTCACCCGGGGTTGCTGGTGATCGACCAAGCCAACGCCGGCGCTGCTGCGGCACGGAACCGCGGCCTGCGACAGGCCCGCGGGCGCTACGCCCTGCTGCTCGACGCCGATGATGAATTGCAACCAGGCGCACTGGAGACGCTGCGTGCCACCGTTGCGCGACATCCCGAAGCCGGCACGGTTCTCGGCGCACAGATATCCGTCTATCCGGACGGTCGCGAACGGCTGCGCCTGCCGACGACAGTACGCGCCGCTTCGCCGCAGCAGTTGTGCAAGCGCTACCTGTTGCACAAGCGCATCGCCATCTCGCATGGCTGCTCGCTGTTTCGCCGTGACCTTCTGCTGCAGCGACCCTATCCCGAGAACTTGCGAGGAGGGGAAGACATCCCGGTCTTCGTCCACATGCTGCTCAGCGCACCGGTGGTGACGACCAGCGCCGTTCTGGCGCGAATCCACAAGCACCGGGACAGCCTGCGCCATGATCGGCACGACGAGGAAGAGCGAGCCGGAACGATGATCGACGAGGTGTTCGCCGGCTTGCCGGCCGAGTGCCAGTCACTGCGCAGGCGCTACGCTTCGCAGCGCTACCTCTCGCTCTTTCGCGCCGCCTTCCACGCTGGTGACCGCCCTGCGGCCAGGCACTTCTATCGCACGGCCTGGCGCCTGGACGGCCGGCAGGCCTTGCGCTGGGACTACCTGCGCAAGGCGATTCGCCTTTTCTTCGCGTGATGGTGCGTCCAGCCACCCTTGGTAGAGCCTTCTCGCCGCAAGCCTGCGGCATGCCGGAACATGGCGGCCCGGTTCTTGTCGCGCTTCTGGGCAGCGTCCTGCTTTCACTGCTGGCGTTCTCGCAGGCGACCATCGTCGGCAGGGATGCTGCGCTCTATCTCGACCTCGCCCGGCAGGCCGGCGAGCACGGGCCGACGGCTGTCTTCCGAGTCTATGACTGGCCCTGGTTCTCCTTGCTGCTGGCGGCAACCCGCAGCGTTTTCGGGCTGCCTCTGGAAGCGGCAGCCTACCTGTGGTGCACCGTCTTCACGGCTGGCACCAGCGCCGTGCTCGTCCTGGTGACGCTTCGTTTCTCACCGGGTTGCGGCTACTGGGCTTCCCTGGTGGCCTTGTCTCTGCCGGCCTTCAACCAATTCCGCGGCGACATCATCAGGGAACACGGTTCGTGGTTCTTTTGCGTCCTGGCCCTCCATCTGGCGCTGCAGTGGTTGGCGCGTGGCGGCTGGTGGCGCGCGGCGGCCATACAGGCAGCCATTGCAGTCGGAGCCCTCTTCCGGCTCGAGGCGGCGATTCTGGTGCCGGCGCTCGCTGCCAGTCTTCTGGGTGAGCTGAATACACGGCAAGGCTGGAAGCGACTGCTGCAACTCAATGCGCTGCCGCTGGCAGGAGCAGTTGCGGCGAGCCTGGCGCTCCTTTCAGGCGGCGAAATCTCGCAGCCACGGATCGCCAACTTCGTCGCACTGATTGATCCGCAGGCGCTCCTTGTGAGCCTTGATGCCATGGCCCGGCCGTTCGCAGACACCATTCTCGAGTACCACGCCAAGGAGGACGCGCGGCAGATCCTCTTGTTTGGCTTGGTGCTCACACTCCTGGTAAAGTTCTGCGCACTCAACGGGCCCCTCTGCCTGCCTCTTCTTTACCGGGCGAACTGGATCGCCGTGGGCGAGTACTGGCGCAGACTGCGCCCGCTCGCGTGGACCTGGATCCTGTATCTGTGCGTACTGCTCGTCTTCTTCATCAGGTTTCGCTTCATCAACTCACGCTACACGAGTTTCCTCAACCTCCTGGTCGTGCCCTTGCTCACCATGGCTCTCATCCTGTTCTGCCGGAGCCATGCACGCTGGTCGCGTATCGTGGTGCTCGTGCTTCTTCTGCTGATGCTGTCCAACGTCGTGTCGCGCGGCCCCGGAAAGACCCACTACCTCGAAGCTGCGGCCTGGATGGCCGAGAATACGCGAGCCGACGACCCGGTGTACTACGAAGACGCACGGATCGCCTATTACGCAGGTCGAGGCTATCCAATGACGGACGTGACCGCACAGCAGGTGATGTCTGCCGATCAAGCACCGGAATTCCGATACTACGTGTTCACGCACCAACCGAATGACGACACGCTGCAACCCTGGCTGGCGAAGCAGCGAAAACAGCTCGTCCGGCGCTTCACGAATCGAAAGGGTGAGACGGTCCTGGTCATTGGTGAGTGAGGGCCATAGGGCCACGAATCACGCGAGCCGGAAACCGGAGTCGCTCGACAGGAAATTCGCAGCGCCGTTTCAGGATGTCGAACTGCTGCGAAAGGCACTCCCGGTTGACTGCTGCAACGCAGCTCGAGGATACTCGTGGAAACGACATGGGCGGCATTTCCTTCCGCCGCGCCGACATTCAGGCCACCATCACGGCAGGGATCAGGCGCTTCGCTGCCGGTAGCGAGTGCCTCCGCAGCCGCTGCCACGTCGAGCAGTCCATCGCGTTGGCGTACGCCGCCGGCGCTCCATCTCGCCAGCCGATAGCCACAGGACCCACCACAAGACATGCCTGAACGCGTTCCACTCAACCAGCGACTGTTCGATCTGCCGCTGCTGCACAACCTCGGCAGATCGATCCATTCCCGGCGGCTTGCCCGGGAGCCACGTGGACAATCGACTGCAACCCGCTTTTTCCGAAACCTCCGGCAACTGGACGCGCTGCAGGGCCCCTTGCGGACGCTGGTCGACGGCGGCGACCCGATCCGAGTCCTGGTCGCCGGCTGCAGCTTCGGCTGCGAGGCCTACTCGCTTGCCGCCTACCTCGCAGTCGAATTCCCCGCTCTCGAGTGGACCATTGATGCCTTCGACATTGCGCAGGATGCCGTAGCCGTCGCCCAACGGGCGGTCTACGGCGGCAAGTACGGGCTCGCCGACCCGCTGCATGGGGAAGCGCGGCGCTATGCGTCGCGCCTGCTTGAGCCGTCGGGCGCGGAGTGGTCCATTGCCTCGGACATCCGGCAGCGCGTGCGAATCTCGCACGGCGACCTGCTCGCAAGGGATTTCCCGGCGACTGCCGGCTACGACATGGTGTTTGCGCAGAACTTTCTGCTGCACATGGACGATGCGACCGCTGCCGTAGCCTTCGCGCGCGTCGTGGGCGCCACCCGGCCTGGCGGTGCGCTCTTCGTCGCCGGGATGAACCTCGACAGCAAGCTCGCTCTCGTCAGAAGTCACCGACTGATCGCTGTCGACTGGGAGATCGAAGCCATCCACAACAGCGACCAGATGCGTCGGTCGGCGTGGCCCTGGGGCTACTGGACGCTCGAGCCGATCGACGCAGCAAGGCCGGATTTCATCCAGCGCTACAGCACCATCTTCCGCACGCCCGGCAATTGGACGGCGCACGGCTGATCGTTCGGTCTCCGACGGCGGGCGTCGACGGTGTCACGTCGCACTCAGCTGTGCCGTTCGCCCGACCGGCAGCGCAGCAGCCCCCCCTGGCATCGGCAGCGGGGCACCTGCCTGCCCCCGGTCTGCTATAGTTCGGCCTGCGCGCCGCCGGCAGCTCGGCTCCGAGGATTCTCAGCCGCGGCCTGCGCCCTGTTGCCGCATGAAAGCACCCCGATGAGCATTGGCCCCAGCGACCCCAGCAACGAGAACGCGTTCCCGCCAGAGATTCTGCGCGAGGTTGCCAAGCGGCGGACCTTCGCCATCATTTCCCACCCTGACGCCGGCAAGACGACCTTGACCGAGAAATTGCTGCTCTTCGGAGGTGCGATCCAGCTCGCCGGGACGGTCAAGGGGCGCAAGAGCGCTCGCCATGCCACCTCGGACTGGATGGAGGTCGAGAAACAACGCGGCATCTCGGTGACCAGTTCCGTCATGCAGTTCGAGTACAGCGGCCACACGATCAACCTGCTGGACACTCCGGGGCACGAGGATTTCTCCGAAGACACCTATCGCGTCCTGACTGCTGTTGACGCCGCGGTGATGGTGATCGACGCGGCCAAGGGGGTCGAGGCGCAGACCATCAAGCTGTTGAACGTATGCCGCATGCGCAGTACGCCGATCATCACCTTCGTCAACAAGCTGGACCGGGAAGTGCGGGAGCCCTTCGACCTCCTGGCCGAAATCGAATCCGTACTGGGCATCGAGTGCGCGCCGATCACCTGGCCGATCGGCATGGGCAAGACCTTCCGTGGCGTCTATCACCTGCTGCACGACCGCCTGCTTCACTTTGCCGCGGGGGAAGAGCGGCGCAGCGAATCCGAGCGATTGGACGGCCTTGACAATCCGCTGCTCGACGCCCAGTTTCCGGGGGAAGTCGGCCGGCTGCGCGAGGACGTGGATCTGATCCAGAATGCGAGCAGCCCATTCGACCTGATCGGCTTCCTTGCCGGGCGGCAATCACCAGTCTTCTTCGGCTCGGCCATCAACAACTTCGGCGTGCAGGAGATCCTGCAGGCGCTGCTCGACTGGGCGCCACCGCCACAGGAGCGTGACGGTGGCTGCCGCATGGTTCAGCCCGCCGAAGGCGCCTTCAGCGGTTTCGTGTTCAAGATTCAGGCCAACATGGACCCGAAGCACAGGGATCGCATTGCTTTCTTCAGGGTCTGCTCCGGGCGCTATACATCAGGCATGAGGGTCAGGCACATTCGCCTGAACCGCGAGATGAAACTGGCGAATGTGCTGACCTTCATGGCCAACGAGCGCTTGCTGATGGAAGATGCCGTCGCCGGCGACATCATCGGCATCCACAACCATGGCAACCTGCACATCGGCGACTGCCTCAGCGAAGGCGAAACACTCAGTTTCAAGGGCATTCCCTACTTCTCCCCAGAGCTCTTCCGCGCAGCACGCCTGCGCGATCCACTGAAGAGCAAACAGCTGCAGAAGGGCTTGCAGGAGCTGGGTGAGGAGGGAGCGATCCAGGTCTTCGAAAGCCTGGCCAGTGGTGCGCTCCTGCTCGGAGCAGTAGGCAACCTGCAATTCGAGGTCGTCGCGCAGCGTCTGCAGACGGAATACAGGGTCGATGCCATATTCGAATCGGCAGACGTCTATACCGCCCGCTGGCTCACCTTCCCGGACGACGCAACGCGCCGCACTTTCGAGCGCGAGCAGGCACAGCGAATGGCGCGCGACGTCGATGGCAACCCGGTCTACCTGGCCAGCACGCGTTACAACCTGGAAGTGACCAGCGAGAAGTGGGCCAGCGTCGGCTTCCACGACTCGCGCGAGCATGGCCAGTTGTTCACCTGAAACAAGGCCGGACAAGGCGGTGCGCTGGACCACCATACGGCCACGAGAGAATGCGGCGGCGTGCGGCAGGCGCGTGCTCCCGGCGCGGCCGTTGGCGCTGCACAGACGGACGCCGGCAGCGGTCGAGGAGCCTCTGCCGTGACCTGCAGGACAAGCGAAAAGGGCAGACGATGACACAGGCTCCCGTGGCGCAACCGCCACTCAGTTTTCTCGAAGCGCGGGTTCTCGGCGTACTGATCGAGAAGGAGAAGACGACCCCGGACACCTATCCCCTGACACTGAACAGCCTTGCTGCCGGCTGCAACCAGAAGTCGGCCCGCGACCCTGCGATCAGTGCATCGGAGCGCGAGATTCAGGAAGCCCTCGAAAACCTGCGCAGTCGGCTTCTGGTACTCGAAACCTATGGCGCCTCTGGTCGCGTGCTGCGCTACGCGCATAACCTGGGCAGGGTATACGCGGTGCCTGCGGCCAGCGTCGCGCTACTCGCCACGCTCGCTCTGCGCGGGGCGCAGACGATCAGCGAGTTGCGCGCCAACAGTGAACGTCTCTACCGTTTCGACGACAGCTCATCGGTCGAGGCTTACCTGCAGGAACTGGCGACACGAAACGCCGGTGCCCTGGTCGTCTGCCTGCCGAAGCAGCCGGGCTCGCGCGAGCACCGCTGGGCACATTTGCTCTGCGGTGAACCCACTTTTCCAGACAGCCCGACCAGTGGCGCGATCGAGTCCGCTGAGGCACCGGGCGACTTGGCCAGGAGAGTGGCCTGTCTCGAGCAGGAGGTGGCCGAGTTGCGCGCCGCGTTGCAAGCGCTGCACGCCAGGGTCGACTTGCCGGAGCAGCCTGCGGCAAGTACTTGAGCTCTGCGGATTGTTCGCGGAATCGGGGTAGCTGAGAGGGCGATCACCCTGATTTCAGCGTCGGCTTCGATGACGGCGCCAAAGGCTTGCGGATGGACGAGCCCGCCACGCATCGGGCTCGCTGAGCGCTGCGCGCCCGGGAGCGGCCCGACCGCCTTTTTCACGCGTTTGCCGGTACTGGCTCCCGCTCCAGGCTCTGCTCCAGGCAAGGCTACCAGTTCGCGCGCATGACCTTCTCGGCCCAAAACAGCGCGGTGATCGTCTTGGCGTCGGTGATCGCTCCACTCTGCACCGCCGCCAGAGCATCCCCCAGAGGCAGGCTGAGGAGATCCAGGAACTCGTTGCTGTCCGGCGTCTGTTCGGCCGCGCGGGTCAGGCCGCGCGCGAGATAGATCTCGATTCGCTCGTCCGAGTAGCCAACGCAGGGATGCATGACGCCGAGATGACGCCACGAGCTTGCCAGGTATCCCGTTTCCTCGAGCAACTCGCGCCGGCCCGTGACCAGAAGCTCCTCGCCGGCGTCGATCTTGCCCGCCGGCAGCTCAAGAAACGGGCGACGCAAGGGATAGCGATACTGCCGGACGAAGAGTAGCCGTTCGTCCGCGAGTTCGGCGATCACCACCACAGCCCCCTGATGCCGCACGTACTCGCGCAGGCACTCATTGCCGTCCGGCAGCCGGACGCGATCGCGACGCACGTCCAGAAGCCTGCCGTTGAAGACCTGCTCACTCTCGAGCTGCCGTTCGGTGAGATGGCTGTACTCTTCTTGCATGGGAAGGCTCCCGACGAAAACGCCCCGACGGCGCGGGGCGTTGCGGCCAGACGGCTAGCGGTGATCAGAGAGAACGCAACAGCGAGAACGCGCAGAGCGACATCAGGACCTGCGGGAAGATGCCCAGCAAGGCGACCGCCAGCCCGTTCGCCGACATCAGTATCTTCATGTCCAGCGGCGCCTCGATCGGGCTCGTGTTGGTCGGCGGGTCAAAGTACATGATCTTGACCACACGCAGGTAATAGAAGCAGCCGATCAACGAGAAGGCGACGGCGACGATCGCCAGCCAGAGATGACCAGCGGCAACGACCGCCTGCAGGACCGAGAACTTGGCAAAGAAGCCAACGAAGAAGGGAATCCCGGCCATCGAGAACATCATCATCATCATGACGGCCGCGAACCACGGACTGCGCCGGTTCAGTCCCTTGAAGTCGTCGAGTTCATCCGACTCCAAGCCACCGCGGGCGAGCAGAAGGATCATGCCAAAGGTGCCGGCGCTGGTCAGAACGTATGTGATGACGTAGAACATCGCCGAACTGTAGGCGTTGAGCGCGAAACGGGCGTCGCCGCCGACGACACCGGTCACGATACCGAGCAGCATGAAGCCCATGTGGGAGATCGCCGAGTAGGCGAGCATGCGCTTGAGGTTGGTCTGGGCAATCGCGGCAATGTTGCCGATGGCCATCGACAGTACCGAGAGGATGATCAGCATCGCCTGCCAATCCTGCGAGACGACGATCAGGCCGTTGACCAGCAGACGCATGACCATGGCGAATGCGGCCAGTTTGGGAGCCGTCGCGATGAACAGCGTGACCGCCGTCGGCGCGCCATGATAAACGTCGGGTATCCACATGTGGAAGGGAACGACGCCAAGCTTGAAGGCCAGGCCGGAGACGAGAAACACGAGCCCGAAAACGAGAATCCCCTTGTCGAACTGGCCCATGTAAAGGCGCTCGGCAATCGCCGGGATCTCCAGCGTACCGGTCGCACCGTAGATCATGGACATGCCGTAGAGCAGCAGGCCGGAGGCCAGCGCCCCGAGCACGAAATACTTCATCGCCGCTTCGGTTGCTGGAACCGAGTCACGGTTCATCGCCACCATCGCGTAGAGCGAGAGCGAGAGCAGTTCCAGACCGATATAGACCGTGACCAGATGACTGGCCGAGATCATCACCATCATGCCGAGGGTGGCAAACAGCGCCAGCGAATAGTATTCGCCGCGGGCCATCTGCGGCCGCTCGAGAATGTAGCCGCGCGAGTAGAACAGGATGACGATCACCGTGAGATAAAGGAGAAGCTTCAGCAGATCGGCCATCAGGTCGCCGACGTACATGTTGCTGAAGGTGTAGGCCGTCTCACCGGAACTGCTGGCGAAGGTGATCACCGCCGCGCCGATCAGAGTCAACTGGGTGGCGACGAAGGTAAGCGTCCGCTTCTCGTCCTTGACCAGCAGATCACCGACCAGGATCAGGCAGGCCATCAGCAACATGAAGATCTCCGCGCTCGCAAGGCGGAGGTCCGGAACCTGGAACTGCATTTCGGCAAGAGTCATAGCGGCTACCAATTATTGGATCTTGCTGAGGGCGACGTGACGCAGCAACTCATCCACCGAGCTGTGCATGACTTCCGTAAACGGCTGCGGATAGAGTCCCATCCCCAATGCGCCAATGGCGAAGAGGACAAAAACGAGGAACTCGCGGCCATTGATGTCGCTGAGTTCAGCGACATGGTGATTCGCGACGCCGCCAAAAACCACGCGCTTGTACATCCAGAGCGTATACGCGGCGCCGACGATCATCGTCGAGGCGGCCGCGAAAGCCACCCAGAAGTTGTGCTCGACCGCAGCCAGGATGACCATGAACTCGCCGACGAAACCGGAGGTCGCCGGCAGGCCTGCGTTGGCCATGGCGAAGAGCATGAAAAAGGCGGCAAACTTGGGCATCGTATTGACCACACCGCCGTAATCCGCGATCAGCCGCGAGTGGGCGCGGTCATACATGACTCCGATCGAGAAGAACATGGCACCCGAGACGAAACCGTGCGAAATCATCTGCACCAGCGCCCCCTCGACCCCCAGCGGGCTGAAGATGAAGAAGCCCAGCGTGACGAAACCCATGTGGGCGATCGACGAGTATGCAACCAGTTTCTTCATGTCCTCCTGCACGAGGGCGACGAAGCCGATGTAGATGATCGCGATCAGCGACAGCGCAATGACCAGTCCGGCGAGTTCATGCGAGGCATCGGGGGCGATCGGCAACGAGAAACGCAGGAATCCGTAGGCACCAAGCTTCAGCGCGATCGCAGCCAGGACGATCGACCCGCCGGTCGGCGCCTCGACGTGCGCGTCCGGCAACCAGGTATGGACCGGCCACATCGGAACCTTGACGGCGAAGGCAACCAGGAAGGCAAGGAACAGCCAAGTCTGCGCGGTCATGCCGATCGGCATCCGGTGCCAGTCGAGGATCGAGAAACTGCCGCCCGAGGAGATGAACAGGTACAGCAGTGCAATCAGGAAAAGCAAGGAGCCAAACAGGGTGAAGAGAAAGAACTTGAACGCCGCGTAAACGCGATTCGGGCCGCCCCAGATGCCGATGATCAGGTACAACGGAATCAGCGATGCCTCGAAAAAGACGTAGAAAAGGACCCCGTCGAGGGCCGAGAAGATGCCGTTCAGCAAACCCGACATGATCAGGAAGCCCGCGTTGTACTGCGCCACCTTGCTGTCGATCACCTGCCAGCCGGCCAATATCACGGTCACCGTGATGAAGCTGTTGAGGATGACGAAGAGCATCGAGATACCATCGACGCCGAGATGGTAGTTGACGTTGAAACGTGGAATCCAGGGCTTCAGCTCGACGAACTGCATCGCCGGCGTGTGCAGATCAAAGCCGGTATAGAGCGGAATCGTCACCAGCAGGCCGGCAACGGCACCGATCAGCGAGAGTGCTCGTGCCAGCGGTGCGTTGCGATCGGAGCCCGTCGCCAGAACAACCAGACCGGCGAGGATCGGAACCCAGATGGCAAGAGAGAGAAGCGGCGTGCCTGACATATCGTTCCCAGTCTTTCTCTAGCTCAGGCGCGCGTGACCCACAGGGTCATCAAGACGAACACGCCGATAATCATCGTAAAAGCGTAGTGGTAAATGTGACCGGTCTGGAACAGGCGAACCATGGTTGCAAGCCAGCCGACGAAGTGTGCCGAACCATTGACGATGATGCCGTCGATGAGGCCCGCGTCGCCACCTTTCCACAGGCCGCGGCCGAGCAGCCGCGCCCCGCCGGCAAAGAACGCCTCGTTGAACTTGTCGAAGTAGTACTTGTTGTCGAGCAGCGTGTATAGCCAGCCAGCCCGCTCCTTGATCGCCGCCGGGATATCCGGACGCTTGAGGTAGAAGAACCAGGACAGTGCGACACCCAGAGCAGCCAGCCAGAAGACGGCGGTCGTCAGGGCGTGGGCGGCCATGGCGAAGGCGCCGTGAAAGTGATGTGCAAGTTCCTTCATCACCGGATGCGCCGTCGCGTCGACGAAAATCGAAGCCTTGAAGTAGTCGCCGAACAACATCGGTTCGATCGCGACGTAGCCGATGATCACGGACGGAATCGCCAGCAGGACGAGTGGCAGGGTGACCACCCACGGTGTCTCGTGCGGCTTCTCACCAGGCGCAAGACCATGGTGGTGCGCATCATGTGCGTCGTCGGCATGGTGGCCGTGGTCTTCGTCGTGCCCGTCTGAGGAACCCGCGTGCCCGCTTTCCTTCGCCGGCGACGAATGGTCGGCGTGGCCATGCGGAGCCGCCGCCTTGCCGAAACGCTCTTCGCCGTGGAACACCAGGAAGTACATCCGGAACGAATAGAAGGCGGTGACGAACACCCCTGCCATCACCGCGAAGTACGCGAAGCCGGCGCCGGGAATGTGCGACATGGCCACCGCCTCGATGATCGAGTCCTTCGAATAGAAGCCGGCAAAGAAGGGCGTGCCGATCAATGCCAGCGAACCAACCAACGAGGTGATCCAGGTGATCGGCATGTACCGGCGCAGGCCACCCATGTTGCGAATATCCTGGTCATGATGCATGCCGATGATCACCGAACCGGCGGCGAGGAACAGCAGCGCCTTGAAGAAGGCATGCGTCATCAGGTGGAAGATCGCCACCGAATACGCCGATGCACCCAGGGCAACGGTCATGTAGCCAAGCTGCGACAGGGTCGAATAGGCGACAACCCGCTTGATGTCGTTCTGGATGATGCCCAGGAAGCCCATGAACAACGCGGTGACCGCGCCGATGACGATGACGAAGGAGAGCGCCGTGTCGGACAGCTCAAACAGCGGCGACATCCGCGCCACCATGAAGATGCCGGCGGTGACCATGGTGGCCGCGTGGATCAGGGCTGAGATCGGTGTCGGACCTTCCATTGAATCGGGCAGCCAGACGTGCAGGGGAACCTGCGCCGACTTGCCCATGGCGCCGACAAACAGCAGGATGCAGGTCGCCGTCATCAGGGCGACGCCTTCGCCCTTGCCGAAGAGCTGGAGCGTCGTGCCAGCCAGTTCCGGTGCCTTGGCAAAAACGGCTGCATAGTCGAGCGTGCCGAAATGGGCAAGCACCAGGCCGATGCCGAGGATGAAACCGAAGTCACCGACGCGATTGACGAGAAAGGCCTTGAGATTGGCAAAGATCGCCGTCGGCCGCGTGTACCAGAAGCCGATCAGGAGGTAGGAAACCAGGCCGACTGCCTCCCAGCCGAAGAAAAGCTGCATGAAGTTGTTGCTCATCACGAGCATCAACATCGAGAAGGTAAACAGTGAAATGTAGCTGAAGAAGCGGTTGTAGCCGGGATCGTCCTGCATGTAGCCGATGGTGTAGATGTGCACCATCAGCGACACGAAGGTGACCACCAGCATCATCGTCACGGTGAGTTGGTCGATCAGGAAACCGACTTCGAAGCGATAGTTGCCGGAGGTCAGCCACTGGTAAACCGGCCCGTTGTAGGTGTTCCCCGCCATCACGTCGCGGAAGATCAGAAACGAAGCAAAGCAGCTGATGGCGACGCCGGCGATGGTCACCGTGTGCGCGACCCAGCGCGGGATGACGCGGCAGAACAGACCGGCGATGATCGCACCGACCAGCGGCGCGAGAGGAACCAGCAGGTAGAGCT
>ERZ761603.1735-NODE-1735-length-15938-cov-46.374048_pt1 | contig 15938 bp, 13 predicted proteins | sample MGYA00511879_ERZ761603 | MGnify/ENA primary metagenome ERZ761603 (study PRJEB28899, sample SAMN02850040) | bioreactor sludge metagenome | biome: EBPR Sludge; feature: EBPR Bioreactor; material: flocular biomat | place: Australia: Thorneside Wastwater Treatment... | reverse complement strand
GGGGTTGGGTGGGGTTGGGTGGGGTTGGTGGGCTTCGCCCCGAGTCGGGCGGGGCACGAAGAGCGTGGACCAGAGTTGAGAGGGATCGAACGATGCGTATGAACCGGATGATGGCGGCAGCGGCGCTCGCGCTGATGATGACGGCGGGTCTGGCGGGCGTGGCGAAGGCCGACCCGATCGGAACGGGCTTTACCTACCAGGGCACGCTGCAGAACGGCGGGGTGCCCGTGACGGGCAACGCGGACTTCCGGTTCAAGCTGTTCGACGCGGCTTCGGGCGGGGCGCAGGTGGGCTCGACGCTCGAAGCGGTGTCGGTGCCGGTGAGTGAAGGCCGATTCGACGTGGTGCTGGATTTCGGCAATCCGTTCTCGGCGGGGACGGCGTTGTTCATCGAGATCGAAGTGCGGAGTCCGGCGGGTTCGGGCGACTACACGGTGCTCGGGACGCGTCAGGCGCTGCGGGCGACCCCCTATGCCCTGTACTCGATCAACCCCGGGCCTCAGGGCCCGCAGGGCGAGCCCGGGCCTCAGGGTCCTCAGGGCGAGCAGGGCCCGGCGGGCCCGCCCGGAACGACGACCTGGTCCGGGATCACGGGGATTCCCGCGGGGTTCCTGGACGGCGTGGACAACGACACGACCTACACCGCGGGCACGGGTCTGGTGCTGACGGGGACGGTGTTCAGCATCGGGACGCACACGCACTCGGCGGCGGACATCACGTCCGGCGTGCTCCCGCTTGCGTTTGGTGGTACCGGCGGCGCGACGGTCGAGACGGCGCGCACCAACCTGGGCGTGCCCGGGCTGACGACGCAGAACATCTTCTCCCGCGGGCAGAGCATCCTGCTGTCGAATAACGACGTGGGCCTGACGGTCCGCGGCGCAACGGGCCAGTCGGCCGACCTGCAGCAGTGGGTTGATTCCAACGGCACGGTGGTTGCGAAGATCACCTCGACCGGCCGGCTCGAGGCCTCGAGCATCGGGGGATCGACGACGACCCGCACGGTTTCCCTGTCGCACAAGTCGTTCCGCCCGACGCGGAGCAGCACGGCCTACACGACGGACAACGGGCTTCAGTTGGCCGGTGCCGGCGTGGCCGAGGTGATCTATCCCCTGGATCTGCCGGAGGGGGCGACGATCACGCAGGTGCAGTTCTACGTCTTTGACAACAGCGGGCTGGTGATGACGGTCGCGCTGTCGAGCCAGGGGCTCAACGCCGCGACGATCACGAACGTCGCGTCGGCGACCTCGCCCAACAACGGCGCGGTGCAGACGCTGACGCTGAGCCCCAATCACGTGGTGGCCGCGACGACCGGGTACTACATCCGGGCGTTCTGGGACGCTTCGGCCGCCGCGAACACGATGGCGTTGTTCGGGGCCAAGATCACGTACACGATGCCCTGATCGTGCATGACGACGAATCGATCACCAGCGGGCCTCCGCCTTGTGCGGGGGCCCGTTGTCGTTCCCGCCCGCGTAGACTGCGCGCATGGTGAACATCGCTGTCGTCTATCGCGGGAACAAGAAGTGCGAGCTGGCCCATCCGGAGGGGGCGACCCTGCGGACGGACGCCCCCAAGGACATCGGGGGCGAGGCGTCGGCGTTCAGCCCGACGGACCTTGTCGCCGCGGGTCTTGCCTCGTGCGTGCTGACCACCATGGCGATGTTTGCCGAGCGGCACGGGCTGTCGCTGGATGGGGCGAGCGCGAAGGTCGAAAAGCACATGAGCCAGCCCCCGGCCCCTCGGCGGATCGCCAGGCTGCCCTTGGTGGTGACGCTTCCGGCGAGCGTGCCGGCGGACATGCGGGAGCGTCTGGAGCGTGCGGGGAACGCCTGCCCGGTCAAGGCGAGCCTGCACCCGGAGGTCGAGGCGACGATCGAGTACCGGTACACCTGAATCCGTGATCCCCTTCGGAAGGGGCGACGCGGAGCCGTGACAGCCCCCTACACTGCGGCATCATGGCGTTCCCCCCGATCAACCCGAACCTTACCGGCCCGGTCCTGACCAAGCGCATCCCCTGCTGGCCGTACGCCGACCCGAAGCAACGCCACATCGTGTCGTACGACGAGTACGTGGGGACCGGGGGGTACGAGGGCCTTCGCAAGGCGATCGCACTCAAGCCCGACGCGGTGACGGACGAGGTGAAGAAGTCGGCCTTGCGCGGTCGCGGCGGGGCGGGCTTCCCGACGGGGCTCAAGTGGACGTTCCTGCCGAAGGTGCAGGCCGATGCGGAAGGTCGCGAGCCCGACGCCGGGCAGCGGTATCTGGCGATCAACGCCGACGAGAGCGAGCCGGGGACTTTCAAGGACCGGCTGCTGATGGACTTTGATCCTCACCTGGTGCTGGAGGGGATCGCCATCGCGTGCTACGCCTGCCGCATCAGCCGGGCGTACATCTTCATCCGAGGCGAGTATCACCATCAGGCCAAGGTGCTCGAGCAGGCGATCGCCGAGGCGTACGCCAAGGGCGTGTTCGGCGGGACCGGGCTTCTGAATGGTGCCCAGACCGGGCGGGGCGGGCCTTGGAGGGTCGATTGCCACGTGCACCGCGGCGCGGGCGCGTACATCTGCGGCGAGGAGACTGCTCTGCTGGAGGGAATCGAGGGCAAGCGCGGGTGGCCCCGCATCAAGCCCCCGTTCCCGGCCATCAAGGGGCTCTTCGGCAAGCCGACGATCATCAACAACGTCGAGACGTTGGCCCACCTCCCGAGCATCATCGAGAACGGGGCCGACTGGTTCCTCAAGCAGGGCAAGGCGTCGAGCATCGCGGGGCAGATGGGCAGCCACGGCACGAAGCTCATGGGCGTCAGCGGGCACGTGAATCGTCCCGGCGTCTACGAGCTTGAGCTTGGCATCACGCTGCGTCAGCTTGTCGAGGACCCCAAGCTCTGCGGCGGGATGCGCAACGGGAAGAAGTTCAAGGGCGCCATCGCGGGCGGTATCTCGATGGGCGTGCTTGGGCCCGACCAGTACGACGCCGAGATGGACTTTGACATCGGCCGAAAGTACAACGTGCTGGGCCTGGGCACGGCCTGCCCGACGGTCTTTGACGAAGACACCGACATGGTGATGGTCGCCCGCAACATCGCCCGCTTCTTCAAGCACGAGTCGTGCGGCCAGTGCACCCCCTGCCGCGAAGGCTCGGGCTGGCTGTACCAACTCATGTCGAGGATTGAGGAGGGGCACGCCAAGACCAAGGACCTCGACCTGGCGCTCGAGATCGCGACGAGCATGGGCAGCATGCCCGGCACGACGATCTGCGGGCTGGCCGACGGCAACAACTGGGCCATCCGCACCATCATGAACAAGTACCGCGACGAGTTCGAGAAGCGGGTGAAGCCCACGTTCGTCCCGGTCAAGATCAGCGTCGGCGCGATGGCGAGGTAACCGCCCGCCATGCCCCCGCTCCTCGCTGCCCGATCGATCACCAAGACCTTCGGTACCCGCACGCTCTTTTCGAGCGTGGCGATTTCCGTTGAAGAACGGGAGCGGCTCGCCCTGATCGGGCCGAACGGCTCCGGGAAATCGACGCTGCTCAAAATTCTCGCCGGGGTCGATACGCCCGACGACGCCTCGGGCGCGGAGATCTCGCTCACCAAGGGTGTACGCATCGCGTACGTCGCTCAGGCGGACCGATTCGCGCCGGGGGCGACGGTGCGTTCGGCGGTGGTCGATGCGCTGCTGGCGGACCGCCCCGCGCACCTGCACGACGATCACGAGGTGGAACTCGCCGCCGAGGTGCTGCTCGAGCGGGTTGGGTTCAACGATCTTTCGGCGTTGTGCGAAGGGCTTTCGGGCGGGCAGCGCAAGCGGCTGGCGATCGCGAGGGAACTGGCGAAGGAGCCCGACCTTCTGCTGCTCGACGAGCCGACCAACCATCTGGATGTCGAGGGGATCGACTGGCTCGAATCGATCATCACGGGCGGGCTCGACACGATGCACGGGCGGCATCCCTTCGCGTCGATCATCGTCACCCACGATCGGTTCTTCCTCGAATCGGTCGCCTCACGCATCGTCGAACTCTCGCGGGCCTACCCCGGGGGCACGTTCTCCGTGAAGGGCAACTACTCCGAGTTTCTCCGGCGTAAGCAGGAGTTTCTCGACGGGCAGGCCCGTGCGGAGCAGGCGCTCGCCAATCAGGTGCGGGAGGACCTGCGCTGGCTCTCACGCGGCGCCAAGGCGAGGCGGACGAAGTCCAAGAGCAGGATCGATGCTTCTCACGAGCGGATCAGTGAGTTGGAGGAGCTTCGAACACGCAACGCCCCGCACAAGGCTGCCGGCATCGACTTCGCGGCCACCGATCGCCAGACGCACAAGTTGCTCGCGGCACGGGCGCTCACCAAGTCGCTCGGCGGGAAGCGGCTGTTCACCGATCTCGACGTGCTGCTTGTGCCCGGCGAGATCCTGGGGCTTCTTGGGCCCAACGGCTCGGGCAAGTCCACGCTGATCCGCGTGCTCATGGGCGAGATGCCGCCGGACCCCCCGACGCCCGAAGCGATCCGCGAGGCCGCGGAAGCGGTCAACCTGCCGCCGGGCACGCCCGAGCCGGGCACGATCCGCCGGGCGGATCACTTGCGCGTGGTGCTGTTTTCTCAGCACCGCGCAGAGCTCGACCCATCGCTCACGCTTTCGGAGGCGTTCAGCCCGCACTCCGACTCGGTGATCTATCGCGGCCGAACGCTTCACGTGGCGTCGTGGGCGTCGCGGTTTTTGTTCACGAAGGACCAGCTCAAGAACCCGGTGCGGGCTCTTTCGGGTGGCGAGCAGGCGCGCGTGCACATCGCCAGGCTCATGCTCGAGCCGGCCGACGTGCTGATCCTCGACGAGCCGACCAACGATCTGGACCTGCCCACGCTCGAAGTGCTGGAGGAAAGCCTTGAGGACTTCCCCGGGGCTGTGGTGCTCGTGACGCACGATCGGGCGATGCTCGCCAGGCTCTCCACGAAGTTTCTCGCGCTCGACGGCCTGGGTGGTGCCCGCTATTTCGCCGAGTACGACCAGTGGGAGCGTTACGCGAAGCAGCCCCCCGGCGCGGAAGCCAGGGCCGAACGTCAGTCCAAATCGACACCCAGCGCCGAGCCGGCACAGCCTCCCAAGCCGACCAAGAAGAAGCTGTCGTACAAGGAGCAGCAGGAGCTGGCGGGAATGGAGAAGGCGATCGGGGCGGCGGAACTGGCTCTTGCGAAGGCGGGCGAGCAAATGAATGATCCCGCGGTGATCGCGGACCACCGGAAGTTCGCGGCGGCGTGCAATGCGCACGCGGCGGCCCAGGCGAATCTCGATGCGCTCTTTGCGCGATGGGCCGAGCTCGACGCCCGCGCCTGAGCACGGTTCCTACGCGACCGCTTCGCCCGATTCGATCATCGCATTGACGGTTGTGGCCAATTCGTCGAGGGTAAAGGGCTTGGCGAGGAACGCGGTGTGCCTGGTCATCTCGGGTGGCACGTCGGGCATGGCCCCTCCGGTGGCGAGCACGACGGGCAGGTCGGGTCTGATCTTGCGTGCGCGGATCATGCACTCCACGCCCGACGCGCCGGGGAGCCCGACGTCGAGCACCATCGCCGCCACCCTGTCCTTGTGCGCATAGAAGCACGACAGCACACTCTCGCCGTCGGGCATGGCGGCGACTTCGACACCTTCGCCTTGGAGAGCGTCTTTGATGAACCGGCGGACGGAGGTGTTGTCCTCCCCGATCACGATGAGCTTCCCCCGCAGGGCCGCGCTGTTGGGCGCGGGCGTCGCCGCCCGTTCGATCAGCGGAAGCCGGATCGTCACACGGGTGCCTTTGCCGGGCTCGCTCCACAGGTCGATGGTGCCGCCGTGCTCCTGGACCACGCCTCGTGCGAGCGGCATGCCGAGCCCCGTGCCGATGCCCGGGGGCTTGGTGGTGAAGAAGGGTTCGAAGACACGGGCCTGTGTGGCCTTGTCCATGCCTTCCCCCGTATCCTCGACAACCAGCTCGGCGCATCGTGCGCCGGTCGCGATGGTGGGTGGCGAGACGATCAGACGCCCGCGGATCGTGAGCCGACCGCCGCCCGTCATCGCATCGCGGGAGTTGATCGCCATGTTGAGCAGTGCCTGGCGGATCTGGGCGGCGTCCACGTCCGCCCGGGCCCCGTTGAGCTCGGCCGTGTCCGTCACGATCTCGATGTTCCCCGGCATCACGCCGCGGATCAGGTCCACCGCCGACTGGATGACCAGTCCCATATCTTCCGGGTGCTTGACTGAAGGCGAGCTTCGACACAGCGTCAGCAGGGATCTGCTGATGCCCGACGCGTGCGACCCGGCCTGCTGGATGCGCTCGAGCGCACGGGCCGCTGGGCTGCTGGGTTCGAGGCCCTGTCGTCCCAATGCCGCCAGCCCAAGGATCGACGTGAGCAGGTTGTTGAACTCGTGGGTGAGACCTGCGGCGAAGGTGCCGACCGCCTCCATGCGGTGAGCTTCCTTGGCGATGGCTTCGAGCCGCTTCTGTTCACGCAGGTCGACGAATGCCAGGACCAGTTCCCGGTCCGACCCATCGAGCGGGCTGGCTTCAACGCGAACAGGGATGTCCCCCTCCGACGAGGATCGAACGGTCAGCTCGGGGATGACCTGCGTCTTGCCCGAGACCCAGGCCGAGCTCATCATGTTGCCCAACGACTCGTTGGAATCGCCCGACACCAGGTCTGACAGGGAGCATCCGGGGCCGGCCGAGACGCCGAGCAGTCGTTTGGCCGCCCGATTGGCATCTTCGACGATTTTCGCCGGGCCGGTGCCGTGGCGAACCACAACCAGCGGGATGGGTGTGCCTTCAAGGATGGCGTTCAGGCGCGTCTGGCGTCGATGAATCTCCGCCGCCGCCGCCTGGAGCGTTCGTTCATGGCGGGCGATCATGATCCACAGCAGGCCGGCCGTTGCCAGAACGTAGAAACTCCCCTTGATGGTCTGGAAACGCTCGATGCCGGGGCCCATCATCTGGGCGATCCAGTCCGACGCGAAGATCCACCCAAGCCCCAGCGCGATGTACACGCCAACGATCCAAAGAATGCCCTTGCGATCGAGTGTGATGTTGGCTCTCATGGCGATGGGCTCCTTGGCCGTCTCAACGCGTCGACCATTCTGTCATCGGCACGATACCTGATCACTCGTTAAGGTGTGTAGTTCATGAATGGCCTTTTCTCCGCAGCAACAACTATTCGGGATCGATTCCCGGCTCTGGCTCAGACGACCGCCTTTCTGGACAACGCGGGCGGCTCGCATCTCCCGGACTGTGTGATCGACGCGATGACCCGCTACATGCGCACGAACTTCGTGCAAACCGGCGGCGACTACGCGGTGTCGAAGGCGGCCACGGCCACGATCGCGCGGGCGCGGAGCGTCGTGCGCATGTTCCTTGGTGATCTCGATCTGGGCGACGTCATCTTCGGGTCCTCCAGCACGGTGTTGTGCTACTCCCTCGCATCGGCGCTCGCCGAGGCGAAGCACCGGGCGGCAGCGGGTTCCGAGATCGCCCGACGCGACCAGATCATCGTCTGCACCGCAGGGCACGAGGCGAACGTCGGTCCTTGGCTCAAGCTCGCGTCCCGGGGGTTCGAGATCGTCCCCTGGCACGCCGAGTGGAATGACCGGGATCGTGCGTGGCGGCCCTCGCTGGACACGTTGCGTCGGCTCGTGGGGCCGCGGACACGGCTGGTGACGTTCCCGCAGGTGTCGAACATTCTGGGCGAGGTGTGGGACGCGGCCGAGGTCGCCCGGATCGCCCGACAAGCGGGCGCCCGCAGCGTGATCGACGGCGTGGCGTACGCCCCGCACCGCGTGCCCGACGTGCGAGCGATCGGGTGCGATTGGTACGTGTACTCGACGTACAAGGTGTTCGGCCCGCACATGGCGGCGATGTTCGGCCGGGGTGATGCGTTCGCCGAGCTGGTCGGCCCGAATCACGAGTTCATCGACCGCAGCGCCGGTCCGTCGAAGTGGGAGCTGGGCGGCGCGAACCACGAGGGGTGCGCCGGGGTCTCGGCGTTGTGGGAGTACGTGTGCTGGCTTGCGGATGTTTCCAAGGGCAGACCGCACGCGGGCGCCCAGGCGGCGCTGTCGAGGCAGCCCTTCATCGAAGCGTTCGAGGCGATCCGCGCGATCGAGGAGGATCTGCAGGAGCGAACGCTCGCGTATCTGAGGGGGAAGCCCGGCGTTCGCATCGTCGGCCCCGAACACCCGAGCGAGAGCCGTTTGTGCATCATCAGCTTTGTCAGCGAGAAGGCATCCCCCGAGACCATCTCGGGGCATCTGGCGGCCCGGGACATCGGCATCCGTCGGGGGCACGCCTATTCCAAGCGATTGATCGAGACGATGGGAATGGACGCGGCGGCTGGGATCGCCCGCGTCAGTTTCCAGCATTACAACACGCACGCCGAGGTCGACCGGCTGTGTGCCGCCCTCGACGAGGTGCTCTAGAGCCCGGGCGGACGCCCCCACGGCGGAGCGAGTAACCTACCCCTCCCTTCATGGACCATCTTTTCTCCATCCGGGGCGTCTTTGACCACCCTGTCACCGTCTGGTGCTGTGTGGTCACTCTTGCGATCCTCGTGATCAGCCCCCCGATCATCCTGATCGTCGATCGCCTCGGGCGGTTGTCGGACCGTCGGCGGGCGGAGGTGTGGTCGAACTATCGAACCTGGCTGCTGCTCGCCCCGGGGATCGCCGCCCCCTTGCTCCTGTGTGCTGCTTCGGCGATGGGTCTGTTCGCGGTGATCTCCCTGCTCTGTTTCCGCGAGTACAGCCGGGCCACAGGGCTTTTCCGCGAGTTGGTGCTCAGCGGCATCGGCGTGCTGGGGATCCTTGCGCTCTATTTCGCCTGCGTGGATCACTGGTACGCCTTGTTTGTCGCCGTGCAGCCCGCCACGATCATCGCGATCGCGGTCGTGGCGGTGCTTCCGGATCGCCCGCAGGGTTACCTCCAGCGTGTGGCCCTGGCGTCGGTGGGGTTCCTGCTGTTCGGGGCGGGGCTTGGCCATCTGGCGTTCCTCGTCAATGACGACGGGTATCGCCCGGTGCTGTGCATGCTCTTTCTGGCGGTTCAACTTTCCGACGTGCTGACTTTCGCGTTCAGCCGTGTGCTGCCCGGCAGGCGCATTTTCCGGAACACCAGCCCCGGCACGACGGTGGGGGGGCAGTTGGCGGCGTCGGTCGTGGTGGCGCTCCTGGTCGCCTGGCTTGGCGGGCTGGTCTTCAAGGGAACCCGCCTGGACGATCCGGGCGCCCTGCTGCTGCTCGGCGGCTTGACCGCTCTGGGTGCCCAGCTCGGCGAGCTCGTGCTCGACTCGATCAAGCGGGATATCGGCATCCGCGATATGGCGACCACTCTTCCCGGGCATGGCGGGTTTGCCGACCGCTTTACGGGGTTGCTGCTGGTCGCCCCGGCGGCCTTTCACATCATCCAGTACTACATCGGGATCACGGGCGGCCCGAATGCCCGCATCCTGACCGCCCCTCTATGATCGTGTCGGATGGGTGATCGCACGTGGACATACCGACCGGCGGCCGACCACGGCCTGCCGCCCAGTGAAAGGCTCAAGAGCATCCGCCGCGAGCCCGGGCTGATCTCGGCCTTGTCTCATCATGCCGCCACCGCCCTCCTCCGCACGCACTTCAACCTCTACCACCGGCTGCGGATCACGGGTCGGGAACATCTCCCGCTCACGCCACCCTTCGTGCTCATTTCCAACCACCAGAGCCATATCGATGCTCCGCTGCTCACGGCGATCCTGCCCCCCGCGGCCCGCGCGTCGGCCTATCCGGTCGCCGCGGGCGATGTCTTTTTCCGCGGGTTCGTCGCGACGATGCTCTCGTCGATGCTGATCAACGCCCTCCCGCTGTGGCGCAAAAAAGTGACCACGCACCAGCTCGCGGAACTCCGCCAGAGGCTGCTGGCCGGCGATAGCGGGTTGATCATCTTCCCAGAGGGGACCCGCAGCCGCAACGGCTCGATGGGGTCCTTCAAGCCCGGGCTGGGCATGCTGGTCGCGGGGACCGAGGTTCCCGTGATCCCGTGCCACATCACCGGCGCGTTCGAGGCGATGCCCCACGACAAGACGCTGCCCCGCCCGCATCGCCTTCGTGTCGCGGTGGGTCGGCCATTGCTGTTCCCCACGGCACCCGATGCGCGCGAGGGATGGGAGCGGGTCGTCCGCGAGGCCGAGGCGTCGGTGCGGGCGCTCGCCGGTGCCCATCCGGATCAGGCCGCGAGTGATCTCGAACGGCTCAACAGCAGGCCAGTTGAGTCGGGCGAGGATGAGTCCAACCTCAATTAGCCAAGGGCGTGCCGCGGGCGCACGCGTTCGCGCGACGTCCCGCAATGGACGGGGAGCCGCGGGCTTCAGGTTCCGATGGTCAGGCCGACGGGCTGGGGGCGCACGGCGTGCGAGGGCTCGACGACCAGCCCCAGGGGCATGCGCTTGCCGCCGGGCGGGGGCATGCCTTCCTGATCGATGTGGCGCTGAATGGCCATGATGCCCTCGATGAGCTGCTCGGGACGCGGGGGGCACCCGGGGACGTAGACGTCGACGGGGATGAACTGGTCGCAGCCCTGGACGGTGGCGTAGGTGTCGAAGACGCCGCCCGTGCTGGCGCAGGCGCCCATGGAGATCACCCACTTGGGCTCGGCCATCTGCTGGTAGATGCGCTGGAGGACGGGGAGCATTTTGATCCCGATTCGGCCTGCAACGATCATGAGGTCGGCCTGGCGGGGGCTGAACCGCATGACTTCGGCGCCGAAACGGGCGAGGTCGTAGCGGCTGCAGGCGGTGGCCATCAGCTCGATGCCGCAGCATGCCGTGGCGAAGGGCATGGGCCAGAGGCTCGAACGCCGGGCCCAGTTGATGACCCGCCGAAGCTGCGTCGTCAGAACGGTGTCCGCCGGAAGTGCCGATTCAAGACCCATGCATCGTTCCTTGCTCCCCGTGGTGCGATTCGCACGCCCCGAGGCGGTGGATGGTAGCCAGCCACCCGAATCCCAACCGAGCCCCCAGCGGGTGCCCGACGGGTTGGGCTGGTGATTTCCGAAACCCGGGCGGTCCGGGCCCATAAACTCCCGTGGTCGTTCTTGATCCCATCGCCCACCCGTCCGTGGGGGTGGTCCGGTCCAGCCTCTCTTCAGGAGTTCATTGTGCTCAAACCGATCGTCTTTGTTCTGGTCGCCGGTCTGTCCGTCGCGTTGCCCGCGTACGCCTCGCAGCCCCAGCCCGCGCCGGCGTCGCAGCCCGCGGGGAAGATCCCGGTTCGCTCCGCGGCCGATCTTCCGACGCACACCTACACGATCGAGGGCAAGGCGTCCGAGTTCGTCCTCAGTGATGCGCCCTTCAAGGCGTTCATCGAGAAGGTTCGAACGAACCTCGAGGGGGACCTGGCCAAGTACGACATCCAGGACAAGGCCACGCTGCAGCAGTACTACGGGCAACTGATGGGCATCGCCCTGCTGCAGGGGCGGGACGCCGAGATCCCCGCGATGATCGAGAAGATCCGCGAGGTCGAAGGCAAGGAATCCAAGAAGCTGATGACCGGGCAGACGATGCTCTCGTATCTCGCCGCGAGGAAGGCCGGCGGGGACGACGCGGCGCGTCAGGCGGCCTTTAAGAAGGAACTCATGGAGCGGGTGGCTCCGCTGCCGATCGACAAGGTTCGCGAGGAGCTCGCCTCGGCCCGCGGCCGCGCCCAGATGATGAGCCGCGATCTCATCCTCGGGCAGATCAAGAGCGGCCTGGACCCGGTCGTTGAGCAGTCCAAGGGCGTGCTCACGGGCGAACTGGCGGGCGGGCTGGTCTCGCTGCGTCTTGCCCTGGACCACATGCTGCAGCTCCAGCCGGGAATCGTCGAGGTGTACGGCGCGATCCTGGACGCGAACAAGGTCGAGCGGAAGGACCTCTGGTCGCCCATGCAGGTCACCCTGACCGAGGCCGCCGCCCCGGTGGTGGTCGGGATCTGGGACAGCGGCGTGGACACGGCGATCTTCAGCGACCGCCTCTTTACCAACGCGAAGGAGACGCTCAACGGGAAGGACGACGACGGCAACGGGTTCGTGGACGACGTGCACGGGATCGCGTTCGATCTGCGCAGCAACGCCACGCCCGAACTGCTCCACCCGGTGACCGACCTCAAGAACGATCGGGCCCTGGTCGAGTCGTACACGAAGGGGCTGATGGACCTTCAGGCGAACGTTGACAGCCAGGACGCCCAGAAGCTTCGCCAGTATCTCTCGGGGCTCAAGGCCGAGAAGGTCGGTGACTTCCTTGAGGATCTGGGGTTGTACGGCAACGTGATGCACGGGACGCACGTCGCGGGGATCGCGGCCGCGGGCAACCCGTTCGCTCGCATCATGCCCATCCGGATCACGTTTGACTACAAGCAGATCCCGCAGGTCACGCCCTCGATCGAGGAAGCCAAGAAGGTCGCCGAGTCCTACGCCCGGTCGGTCGCCTACATGAAGCAGCACGGCGTTCGCGTCGTGAACATGAGCTGGGGCGGCGGGCTCAAGGACGTCGAGGCCGACCTCGAAAAGAAGGGCGTCGGCAGCACCCCCGAGGAGCGGGCCAAGCTCGCTCGCGAGATGTTCGACATCGCCAAGAACGCCCTGCGTGACGCGATGGCGGGCGCGCCGGACATCCTGTTCGTCGCGGCGGCGGGCAACAGCGACAACGACAACACCTTCGCCGACCTGATCCCCTCGGGCCTCACGCTGCCCAACATGATCACCATCGGGGCCGTCGACAGCGCCCTGAAGCCCACGGGCTTCACGACCTTCGGGAAGAACGTGAAGTTGTACGCCAACGGCTTCGAGGTCGACAGCGACATTCCCGGCGGCCGCCGCATGAAGGCCTCGGGCACCAGCATGGCCGCCCCGCAGGTGACCAACCTCGCCGCGAAGGTGCTCGCGAAGAATCCCAAGCTCAGCACGGCCCAGGTGATCGAGCTGATCACGAAGAACGCCTCCCCGATGCCGGGCTACGAGGGCCGATTCGTGATCAACCCGAAGAAGACCCTCGACGCGACCCCCAAGCCCTGATCCGTCGCTCGAATCCTCATGCCAGACCAAGGCCCCGGTCGTCCGACGACCGGGGCCTTTTGCTGGTGTGCCGGCACAGGCCGCAGCCAATCAGGAGTGATGAAGCGAGACTGCTGCGGATCGCAATCCTCGCCCACTCGGCGCGGGAGGTATTCTCGGCTTCGCGGAGCAACGCCAGGCAACCGCAGTGCCCCTGCGGCTGCTCGACCGTGAGTGCGATGAGAGCGGCGTACACGCCAAACGTCATGAACATGCCCGCGAGGACGCTCGCGCTCGTGAGCGGCTTGCCTGCGAGGAGCAGCCACAACCCGGCGATCCCGGCCGCGATTTGGGTCCAAGCAAGAGTCGCAGCGGCGATGAAAGACCAATCACTGGCGAAAAGCCCGTGGGACGCCACCAACGCCGCGAAGTGGGACGGGGAGGCCGCCTTCTCGAAGCCCGTGATGAGCACAACGGCGCTGCTGATGACGAGCAGCAGTGCCGCGATACTCCGAACGAGCGCTTTCATGTCCCTGCGCTCCATCTGCGACGAGCAATCCCGATCAGACCGGCGACAAGAAACACAGCCCCACACCACGCGAGCGCGGGTTGGTAACGTTCAAACGCGCCGACCTTGAGCGCTGAGGAATTCTGCGGAGACGCGCGAACATCATCAATCGTCGGCGCGCGAGTGATGGGGATCGATGAACTGCCCACCGCGCCGACGGGCAGGCCGGGATGAGCAACCGGGACCGCTCCGATTGGTGGGGAGGGAAGTGACATGGAAGCGGGCGTTGTGGTGGTGGAATTGGCCATGAGCTGAGCGACGACAGCCGGATCGGACGATGACGTGATCAGGATGGTCTGCCTTTGAGGGACACGCCACGGCTGGCGAGAACGTTGTTCCACCGCCTCGGGCCGGATCGCGCCGGCCAGCGCGGGGGGTAGCGGGTCCACGCGTGCGAGCTTGAGCACGGTCGAACCGTAGCTGAAGGAAGTTGCCAACCAGGGCTTCGCGGGGTTTGCGTACTGAATGTCCACGATCGGCCCTGACCCGATCTGCATGCGGCCGACCAGCCCGCTGGGACCGACCCAGAATCTGTAGGGGCTCGGCTTGGCCTGAACGCCGCCCGGGAGCGGCTTGATGATCGATGCTCGGCTCCCGCCGGTGAGCATGACCTCTCCGACGAGCCATTCACCATCCCGCGTGACCGACAGCTGCGCTTCGGGCATCTCGCACAACCGCTGCGCAAAGAGGGTCGGCACCACATACCGCTCAATCATGCCCGCGTCCGATCGGCGCAGTCCGGAATCAGGCGTCGGTTGAAGGCGCTTGCCCTCGCCCGCGAGCACCCATGCGACGCCGTCGCCCGCCGAAGCGGACATCGTCGTCGAGGCGATGATGTACCAACCGCCCGAGCCGGCGTGGTAGCCGATCACCATGGGATTCAGGCGATCCACCGACTGGTAGCCCGCTTCGAACGACGTGATCTGGATCCTCGCGACGCGGGCGCACAGCGAAGCGCGATCGTCCGCACTGCTCAAAGCGGGACTACCTGCAAGTAAGGCAACCACGAAGATCAATCTGAGTGCGCGGCGCATTCCTGCTCTCCCCGCGGAACATGGTTACCGGATGTTATGGAACGACGGGCATGGTCCCGCCAACACACGGAACTGGTCCGTTGAGTCGCAGAATGTTCGGAGTCTGCGTCGTTACAGTCGGCGGCGATCCGGTGTTGTAGTAGCAGCACGATGTTGCATCAAGCAGTTTCGTGCAACTCGGGATCTTCTGCCATGGCGTACCGGGCGGGGGATTGCACGCTGCCCATGCCGTGTCGGTGAAGGTATAGCACTTCGCCAGCTCCGACACGAACTGCGGCAATCCTGTCGCTTTGTAGCGACCATTGCTCACCCACGAGTTCTCGCAGATAGTAATCGACTGACCACTGACGCCGCAGGCTGATTCTGGTTCACAACTATCGTACCGCGGGCTCCAGCACTCCGGCGCGGCAACTGCCGCGATGACGAAGGATCCCGTAACAATGGCTGATGCAAGGAACATGTCCTTTGAAACCACGGCGATACCTCCTTCATGCGTTCTCTGGGTGCGATCGCATCTCCGCTCAACAGTGACCTAATACCGTCGATCTCGACCACGGTACCCATACCACGTGCTACCAACAGGAACCCCGACCGAGTTTTCCGTGACGAGGATGCCGTCCTTGACCATATCGTGCCAGCGGAGTGATTCCGCATGGCCGTCGCAGAAGACGACGGGCATGAGCGGCGCGCCCTCGAAGCAACAGACCGGACCTCTCTTTGGCCCCCAGAGCATCCACGCGTAGGCCGCCATGCCCTTATCCGATGGGTATGTCACCATGTCCTCCCGCACCGGAACGATCGGCCAGTCCTCGTCCGTCATCACCGGAGGGATGCCGATGCCCTGCGGTGTGTTGCCGGGCACATACTGCTCCCAGCTCGTGCAGAGCGTCGCCGACAGGAAAATCGAGACGTTTCCCACAATACTCGGGGTCGCCCCGGGGGACAGCGGCTCGGCCTCGCAGTACGGATCGATCCCCTTGTAGCTCGACGCCATGCCCAATCCGATGTAGAGATCAGGCCAGAACGTCGACGTCTGGACAGAGCTGTTCTTGATGATCGGGTACACGCCGTAGGTCTGCGTGTACATCTGGGTCATCGCACCGACATTCCGCACGGCGTTGAGTGCGGCGGCGTCTTTGGCGGTGGTCATCGAACGGCCGATCGCCGGCAACGCCAGCGAGACCAGCAGCATCACGAGCCCCAAGACCACGACGACTTCGACGAGCGTGAAGCCTCGCGCGGGCCTGGCCGACGGTGTCGAATGCCCTTCCGTCATGGGAACAGCCTCCGCAGGAGTACGGCACAGCATACCAGATCGGAAGAGC
>ERZ761603.1732-NODE-1732-length-15946-cov-57.051979_pt1 | contig 15946 bp, 8 predicted proteins | sample MGYA00511879_ERZ761603 | MGnify/ENA primary metagenome ERZ761603 (study PRJEB28899, sample SAMN02850040) | bioreactor sludge metagenome | biome: EBPR Sludge; feature: EBPR Bioreactor; material: flocular biomat | place: Australia: Thorneside Wastwater Treatment... | reverse complement strand
AATAGTACCCGATGTTGAACGCCCTATCACATCGGAATGGGTGCAGCCTCAGTCTGATGTATAAATTGAGCTATTCACCCCTGTTTTCAGCAAAAAGGGCACACAGATAACGCAGATTAAACGGATAAACTCGGGTAAAAGTAAATCATTTACTCAATTTAGCCTTTATTTTAAAAAAATCGGCGTTAATCAGCGCCATCCGTGTTATCCGTGTGCTAAATTTTGCCGGTTTTGCGCTCCTACCTTTGTGTAGCGGTTTACTTCAAACTCGGGTCACACCCCATCGGGATTATCATTTGTACTGTCTATTGGGCAGTATAAATACTGTTCATATTGCAAGAATATAATTGCCAAAAGTGGAAAACAGGGTGCGGAATGAGAGGTCTTATTTTTGCACATAGTAATATCATCACAAAAAAACGGACAACCTTTACAGATTGTCCGTTGCCCAAGTATTGGCGGGGTTACCGCTTACTATTTTACAAATTTTTTGGTATAAATGTTTCCGTTTACCGAGAGTTTAGTGAAATATAAATTACCTTCATTTAATTCATCGGTAAGGAAAGGTACTTTGTAAGCACCGGTTGGTTGCGAAGTTTGTGCAAGAACTTGTTTTACCTTTCTGCCTGCAATATCGTAAATGGCAATGCTTACAGAGGCATTTTGGGGCAAGTAATAGGTTATATACGAAGTGGGTGCGGCAGGATTAGGGTAAAGGTCAAAATTAAAGGCGGGTGTGTAACTGGGGTTAGCTAAACCTGATATAACGAACTGTGCGGTTTCAGAAAATGCGGTACAACCATATTGCTCATAACTTACGGAATAAGCGCCTGTAGCTTGTGGTGTATAAATATGCGCAATGGCATTTTGAATAGGGGCACCATTTAAAAACCACTGGTAATTGGTATAAATGGGAGACACGCTGAGTTGGTTATCGGTTACAGTAATAGTTTCAGTGCTGAGTGGCGGTGTAACCACTATGTCAAACTCGGCAGTAAGTCCGCTATGCGTATAGGTTATGGTATGTGTACCTAAACCGGCATTAGCAGGCACAAATGTATTACCCACTATGCCGGCACCGTCTAAAATACCATCTTCGGGCATTACTGTAAGGGCAATAGGGGGTGCATCTATGCAGTAAGTAGTTTTGGGCGCTTTTACACTTACAAAAGGAATGGGGTTTCCGGTTGTATATTGGATAATAGAAATCATCATTTCATTATTAGTGGTAAGTCCGGCGCTTACAGTAAACCCACTGGTGTTGTTATAGGTGGCGCGGTGGTATAACCCGGCACCCGAAGGTAGGGTGAGCATGGGTTCAAAGTAACGCACAGGTGGGTGCGACCAATCGTAGTAACCCATATTGCACTGACAATTTTCATAATCAAACCAGCCCTCATATAGTTGCTCGCCGGGTCCTCCACCTGATAATCGGAAAATATCAAAGTCAATACCGTATTGGTGTGTATGCGAGTTGAGCATCCAGATATTCCACTGCTGCGAGTTATTGATAGATTCTTGCAGGGTATGTGTGCCGGCTGGAATAGTAAAAAAGGCAGGGCTGTTAAATAGGAGTAGATTTGATTTCATTTCCTTTAAAGCGGTGCCGGCGGGCTGGGTGTAAACATTAATATACACATCGGAAGGTAAGATAAGTCCGGTGCTGTAATTGGGTATATGGTAGTTGAGGTCTAAAATAGTGTTTTGGTTCCAAAAGTAAGCAGTGCCGGCGGGCAATCTAAAATCGGAAGGATATTGCCAAACAGTAACCAAGCCCGTTCCACTGCCCAATAGCGGGTTATTGCCCAGCAGCGATACTTCTCTTAACCCATTAGCAGTACTATTGGCAGTAGAGGCATTATTAAATTTATACATAATAAAATGGTGCGAGCTTTGGTTCATAAAAGCCTGCATACGTTTTACCTCTGTTGCTTCATCTAACTGCAAATTGTATTTGAGCAGGTATTCTTTTTCTGTAGCAGCAGCAACAAAAACAGGTCCCATGTGTATTTGGAAACCTTTATCTGCCGGCGGGGGGGCAGGGCGTTCTAATTGTGGCATTCCTCCATCAAGATAGTATTGGTCAACAAGGGGCTCGGCTGCTATAGTACCGGCGGCGGGTGCACCTGCCAAAATCCATTGCCGCACAATTTCAATATCTCTGTTTGAAAGTGGGTTATTATACAGGGGCATAGCAACACCCTCAGCAATATCTAACAAGCCGCCATCATACTCATGCACCATGCCGTTGCCTATTTTTCGGAGCAAAAAACTCTGGTAGGGTTGTCCGGGAAATACTAATTTTTGACCTTTTGCAGCAGCGGTACTGTTTTGTGGGGTAATGTTAACAAGGGCAGCATGAACCTGCGATGTAGTACCGCTTAGGTTTAACCCGCCCGATGGGGTACTGCCGCTATGGCAAGATGCGCACTGGGTTTGAAAAACGTTGTAAACTCTGTTAAAGGTGCCACTTTGGGCAAACGCAGCTCCGTGGGCGAGTAGTAAAACAGTAAGTAGTGGGGCAAATAGCTTTTTCATTGGTAAATGGTGGGGGATTATTGTTTAGAAAAAAACCTTGCAGAGATATGAGGTTTTGTAAATTCATACCGCTACAAGGTTTTAAGGAAAATGAAATGATATGTTTCTTAACGTTAGTTAATAGAAGGCTGTTTGTTAGAGGTTAGGTTAATAAATCGGGATAAAGAATAGGCGTAGGTGGGATTATTGCTCCACCACTTTTTTAACGGTAGTTTTACCGTCAATATCAATTTTTACAAAGTAAACACCGGCAGGAAATCCTTGTTCTTTTGCACTGAACTGATAGGTATATTGAGCCGGTACTTGCTGTTGGTTAGTAAGGGTAGTTACCAATTGCCCCAAGGTATTAAACACCTCCACTTTAACCATAGAAGTTTGCTGCAAGATGTAAGTAATATTTACCTGATTTTGGTAGGGATTGGGGAAAACATAAACCTCGCTGCCCGATGTGGGGTTGGCATCTAAACCGGTAATAGAGAAGTTGTAAGGCTCAGAGCTAACCGTACAGCCGTTTAGACTTACCTGAATGGTGTAATTGCCGGGCGCTTGCGGGCTGTAAAATAAACCGGTAGCGCCGGTAATGGCATTGCCGTTAAAATACCACTGATAAGAATCGTATGTGCCGGAAATACCTAAGAAACCATCAGAATAATTAACTACCGGAGCAGCGGGTGCCGGATTCACAAAAACGGAGTAAGTAGCCGTTAATCCTTCGGCAGTGTAGGTAATTTCATGTTCGCCAATACCGGCAAGGGCAGGGATAAACTGGCCATCTTGCACGCCCGGACCGGCAAGTACGCCGCCGGTGGCAGGGTAAAGGGCTAAGTTGGGTATATCATCTACACAGTAGCTGGTAGCTATATTGGTAATGCCTACAAAGGGAATAGGCTCACCTTCGGTATATTGTACCATGTAAAGCATCATTTCGTCATTGGTAGTTAAGCCAAAGGTAACCCAACTATTGGAAGTGTTGTTAAATTTAGCTTCATGTATTAATCCGGTATTAGCAGGCACGGTGTAATAAGGCTCATAGTATTTAACCGGCGGATGCTCCCAATCATAATAACCCACGTTGCAATTACAGTAGGTGTAATCCATAAAACCCTCAAAAATCTGCTCACCCTTATCGCCCGATGGGGTTTGAACCCAAAGGTCATAATCGGTGCCGTATTTATGGGTGTGGGAAGTAAGCATCCACAAATTCATTTGCGGTCCATTATCCACATTTTCGGTAAGCGTCCACTGACCGGGAGGCAGGGTAAAGAAACCGCTTACTGCGGGTGGCCAGAGATTGCTGGAATTATAGAGAACCAAATCTGATTTCATTTCTTTAATAGCCGTTCCGTAGGGTTGGGTATGCACATTTAGGTATAACTCGGCAGGCATAACCAATCCTTGGCTATAATTGCGCACGTGGTAGTTAAGGCTCAAAACAGTGCTGGCATCCCAGCGGAAAGCAGTACCTGCCGGTAGTCTGATGTCCACATCATCTTGCCAACCGGCTACAAAAGAAGTATTGCTGGGTTCAACCGCAGTACTAACAATGTTTACCGGCAATAGTCCATGCGGCGTTTCTTCAGCTATAGTGGCATTATCAAACTTATATAAAATGAAGTGGTGCGACTCATCGTTCATTTTGAGGTTAAGTCGGTTTACTTCGTAATTAGCCGGCATGTTAATATCGTACTTTACATCGTACTCCACTTCTTGGTTAGGCTGAAGGAACAGCGGACCTAAGTGAATTTGAAAACCTGTAGCGGGTGGAGCCGGGCGGGCAAGCACGGGCAAACCGCCATCGGCATAATAGTCTAAAACGGCTTGTTGGTTTACCGTATAACCTGTAGGCCCGTCACCATTAGCGGTAGCGCCGGCATAAATCCACTGGCGCATCATTTCCAGTTCTACGTTGGTTAAAGGTTGAGATGAACCATAAGGCGGCATAGTAGTACCTTCTTCAGGGCTTAATACGCCCCCGTCTTGGGCATGAATCAATCCGTTGTTTGCTTTTAGCAGCAGGAAGCTCTTGTAGGGGTGACCCGGGTAAATGAGTTTCTGCCCTTTACCTTGTGCAACAGGGTTAGACGGGGTAACGCCTACTATTTTGGCGTGTACTTCGGTAGGTGTGCCGCTAAGGTCTAAGTTGCCGGTTAAATTACTTGCATTGTGGCAGGTAGCAGCACATTTGGTTTGCAGTGTAACGTAAACGCGGTCTGTAAATATATTACTCTGTGCCTGCACAGAGGCAAAGGCAGCGCCCAATAAACATAGGGCTACAAGCAAACTAAGGCAGGTAAATCTTCCCTTCATGAGTGATGAATGTGATTTTATGAGTGATGATGAATAAATGTGGTTTTTTAAAAAATGTTTGCATTTAAATTGCTGCATAAAGATAAAACGAGTAACCCAAAAAACAAACAGATTGGCTATCTTGTTGCAAAAAAATGATAAAGAGCTTGGGTAAAATAGCGTATCGGAATAAATTTTGGGCACACGTGCTATTGGTTTTAAAATTTAGCCTATTTTGTGGCATCTTTGTAACCCACTTAAAAAGTAAACACAATGTCGGACTTAACTACTTACTACCAGATGATAGAGGATTGCATAACCCAGTTGGGTGTTGACCCCGTTACCGCGCGCGGCGAGGAAGCAGGGCAATGGTCCTTAGTAAAAGGCTCTGCCAAAGTATGGCTCGATTTATGGCATATAGAGCGCGAAGGACGAGCTTATTTTCAGGCATTATCGCCGGTAATGAAACTTACCGAAGTAATACCCGATAAGCGCTTGGAACTGTTTGAAGAGCTGCTCAAAATTAACCACTCGCTCTACGGAGTTGCCTTTACCTGCTACAATGATTTTTTGTGGATAAAAGTGATTCGGGAAGCAGCGGGCATGGATAAAGAAGAAGCCTTAGCCATGATTTCAAGAGTGGGCACTTACTCCGATGAATACGACGATTACCTGCGCGAAAAATACCTTCCGCCACAGCCGCCCGTAGGACCGCCTCATGCTCCTAATGCTCCTGTTTAAGAAACGGTTTGGGCAACAACACACAATTGTTTTTTTAAAAGAAAATGCCTAATTTTAGGTACTGTACAATAGGATATGGCATCGGGTAATTGAACCTTATTTTTTTACCCGATGTTTTCTCCCCATTCCCATAACTTTGCAGTAAAGCGAAGCGGTTTTTTTATATTATTATAAGCCCAAAAGTTCAGTAGCCGGTATGTGGAAATTAGTAATGGGCATCTTGCTTTTTGTAAACCTAAGCAGTAGCGCCGCCCTTTTTGCCGGAAACGATAAACGCACCTTAGGCGGCAGGCAAGCCGCCATGGGAAACACCGGTGTAACATTTTCTGATGCTTTTTCTGTGTTTACCAACCAAGCGGGTTTAGCCACCATAAACACCTTTACCGCTTGTTTATATGCCGAAAACAGGTTTTTGCTCAAAGATTTGAGCCTGTTTGCTGCCGGCGCTGCCATGCCGTTAAAGGAAAATGGCGGCACGTTTGGGTTAGGCGCTGTTTATTTTGGCAATTCCTTATATAATGAGCGGCTCATTAACCTTGCCTACGGGCGCCGCTTGTTTAATGCCCTTTCCATAGGCATAGAGCTTGATTATGCCGCTATAACCATAGCCGATTATGGTACGGTAAATGCTTTTACCTTTGGCGTAGGGGTGCAGTATAAAATTATACCCCAATTGGTAGCCGGCGCACATGTATTTAATCCGCTCCGCTGGCAATTTACCGATTTTGAAGAAGACCGGCTGCCCTCTGTTATCAATACCGGCATTGCCTACCTGCCCTCAAACAAAGTAACCATTACCGCCGAAGCCGAAAAAAACCTAAATACGCCCATCATGTTTAAAGCCGGCATTGAGTACAATGTGATAGAAAAACTATCGCTGCGCGCAGGTGTAACCTCTGAGCCATTTACTTCTTGTTTTGGTATCGGGCTAAATTTAGGCAATCTTCGGTTAGATTTGGCTAACAGTTTTCATCCTGTATTGGGCTACTCACCCCATTTTGGGCTGGTGTACTCCGGTAAAACCAAAAAACAAACCGGTTAATAACTGCACCGGGCAAATAAACCCGATGTTACAAGTTGCTGTGCTTTATGGCAACACTAACGCGGCTTTTTCGGGAGCTATGCCTATTTTTGCAATAGCGCCGCTGTTAAATTTAAGAAAATCGGCTTCTATCCCGTCGCTAAAAATAACCCCATTAGCAGGCATGAGCGATTCAATGGTTAAATCTAATTCATGGCTAATAATGCCTGCCACTATGCCGGTTTGGGTTTTAATGCTTTTAAAAGGCTCGCGCACGGCAAACAAAAGTTGCTCATCAGTTAAAGTAGGTGTTTGTAGTGGTATAGCTTCGTGTCTGGTGTTGGATTGGTACGGCTCATGCCCCAAAAACTGCCCAATACCCTTAGCCATATTAAAAACAGAGCTAAGCCAGCCTGTAAAACCCGCTTTAGTAGAAACAATTAAACCGCTCGATGAGTGTTCTTCGGTTTGGCGGTTGTAGGTAATGCGGTATCTTGCCGATACATGAGTGGCTGCGCCAATAAACAAATCGTTAAATGCCAAAAGGCGCTGTCCGTCTTGCAGCCGGGCTTCGGCAAATGTTACCTGTTTTAACCGGTGCGTTTGGGTAAGTACTTTTTCTACAGCGTCCACAAAATTGTGCACATCAAAGGGAAGCAAAATGCCGTCGTATCTTTTTTTATCGGGGTTTACCGCCACTATCGGTACGCCATTGGCATATTTGGCGGTGTTGGCTACCAGCCCGTCTTGTCCTATAACCACAATTACCTGATTGGGGGCAAATAAAAATGAGGGCACGTAAATGCGCTCTACTACTTTATATTTGAGTGTTTTGCCCAGCACAGCCAGCAGCCTGTTTAGCGAAGCATGAAAAACCTCATGTTCGGTTTCATAGTCATCATAATTGCCACCTGAGCGCTCAATATAAAACCGTGCCTGCGCCTTAGTATTAAAACGCTCAATGAGCAATTCAAGGCGGGTTTTATTTTTTACCACTATGGCATATTCAACCTTACTCATGTGTTTACAATAAAAGCAGCCAACTATTTTTTGGTTGAAAGCAGTGTATCAAGCAAATCGGGGCTTATATTAAGGTTGCCTATCTTATCGGCATTTTCGGCAAGTTGCCTAAAAGCAAGGGCAATGTTAAAGCGCGGGTCGGGATTATTATTAAGCGCTACCAGCGTGCGCCAGTCCACTTCTTTATAGGGTTTTAGCAGCGTTTCAATTACAAACCCCTGCGTAGCTGCATCAGACCGGTCGTTTTCGGTTTTAAGTACCAGCAGTTGTTTGCGTTGGTTTTCTATCGATATATCAGCAGCTAAGGTCATTTCGCGCAGTTTTCGCTCATTTTCGGCTTGTTGTACTTTGCCTTCCATTTGTTTTTCGGCAATTTGTTTTTTCTTTTCTTCTACGGCAATTTCGGTATTCAGTTCACTCTCTTTAATTTTTCGCTCTTGTTCTACGGCAAAATTTCGGCGTTGGTAAATAGCTTGGTCGGCTTCTTGCTGAAGTTTTTCGCGGGTTTCGGTTTCCAAAGCGCGCTTCATTTCGGGCGTAGGGCTAATGTTTAAGATGCTGGCGCTAATAATTTCAATGCCCAAAATACTGATGGCAGCAGATGCCTGTAATCCTTCTAAAATGCGCTTTTCTATATTTTTAGAGGAGCGCATGGCTTCTTTTAAGCCTAAACCCGATGTAAAGGTAGAAGTGGCGGTTTGGGCTTCGTTTACAATGCGCTGGTGCAGTTTTTCAATATCGTTTTTTTTGTAAAGCCCTTTATCATCAAGGGTAAAATCCAGTACATCGGCAAGCGCCGCAGGCGAGGTTACTTTATAGGTTATTTGCCCTTGTATGGCAAGGGTTTGGTAATCAGAAGTGGACTCATTAAAAATAAACGGCAGGTCATTGCTGCCTATGGGTATAGCAGCAATAGAACTGGTAGGAGCAAAATAAAAAAAGGATAATCCGCGTCCCTCTTTTACCACTTTGCCATTTTTGTAGTGTATAACATAAGTCATAGAGTCAAACTTAACGTGTTTAATACCCAACATAGCTGTAAAATTTTATGTTTAATAAAGCGTAGTCGCTGTGTTTTGTGCAAAGTTAGTTTTTTGTGTCTAAAAATGCTACTTTACTTGCTGCCAATAAGCTCAATAAAGTTTGTAAGTATGCCTTAATGCTACCATGTAGGGCAAGCAGAGGTAAAACGCAGTTATTAAGAAACAGAACATTACTCTCTTGCGGAGTAAGGACACAACTATTTAGCCATTCCCCAAAAACTAACAACCCCAATACGCATATACTAACCGTTTACTGCCGGCAACTTGCCTTTACTTACCCAAATAAGAAAAATTTATACAAAACGAACAAAAATACCTAACTTTGCGGACAACAACCAATGGTTTAACGGAGCCCGATAGCGCAAACGTATTGTTGTTTGCAGGGAGCAAAACTGCCGGTATAACTTTTTGCGGACTAAAAGCATGATTATTTTGACTTTTAACGGTTAATAAAATGCTTTCCCCATTGAAAGGATGCCGTTTATTAAATTTGGCAGGATTTTGGCAATTTATTTTACAACTTTTGCTTTAATTTGCACGTCTTTTCCGGTAATCCACAAGTTGCCAACCCTATATTAAAATGAATATCTAACTATGAAGAACATTGACTCACTGTTGTTTGTGCTTATAACGGTTTTGTGCAGCATTATCTGCCAGCCCGTAATGGCTCAGTCTGCCAATTTAAAGAAAGCCAACAACTATTTTGATTTAGGAGACTACCTCAGCGCAGTAGAACTGTATAAGGACATACTGGAAAAAAGCAATGATTTAGAAGCCAAAAAACGCATTGCCGATGCCTACCGCATGCTCAAACAGCCCGATTTGGCAGCTTATTGGTATGCCCAAGTGGTAGGACAGCAAGGGGTAGAGCCTATTTACCGCTACTACTATGGCATTATGCTCAAAGCAAACGGAAAATACGACGAGGCTAAAGCTGTTTTTACCGATTATGCCCGCATTGCCCCACACGACTCCAGAGCCCAAAAACAAATTGAAGCCTGCGAAAAATCGCGCTTCTTTCTGGAAGACCCGGGCGTTTACCAAATTTCTTTGCTCAACATTAACTCCAAAAAATCCGATTTTGCACCGGCATTTTTTAAAAACGGCATCGTGTTTGCCTCCGAAGAATACGTAAAAAACAAGCGCATCTATAAACGCCGAAATGCCCCCTTCTTAGATTTGGTTTTTGCAGAGCAAAAAGGCGATAACCCCGCCTTGTTTGGGTTGCCACAAAGCCTTAAAGGTGATGTTAATACCATTTACCATGAAAGTAACGCCACCTTTAGCGCCAACGCTAAAACCATGTACTTTACCCGAAACAACTTTAATAATAATAAAGCCATCTACCAAGATAAAGCTAAACTGCGCCTGCTCAACCTACAGATTTTTGTTACAACCGCCGCCGCAAACGATGAGTGGAATAAACCCGTATTGATTCCGTTTAGCAGCAATGATTACTCACTGGGGCACCCCTCCCTCAGCGCCGATGGTAAAACACTCTTTTTTATCTCCGATATGCCCGGCGGCTACGGCGGTACCGACATTTATATGTGTACCCGAAATGGCGATAAATGGGACCGACCCCAAAACCTTGGACCCAGCGTTAATACCGAAGGAAACGAAATGTTCCCTTCTATCAGCTCTAACGGCACACTCTACTTTTCTTCCGATGGGCTACCCGGTTTAGGCGGCTTAGATGTTTTTGCTACCCGACAGCTTAGCAGCGGTAAATGGGATACACCCGAAAACCTGCGCTACCCCATTAACACTAACTCCGATGACTTTGGCTTTATATTTGACCCAAACCGCGAAATTGGCTACTTTTCTTCTAACAGACCGGGCGGACAGGGTGATGACGATATTTACGCCGTAACAAAAGCCAGTAGCGCCAACTGTAAACTTACCGGCAACGTAATCAATAAAAATACCGGTCAGCCGGTGCCCGGCGCTGTGGTAAGACTCATTAACATGAACCTCAGCAAAGAAACTACCGCAAACGCCGCCGGTGTTTTCTCCTTTGACCTCCCGGCAAAAGCCGATTTTACCCTCTACTCCAGCAAAGACTACTTTTTTACCGAAGTTAAACACCTCTCTACCCGCGACCGCGATTGCAGCGCCTCTACTCAAAAACAAATGAGCGTTGATATTTACATGGCTAACATTCCTGTTGACCCGGGAACCGGTATCCTTACAGAACCCATTACCATTGTAGCCGGCGGAACCAGCTCGCACCCCGATTTGCCTTTGCCTAAACTGAACTTTATTTACTACGATTTAGACCAGTTCTTTATTAGAGAAGATGCAAAAGTGGAGTTAGATAAAATAGTGGCTTTTATGAAAGAAAACCCCGGCGTGGTTATTCAGCTAAAAGCACATACCGATTCAAGGGGCACAAAAGAGTATAACCAAAACCTTTCTACTAAAAGGGCGCAAGCTGCCGTTGATTATATTGTAAGCAAAGATATTGCCCGCTCGCGCCTTACCGCCATTGGGCTTGGCGAAACCCAGCCGGTAAATGAGTGCATTGATGGCGTGCCCTGCTCAGAAGAAAAACACCAGCAAAACCGCCGAACCGAATTTGTAATTACCGGCTATAGTATTAAGTAGGTATTTTGATATGTAAAGGCAACCTAACTGCTTGCCCTGCCACTTCTTATCTTTAACCTCAAAAAGCGCAAGCGTTTTGCAAAGTTCACAAAAATTTTGCAGCCTTTGCGCTTTTCCTTTGTGGATTTTGCGCCTAAAACATGGCTAACTCTCGCAAAAATACCAAGGGTTTTGTTTGCTTAGTGTAGCCACTTAGGTACTGCCCACCCCGCAAGTTCATGATGTATTTGCAGGCTAATTGGTAAGATTTCCAGCAGCAATTAGCACACGGATAACACAGATGTGGCTGATTTGCAACGATTTTTTAAAAACAGTAGCTACACTTAGGTACTGCCCCATCAGGCAAGTTCATAGCGTATTTGCAGGCTAATGGGTAAGATTTTACGCCAAGAACACAAAGTCTTTGCGAGCTTTGCGCTCACCTTTGCGGTTAAACAAGGAATTTACTTAAGACCAAAACACAGGGTAAGTAGTTACTCCTTAGCGCCGGTAAACCTTATGATAAAACTGAAAGGCAACCACAAAAATTGCTGCCCGCAAAATAAGGGGCTGGTCAGTAAGTTTGTTTACCCCCGCAGGGCAGCAGGTAGGGTACAGCGCAGCGGTGGCGATGGTACTCAGTAGCGGCTACTAAAAAATAAGAACTAATTTGTATATATTTGTCTTTGTGAGAAACAAAATCGGGCTGGTAGTAGGTAGTGAAGAGCGGTGAATGTTTAGTATCGGGATAAATATAGTAGCAATTCAAAAACGCAAAAGGCGCCTGTTTTCCCGATTCCCGATGTTTGGGCGTAGAATGGTAAAGCCGCCAAAATTGCTGAAAAAATGCTGCCCCGCCACAGCCGGTTCCCTTATGAGTAAAGGGCTGAGGCAATAACAACCACCATTTTGACAGCAAAAAATTTCCGGAAAAATGCTGAAAAATTTCTATATTTCAATTTAACGAAAAAAATATATTTAGTTGAAAAACAAATTTATTTGTTTTTTTGGCAGAAAGGGGTTATCATTGCAAAAGATTACGAAATAAGTAAAACAGCATAGGCATAGCGGGCTGGTTTTGCAGGTAAATTGTGTAGGTAGATATGGCGATTTATCGCGTCTAAATGCTGATTTACCACATCTATAATGCTAATCACCAACATCAAACGCAGATATTACATTCAGATATTTTTAAACAAACAAATCAAAACAACTATGAAAAGAGTTACTTATTCCGCCGCCATAGCCTTTGTGCTATGTATTAGTTTAATTTTTAATGGGGGGGGGTAAACGCCCTTTATGCCCAAGGAACCTGGCCCGATGACTACTGTACGCCCCAGCCCAACTGTATGCTGCTGTGTAACCCGGAGTTGATTACATCGGGATGTGTAGCAGTAGGTATTCATCATTATGATTGTATGGCTTGGCAACAGATAACATGGGAAGCCATAACTGCAACTTGTAATAATTTCCCCGGTTGGCGAAGCATTTATGGTACTCCCGATTTTGGCTATAATGCTACACCTACCAATGATACCCAAATACGCATGTGGGCAACAGATGCCGCAGTAGATGAACCGGCAGTATGCTGCCAAAGAGGAGAAGGTATTATGGCAGAGGTAACCCTAACCCCAAACACGCCCTATATTTTCAGCTATATTCGAAGGATACGCTTAAAATGCAATGAAGATATTGGTGGATTGGTGGGTGAAGGTAACGAAGAAGGTTCTGCCAACATGATGCCGCCGGGCAGTTGCACCGGTACCTACACCGGAAATCCATCGGGTTTATATGCCAACTCGTTAGATAACCTTTATGTAAACCTTACCAACTACGACCAAATAACTTGGAATACGAGCCACTACCTGCAACCGGCGCCCGCCAATTTTGAAAATATCTTACACGAAACCAATATAGGCGATACCGGCTGGGAAAAAGTGTTTGTTTGTTTTACCCCCTCCCAAAACTGGAACACCCTATACATCTACCCGCAACAAGACAACTGCAACGACCTTATTTATGCCTACATTGACCAAGCACACCTAATACAAGACGACTTTATGGAAATGCCTACCCTCCTCAACGCTACTTGCCAAGAAGCCCAAAACGGTATTGCCATAGGCTGGGAGTGCAACCAAATGACCGACCTGCAATTTACATGGGAATACTCTATTGACCAAGGAACAACATGGCTGACTATGTCTGAAACTACGCCCCAAATAACCGCTTTTCCTATTCAGTCCACCTGGTACAGGTTGTCGCGCTCTTTAGCCGCTAATCCCAATTATCCGGTGTCGTTGCACCAAAGCAGCAGTAGCTGCCTAAACGCATCGGTGGTTATTAAAGTAACCGTACCCGAAGATTGCATTATCCCCTGCATTGAAGAGGCTACCCTTATTGGCTCGGCGGTGGGCATTCCTACCGCTTCCGATGCCGATGCGCTGGGTCTTTTAACCAACCCTGTATTGTACGTAATGGGCGATTTTACCATTGACCTCAATACCATTTTTACTTCTCAAACCGTTTTTATGCACATAGGCGCGCAAATTATTGTTGATACGAATAATTCATTGTTTATCAACAATACCCATATCCTATCGGCTTGCGATTTCTTGTGGAGCCAAATTCGGGTATTTGGAAAACTTACTGTTACCAATAACAGCCTCATAGAAGATGCCCACTATGCCATAAGAGCCGAAAACGAGAGCAAAATACATGTTTCGGAAACCACTTTTAATAAATGTTTCATTGGCGTATTTGTGCCGCCATCGCCTGCGGTTCTCAATAATGTTGTTATTTGGATGCCTTTTGGCGCTACGCAAAATTTTACCGGCTGCACTTTTACCTGTCCCACCACCCAAAATTTGTTGTCGCCTTACCCGGGCGCAAGTACTTTTCCTAATGCCATAGGCAACCGCCCATGGTCGGGCTTGGCTGTTTATGATTTGCGAAACAGTGTAACCGTAGGCAACGATGAACCGGGCAACCTGCCCAACTTGTTTGCTAACCTAACCAAAGGCGCTTTTTTTATCCGATGCACAGAGGTAGTGGTTACCAATACTGATTTTGACAACATAAACCCGTCAACTCCAATATACAGCTCGCAAGACGGTAGAGCCATCTCTGCCAATAACGGCAGCCTTGGCTCCCCTGTAGTGGGCGCATTTTATGTATTGGGCGAAGACGGCACACCCCAAAACGGGGCGGTAAACATTACCCACTCCCAAATGGGTATTTATGCCCAAAACCTGCGTTTTCAGGCTCAAAATTGCTATTTTAACCACATTCAAACCGGCATCAGTGCCAGAGGGTGCAGCAATACTGCTGTTATTGTAACCTACAACACCATTGAAAACTGCACCCGTTTTGGCATCATTATGAGCGTAAACAGCAATACTTATCACCATATTAGCAAAAATAACATTGCCATGATTGGGTCAAGTACTAACCCAACTACTTTTTGGGGTACCGGCATTGAACTAAACAGTTGCACCGGCGCAGCTATGCCGCTCAGCAGCGTAGATGCCAACAATATTACCCTTGCCGGAATGGCAATACAGGGCATTAACGCGCTAAACTCCCGAAATATACACATCATAAACAATACCATACTCACCGAAGCGCCCGGCGCGCCCATACTACTGCCTCCCATAGATAGGCGGGGCATCAACATCAGCGGCGGCGGCGAGTTTTCGGTCAATTGCAATGAAGTGAGCAGTACCACCGCTCCCAACCAAAACAACACCACTGCCCTACAAGTAGCCGCCGCTACCGATATTTTTTATTCCCGAAACCGCTTTTTAAGTACGTTCACCGGCGCAAGGTTCACCGGCATTTGCACCAATACCCAACTCCGAGGCAACGAGTTTAATGAACACTACTGGGGCTTATGGCTTACCGCCTCTGCCAACTTGGGCATTCAAAACCACTTGGGCAATACATGGTTAAACACTGCCGCCTACACCTATCCTACCATAGGCGCAAACCCCTCCGCCTCCGTAAGGCATGACTCGCCTGATTTCCTGCAAGTTGCACTCTCGGCTTTTTATGTCAATACCGGTGCCCTCCCCCTATACCCGCCGCCGCCATACAACCTACAGCCGAGTATTGCTATTCTTGACTGGTTTCAAGTACAACCAGGTTGCACATGGGGTGCATCGGGCTGCCCGGGCGAAGACTTTACTTGTACCGATACCGATGAGCGCCCCGAAAGGCAGATGGCGCTGAACGAATTGGAAAACCAAATTGCTGCCGACAGCATAGCCGTAGCCGTATGGGAACCCGAACTCAACCGCACTGCTGATAAAGAACTCTACGACAAACTGAAAACCTACCCCCACCTACTTATAGGCAATGCCGATGCCGCCTATTTTGTAGCCCAAACAGATGCCGATATAGATGGGCAACTCCGGCAGATATTGGCAGGTGCCCGAAACACCCTTGCTGCCGATAGCGCTACCATAGCCCAAACAGATGCCTACCTGATGCAAATACACAGCCTGTATGCACAAACCAATGCCCTGCAAACAAGCCTTGCCCAAGCCGCCCCTGCCGATACAGCCGCCATACAAGCGCAAATTGGACTGCTGCGCCATGCCGCAAACGAGGTTTACAGCCAGCTAAGCGCACTTGCCCAAAACCAAACCGCCACCGCCCACGCCGCCATAGATGCCCTTGCCACCCAAAACACCCAACTAAACGATACCGACCC
>ERZ761603.1730-NODE-1730-length-15952-cov-9.696609_pt1 | contig 15952 bp, 11 predicted proteins | sample MGYA00511879_ERZ761603 | MGnify/ENA primary metagenome ERZ761603 (study PRJEB28899, sample SAMN02850040) | bioreactor sludge metagenome | biome: EBPR Sludge; feature: EBPR Bioreactor; material: flocular biomat | place: Australia: Thorneside Wastwater Treatment... | reverse complement strand
CACGGCTGAAATCAGCCGTTTTCGTCGAAAACCGGCCTTAATCCCGTGCCATTCGGGACAAACACTTTGTTCTTTGTTCACTTTGTCAAAAATGCCTGTCGTGTCGGGGCGCGTGCCGCTGAGCACGCTGTTGCGAGATGGATTGCACACCGCGACCTGACAATACGCCCGCTCAAACAGCATCCCCGATGCCGCGAGCTGATCGAGATGCGGCGTCTTCATGTGCTCCGCGCCATAGCAGCCGATCTCCTGCCGCAGATCATTCACGGCGATGAAAAGCACGTTCAGCGGCTGCGCCGCGAATGACGAATGTGGAATGACGAATGCCGAGAGAAGCGCGATAACCAGGAAACGAAGTGCCATGCAGTGGAAACGGAGATGTGAGGCGGTCACTTCGCCTATGCGCCCCGCAGCCTCACTGCACAAAAATGAACTGCCGCGTGTTGATGAGAGCGTGGAGGAGGTCTTCGGCAGTATTGGCCTCGGTGGCAGACCATCGGGCTTTTTCCTCGCTGGTGGGTTTGCGGCTGAAGAGGGCCAGATAGGCGGCTTCGAGGCGGTCTTCGGGGTATTTCGCCTGTTTGATCGCGAGCATGACCTGCGACCAGCGGCTGAGAATGTGCGTGTTCATCTGGCCGTTCATCAAAACGAGCGCCTGGGGCACGCTGGCATCGCTGCTGGCGTTTTCGACGAACTCGCGGTCGCTCTGGCCGAAATCGCGCAGCGGGTGGCCGTTCGGCGCGGGGCTGTCCAGTTCGGCGGCACGAGGCCAGAGGCGCATCATGGCCTCGCGATGCTTCACATACGCCGCGTGTTGTCCGGGTGGGATGCTGAGGCGCGCGGCCTCGTCGAGGAAATGCCTTGTTTGCGCTGCCTTCTCGGTGCTGAAATCGTGCGGCTCGTAGCCGGGCACGATGATGTCCCTGTAGCTCGTGCCGGTTTGTCTGCTGTGCTGGGAGAGTTTCATCACGGCGGGCTGGTAGATGTGTGCGTCAGCGGTGGCGATCTCGGTTTGGCGGAGTTTGCCTAGCTCGAGCGCAAAGGCGGCCACAGCGGCTTTGTCCTCGCGTTTTCGCGCCTCGGCGATCTGCTGCTGGAGTTTTTTGAACTCGGCGGCGTTCGTTTTGAAGACTTCGCTCGTGCGGTCGGCGCGTTCCAGCAGCTCGGCGGGAGAGAGATTTTCGAGCGCGTCGCCGAGTTTGCGGGAGTTGGTGAGAAAGCGGTCTTTTTCCTCACGCTGCGGCACATTCGGCAAATCAGGCGCGGTGTGGATGAGCGTGGCGAGGCTGTCCCACATCTGCTCTGCTGTCATGCGGCGCAAAAGCGGTCCGGTGAAGTGATACAGCTCGCCGGGCATCAACTCGGTGCGTGTGACCTCGCGCTGATAGGCTTGCGTGTTCGCGATGATGCGGAGGAATGCCTTAATATCATAGTGCTGTGTGATCATGAGCCGCCGCAGATGCTCCATGAGCGCGGGCTGAGATGCCACGGTGCTGGTCATGATCTCATCCACCGGCTCGATGAGGCCCGCGCCGAACATTTTCTTCCACAAACGGTTCGCGATGACCGTGGTGAAGCGCGGATTCTCCGGTGAGGCGAGCCATTCTGCGAAGGAGTCGAGCGGGCTTCCCTTCGCATCATACGACGCGGGTTTGCCCATGAGCACGGCGGGCTGCACGAGCGATTTTGGTTTCGCATCAGTGTATTGATAATCATGCGGCAGGCGCAGGCGCTGCGGGCTGTGGCTGACCCACGCGTGCTTGATGGGCACGATCATTTCATTGAAGGCCTGGCGCAGATGCGCCTCTTCTTCCAGCGAGCCGCCGGTCCTCTCCCGCCGCTCGCGATTCAGCGTGAACATGCCGTTGAACGCCGGGCTGTAGATGCCCATGACGGTCTGCACGCCGTAGGTGTAGGCCGCCATCTGGTGGAACTGCATCTGCGTCCACGAGTCGAAGGGATGATTGTGGCACTGCGCGCACTCGATGCGCGTGCCCATGAAGACGCGCAGCGTGATGGCGAGATTCTCCAGCGGCATGCCGCGATCTCGCTGGTAGTAGCCCACCGCGCCGTTCCGCCAGGCCACGCCCTGCGCCGTGACCAGCTCCCGCGCGAGCTGGTCAAAGGGTTTGTTTTTTCGCACGGCGTCTTTCATGAACTCCGCATACGCCAGCCCGGTGACGCGCCCCGCATCGCCCTGGTAGGTGCCCTTGCTCAGCACGCGAAACAGGTCCGCGTAGAAGTGAAACTGGTGCATCGTGAAGCCCTCGCTGGCGAGCAGGCGGTCAATCAAACGCGCGCGTTTGTCCGCCGCGCTGTCCGCGAGGAAATCCACCGTCTCACGATGCGTCGGGATGCGCCCCGCGAGATCCAGATGCACCCGGCGGACGAAGATTTCATCCGTGGCGGGCGGATTCGGCTGCACACCGTGCTTTTGCCAGTGTGTGGCGAGCAGCGCATCAATCTGAGCGGCTTCATCAGAGACTTTCGCGGCATGAGACTCGACAAAGATGAGAAGCATGGCGAGGCAGGGGATGAGGCGCGTGTTCATTCAACGCAATAACGCGAGACGAACACAGCATCTCACTCACTTGCGTTGGAAAGCATCGCTGGAGACAAGGGCGTGAATGAACTCGCGCAGGACGAAATCTTTCGCCTTGGCTCGGCTGATGATTGATTGAGCGAGATCTTCGTTGGTGAAGCCGAAAGGGCGGCCGAGGGCGTATTCGATGAGGGACTCGGTGAAGCCGCGTGCGAAGGCATCGCTCCTCGCGGTGATGAGGTCGCGCAGCTCGAAGTAGTCCTTGAAGGCGGGGCCGTTGTGGAAGGCGGCGGCGGGATCAATGGGCCAGGATTTTTTGACGGGGCCTTTCTCGAAGTGATCCTCGTCGCGCCATTTGCCGGCGGCGTCGAAGTTTTCGAGGCCGAAGCCGATGGGATCGATCTTGCGGTGGCAGCTTGCGCACTGCGGCTCTTCCTGATGAGCGAGGATGCGCTCGCGCGCGGTGAGCGGTTTGCCTTCGAGCCGCGCGAGCTGCGGCACATTCGGCGGCGCTGGCGGCGGTGGATCGTGGAGCAGCTTTCGCAGCACCCACGCGCCGCGCTCGACGGGGCTGGTGTGTTTGCCATTGCCGCCCATGGCGAGGATGGCGGCCATGCCGAGCAATCCGCCGCGTGGCGAGTCTGCGGGCAGCATGACCTTGCGGAAGGCATCTCCCGTGATGCCATCGAGGCCGTAGTAGTCGGCGAGCAGGCCGTTGATGACAACGAAGTCGGATTTGATGAGGTGGCGCAGGCTCAGGTTCTCACGCAGCAGCGTGGCGAGCGTCTGATGCACCTCCGCGCGCGCGGCGGCCTTCGCGCTGTCGTCAAAGGCGCGGTGCAGGCGGAAGTCGAACTGGAAGAAGTCGAGCCGGTCAAGCCCGAGCCATTGATGCGCGAAGCCGCTGACGAACTCATCGGCCTTCCCGCTGGCGATGAGGCGGTCCACTTGCGCGGCGAGCACTTCGGGCTTGAAGAGGTTGGCTTTGAGCAGTTCGTCGTCCGGCGGCGAGCTCCAGAGGAAGTAGGAGAGGCGGGTGGCGAGTTCGATTGGTGAAAGCTGTCGCGGTGCCTGTTCTGACACCGGTTCATTGAGATAAAGAAAGCCCGGCGAGGCCAGAATCACGCTCATCGCCTCCTTCAGCGAGTCTTCGAGTGAGTCACCCGCCTTGCGTCGCGTTTCGGCGAGCAGCAGGAGCTTGTCGAGATACTCGGCGTCTGGCTTTTGACCGCGAAAGGCGCGTGTGGCGAATCTTTCGATCACCTCGCGCACTCCGGCGCGGTCCTGCGATTTCAGCGCGAAAGAAACAGCGGCGGTTTTTGCCCGCACTGGTCCCTCGATCTCGAACCAGTCCACCCACACCGCCGGGATGGGCCCGGTGCCGGTTTTGGCAAAGTGATCGTGAAAGAGGCCCATCTCCGCCGTGCGCGAGTTCGGGCGTTTTTCACGCAGCGCAAACTCGCGGAAGCTGTCCGCGCTCACATTCACCTCGGTCTCGATGATTTGCGGATTTTCCAACGTGCCCGTGACCTGATGCGCGCCGAACACGGTGAAGGTGGCGACGTCCCTGGGGTCAGGCGTGCGCTGGCCGATCTCGATGAAGCGGCGCTCCGCCGGCGCGGCCTCGTTTGCCGCCACGCGCATCCGCAGCGTGTAGAGGCCCGGCGGCCATTTCGCATCGGCGGCCACATACGCCTCGCGCCAGGCGAAGTAGAAGCCCAGCCAGGCGCCGGTGTCGCGCGCGGGCAGGCTCATGTAGTCGGTGAAGTATTGAAACTGGTAGATGTGCTCCAGCTCCTGCACGCGGGCCGTTTCCGCATCACCGAGGCCGAAGGTCTGTGGCGCGGGCGCGCCTTTGAGCACCTCCCACTTGTTGTTGAAGAGCAGCCCAACGCGGCGGCCATCGTAGGGGTTCATCGAGGGGATCTTCGTGCTCTCGCGCAGCTCGGCGGCGAGTTTCACATTCTCCGGCAGCTTCGCGGCCTCCTCCACGGCGACCATCCAGCGCGCGTATTGCTCATGGCCGTCCTTGAGGCGCTTGAGGTTGTTGTTCATGCGCTGGTTGCCCAGCACTTCAGCCTCCGTTCGCGCTTTGAAAGTCTCCTTTGGTGCCGCAGTCCGCGCAAAGTGCTCGTCCAGCGCACGGCGGCCGAGCGCGTGGTATTGCTCGATCTGGTCGCCCGACATGAAGAGCGACGCGCCCACCGTGTCGAAGCTGCCCGTGCCGCCGTCCGCCGGAAGATCGCGCACATCCAGCTCCACGCCGAGCAGATCGCGGATCGTGTTCTTGTATTCGCGCCGGTTCAGCCGCCGCATGGTGATCTGCCCGCCGGAATCACCCAGCACCTTGCGTGCGATGACGAGCGTGCCCGCGAGATCATCGAGAAACTCCGTCTTCCGCGCCTTGTCCGGCTGCGTCTCATCCTCCGGCGGCATCTCGCCCGAGTTCAGCGCGTTGAGGATTTTCTGCCAGCGCTCCGCGTTCTCCAGCGTGTCGATGCCAAACGCGATGTCATCCAGCCGCAGCTTGCCCTTTTGCGTTTCCTCATTGTGGCACCCGGCGCAGTAGTCTTTGAAAAAGTCGCGGTGCTTTTCATCGAACTGCGCACGCGGCAGCTCAGCGGCTTCCGACAGTGCGCAAGAGACTGCAAGGATGGCAATCGATGACTGGAGCGACCGTTTCATGGTCTCAGTGAGGAACGACGGCGATTTCAGTTTCGACAAGTTGCAGCGGCTTGTCTGCGGCGGTCAGCGTGATGGCGAGTTCGTTCCAGCCATGCTTGAGAAGCTCGACCGGCACGGGCCATTGTGCATAGGCTTCGGTGGCGGGTGAGGGCGCGATGCCATGACGTTTCCCCGACGTGACGACGATGAAGCTGGCGGCGCTTCCTTTGTGCAAGGTGTGGCCGTTGATGCGGACGGTGAGCGCCACGTCGGAGTATGCTTGATTCGCTCCGTGCAGCCCCAGGCGAAGGCTGGCGGTGGCAGTCGATGCATCTTCTCCTATCAGCAGTCGCAGTGCGGCGGCGCGTCCCACTTCCAATGGAGTGGGGAGTTGTTTGCGATACTCGTATGTATCCTCCCGATCGTGGAAGTAGCTCGTGGTTACCTGATGACGCCGGGTGCCATCCAGCGTGCTCAGTGCGTCGCAGGTGGCCGGGTCGGTGTGCAGGATGTAATTGTAAAACTGATGACCGGACACGCCCTGATGACGCTGGTTCAGAGCTGCACTAAGGAACTGTGGCGCACTGGGTTTGCGTGAAACCTCGCTGGAGTAGGATGCCGGGCCGTGCTCTGCCGCGAACGGCCAGTGATAGCCAGCCCTGCCGTAAAGCGAGCCGATGACTTCGATGCCCGCCGGTCGGGCATGAACCACAAACTCCTCCAACGGCATGTCGTGGGACAGGGTCATCACCTGCGCAGGGATGATGGCATTGATCAGGCCACGCTTCATCCAGCTCACCACGTCGAGTCCGGCCCAGGTGCAGTTCTTTATCGCAGGCGGCACGCGGACATAGAGCCTCATCGGACGCCCCTGCGCTGCGGCAGTGGTTTTGAGTTGCCGCTGCACCGCCTCGACAAGCGCTGTCATCAGCGGCGCGTTCGTTTCCGCTGTGCCCGGCGGGAAGAAGATTTGGAAGCGATTGAAGTCGAGCTCGAAGCCGTCCATCACATCGGCATAACGCTCCATGGCCTCCATGATGACTGCGAGCCGATAGGCGCGAACCTCCTCACTGGCGTAGTCGAGCAGATGCTTGTAGCTCTCGACCGCAGGGATGGGTGAGGCGCCAAGGCTGGTGTGCTGGTGCTCCATCCAGAAGCGACCGGTGAGCGGGTAGTGCAGCGGGTCGCTACAGTAGTGCGAGTCGTTCATCCGGTAGGAGGGATAAAAGGAGAGGCCACGCTGCTTCGCCTTCTCACCCGCGATGCGTGGCGCATCCAGCCCAGCTTCGGTCGCGGCCTGGCAGCGCGCGATCCGGGGGCCCCATTTGGGATCATCGTGATACTTCGTCCTGCGCCAGCCCCAGGTGCTCGCCACTTTGGTCTGGTAGTAAAGAATATCCGAGCCAGCTCCGATGGACCACATCAGCGACGTTGCGGGCCCGTTGGCGATGTCATCTATCAACTTCTCAAGTTTGGCCTTCGATTCCTCCGGTGTGCTGCCGGTGAATGACAAGTCGCCATCCAAGTTTTGCATGATGGGCAGCGGTGCCGCTGCACATAGCAGTGAACTCAGTGAAAAGAGGGCGAGGAATCGTATCATCGGATTGGGGAAAGCGGCAGATGTCACGCCAGCAACTCCTTCACCACACCCGAGCTGTCGCCGTGGCGCTCGGCTTGGATGCCGAGGCCGTGGAGCATCGTCAGCCAGGCGTTGCAGAGCGGAGTGTTCGGCGGCAGGACGACGTGCTGGCCCAATTTCAGGCTGGCACCGCCGCCGGCGAGAATCGTCGGGCAGTTGTCCAGGTAGTGGCTCGTGCGGATGTTGCTGCCGTAGGCGAGCGCGGTGTGGTCGAAAAGGCTGCTGCCGTCGGGTTCCTCCACCGCTTTGAGCTTGTCAAGCAAGCCGGCGAGCAGCGTGCTCTGCGTCACATCGCGCTTTTGCGAGGCCTCCAGGCGGTCGCCGGTGGTGTAGTGGCTCATGTCGTGCGCGGCGATTTTTAGATCCAGGCTGCTCAGAAGTGATCCGACAGGCTGGCGGTAGGTGATGACACGTGTGGCGTCGGTTTGGAGCGCCGCCACGATGAGGTCATACATCAGCGCGATCTCATCACGGCCTGCGAGCCCCGGCTTCGGCTCGGCGAGCGGCACCTTTGGCTTGGGCACGTCGAGCCATTGCTCGTCCTTGGACAGACGTGTCTCGATGTCGCGCACGCCTTGGAAATATTCATCGAGCTTGTCAGTGTCGGTCTTGTTCAGACCGCGCTGCACACGCCGCGCGTCGGTGAGCACGGCATCGAGCACACTGCGCTTTTGTGAGAGCATCGCCTGGCGCTGCGCGAGCGGCATCGTTTCATCGGAAAACAGGCGGTGATAGGCCAGCAGTGGATTGTCCAGACCTGCCATCGGTTTGCCGCGGCGGTCCCAGGCGAGCGAGAGGCCGGGACCGTGACCGTTCTCAATCGCATTTGGGCTGCCGAGCTGGATGGAAGTGAAGCGCGTGTCTTTGCCCAAGACCTCCGCCGCCACCTGGTCGGCGGAGATGGTGTTGTGAAAGCTCTGCCCCGGCTGCGCGAAACGATTCGCCCCCGTGAGCCAGAACGTGCTGCCCCAGTGCGCCTCGTTGGCGAACTTGTTCGTCAGCCCCTGCACGAGCGTGAAGTCCTTTTGATGCCGTGCCAAAGGCGCGAGGCCCGGCGGCAGCTTGTAGTCAGCGCCCGTCACCTTAGCATCGGGATACCACGACTCCTCCGTCACTCCCCAGCCAAAGCCGAGAAACACCATGCGCTTCGGCCTTGCCACAGTGGGCGCGGCAGAAGCAAACCGGCGAAAGCCGATGGATTCCAGCGCGGGCAGCGCGATGACCGTGCCAGCGGCGCGGAGAAAGTGGCGGCGGGTGAGAGGATTCGTTTTCATGGCAGCGGTGCGATGGAAACGTCGTCACCGCGTCATCAATTTCCTTCCTTCTTCTCTTCAGCCTCACGCAGCCGCTGAACCTTTGGTTTGTAACCAGCGGAAAGTTGTTTGCGTGGAGCGGAGGTGCGTGAGCAGCTTTTCGCGCATGAGGTTCAGCGTATCGCGATGCTCGGGCATTTCGGCGAGGTCGTGCTGCTCCAGGGGATCGAAGCAGCGATAAAGGCAGGATAAAGGGACCAGGATAAAGAGGACAAAGGGATAAAGGGACAGACACGAATGGCACGGGATTAAGGCCGGTTTTCGACGAAAACGGCTGATTTCAGCCGTGCGGCAGGCTGGCATGAGAAGCTCTGAAACTCTTGGCGCTGCAAGGTTTTGAAATGTTCGGAAGCGCCTGCTTCCTTGATTCACAGCGATGTTTTACCGGAAGGCCGCCTTAATCCCGTGCCATTCGGGACAGACACGAATGGGATGCGATAGAGGGACGGGATGCGATAGAGGGACGGACACCCTGTATCTGTCTGATGCTATTGACGCTCAAATTGGTCTGCATGACGAAGCTCATAGAGAAGATTGAGCAAAGTCACGTTCTCTAAATTCTGCATTCGTGCGCAGATCGTGTTCCAATGCTCTCCCGTCTTAAGCCCACGCTCATCGATAATTGTCTCGCGGTCATACTGATCCGCAGGCCACTCTGCACCGAAAATGCCCGCCCATTCCAGCAAGCAATCGGCAGTCACATGTGCTCCGATTTCGTTTAGCGCAGCGATGACCTCATGCAGGTGATCCGCTTCATAGCCTACTATAAACCGGTCGAAACCAGAGGTGGCGATGGGGAAGGTGAACCAGTTTGCCACAGTCCATACAGTTCTTTCAGCGGGTCTCACCTTGTCGAGACCGATTTCCTGCACTCTGCTGTCCAGTGTCCATGCAGGGTCTGGCAGACCTTCTGTCTTCAGTAACAACCGGGCGGCCTCTGCTTCGAAGTGTCCACCTGAATTCACCAACTCCCACAGCCTTCGTTTGGCTTCCGGCAGATCATGTTCGGCATGGGCTTGGAGCATCAAGAGGTATTGCTCACCAATCGCATGTTCACTGAGGTCTGGCATCTCGTCAGGCAACCAACGGGCGGCGATATCGGCAGGCACGTCAGATAGGGATTCATTGATCGCCGTTACGGTGGCGGAAAACCCGGGCGTGCCCAGCATCAGGAGCTTGCGATCAGCAAAGATCTTGAGCGCACGCTCAGGATCAACCGCCATCATTGCTGACGGCCAGGAGACGAAAGGCCAGCCGCGAAACAGATTCGGTGTCAAAGGATCGGCGAGCCCGTGTTCGAGAACGCGGAAGACCCCGTCTTTCCACTCCGGTTCTGCATGTTTGGCCCCCTCGACAATGCCTTCGAGCAGGTCGGACCACGAATTGCTAAGGCTTTTGGTCGAAAGCCAGTCCGCGATGAATGGAACAGATGCACCGGTGCCAAGCTCACCAATGGACTTGATGATTTCTTTCTGCGCATTTGCGTCCCAATTCTTCATTGCAGCCTCTCCCATCTGCATCAATTCCACCAGACGTCGATCCTGCTTGGGCAGTGCCTCCAGTCGATGCTTGTGCTTTAGAACACGCTGCCAGCACAACCAGATGACAAGTGCGGCAAAGATGATGGGCAGAGCAAAAGACATTTGACGACACTGCTAAACTCGGTCGCCAAGGTCAAGCGGGACAGATCAAGCCTGTAAACTTACGAGCAGCCTATCGTCCCTTCTTGCCGCCACGTGCGGGAGGCTTCTTGCACCGTGGAGAATTCGTAGCACCTCAACCTCTTCGGACAGTTCGCGGTAGAACAAGAGGTAGGTGGGAGGTTGCAGCGAGGGAAGAAAGCGAATGCCGGCGAAACGTGGAGCGCTGAAGCGAGAACGAATACCCAGCCCGGGTTGCTCACCAAGGCTCTCGGCAGTGTCGAGAATGTCTCGTCGCACTGCATCGGCAGCCACGACATTGTCCTGAGCGATGTAGTTCACGATCTCCTCCAAATCATCCACAACGACGGGATCGAAGACAACTGCCATCATGAAGTCTTGGCGCGCAGTTGGGAGAGGGGGATGCGATCTCCTGGATGAGATAAAGCGTCATCAAGCAGGGATTCGAACGCCGGGGACGCACGACGGCCAAAGACGGTTTTTACCGCTACCTCCAAGGCAATATTAATGCTTGGAAATAACCATTGGCGACTTGCTCACGAAGCAATGCTTCGACTGGGGCGGTGAGAGTAGTTGTCATGGTCTGGAGACTATGCTTTGCCATTCAGGGGGCAAGCAAAGTCTCAACGACTTACCCAAACAAACTCATCTGCCCCGCGTCCTCATCACTGCGCGGCTTCTTCCGCGCCTTCGCGGGGACGCTCGTCGCCAAGGGGACTTCTTGGACGCTTTCCGCCGGCTGGTGACCGGATTCGAGTTGGTGGAGGACTTCCTTGGCGCGCGCGATGATGTTTTCGGGGAGGCCGGCGATCCGCGCGACCTAGATGCCGAGATTTTTACCAACTCGGATGGAGCTTGTGATGGCGAGCGTCATGCCTGGATGATGGTCATGAGTTCAGCCAGTTCATCGAAATGGGCGTCACGGCAGAACAAGGGCAGATCATGACTTTTGGCGGTAGCCGCGATCCAGAGATCGTTTTCAGGAATCGGTTTGCCTTTTGCCGCGAGAGCCTGCTTCAACTCGGCATAAGCGGTGGCAGTGGCATCATCGGGCAGGAGTAGCACGACTTCTTTGGAGAATCTTTCCCATTGCTCCACCGCTCGGCGGCTGTTGCCCGCTCGTTGAAGCCCGAAACGCATTTCTCCAAGGGCGGTGAGCGGAAGATACAACTCGGTGGCCGCCTTGAGGCGGGAGGAAATGACGAGGTCCGCCGTCCGCATGTGGCGGACGATGACACTGCTGTCGAGCGCGAGGCTACCAGGCGTTTTCATCGGGAGAGCTGCATTCCTTCAAAGCTGCTTCCAATGCCTCGCCCTCTTCTCCGGGAAGGCTGCCTGAGGTGGCGTCAATCATGAGCCCGCGTCGCTGGCGACGTTCTTCGATCAAGGCGTGGATGTATTTCGCCGTCTCCTCCAGCCGATCGGCGGGAAGGCGGTTCAACTCCTCCTTGAATGGCAATGTTGTCGTCATGGGACGATCATACCTGCGCGGACTGGAAATGTCGAGCACGCTTCCCGCTTCTCCCTGGCGGGTACAGTTCACCCAAACAAACTCATCTGCCCCGCATCCTCATCGCTGCGCGGTTTCTTCCTTGTCTTTGCGGGCACACTCGTTGCCGCGGGGACTTCTTTGACGCTTTCGGCGGGCTGGTGGCCGGATTCGAGTTGTTGGAGGACTTCCTTGGCGCGGGCGATGACGTTTTCGGGGAGGCCGGCGAGTCTCGCGACCTGGATGCCGTAGCTTTTTTCGGCGGAGCCGGGGAGGATCTTGTGGAGGAAGATGATCTGATGATTCCACTCCTTCACGGCGACGTTGTAGTTCTTCACGGCCGTGCGGCTCTTCGCGAGCGCGGTGATCTCGTGGTAGTGCGTGGCGAAGAGCGTGCGGGCGCCCACCTTGTCATGCAGATGCTCGGCGACGCTCCACGCGATGCTGAGGCCGTCGAAGGTGCTCGTGCCGCGGCCGATCTCGTCGAGGATGACGAGGGAGCGCTCGGTGGCGTTGTTGAGGATGAGCGAGGTTTCGTTCATCTCGACCATGAAGGTGGACTGGCCTCGCGCGATGTCGTCGCTGGCGCCGATGCGGGTGAAGATGCGATCGACGAGGCCGATCTCCGCGCTGGCGACGGGCAGGAAGCTGCCGATCTGCGCCATGAGCGTGAGCAGCGCGGTCATGCGCAAATAGGTGCTCTTACCGGCCATGTTCGGGCCGGTGATGAGGATGAGGCGGCTCTCCTCGGACTCCAACGTGATGTCATTCGGCACGAAGCGCTCGCCGCTCGCGAGATTTTGATCGAGCACGGGATGGCGGCCGTCGCGGATGAAGAGATTCCGCGTCTCATTGAGCACGGGGCGCGTGTAATTGAAGAGCCGCGCGGTCTCGGCGAGCGAGCCGAGTGAATCGAGCACGGCGATGGTCTCCGCGGTCTCCTGGATCTGCGCGAGGTGCTGTAGCACGCGGCCGCGCAGCTCGATGAACTGCTCGTATTCAAGCGCCTTGCTGCGCTCCTCGCTGCCGAGGATTTTGTCCTCCATGCGCTTCAACTCGTCGGTGATGTAGCGCTCGCCGTTGACGGTGGTTTGCTTGCGGTGGTAGTCGGCAGGCACGCTGCCGACGTTCGCCTTCGTGATCTCGATGAAGTAACCGAAGACGGCGTTGTATTTGATTTTTAGGCTCTTGATGCCCGTGCGCTCGATCTCCCGCGCCTGCAAATCCGCGATCCACTGCCGGCCGAGCGTGGAGGCATTGCGGAGTTCATCGAGCTCCGGCAGCCAGCCTTCGCGGAAGACGCCGCCTTCTTTGATCTGCATCGGCGGTTCATCGACGATGGCGCGTTGGATTTCGGAAGAGAGCGCGGTAAGGTCGTGGAGACGCTGGGTGAGATGGGCTGACAGAATTGACCGGGTTGACCAGTCTGACAGGAGCGATTTGATGGCGGGAATGACCTCCAACGACACGGCCAAAGCCTGCAAATCACGGCCATTGCCGCTGCCTTGGCTCAGGCGGCTGCTGGTGCGCTCCAGATCACGCACTTCTTTGAGCAACGTGCGCACCTGGCTGAGGAGCATGGGCTCGTCGAGGAAGGCGGCGATCATGTCCTGGCGTTGCGTGAGCGTGTCGAGATCGCGCAGCGGGTGGAGGACCCAATGGCGGAGCTTGCGGCCGCCCATGGGCGTGCAGGTGCGGTCGAGGGCGCTCAGGAGCGTGTGTGCGTTGCCGCCACGGGCGCTGACGAGTTCGAGGTGGCTCTGGCTGGCGGCGTCGATGAGCACGACGTCGCTCGTTTGCGCGACGCGGAGGCGCTGGATGTGATCGACGCTGCGGCGGAGCTGGAATTGCAGGTATTGCAGGATGCAACCTGCCGCACAAAGCGCGGCGCTGAGCCCCTGGCAGCCGAATCCATCGAGCGACTGCACTTTGAAATGCTGCGTGAGGCTGTGCTGCGCCTGATCGAGCAAAAACAGGTAACTCTCCACCGCCTGCGCACAGGCCGGGCTGCCGAGCGCCTCGATCACGTCGCGCTGATCGTCGCTGTAGAGCAATTCGCTCGCCTGGAGGCGCTCCAGCTCATCGGCGAGATCGGTGGCGTCCTTGTATTCCGCCACCTCGAACTCGCCGGTGGTGTGGTCCACATACGCGAGGCCGATCTTTTTGCTTTTTGCATCGCGAAAGACCGCGGCGAGGTAGTTCGGGCGGTTGGAGTCGAGCAGGTTCGTGTCGTTGATGGTGCCCGCGCTGAGAATCTGCGAGATGGCCCGCTCGACGATTTTTCCCGGCACAGGGATGCTGGTCTGCTCGCCGATGGCGACGCGCTTGCCGGCTTTGATGAGCTTGGCGATGTAACCCTGCGCCGCATGGTAAGGCACGCCGCACATGGGCACTCCGCCGCGCTTGGTGAGCGCCACATTGAGGATGGGGGAGGCGGTCTTCGCGTCCTCGAAGAACATCTCGTAAAAGTCACCCAAGCGGAAAAAGAGCAGCACATCCTCGGGAAGCTCCCGCCGCATGGCGAGGTATTGCTTCATCATCGGGGTGCTGGCGGCGTCGGCGGACATCGTGAAACGCAAGGCTTGGCCGTCATGCGGGCGGCGGTCAAGCCTTCTTCGCCCAGTCTGGCATCATCAAGCCGGGGCGGGATGAAAATGACCGCCGCGTTGCGGCAGCGGCGGCGGTTTATGCCTCGGGCGGGCTGCCTTCGGGCAGGCCCTTCTCGGCGAGTTTGGCCTTCACCGCCTCCTCGATCTCCGCATAGATGGCAGGGTCGTTTTTCAGCGTTTCCTTGGCGGCGTCGCGCCCCTGGGCGAGCTGGCTGCCCTTGTAGCTGATCCAGGAGCCGCGTTTTTGCAGGATGTCGAACTCCATGGCCAGGTCGAGCAGGGAGCCGACATTGGAGATGCCCTCGTTGTACATGATGTCGAACTCGGCCTCGGTGTAGGGCGGGGCGAGCTTGTTTTTGACGATTTTGACCTTGGTGCGGTTGCCGGTGACGGTGCCGTCGCTGCTTTTGATGGCGCCGATGCGGCGGATGTCCACGCGCACGCTGGCGTAGAATTTGAGGGCCTTGCCGCCGGGCGTGGTTTCGGGGTTGCCAAACATGACGCCGATTTTTTCACGAATCTGGTTGGTGAAGATGACGCAGGTGCGGGCCTTGGAGATGATGGCGGTGAGCTTGCGCAGGGCGGCGCTCATGAGGCGGGCCTGCGCGCCGACGGTGGAGTCGCCGATCTCGCCGTCGAGTTCCTGGCGGGTGACCAGAGCGGCCACGGAGTCCACGACGATGACGTCAAGGGCGTTCGAGCGCACCAGGGTCTCGCAGATGCGCAGCGCCTCTTCGCCGGAACTGGGCTGGGAGACGAGCAGCTCGTCAATTTTCACACCGAGACGGCGCGCGTAGTTCGGATCCAGCGCGTGCTCCACGTCAATGAAGGCGGCCAGGCCGCCGGCCTTTTGCGCCTGGGCGATGGCGGTGAGCGTGAGGGTGGTTTTGCCGGAGGATTCCGGCCCGTAAACCTCGATGATGCGCCCGCGGGCGAAACCGCCCACGCCCAGGGCCTTGTCTATCAAAAGGTTGCCGGTGGGGATGACGGCCACCTCGATTTTTTGGTCGCCTGTCATGCGCAGGATGGACCCTTCGCCGAAATCCTTCTGGATTTGCTGGATGGCCATGTCGAGGTTGCGGGCGCGGGCTTCGGCGAGGCGCTGGGTGCCGGCGTCGGCGGCGGTGTCTTTGGAGGGGGATTTGGCCATGAGAGAGAGTGGTTAATTTGTTCCGGTGAACACTTAGGGTGGTGATCGCCGCGCGCAATGGTTTTTTCCAAAGCGCGGCGATTTAAAGCGCTCCGCGAAGGCGGGGCAAGCCCGGCCTCCTCAATCCGGCCATAAACGCCACGCGACAAGCTCCGTGTCTGAGCGGGCATAAACCCGGTTCCCTGCAAAGGCGGGATGCGCCCAGGTCTTGCCGATGATTTGATGCCGGGCAAGCTCGTCGATGCCCTCCGGCCCCAGCCGCGCATAGACGAGCTCTCCATTGGCATTGAGCAGGGCGGCGAGACTCTCGCTTTCCTTGAGCCAGGCGAGGCTCATCTGCGGGTTGCGGTCCTTGGGGGTGAGGGTGTTGGCATCGCTCCACAGCAGCCTGCCGGTGGCGTGCTCGATGGCCTGAAGGCCCTTGTTTTTGTCCAGCAGATAAAGCACGCCGTCTTTAAAAAGCGGCGCAGACATCAGACCGCACATGTCTTTTTCATTCTCCCAAAGCAGCGACACCGCGCCCGCCTGGCCGCCGAGCTTGAGCGCCTTGGTGCCGTGCCAGTAACCGGACACCACGAGGATGCCGTCGTGATACCACGGCTGCGCGATGCTGACACCATAGGTGATTTTGTACGGCCATGTCCAAAGCGTGGCGCCCGTGTCGGGATTCAGGCTCTGCACCATCTCCGGTCCCCACATGATGAGCTGCCGGGCTCCCTGGTGTGTGATGATCTCCGGCGTGCAATAACCCGCGCGGTCCGGCCCGCCGCGCCAGACCAGCGCGCCGGTCTCCCGATCAAGGGCGAGCACGCTGCCATCGGGCTGCGCGCCCACATGCAGAGATCGGAAGAGCACACGTCTGAACTCCAGTCACCTTGTAATCTC
>ERZ761603.1728-NODE-1728-length-15958-cov-21.932466_pt1 | contig 15958 bp, 9 predicted proteins | sample MGYA00511879_ERZ761603 | MGnify/ENA primary metagenome ERZ761603 (study PRJEB28899, sample SAMN02850040) | bioreactor sludge metagenome | biome: EBPR Sludge; feature: EBPR Bioreactor; material: flocular biomat | place: Australia: Thorneside Wastwater Treatment... | reverse complement strand
GCATAAACCTGCATCAAGGGTTCGAATCCCTTCGTCTCCGCCAGGATACCGGCTGTAAACTCTCTGCAGCAAAAATAAAGACCCCGCTGAACGCCATGTTCTGCGGGGTTTTTTGTTGAAACCTCCTGACCTCGACTACACCACAAATGTCATATCTGACGAATTCTGGTGTCTTACGGGCCGTTTCTCTCGAAACCTCCTGACTTCGTAAATTTAGTACGGTTTTTTCAAGCTGTTGTTTTTGCTTGAGAATTACGGGGTGGTGGGCGGATTTTGCGATGGCGTGTGCTTTGGTTTTGTGACCTACGCCATCGCGAAATGTCTGGTTGGCGGTGGGCGGAAAAGGCTCTTGCGGCGACTTTCCCCGGAGGGCCTCCACAGTGATCTGCGTGGAAACGACTTTTGGCAAATTCTCCAACCCGCCAAGACCATGCTCAGGCTCTTGGATGTGGCCGAAGCGTGTCGCGTAGCCACAATGCCAGCCGTGAAGGGTGTCTTTCGTCATAGATCGTCGAACAACCCAGGCCCCGTGACCAGAGTGGCAGCCCTCTTGCGGCCTGCGCCCCTTGCCTTGACCGGGGGCGCCTTTGCCGCCTCCGCCTCCTCTTTCGCTCGTTGGTGATTCAGCGCGAGCAGCCTCTGCAACACTTCCTTGCGGGCAGCGGGGCTGATCGTGTAGCGAACGCGGTCGTTCTCGGGCAGGGTCTCGACTTCGACGAAGTCGTGGTAGAGGTTCAGGTCGGCCCATCCGTAGGCGTCGCGCACGGCGTTGTCGAGCGCTGCATGCAGGCGACGCAATTCCAGCAGGCCGTCGAAGCCGGCGCGGGCAACGTCGGTGGGCTTCTTGCTGACTTTGGCGACAAGTTCGGGGCTCAGGTCGCGGGCGTGAAACAGGTTGTAGATGGGGGTCAGGCCCAGCCAGAGGTCGTGCATCAAGCGGCGGCGGTACTCGTGGTACCTCTCACCGATCTGCGCCAGGACAGAGTTTGCAGTCTGCCAGAGGTCGCCGGGAAACGGGAAGGTCTCGAAACAGTCTGAGGGCGAATAGCGCAACCTTGTCTCGAGTGCTCCGCTGTACTTGCGAGCCCAGACCTCGTGGAGAGTTGACTGGACGACAGCGTAGTGGTCCCAGCGGTCGGTGGCAAAAGCAAAGAGAGCGTGCGAGAACACACAGCGTGTGCCCGCAACGGAGAAATTCAGATACTTTGTTGTGGCCGCCGTGACGAAGCAACGTTGTAGTGGCCGCAGCTTCTCGTAGAGTTCAGGGCGAGGCCAAATGAACTGCCACCATCGCTCCTTAGCACCCTTGTAACGTTCGTTGTCCTTGACCGCTCCTCGCTCTTGCTGAACAACGGTAGCTACACGTTCATACGGGTCTGCGTAACGCTCCGCTCGCTCTCGACTCCAGTCGAAGAAGTTGATGACCCAGCGATCAGGCTGCTGGTCAGGAGTGCCGTTCAGTTCTGCGCCATTCATGATTGGCCACACGACATCCTGATTCGCAGCGTCCGCAGTAAGCATCCTCTCTGCGTCGCTATAGTCCAGTAGAAAGCCGTCGCCTAGAACAACAGACCCTTGGTAGACTCGGCCCGAGTTGGGCGGGATCTCAGTGGGTGCTTGCTCGGGTTCGCCATCTTCAAGGTGAGCAGATATGCGCTGAACACCTTGTCCATCAAGGTTCCTCTGCTTCATCCACGGTCCACGGTGTATCGCGAGCAAAGATACAACCAGCTTCGCTCGCCCGGGCCACTTGACGCCGCGGACTGCGAAGTTGATCTCGCCGCCAGCACTGAGAATCTGCTCGAGTCCGTCCTTGCGGATCTCTCCATCACGTATCGAGTTCGTCGTAATGAAGGCCATGAAGCCCCCTTCACGTAAGAGGGAGTACAAGCGTCGAACAAAATAGACAACGAGATCGCTCAGTCCTGCCGGTGCGTACTCCCATTTGACGTATCTGCAGAAGGCATGACCGTAGCTTCCGCTGAGGTCCTTGCCTCCAAGGTACGGTGGGTTGCCAAGCAGGCAGTCAAAGCCTCCACTAGCGATCACCTCTGGAAAAGCGAGGAACCAATGGAAGAAGCGCTTGCGCTTGGCCAGCGCCCACGCCTCCGCGGTCGCCTGTGACTGCGGCCTACGCTGGCCCTTCCAGTAGCTGCGGAACTCTTCTTCCGTGACATGCATTCCCGGTCGGTTCTTGACCTTAGGGATGTAGAACTGCGCGATCGGGATCGCCGCAAGCTGCTCCATCGACAGCGCCTCGGCCGACTGCGACAAGGCCTCGAAGCGCTGCCGCTTGGCCTCCACCTGCTCCGGCGTGTGTTCCGGCAAGGCGTCCAGCCCTTTCCAGCCCTTCAGCGCCTCGTCGAGCTGGCGCTCCACTTCCGGGTCGAACTTCAGCTTCGTCTGGCCGGCTCGCTCGTCCTTGTTGCGCTTGCGCAGCGCCGCGGCCACCTCCTTGTCGTCGCCGGGCAAGTTCGCGAAGGCTTCGTCGGGCACGCCACGCGCCTCGATGTCCTCGCGCCGCACATAGCCGACGATGGCGTTGCCGCACTTGATGTGGTGGTCCAGAAAGCTCAGCGGCTCGCCCGGCACGTGCGCCTCCAGCCACAGCGCCACCTTGCACAGCTCCACTGCCAGCGGGTTCAAGTCCACACCGTAGATGCAGTGGCGGATGGCGTCGCGCACGGCGGTGCGCATGGCCAGCGGTGAAGGCTGGTCTTCCCCGGTGCGGACGATGGCCAGTTCCTGCCCGATGCGCCGCGCCGCGGCCAGCAGGATGTGGCCCGAGCCACTGGCCACGTCGGCCACCCGCAGCGACAGCAGCGCCGCCTCGGGGTCCGGGGCCTTCAGCCGCTCGGCGATCAGGTGGTCCAGCGAATGCTTGATGAGCGGCTGGACCAGTTCGTCGGGCGTGTAGTGCGAGCCCGTGTTGGCGCGCTCGTCGCCCTGCTTGAAGGCGAAGCTGGTCTGCGCACCATCGGGCAGGATGACGGGCTCGTACTCCAGCAGCCCCTCGTAGACCGAGCCGAACTCCTCGACATTCAAGGCGCCGTAATTGACGCGGATGAGTTGCCCGTTGTCCGGGTGGGTGTAGAGGTTCAGCGCGCGCAACGCGCCCAGCAGCACGTCGTTGCCAAGCGTGCAGGGGGCCAACACGCCGATGGCTTGTGGCCCGAACAGGTCACCTGCCAGCGGTGGCACGCCCATCTTCAGGCCGGGCCCGCCCGCTTCAAACAGCCGGAAGGTGCCCAGCAGCGCAGACCACAGGTCAGCATGCCGCCGGTCGGCCAGATGCCGCTTCTCGCTCATGCGGCGCAGGCGCATCAGGCTGTAGAACTGCTCGTAGATCTCGCGGTGCCGGGCGGCCGTGCCGTTGGGGAAAACGAGGCCACGCTCCTCGATCACCATCAGGAAGAGCAGCCGGTAGATCAGGCGCAGCAGGTGCTTGTAGAACTCTTCGGCACTCAGGCGCCCGCTGCTCACCTGCTGCCGCAGCGCGTCGTTAGCCTTGTGCTGCAGAAAGCCGTTGGCCAAGCTGACGATGGACTGCTCCACCGCCTTCGACAGCCCGTCGCGGATGCGCGAGCCGGCGTCCAGTGAATCCTGGTGGTAGCGCTCGATCCAGCTTTGCAGCGCCTCGTCGCGGTTGGCCGGCAGGCGGCTGGCGTGCAGCAGGCGGTACAGGACCGCAAAGTCCGCGAACAGACCATCGCTGAAGATGCGGTCGAGGTCGAACTCCAAGTAGGTGAGCTTGATCAGCCGCGAGCTATCGCGCAGCAGTCGCAGCACGCGGCCGTTGGTAACCAGGCCGTACAGCTCGTCGGCCAGGTTCAGGTACTCCTGCACCATGGCGTGCGCCGACATGCGCAAGGCGCCGGATCGCTGTTCGGCCTTGCGGTCCAGGCCCGCCGGGTCGCGGTAGCCGGTGACGTGGACGACCGTGCCGCCACGGTTGGCGACGCGGTGGGACAGCGGGTAGAGCTTGCCGTTGGCCTCGGCGCTCTTGGGCTGGAAGTCGAGCTGGTAGCCCAGCAGACCCAGCAGCGGCAGCACCCACTGCTGGCGCGTTTCCGTGGTGGCCGGGCTGTCGGCACGCACCGATTCCAGCTTGCGCTGGAAGATGCGCCAGTAATCCTGCGCGTCGGCCCAAGCGCGGGCGATCTCGTCTTTGACCTTGGCGGTGCCTTCCAGGCCGAAGTCAGCGGCGCGCTGGCCGGCCAGATCCTCCAGCCGGTCGAGGACGTCGGGCGAAAGGATCGCGCCTTCGATGCGGATGCTGGGGTAGATCATGCGTATCGGGGGGCGAGGATCAACGGGGACGGTTGGCCGGGTTGGCGCAGCACCCAGTCCAGCACCAACTTGGATTTGGCCGGTGGGACGTACCAGGCACTGTCGCTCAGACCTACGAAGGCCAACATCAGATCGGCAGCGACCTGGCCGTGATCGCCCGAATCGGCGCCGACCACGAAGCCTTCGACGAGGTTCACGGTGCCATCAGGTACAGCGTCATGGACGGTGCTCAGGAAGTGTTGCGCGGCAAGAGCCATGGCCGCGCCTGCACCCAGGCTCCACCAACGTGCGCGTGGCGAGCGTTCGAAATCCCCTCTGGGAGCCGGATTTCCGCGCTCGTCGAATGCCGCGCACAACGGTGCTTCGATCACGAGAACGATTTCGCGATGATCGTGGGCGAAGTGAATCACCGTCGACACGCACTCACCGAAGCGCTGAGCCGCTGGACGAGCAGTCTCCCCATCATGCGTGGCGGCCACGCCGCAGCTTCGCGTCGCGCCTGAAAAGCCCAGGTCCACGGCCATCACCGGCAGGTTGCGCTGAGCGGCAGCTTTCAAGACGGAGTCGATGGCGAGGATCAACTTGACTGCTCCGGCAGCAGCACGTACGTGCCCAGCAGGTCCATAGGCAGCACCGGGTACACGACCTGGAAGCGCTGCTTCTCCATTAGCGAGCTGAAGCGCTCGTGAGCTTCGACCAGGCGTTTGGACTGCGCTTCAGTGATCTCGCTGAAGGCATCGCCCAGGCTGTCGAGCAGGGCCAGCTCGTTTTCCAGGAAGCTGGCTCGGGCCTGGGACGAGAGGTCGGAAGACGCTCGGGCTTCGTTGATCAGAACCTTGGCTGTGGCATGGTCGAGGAACTCACGCTGCTGCGGCGTGCCGCGCCAGCCCCATAGCAGCATCTCCTCCGCCACGATCTGTTGGTGGCTGCGTGCCTGCTCGATGACGTTGCGGCAGCGGAACAGTATCAAGGTGGTCTTGAGGGTGACGGCGCGCGTTCGAATGACTGCCGCGCGAGCCGCGCACTTGTCCTGCCGGTTGATGGTGTTGGCCATGACGACTTGGCACAGCAATTCCACGAAGGGGTGATTGCGGCCCAAGTAGTGGAAGCCTTCGGGCATGGGTGACTTGAAGCTCACCAGCAGTTGATCACCGGGAGGCAAGGCCTCGCGCAGCGCAGGGGGCAGGTTGCCGGTGACGATGCGGTAGCCCTTGGCTTGCGGCACCACCTGCACGCCCATCAGGTTGTTCAGCACGCTGGTGACGAAAGTCTCCACTGCCCGCGGGTCGCCGATGGCCTCGTCGACCTCGCGCAGGTCGGCCTCCACCTCGTGCGCCTTGATGGCGTGCTGGGCGAAGATGGAACGGGACGCCTTCTCGCGCTCCGCAGCGTTATCGAGCTTGCGAGTGACCTTGTCTTTGGCCGTAGCAGCCTCTTCGAAGTCGCTGAAGTCGAACAGCGTCCCCTGCACGCCCTGCTGCGTGCTGATGCTGCGGCTGGGGTTGAGCAGGAGTGCCTGGGTGATCGTGTCGATGATGCTTTGCGAGTCTTCGGGGAACGGCACGTTGATGCCAGTGGATCGCTTGATCTCACGAACCTTGCGCAGCAGCACATCGAGCACGACGCCGTCGATCGGGTTATCGGCCCCATAGAGCAGGCAGGCCTTGACCACCGGTGCCACCTGGCCGAATCGGTCAACGCGACCTTCGCGCTGCTCCAGGCGGTTGGGGTTCCAAGGCAGGTCGTAGTGCAGGACAGCCGTGAACTGGTCCTGCAGGTTGATGCCCTCGCTGAGACAGTCGGTGGCGATCAATACGCGCAGCTTCGAGCGGCCCATTACCTCGATGCGCTGCTTGCGCAACTCGTCCGGTAGTTCGCTGGTGATGACCTGCAGGTCCAGCTTCGCGAACTGCTTGCGCAGCAGCGGCTCCAAGTGCTCTCCAACGTACTTGGCCGTCTCGATGTAGCGACAGAAGACGACGGGGCAGAACGGCGTCGGCTCGGTCAGCCAAGCCGTGATCTGGCAAGCAGTGGCCGCCAGCTTACGGTCATGATCCGCACCCGCCAGTTGCCGCAGGCGTTCGCCGAAGTCCTTGAGCTGGCGGCGCTGGTGGTCAGACCAATCGGCGCGCTCCACCACCTGGGTCGGCGCGTTGTCGGCCTCGTGCCCGAACTCGGTGTCACCGACGGGGTTGGGGGCGTCGTCCGGAATGGCGTCACCCACTTCGCTGCGGCCCACTTTAGCCAGCGCCGACATGCGGGTGTTGAGCATCTCCACACCCGCGGACGGGCTGGACATCGCGCCGCGCAGCAGCCCGAGTGCCGTCCAGTAGTGGACGCGCTGCTGTCGGCCGCCCTGAGCTGGCGCAATGAGCTTGCGCGAGAAGTCGATCAGATCATCGAAGAGCCTGAAATACCTCGGCGACAGCGCGTAGTTCAGTTCAAATGCATCCCGATCGGGAAATGGCGTGTCTTCGCCGAGCCACTTCTCTACGTCGCCGCGCTTGCGCTGCACGAAGTGCCTTGCCAGTTCCCGGCGCTGCGCCTGTGAAGCGGCCGGCAGGTCGACCGGCTCGAATTCTGCCTTGAGCAGCCCGAGCAGGGACTGGAACTCGTCAGACTTGCCGCTGTGCGGCGTAGCAGTGAGCAAGACCAGGTGCTGATTGGGCTTGGCCGCGATGCGGCTGACCAAGTGGTAGCGCTGTTGCTGGCTGGCCGATGCGCCTTCGGGCCGTGCGCAGGTATGGGCCTCGTCGACGATAACCAGTTCCGGGCACTGCTCGATGAACACATCGCGCCGGACATCGGACTTGATGAAGTCAATGCTGATAACTTGGTAGGGGTAGTAGTCGTAGACGCTGGTGTCGCCATGGATCTGCCTGTCCAGCCGCGCCTGGGTGTTGGAACGGATGATCACGGCTTCGATGTCGAGCTTGGCGCGGATCTCGGCCTGCCACTGCTCGCACAGGTGAGGCAGGCAGATGACGGCGAAGCGCTTGATCTTGCGGCGCTCGAGCATCTCGCGGACGATGAGCAGCGCCTCGACGGTCTTGCCGACACCCACATCGTCGGCAATGAGCAAACGCACTTGGTCCTGCTTCAGCGCCATGATGAGCGGCACCATCTGGTACGACCGCGGGCGGAACGACAGCTTGGCCAGGCAGCGGAACGGGCCAGCGCCGTTTCGGAACGCCAGACGGGCAGCGTCATGGAGCAGGCGCGCCGTAGCGAAGTCGCTGAGGTCGGCTGCAGTGGGCGGCGCGAAACGAGCGTCCTTCGGTTGCTCGCCGCCGAGCGGTAGATATAGGCCCGTGACCTCGTCTTCGGATCCGCCAAGCGGCTTTAGAACCAAGAGATCCGGGTCGGCCGACGGCAGGACGACCCAATCGCGGCCGCGCAGCGAGACCAGCTTGCCGGGTTGGAGAGCGACGCTCACTTGACCTTCTTGAAGATGTCAGGACGCGCAGTCACCTTGGCGGCCAAGTCTTCCTTGTAGTAGTAGACCCAGACCTCGTCGCCGCGCGCGAGGATGGCTTGCCGCTTGGCCTTGTCGTCCTCCTGCACTCCGGGCTGGTCGTGCGGCGTGCCATCACAGAAGACCCAGATGCGCGGGTCGTAGTAGAAGTCGGGCTGAACGTAGAGCCCATCCACGCGCTTCTGGGCTGCATCAGGCAACCGCAGGCCGTTCTCGTACAGGTGGTCAATGAACTTGCGCTCGGTCGACGAACTGGGATCCAGGTGCTTCAGCAGGCTGGCGTACTGATCGTCATAGCTGGCGTAGCCCTTGCTCGTGTGGATCTCCAGCTTACAGACAGCCAGCTTTGCCAGGGCGTCCTGGATCAGGTGCCGGTCAATGATCTGGTGGTCGCGCTGGTTGTAGTAGCTCAGCAGATCGTCGTAGGACGCCGGCCCTTTGTACTCGGGATCGTCGAAACGACATAGCTCTTCCGCTCTCGCGACCACGGCATGGAAGGCGGCGATGTCCTCGACGAAGCGGGACAAGATGCCCAGGCTGCCTTCGGCCGCCTCGTACAGGAGGATGTTGGGCGCACTTGCATCGCCTACCGAGATGACGCCGATTTCGCTGGATTCGATCTCGAAGACTTGCTCGATCGCGCGCCTCAGTGCGTGCTGCAGCGTGACCACGCCATCAGATTTCAAGCCCAGCGGTTGCACTGGCACGATATAGAGGGCATCGGCCAGGTTCGAAGTCCATAGTTTAATGCGTCGGAACTCTTCCCGCTGGGGTTCTGCCGGGTCCGGCATGGACGGCCGCCACTCGCCGCTGACCATGCCGATGGGAAAGCCATCGGTTGTCTGTGCACGCCACTTCTCGTTGACATGCACCAGGCGTGCAGCAGGCACGAACATCAGGTTAATCAATGCGTCGTCGCCGACCTTCAGACTCGCCCTTTGGACGCGACCCATGTCGCCGCCATCGATGCTGAAGTAGGTCTGGATCGAGAACCCGCGCGACGCGCGTTCTTCTTCCTCACAGGAGATGCGGTCGACCTCTTCGGCCCTTGACTCCGTCATCTCCAACAGGTCGTGCAGATGCTCCTTGTTGGCGTTGTCCGACAGGCTGACGCCGGACAGCGGGCAGTACTCCAGCTGAAGCTGGTCGCCCACCAGGAAGTACCCGGCCTTGGTGCTGATCTTGGCTTCGGTAAGTGCAGTTTCGGCCTCCTGCACCACCAGCTGACGAACCTGGTACTTGCGACCGCTGTGGTAGATGACATTGAGTGGTCCGAACTCGCGCAGTGCGATCGACCGGGGGCGCGAGATGAACTCTCCGTGGGTGTCCGACGTAGGCAAGAACACGCGCAACGGCAACCGGGTGAAGTTGTAGCCCGGCAGGAACCCTTCGGAAGCCAGGTAGCGGTAGGGGTAGAACTCGGACAGCTCTGACGACCCGCCGCCGCTGTTGCGAAGCAGATCCAGTTGCCGCGTTGCCTGATCCTGGCTGCGCTTGTACTTTCGGTACTCCTCGCTGCCGAGGCTGAGCGTGCCGCTCTGAATCTTCTGTGTGGCCTTATCCAGTGTGCTGCGCGCCGTGCGGTACAGGGTGCGCCAGCGCTCGATGGAGTGGTTCAAGTTGTCTGGCAGCGCATCCAGCGTCTGCTCGATCCAGGCGTCGGTAAACCAGTGGCTGGCCCGCGTCTTCAGATCGCCTTCGAAGTCCTTGATGGCGCGTTGGAACGTCGCGCGGATCCGGTCCTTGGTCAGGCTGCCAAGCTGCAACCCTGAGCGAACGCTGGCCAACAAGGGCAGCTCTCGCTTGTCCTCATCCAGGAATCGCGTGATGGACGGCCGGCCACCTTCGTGGTTCTCCAAGCCCGGTAGCCCCACTTCCGATACTGCGAGCGCGTTGAGGTGCGTCTGCAGTAGCTCCCGATTGGCCAGATCGAGCCGCGGTGGCTGCACGACGCCTGCGACCAGGCTCGGCTGCTTTCCAAAGTAGTGCCTATCGTGGGGTGAGTAGGTCGAGCAGTAGGTGAACACCAGTGCCCCTTGCCCGCCGCGCCCCGCGCGGCCAGCTCGCTGAGCATAGTTGGCGGGGTTGGGTGGCGCGTTTCTCAGGTGCACCACGCTGAGCCCGCCAATGTCGATGCCCAGTTCCATGGTGGGAGAGCAATACAGCGCGCTGATCGCCTCGTTGCGGATGCGGACCAGATCGGGCAGATTCTTGTCCGGGTCGAGATACCAGTCCGCTCGGAACCGGTCCTCCCGATCACGCCGCTGATCGACGTTGAGCTGGCCGGTGTGGTCCTCAGCACGCAGTCGCTTTGCTGCTGCGAAGTCGCGCCGATACAGATCCTGGAAGAAGAGATTCGGCCTCGGCGCCTGCTGCTTGTAGCTGCGGCGCTTGATGAGGTCAGCCTTGACCGTCTTGAGATCACCTGGCCGCCAGACGAGCTTTTCGATGCGAAGGCGATACAGCGTGATGCTATCGTTCTTCTCGCCCTTGGCAGTTTGTGATGCCAGGTAGTCGGCGCCTTCCAGCTTCTTCATCAGCAGCTTTACGAAGTGCCCGTAGTGGTCGCCGCGCAGATCAACATCAAGTTCGCGCTGCTTGACAAAGAGTTTGATGAACTTGCCAAGACCGCTGGCTGGCCCCATGCTCTTGGAGGCGACTTTGGCCGAGCGGTGCAAGGTCTCGATCCGCATGTAATACGGTTCGCGCAGGCTCTCGTTCGGATCCAGTGTCCATGGGGCCCGCAGCTTCTCCCTAAAGAGCTTCTCATGCTCTCGAAGCTTGCCTTGGGTGAGGTAGTTCTCGCTGTATAGCGCGTACTCCAGGCGGAAGAAGTCGAGGACGGCCGTGAGGAAAAGCAGACGATCTTCGACGTCCATCTCTCCGAGGATCGGTAACTCGCTCCAATACGTGTCTGTCCCAGCCACCTCCGAGAGATCTGAGTAGGAGATCTCAAGGAGCGCGCACTGTTCCAAGTTCGGCAGCACGATCCGCCAGCTCCGGCGCAGATCGCCCAGGGCGCGGTACAAGAGGAATACTTGGAAGAGCTCGTCATAGCCGCGCTTGATGTTCGGCAGTTCTGGCTCTGCGTTCTTATTGCCGTACTCAACGAAGGGGAGCTTGAGTGCGGCGAAGACCGCTGCCCCCAGACGCTCAAAGGTCAAGCCAGTATCGCCGGCCGTGGTGACTGCGCGCTGAATTCCAGCCCGGAGGCGTACAACCTGCACGAAGTCGTTGAAGTGCCCCGCCTGCAGGGCAGCATCCTGACGGTTGTCCGTGAAGCTGATGAGTTTCTGATCCCTTGGGGCGAAGCCGACGTCACTGAGGCGATTCAGGATCGAGAACGTCGTGATTGTCGTTGACGTGCTCCGGCCTTCGCTACCCAGCTTGGTGAGCTTGGTTCCCTCATTGGTCTTGGTGTCGAAGAACACGCCTGCCGTCGGGTCGAACAACAACGGCGAGCGCATGAACCAGCCCCACCACTTCAAGGATTCAGTCTCCGAACACCGCCCCGTCTCGTCGAAGTTCAGCCGAATGGGAAAAAACGCGCGCTTGCGGCTGTCCGGCCCGGTTCGCGCCTTGTTCAGCCACGAGTCGGGCAGAAAGGCCAGATCGTCGCGCTCATCCCAAATGTCCTCGCCGATAATCAGGTAGCCATCCTGTCCTCCATCGTCCTCGTCACTTGACTCGCGAAACTCGCGAGGTTCGAGGTGGTCGCCGACGCGGGTGACGCAGATGAAGGCGTGACCGCTGGCGCGGCTGAAAACGTTCGGAAAGATCGGTTTCTTGTTATCGTCATCGCTCTTGAATACGCCAGGTTCCAGCGTGATAAACCGGTTGTCGTCTTGATCAAGCGTTGTGTAAACGGAACCAGTCTGGGAGATGAATTGGTGGAGCTTGAAGGGCAAGATGGTGTAGCGTTTTCCGCCGGCCTGGAGTCCCAGGTTGATCTGACTGATCCACTGTAGCAAGCCATCCAGGGCACCCTTTGCCGCGGATTGATCCACCCGTGCATCCCCCGCGAGGAGCTCGAGCACTTCCGAGGGTGGCAGCGGCTTGCCGCGGAGCAGATGTGCTGCGGACTGCCGGAGAGCCACCCTGTTCTCGAGCCATTGGCCCAGGGGATTGGCTCTGAGGTCGTCCAAGCTGGCCGACGGATTGATGCCTGCCTCGATTGCGGCCCGGAGCGCCGCGCTAGGGGGTACGGTGTCGCCATCGGCCAACGAACGGGCCAGTGACTCTGAAACCACCTGATCGACTAGGAATTTCCGACCAAAGAGCACCGTGGCGACGGCAGCGATCTGGACTTTTTGCTGCTCCGGGTCGTCGCCAGAGGCCATGGTGGCGGAAGTACCGATGCACACCAGCTTGTTTGCGCACTGAGCTTGAATGCGCCGGATCAGCATCGCCACGTCGGCGCCCTGTCGGCCTCGGTAGGTGTGCAACTCGTCAAACACGAGGTACCTGAGATACGCGTAAATGCTGTCTCGGATGCGGCGCTCAGCTGTTCGCGTCAGCAACAGCTCCAGCATCATGTAGTTCGTCAGCAGAACGTGCGGCGGGTTTTCACGCATCCGCTCACGGAATTCCTCTTTCTCCTGGCCCGTGTACTGGCCGAAGGAGATCGGGAACGGCTTGCCAGTCGCCTTCTCGAAGTTGCCCTGGTAGCGCTTGAATTCCTCGAACTGAGAGTTGATCAGCGCGTTCATCGGGTACACGATGACCGCGCGAATACCGCTCTCCGATGGGCGGCTGAGAAGGTCGTGGAAGATGGTGCCGATATAGGTGAGAGACTTTCCCGAGCCCGTGCCCGAGGTCACGATGAAGTCGCGGTCTCCAGTGCCCAGCTTGATCGCGCCCACCTGGTGCTTGTAGAGCGAGTAGCCCGTGAGGATGTCGGGGATGGCCGAGTGGACAACACCTGTGGCAGCCACTTGTTCGACTGTGCCACCCAATTCGTAGGCTGGGTTGAACTGCAAGAGTGGCTCTGGCCAGAGGCTTCCCTCGGCGAGCTTGCTCTCGACAGTCGAGCGGATCGCCGGGTCTGCGATGTTCAGAAAGCTCTGGATGTAGCTGGCATAGTCTTCGATGACGTGTTTGTGGGTCAGCAGAACGTCCATCTTCTAGTCCGCCACAGCGCCGAGGTAGTCGAAGTCCCTGCTCCGCGGAACTCGCTTACGGACCACCTGGTTGATCGTGAGTGTGTCCTCAATGATCGAGCCCCGATCCATAGGCTCATTTTGGAAGGCCCCTGGCGCGGCCTTGCACTGTTCGGTGATCCGCATGTCAATGTCAGCCTTTGAAAAGCACCAGCCAATGTCAACTATGAAGTCAGGGATCATTTTGGCCCGAACCAGCCGATAGATAGTCAGCTCGTTGGGATACAGATAGTCGGCGACTTCCCCGATCGTGATGATTCCGCTCGTGTCTGGGCTCGATACAATGGACGCCAGCGTTTAGGCGGAAAGGACGAAAGGATACTGCAAGACTTTCAATCCAGAAATGACGGATTGAAGGATCGTCGGCAGCCGCGGGCTCATCGGGTGCGCCAGGCTGTTGTAGGATCCGTCACGACGCGGGGCGCTCGGCCCAGGCCGTCTGTAGCGTGGACCGAACTTAGGGAAGGTGGGTCTGCCGATCGGGATCGAGGAAGTGGCGCTTCTGCCCCGCCCACTCCACCGGAAACGGCGCCATCAGATCCTTCAACGTCAGCGAAGCCGGCTGCCTGCCCGCGAGAATCGCCTCGACGATATCCGGCGCCAGCAGCGCCAGGCGCGCCACCCGACTGACGAACGACGCACCGATCTTCTCCGCCTTGGCGATCTCGTCGAGACAGCCATAGGTGCCGTTCTCCAGCAACCGCTGCCAGCGAAACGCCCTGGCGATGGCCTTGATCATCGTGTTGTCGATGGTTGCCATCGGCACCGGGTTGCCCTGACTCCCATCCGGCAATACGATCACCTTGCGACCACCCCGCTTCTTGAAGGTCATTGGCAGATCAACGGAGATGACATCAGCACTCATCACGCCGCCTGCCGCTCGGGCATCACCGACTGGATGAGTTCCCTCATGCCCGCCGCCTTCATGTCAATGCGCAGGCCGGTTGGGCTGACTGTCACCCGCTCCACGAGCAACTGAATGATCCGTGCCTGCTCGGCGGGGAAGAGTTCATCCCACACCGGCTCGATAGACTGCAGCGTCATGATGACCTCCTGCGCATCCGCCACCGGATCAAGCGCCACCACCTCGCGAATGGCCTGCGACATCACCTCGGGCGCCTGCAGCACGTTGCGGACCTGCGCGATCACGGCCGCCTCGATCTCGCCGGCGGGCACCCGAGACACCGAGCACGCCTCTTTGCCGATCTTCATCGACGCCGTATTGACGTAGTAGCGATAGACCTTGTCGCCCCTGAAGGTGGCTCCCGGCGTCATCGCCCACCCATCGTCGGCGAAGATCAGCCCTTTCAACAAGGCAGGCGCACGTGATGGCCGATTCTGCCGAGCCCGCTGTTCTGGTTCGCCACGCCCCAGCATCGCCTGCACCTGCTCCCACACCGCGCGGTCGAGGATCGCCTCATGCTCGCCCGCGAAGTGCTTGCCCTTGTACGCGGCAACCCCGATGAAGACGGGATTCCGGACGAGCTTGTACAGATAGCCCTTGTCGATCAGTTTCCCGGCACGGGTCTTGTCCTTGAGGGTCGTCCAGGACTTCGTCGTGACCCCTTCGGCACGCAGTTCGCGGCACAGGGTGGTCACCGACCCGAGCGCGATGTACCGCACGAAGATGCGCTTGACCAGCGCCGCCTCGCGCGGATTCGGCACCAGCTTGCGCTCAACCACATCGTAGCCCAGCGGGGGCATGCCGCCCATCCAGATGCCCTTCGCGCGACTGGCAGCGATCTTGTCTCGGACGCGTTCCCCGCCAAGCTCCCGTTCGAACTGCGCAAACGACAGCAGGATGTTCAAGGTCAGCCGCCCCATGCTGGTGGTGGTGTTGAACGACTGCGTGACCGACACGAAGGTCACTTTCCGGGCATCGAAGAGTTCCACCAGTTTCGCGAAATCCGCCAGCGATCGCGAGAGACGGTCGATCTTGTAGACCACGATGACATCGACCAGCCCTTCGCGGACATCGTCGAGCAGGCGCTGCACACCGGGTCGGTTGAGCGTCCCTCCCGAGAATCCCCCGTCATTGTAGGCGTCTGGCAGCGCCACCCAGCCTTCCGACTTCTGCGAGGCGATGTACGCTTCACAGGCATCCCGCTGAGCGTCCAGCGAGTTGTAGTTCTGCTCCAGACCTTCCTCGGTCGATTTGCGCGTGTAGATCGCGCAGCGCAGTTTGCGGGTCATCACATTCATGCAGACCTCCTTGACCGCAGGCCAAAGAACGCCCAGCCGTTCCAAACCGTGCCGGTGATGGCCTTGGCGATCGCCGACAGCGACTGATAGCGCTGGCCCTGGAATTCGAAATGCCCGGCCTGGACGGTGACCTCGTAAGGCGTGCCCTGCCACTCCCGAATCAACCGCGTGCCAACCACCGGCCGGTCATCGACCCGGCGACTGCGAACCCGCGCCCTGCCGCCATCGAGTTGCTCGCCCAATTGTTCGAGGCGTTTGAGGGTGCTGGTTTTCAGTCCGCCATAGGCCAGCTCTTGCAGCCGGTAAGCCAAGCGGTTCTCCAGGAAGCGCCGGTTGTAGGCCGGTGGTTCCGTGTCGAACAGGTCGCGCCACAGTTGCTTCAGCTCGGCGATGGGTGCGGTCTTCAGGGCCGCTACCCGGGCGAGTACCTCATTCATGCTGTGCCTCCCTTGGGGTTCAAAACAGGGTCATGAACGCGCTGTTCGGTCCGGTTATCAAGGGCTTTCTGACGCTGTTGGAGGCGCAGGACGCCATGCGCCAGGATCATGGCGATGGCGCGCACCGGACTGATGGGCGGGTGGTTGCAGGGATCGTGTTTGGCGGGCATGAAGGTTTATACCGACTGAGCCCGCGCTTCGTCTCAGCCGCCCTCCGCGCCCGACGAGACTCTGGTGCTCGACACCGAGGGCCGTCGGGTTCTTGGTGTCAATGCCGACCGAGGCCCTTTCAAGTACCCATCCGCCAGCACCCAGGCTACGTTCCGAGTGCCGGCACCTCCGGTGTCCATACCCGCGCCGTGAAGATTTGTTCACGGCCGTGAGCAAACGCTCAC
>ERZ761603.1724-NODE-1724-length-15975-cov-5.794221_pt1 | contig 15975 bp, 13 predicted proteins | sample MGYA00511879_ERZ761603 | MGnify/ENA primary metagenome ERZ761603 (study PRJEB28899, sample SAMN02850040) | bioreactor sludge metagenome | biome: EBPR Sludge; feature: EBPR Bioreactor; material: flocular biomat | place: Australia: Thorneside Wastwater Treatment... | reverse complement strand
GGTGTTTTTCGTCAGCGCCGGATTCAAGGTCGATATCAGCATCCTCTGGACCGATACCTTGTTTCTCGCGATCGTGGTGGGGGTGGCGTTGGTCGCCAAAATCCTCGGTACCTGGTTGTTCTACCTGCCTACCCGGGCGGGGTGGCGCGAGGGGTTGGTCATCGGGGCCGGCATGAACGGACGCGGCGCGGTGGAAATCATCATCGCGGAAATCGGCTTGGAGATGGGGCTGATCGGTCCGGGCATGTTCTCGATCCTGGTGTTCATGGCGTTTTTCACCACCGCGCTCGAGCCGGTGTTCCTCAAGGCCGGGGCGGCGTGGCTGCGCCGGCATGGCCAGTTGGCCCGGGCCGACGACCGTCGCGACTTGGTCATGATCGCCGGTGCTTCGCCGGTCGCCCGCCTGCTCGCCCGCGAGTTGGCCAAATCCGAACGCGTCGTGATGATGGATAACAACGCCAACCTCTGCCAGGCCGCCAACGCCGAAGGCTTGAGCGCCCTGCAAGGCAATGTGCTGAACGAGGATCTGCTCGATGTCGCCGGCGCGTCCAATGCCCGTATCTTCCTCTCCCTGACCGCAAACCACGAAGTGAACCGGTTGGCGACCCAGCGCGCACGCGACATGTTCGGCGTACCGCACGTCTGGATGTGGCCGCAGATGGGTATTCCCTCCATGCCCATCCTGGAATCCCCGGCCGGGGCCACCGATTCCGGCGACCGGACCCCGGCCCAAACCGCGCAATGGAACGAGTGGATTACCCGCCGCGAGGTGGAAACGGCTTCGGTCGCCATGGTGCACCCCGTGCCGCAGACGAACTTCACCAGCATCATGCTCGATTGCAACCTGCTACCCCTGGCGGTTGAGCGCGAAGGACGCCGTCTGCCCGCGATGGTGGTGGATGAACTACGGACCGGTGACGTGGTGGTCGGTCTGCGCCGCGTGCGCCATGCCGAATACCAGCAGGATGTGTTCGAGCAGTTGATCCGCAATTGCCCGATCCTCGACATGGAGGCGGCGGTCGCGGCCGAAGCCTTCTTCGAGCGCGCGGGCGAGGCGCTGGCCGGACTGGTGGGGCGGACGCCTGCGGACATCGCCGCGCTGCTGGCCCGCCGCGAAGCGGAAAGCAGCACGGTGGTCGCGCCCGGCGTGGCCATCCCGCATATCATCGTGGACGGCGATCAGCCGGTCGCGTTGCTGCTGGCCCGCTGCCGCGAGGGCGTGCTGTTTCCCCGGAACGATGGACCACCCGTGCAGTTCGTATTCGTCATCGTCGGCGCCCGCAGCGCCCGCAACCTGCACCTGCGCATCCTGTCCGCCATCGCCCAATTGTTCCAGGATCCGGCGTTCGAGGACATCATGCTCGCCGCGCCGGATATCGAATCCATGCGCCGCATCGTGCTCAACACCCGCCGCCACCGCTTTTAACGCCGGTTTTTTGTTTCCGGCCGGCCCGCGCCCCCGTATCATGACCGCTTTAACGAGGAATCCATGACCGACCCGACGTTTTATATTTCCACGCCGATCTACTATGTGAACGACAAGCCCCATATCGGGCATGCCTACACGACCATCCTGGCCGATGTCCTGGCCCGCTATCACCGCCTCGCCGGCCAACCCGTGCATTTTCTCACCGGCACCGACGAGCACGGCCAGAAGGTCCAGCGCGCCGCCGAGAAGGCCGGCATCACCGCCCAGGTCCAGGCCGACACCACCGTGGTCCGTTTCCAGGAGGCGTGGAAAAAACTCGAGATCACCCACGACGACTTCATCCGCACCACCGAACCGCGGCACAAGGAAGTGGTCCAGTCCATCCTGCAGGACCTCTTCGATCGCGGCGAAATCTACAAGGCCGAATACGACGGGCTTTATGACGTCACCAGCGAAACCTTCATCACCGAGAAGGATTTGCCGGAAGGGAAAGCCGTCGAGGATCTCCCCAACATCGTGCGCATCAAGGAGGCGAATTACTTCTTCCGCATGAGCAAATACCAGGATTGGCTCATCCGGTACATCGAGGACAATCCATCGTTCATCCAACCGGATTTCCGCCGCAACGAAACGCTGGGTTTCCTGCGCAAGCCCCTGCAGGATCTCTGCATCTCGCGACCGAAGTCCCGCCTGGCCTGGGGCATCGAATTGCCGTTCGACCGCGACTATGTCTGTTATGTCTGGTTCGACGCGCTGGTGAACTACATCAGCGGGGTGAGGTACGGGCGCGATGATGCGATGTTCGCGAAGTGGTGGCCGGTCCAGTACCACTTGATCGGGAAGGACATCCTCACCACCCATACCGTTTATTGGCCGACCATGCTCAAGGCCATCGACGTGCCGATGCCGCGCACCATCTTCGCCCACGGGTGGTGGCTGTTCGGCGACGCCAAGATGAGCAAGTCGCTCGGCAACGTCGTCGATCCCATGGCCATGATCGACCGCTACGGCGTCGATGCGTTCCGCTATTTCACCATGGTCGAGATGTCGCCCGGGCAGGACGCGAATTTCTCCGAGGAAAGTTTTATCCGCCGCTACAATTCCGATCTCGCCAACGACCTCGGCAATCTGTTGAGCCGGCTGGTCCAGATGATCAAGAAATATTCCGACGGACTGGTCCCGCCCAAGCCGGCGGAACCGGCGGAGGGTTCACCCGAGCGGCTGTTGTGGACCGACGTGGAGAAGGCGGCGGCCGGCTTGAGCCGCGATCTCGGACCGCTCAAGTTGGACCAGGCCATTTACGGCGTGATCGAAATGGTGAAGTCCACCAATCGTTACCTCGAAATCAAGGCGCCGTGGACCCAGGCCAAGGCCGAGGACAAGACGCCGTTGTTCACCACCCTGTACACCGCCGCTGACGTGCTGCGGGTCGCTGCCGTGTTGTTGGATCCGGTGATGCCCGGCAAGATGAAGGAAATCCGGCGCATCCTCGGTACCGATGGATTGTCGCCGGTATTGAAGGACGCGATTCCGTTCGGTCAACTGGTCTCCGGCACGCGCCTCGGCGAGGTGACGCCGTTGTTTCCGCGCATCGAAACGGCCAAACCGGAAGCCCCGGCGCCCTCCGCCTCTCCGGTCAAACCGGTGCCGCCGCCGGCCGAGGGCCTCATCGATATCGCCGATGTCGCCAAAGTCCAGTTGCGCACGGCCAAGGTCATCCAGGCCGAACCGGTCAAAGGCGCCGACAAGCTTCTGAAGTTGCTGATCATGCTCGGCGAAGAACGCCGCGAACTGGTGGCCGGAATCGCCCAGCATTACAAACCCGACGATGTGGTCGGCAAGACGGTGATCGTGGTGGCCAATCTCAAGCCGGCCACCATCCGCGGCGTAACCTCGCACGGCATGCTGCTGGCCGCGTCCAAGGGGGAGAAATTGACCTTGATCACGGTGGACCAGGAAATTTCCAGCGGCGCGGTGGTGAAATAACTCAACGCCGTTGTCGGTCCGCGGTCCAATCCCGCAGAGGTGCAGCATGATGAAACGATACGGGATGGCGCTGGGTTTGTTGACTTTGATCGGGGCTGTGGCAAGTTGGGCCGGAGAAAACGATGCCATGAAACAAACAAAGGCGGAGAACATCGAGGTGTTTGACACGAAGGCGGGGAAACTCGTCGTATCGGAAAAGGTCGTGCTTGCCGACGCCGAATGGCGCAAACGATTATCGCCGGAAGCCTTCCAAGTCATGCGGCAGCACGGAACCGAGCGACCCTTTTCCTGTGGCCGGCTCAAGGACATGGGCGAGGGGATCTACACCTGCGCGGGGTGCGGGCTTGAGCTGTTTTCTTCCGACGCGAAGTTCGATTCTGGAACGGGTTGGCCCAGTTTCTTCAAGCCCGTTCACCCCAACAACATTGGCACCACCACCGATTACCTGATCGGATACGCCCGCACGGAAGTCCATTGCGCCCGTTGCGGGGGCCATCTCGGCCATGTGTTCGAAGACGGACCCCGCCCGACCGGCCTCCGCTATTGCATGAACGGGGTATCGCTCACCTTCGTGCCGAAACCCGAATAATCCCGCCCATCAAACGCCCATCATAGGGAGGGCCGACCTCCGTGTCGGCTGGTTCAACAGGCATGCCGTGGTGAAAATGGTTCTCATTTGCCCGTTGACATGTGGATTGTTGCGTAATACTCTATCATCCCGATTGAGATAGTAGTTTTACGGAAAATCCCAACTATGAGTTTGCCTGTCCCCCGGTAGGTGGGGTAGGAACGCATTCATCTTTTATGCACATCGTATTACCTGAACGCAGCAAGACTCCCCTGAACGAAGAGCAGCATCGATACCTCCAGCAGGTTCTGTCGATCTTGACCCCCGAACAAGCCGCCTGGTTGGCCGGTTACGTGACGGCTTCGATTGCCGGTTCCGCCGCCGCCGGGGCCATGGCGTCGGCGGTTGGCGGTGGGGCGAGCGATATCACGATCCTGGTCGGTTCGCAGACCGGTAACAGCGAAAAACTGGCCGAGCAGACCCATCAGTTGGCGGCGAGTCGCGGCCTGCGCACGGTGGTGAAAAAGATGGGCGACTACAAGTTGCCGCAACTGAAGGCCGAGAAGAACCTTCTCGTGATCGTCAGCACCCACGGCGAGGGAACGCCGCCCGACAATACCAAGGAAATGTACGAGTTCCTGTTCAGCAAACGCGCGCCGAGCTTGAAACATGTCCATTACGCGGTGCTGGGACTCGGCGATTCGAGCTACGAGTTTTTCTGCAAGATGGGCGTGGATTTCGATCGCCGCCTCGAGGAACTGGGCGCGCAACGCATCCATCCGCGCGTCGATTGCGATGTCGATTACGAATCGGCCGCCGAAGGCTGGATGGATGCCGTGCTGAAGGAATTGTCCACCCGCGTGGAAGTCAGCAGCGCGCCGATCGCCGGCGCCGGTTTTCCCGCCTTGTCGCTCGCGTCGGCCTCCGCCTACTCGCGAAAAAACCCCTTCCCGTCCGTCATGCTCGAAAACATCGTGCTCAACGGCCGCGGCTCGATCAAGGAAACCCGCCACATCGAGTTGTCGCTGGAAGGTTCGGGCCTTGCCTATGAGCCGGGCGATGTACTGGGCGTCTATCCGACCAATGCCCCCGATGTCGTGGAGGAGTTGCTGGTGGCCCTGCGCGCCGCCGGCGGCGAGCCGGTGACCGTCGATGGCAAGGAAACCTCGATCTACGAGGCGCTGTTCCGCCACCTGGAAATCACCACCTTGACCCGTCCGATGATCCAGAAGTACGCCGCGTTGGCGGCGCAATCGAAGCTGGATGACCTGCTGGCCGAAGCCAACAAGAAGGCCTTTCAGCATTATCTCGACGGCCGCGAAATCATCGACCTGTTGACCGACTTCCCGGCTCGCGAGCTGCCCCTGCAGGCCTTCGTGGACATGTTGCGTAAACTTCCGCCGCGCCTGTATTCGATCGCCTCGAGCCTGAAACAGCATCCCGACGAGGTCCACCTGACCGTGGTGGCCGTGCGTTACCACGCCCATGGCCGCAGCCGCAAAGGCGTCTGCTCGACCTATTTCGCCGACCGCATCGGCGAGTACACGACCGTCCCGGTGTATGTGGATCACAACCAGAATTTCAAGCTGCCCGCCGATCCGGCCACCCCGATCATCATGGTCGGCCCCGGCACCGGCGTCGCCCCGTTCCGCGCCTTCGTCGAGGAGCGCGATGCCATCGGCGCGTCCGGCAAGAGCTGGCTGTTCTTCGGCGACCAGCATTTCACCACGGACTTTCTCTACCAGGCGGAGTGGCTGAAGTACCTCAAGCAGGGCCGCCTGTCCCGCATGAACGTCGCTTTCTCGCGCGACCAGGAACAAAAGGTCTACGTCCAGCATCGCATGCTGGAACAAAGCCGCGACCTCTACGCCTGGCTTCAGGAAGGCGCGCATTTCTACGTCTGTGGCGATGAAAAACGCATGGCCCACGACGTGCATGAAGCGTTGCTTAAGGTCGTTGAGAAGGAAGGCGCGCTCAACCGCGAGCAGGCCGAGGAATATGTAAAGACGCTGCAAAAAGACAAGCGCTACCAGCGCGACGTGTATTAAACGAGGATCCTTTCATGTCGGACGTCACCCCCGAAGAATTGAAAAAACGAGTGGAAGTGGAACGCATCAAGGACGCCAGCAATTACCTGCGCGGCAGCCTGAAGCAGAGCCTGCAGGATCCGCTCACCGGCGCGCTGGCCGAAAGCGACACCCAGTTGTCGAAATTCCACGGCATCTACCAGCAGGACGATCGCGATCTGCGCGACGAGCGCCGCCGCCAGAAACTTGAACCGCACTACCAGTTCATGGTCCGCGTGCGCGTGCCCGGCGGCGTATGCACCCCCGACCAGTGGCTGCAGATCGACCGCATCGCCACCACTTGGTGCAACCATACGATCCGCTTGACCACCCGCCAAGCCTACCAGTTCCACGGCATCATCAAACGCGATCTCAAGAAAACCATCGCCGAGGTCAACGCCGCGCTGCTCGACACCATCGCCGCCTGCGGCGACGTGAACCGCAACGTAATGTGCAACCCGAACCCTTACCAGTCTCGCCTGCACGAGGAAGTGTACGAATACACCCGGCGGATCAGCGAACACCTGACGCCTCGCACCACCGCGTACCACGAAATCTGGCTCGACCAGGAACTCGTCGCGACCAGCAAGAAACAGGACGAGGAGCCGATTTACGGCAAGCACTACCTGCCGCGCAAGTTCAAGACCGCCGTGGCCATCCCGCCCAGCAACGACGTGGACATCTTCGCCAACGACCTCGGCTTCATCGCCATCGAGGAAAACGGCCGGCTGGCCGGATTTAACGTGACCGTCGGCGGCGGCATGGGCATGACCCACGGCGAACCGGAAACCTATCCGCGCCTCGCCGACGTGGTCGGCTACTGCCCGAAGGAGAAAACCCTGCAGGTGGCCGAGGAGATCGTGAAGATCCAGCGCGACCACGGCGACCGCACCAACCGCAAGCACGCCCGTTTCAAATACACGATCGACGACCGCGGCATCGAGTGGTTCAAGTTCGAGCTGAACAAGCGCCTCGGCTGGAACATGGAACCCCCGCGCCCGTACGTGTTCGAGTCGTCCGGCGACCGCTATGGCTGGGTCGAGGGCGTCAACGATACCTGGCACTACACCATGTTCATCCAGAACGGTCGCATCCTTGACACCGACGAGCTGCCGATGATGACCGGCCTGCGCGAGATCGCCAAGGTACACGAGGGCGATTTCCGCCTCACCGCGAACCAGAACCTGATGATCGGCCGCGTGAGCAGCAAACAGAAACCGGTCATCGAGGCCCTGCTGAAGAAGTACAAATTGACCGGCTCGTATCACCGCACCGGCCTGCGCCTGAACTCGATGGCATGCGTGGCGTTCCCCACCTGCGCGCTGGCCATGGCCGAAAGCGAACGCTACCTGCCGAGCCTGCTCGACAAGCTGGACGCCATCATGAAGGACGCCGGTCTTGAGCACGATCCGATCGTCATCCGCATGACCGGCTGCCCGAACGGCTGCGCGCGCCCGTTTCTCGGCGAGATCGGTTTTGTCGGAAAGGCCCCCGGCAAGTACAACCTGTATCTCGGCGCCGGATTCTACGGACAGCGCCTGAACAAACTTTACCGCGAAAACATCGGTGAGGAGCAGATCCTGGCCGAGTTGACTCCGATCATCCATCGCTACGCGAAGGAGCGCGGCCAGGGCGAGAAATTCGGCGATTTCGTCATCCGCTGCGGCTATGTGAAGGAAGTGCTGGCCGGCAAGGATTTTCATTCCTGATCGGCGCGGCGACCGCATGAAGAAAAAAGCCGCCAAGACCAGCGAGCGATACCGGAGAGGCCGGCGCAAACTGGCCGCCATCCACGGCAAACGCGGACTCGATGCCATCGACGGAATGGCCGACATCGCCCCCGACCTCTGCCGCATGGTGTACGAATTTCCGTTCGGCGATATCTACACGCGGCCGGGGCTGGACTTGAAAAGCCGGCAACTGGTCACTGTGTCGGCCCTCGCCGCCATGGGCAACGCCGGACCGCAACTGAAGGCGCATATCTTCGGCTCGTTGCGGGTGGGGCTGACCCGCGAACAACTGGTCGAGGCGTTGATGCAGGTCGCGGTGTATGCCGGCTTTCCCGCCGCGCTCAACGCACTGAAAATCGCGCGCGACGTGTTCCGCGAGATCGATGCGACCGCCACGCCGCGTCCGGCCAAACGTGCGCGCCGATGAATCCGGGTCATCAGGCTGACGCGGTCACGATTCGTTCTCCGGACGGGCAATCGTCGGCCACCTTCCATCCCGGCAAAGGCGGCATCGGGTCGTCGCTGATGTTGCCATCGCAGGGCCGGCCGCGCGAATGGCTGTATGTGCGACGGGATTTTCATGCGCGGGAAGAAGACACCGGCGGCTGGCCTTTTTTGTTTCCCGCTTGCGGACGTCACCGGCTTGGTGAAGAGCTTGGCGTTTATGACTGGCAGGGAAATCGGTACCGGATGCCCTTGCACGGTTTCGCCATGCGACGACCGTGGACCGTGGCGGCCGTCGAGCCGAACCGGATTGTCATGGCGCTCGAAGACAGCGAGAGCACGCGCGATGTTTATCCGTTTTCGTTCCGTGTCGAGTTGACCTATGAAATGGCGGACCGGCGATTGAACTGCCGGTTGCGGGCGATCAACCGCGGCAAGGAGCCGATGCCGTTCTGCGCCGGTTTTCATCCGTATTTCCTCGTCGATCCCGCGCAGGCCGCGACGTGGACCATTACCGGCGCTATCCGGCGTGTCGGGCGGTATGCCGCCGGGTACACCGAGGTGGAGGCGTGGGAAGAGGCGAGGGGGCCTCTGGCGGTGGATGCGGCGGCGCGGGAGAATCGGTTGGTTGAGGTTGATCCGGACCAGCCGGTTGTGTTTTCGGAGGCCGGTCGGGATGTGTTGCGCATCCATCCGAATCAGCCGGGCGATACCATTTCGTACCGGTATCTTCAGACGTGGCGTTCGGGGAACGATCCGTTTATTTGTTTGGAACCGTGGACGGGATATCCCAATGCACTCAATCATCCCCCGCGCGCGCAGTTAGTCCAAGCTGGTACGACTGCCGAGGCCAACCTGATCGTCGAAGCGATTGGGTAGGGCGACGTTGTGATTCAACGCTCAACATCCAACATTCGATATTCAATTCGTTCTTTGTCGGTATCGGATTCGGTGTTGAGCGACAAGGGTGGAGGGGTTGCTGGACATTCAACGGGTCGGCGCTGAAGGCGCCGTGGATGGCAGCCCGGCACGAGGTGCCGGGAGTGGGACTTCGTCCCGGGCTATCCGGTAGCGCCCCTTCAGGGCACGCGAAGGAAATTGGACATGATTGTGTCGCTATCGGTATCGGTATCGGTATCGGAATCGGAATCGATCGACGAAGTTTACGACAAGGTTCGCGACAAAGGGTGGAGGGGTTGAAGGAGGTCCAACGGGTCGGCGCTGAAGGCGCCGTGCATGGCAGCCCGGCACGAGGGGCCGGGAGTGGGAGGATGAGCGAAAAAGCGGGGAGCCCGAGCCGACGATTGGTCATAGCGGGCTCCCGCGGTTCTCTTTTACATCGTCATTCCCAGGACTTCGTCCAGGCTATCCGGTAGCGCCTCTTCAAGGCGCGCGAAGGAAATGGACATGATTATGTCGAAATCGAAATCGCAATCGATCAACAAAGTTTACGACAAAGCTTGCGACAAAGGGTGGGCGGTCATGCCTGTCGGCCTCGAGTTAACTGCCTTCATCTTTCCTTCTTACCTCGATTCCCGTTTCGGTGTACAATAGATAGCAACCAATGGGCAGGAGAATGAACATGACGAGCAGGCAGAGCAGGAAGCAGGCGGGTTTCACCTTGATCGAGATACTGGTAACCACGGCGATCATCGGCATTCTGGTGGGCATCGTGTTGGGGGTATCGGGTGTGGCCACCCGTAAATCCGACGAATCGAAGGCCCGGGCCGAGATGCAGAAGATAGGCAATGCCATCGAACAATACCGCCTCGCCAATGGCACGGTGCCGGAGAGGTTATCCGATCTGACCGCTGCCAATTCCGGTGTGTCCGGTGAATTCCGGGAAATCAAACTGCAAGACCCCTGGGGCCGGGACTTCGAATACGCCAAGACTTCTAAATATGGCTTCACCCTTTATTCGCGAGGCATCAAGAAAGACGACGCCAGCGACGACATCGCCAGCGGATCCTACTAGGAAGATTGAGGACTGAAGACCAAAGACTGAAGACGGAATACGTTGGACAAGGATCCTGTATCTAGCATCTCGTATCCCGCATTTTGCATCCCGTATCTCTTTCTCGCTAAACCGTATCACCAATCTGTAGGATGGGTGAGTCCGCTTTTCCCTTAACTTCCACAATAGATTGGTACTTACACAAACTCCCGCTATACTGGCGGGCCGATTCCGGGTAATTTTTATCACCATGAGGACGAATATGAAGGAACGTACGTCGGTTAAGGGTTTTACGTTGATTGAGCTGCTGGTGGTGATTGCCATTATCGCCATTCTGGCCGGTATCCTGCTGCCGGCGGTGATCGGGGCGTTCAAGAAGGCCAGCGATGCCCAGGCGTTGTCGGAGGTCAAGTCGATCGAGACGGCGGTGAAGCAGTACTTCAATGAGTACGGTCGGTATCCGTTCGACAGCGGCGCCAATGGCGACAAGATGTATGGCAAAGTGACCGACATGGGCAATGCCGACAATGCGAACATGATTCGCACGCTTCGCAGTGTGGCCGGAGATGGCAATACCGACCACAAGAACAATCCCCGGCGCATTGTTTTCCTCGAAGTCAACGAACGCAGCCTCGATAGCAGCGGAAACTTTCTCGATCCCTGGGGCAGCCAGTATTTCATCGGTGTGGACACGGATTTTGACAACCAGGTGGAGTGGGGCGGGGCCATGACGGTGATCCAGGCCCGCAATGTCGCGGTATTCTCGTTGGGCGTCAACCAGGCGGCCGGCGGAACCAACGAGGCGAAATACATCACGTCGTGGAAATAGGATTCGGATCAGCCGGGAAGCCGGTTAACGCAATGAAACAACATCGTCAAGGATTCACGTTGATCGAGCTGCTCGTCGTGGTGGCCATCATGGCGATCCTGCTGGGCCTGGCCATACCCGCGTTTCAGGGCGCGAACCGCGGCGGGCGCGTGCGCACCGCGATTTTCCAGCTCAACAGCCATCTGAACCTGGCCCGGCAGATGGCCATCACCACCCGGCAGGATGTCTCGGTGCTGTTTCCTGGTAGCCTGATAGCTGATTATGACGACAACACGATCTCATTAGCTTATGCTTCTTATGCAGTTTATGGTAAACGGGATGGTTATATCGGGGAATGGCGTCGCCTTCCTCCCGGGGTAGTTTTTCATGACACATTTATTCCCCCTGGTGATACAAAACCAGCCGAGCGCTTCAATGTTTTTTTACAAGGACCAGACTATAGAAAGAGTGTTCCTTTCCCGAAAATTGGTGATGGTATTGGAACGATGTTGGGACTTACCTTCCGTTATGATGGCGCATTGGACGAGGCCGGTTTCAACAGGAAGTCCGTTTTCATAACAGAGGGCTGGATAGAATACGATCCCAACTATGATTCAATCGAACCGAAGTTCAAACCCAACACCAAAATTTTCGGCATTGAAATCCGGCCCGAGTCCGGACAGACGAGGGCCCGCGAGTATTAACATGAAACGCCACGCCACATCCGGTTTTACCCTGGTCGAAATCGCGCTGGCCCTGCTGGTGACGAGCATCGGTTTAATGGGCATGTTCAGTCTGTTACCAGCCGGCGTGCAGATGAACCGCGATGCCATCAACGAAACCCGTGCCGCGATGTTCGCCGAGCAGGTTTTGAACGGCATACGTGCACAAGCGTCGATACAGAGATGGGATATTGTGAACAACAACATTAGGCTGCCTCCTCCAAGCCCTCACATATGGGCGAATCCCAATGACTTATATGTTCAACCATGGGAAGGCACCGATCCTAAACCTTTGAAGTTTCAAACAGCGGGTGCTTTGGGGGGCGGCGGAGAATCATATGTCGATTATACAATTCGGTATTGGCTCCGTATTTTAGACCTTAACGAGCCTGATGATCCCACAGCTAAGAGGAGAAAGGGAGTCTGGCTAAGAGTACTACCCGGCGAATACGGCGCGACCAGTAATGCATATACCTTTTACACGGAGATTTATAATTATGGTCAGCAGTAAGTCCAATCGGGCGCTGACAACCGGACGCGGAAGTACGTCCGCTCCGGGCAGGATGGAGGAGGCGAGCGGAGCGGCCCGGCTTCCCGGGCCGGCGATTGATTCAGGGCGCGCCGGTTTCACCATCATCGAACTGCTGTCCTCGATGGCCATTCTTATCTTCATCGTCATGATGATGACCCGTATGTTCGCCGAGGCAACCAGCATCTGGTCGCTTGGCTCCCGTCAGATCACCGCGGCCAGTGAAGGCCGGGCGATCATGGATTTCATTGTTAGAGAGATGACGCAAGCCATTGCCGACACCAACGTAACCTTTAAGCTCAACAGTAATGCCGACTCGGTCGTTTATGGTGTTGATTCAGTTTATGGTGCGGCTTGCGATGAGGTGTGCTTTGTAGCTGTAGTTCAATCGGGTCATACAACGCGGCTTCGCACGGGAACCCAATATACTTATTTTGTAACCAATATGCGAAATGCGACAAATAATGCCGTTATGGCTGATCGCTATCGACTTGTGCGAGTAAGACGAACCGAATCAATGTTCAGCACTCCAGCAAACATTTTAAATTCTGCTTATCATAAAAAAGATTGGTGGATGCGTATGGAGCCGGACTGGAATGAAACCGGGTCACTGATGCCTGTAGAAACTATCGCGGAAAATGTGGCTGCGTTTGAGGTGTGGGCATATCGGATTGATGGTTACGACGGCTCGGGGAAGCCTAAATATAAAGAAGAATTTGACTACGATTCTAGTAAGTGGGGCAACACTTTGCCATTGTGGGTGGATCTGTATCTTGAGTTGTTGAGTGAGGACGATGCGGCTCGGGCCGCTGATCTGGCGGATGCAATCAGAAATGGTGCCGCGTTGCCTACTGCCTTGCCTGAATTTTTAGCCCGCAACGTTAAGCGTTATAGCACATCCGTTTTCTTTCCGAACAGAGAACGCGCATTGGCTGTTATTCCGAAATCTGAGCCATGAAAACGCATACGAATAGAACAGGAGAAAATAATCAGGATGGAATTGCTCTTATTATTGTGCTTGGTCTATTAGCCGTTCTAGTTATTATTGGAGTTTCCTTTTCAGTTTCCATGCGAACCGAGCGCCTGGCGACACGATCATATCTTGATGTTGTTAAAGCCCGCCATCTCGTGCACACCGCTTTAGCTCGCGTATTGAGCGAACACATTCATCCCGCGTTGGATGGATTGGCTTATCCGCCTTGGGATGCCTATAGCATTCCGGATACTACCGCTGATCGTTTGGAAATATTAGGCGATAAAAGCATGACTAATTCCCCCATGATTTTTATCCCCATGAGCCTGCGGTCAGCAGCGGCTGCCGCTGAAGGGCTGCAGTGGCAGGAGTTGAGAGACCCGTACGACGATAAAATTCTTTACGGTGAGTACGCTTTTTTGGTGGTGAACAATTCCGGTTTGCTCGACGCGAATGTCATAGGTTCCACAAACATGCTACGATCTCTGGGCACTAACGCTGCGGAGATTATCGCAGACTACAACGTTCTCCCAGAGTTAATGAGCGGCGCACCTTCAAATGCCCTTGCTAAATACCGCGAGGGGTTTGCGCGCTTTGAAAGCGTGCCCGAGTTGTATAATCTTACGAGCAGCACCATGTTTAGTGGGAATTTTGGTGCGCCTCCATTGGTGCAAAAAGGTAGCGGATCACATCTTGCTGGTCGTATGGCCGATCACCTTCATGTCTTTTCTCGGCTGCCTCTCGGCTTCGCGAACGACAATCTGACCGCGAATTCAAAGGTGGCATACATAGGCGGAAATCCGTCGGCATCATGGTTGACCGGAGTGGTGGATGCTATTAGCGACATTAGCGTTGCAACCATACCGGACAAGCTGGCTTTTGCGCGGGTGATGTACGACTTCGCTGAATCTGAATCATACGAACCTGTGGGAGATAACGACACTGAGAAATTCGCCCGAATCAGTTCTCGACCGGTGCCGATGATCAATGAAATCATTGTGAGCAACAGCTTGAAAATGGTCATGAGCGGAACGCAAGCTACGGTAGAACACCGGATTTACCTGACCATCGAGACTTGGTTCCCTTTTACAGCAGACGATGACGAACCGGCGTTTCAAATTCGTTTGGATGCCCCGCTTCAGAAGACGGCAATCATACCCAATTGGCCCGGTTTTCAGGCGCAGCCAACATTGGAGAAGAGTCCGGATCCCGCGAGTTTTGGCCCGGATCCCGACAAAGATAGTGGCTATAACCTCACGACATTTGTTTACATTCAAAAGCAAGACGTTAACGGACCGGGTCAACCTTCGTATGGTCCGGGTACCATGACATTGCGGGTTACATTGCCGGCAGCTATTCGAGTTGTGCATGTCAGTACTGATAAGACTGTCGACTTGGTTTTCCCCGGTTGGGCTAGCGATGCATTCCAGCTTGGCGGGTTTCGTCCGGCCAATCTGCCAATTGATCAAGAACGTGGAATTGCCGTCGTCGGCAAATCGGTAAATGACCCTAGAATCAACTGGGCTCCCGCCAATCCAATTCACTGGGGTAATGGAAGTGCAACCATCACCCCCATGGCACGCAATGTGACCGTGGCTGGAGAGCGCGATGATGAGGTCGGGTTTATGTATGCGCGGCGCGAACCTTTTTCAACGGTCGGCGATATCGGCTATTTGCTTTATAATGAAACGAAACCTTGGCAAACGGTCCGTCTGATTGACCCTCCTGTGCCTGAAATTGCCAAACTCATCGATCGTTTCAGGGTACATGCCGATGGTGAATACCCCCGACTTGGCGTCGTGAATGTCAACACCCGGCAGGAGGCGGCTCTCGCTGCGGTATTCAATCAGAGTCCGATTGAACGTTATCCGGGAGATCCGAATAAGACCAGGATGACGCCCACCCAGGCCAAGGAGCTCGCCAAATATTGGGTTAGCGTTGTCGGTAATGTCGGAATGGCCACCAATACCTCCGATTACGCCACCCGGGTCACGGCGGCGAAATTCGATCAGATCCTCGGTACGAGCGACAAATTCACCCGGGAAAGCGTCATTCGCAACAGCATTGGACTGCTCGGCGCCCGGCATAACCTGTTCACCATTTTCCTCGCCGCGCGCACCTTCAGCGATAAATACAATCCGGCCGCGCATTCCAACGTCAAACGCGACTACGTGACGTCCGAGCAACGCGCGGTTGCCGTCGTCTGGCGCGATCCCTACATCACCACCGATGGCGCCGGCAATTCCACCGCCGAGAGTTGGGTCCAGTATTTCCATTGGTTTACTCAGTTTAGAGAAAATTGACAGTGACGATGGACGAAGTCCGGGCGGGGTGAAGCGAGGTAGGGCGCGTAGTCCCTAGGGGTCTTTTCGGTATCGGTATCGCCATCGGTATCGGCGTCGAATCCCGATTAAGTTAACGACAAGGTTAACGACGAAGTTAGCGATAAAGAACGGACCGTTCTGGTAGGGCGCGCAGTCCCTTGCGCGCCGGGAGGAAGATTCGATTGGCGATGGACGATAGGGGTCTTTACGGTGTCGGTATCGCCATCGGTATCGGCGTCGAATCCCGATTAAGTTAACGACAAGGTTAACGACGAAGTTCGCGATAAAGAACGGACCGTTCTGGTGGGGCGCGCTGTCCCTTGCGCGCCGGGAGGAAGATTCGATTGACGATGGACGATAGGGGTCTTTTCGGTGTCGGTATCGCCGTCGGTATCGGCGTCGAATCCCGATTAAGTTAACGACAAGGTTAACGACGAAGTTC
>ERZ761603.1715-NODE-1715-length-16013-cov-10.819464_pt1 | contig 16013 bp, 15 predicted proteins | sample MGYA00511879_ERZ761603 | MGnify/ENA primary metagenome ERZ761603 (study PRJEB28899, sample SAMN02850040) | bioreactor sludge metagenome | biome: EBPR Sludge; feature: EBPR Bioreactor; material: flocular biomat | place: Australia: Thorneside Wastwater Treatment... | reverse complement strand
CGAGATTACAAGGTGACTGGAGTTCAGACGTGTGCTCTTCCGATCTGCCATCACCAGCAGCGACCCCCAGACGTACAGGCCGTGCTGTCCCATGGCGAGAAAGTCGGCGAAGCTTTTCCAGTGCATGTTAACTCCCTTCGGCCAGCAGTTGGCGCACCCAATCGGTGTGTCGTTCGCGTTCAAGCATGATCATGCGCGCGCGCATCAGGGCGACCGCGATGCTGTACATCCAGCAGGCCAGCGCGCACAGCAGCATGCCCCAGAGCATCAGCGCGGCCATGCTCGGCGCTTTCGTCAGGCTGACCGACGCGCCCTGATGCAGCGTGTTCCACCACTTGACCGAAAAATAGATGATCGGAATGTTGACCACACCGACCAGGGCGAGGACCGCGCCGGCCTTGTCGGCGCGCCGCGGGTCGTCGATCGCCGCTTGCAGGGCGATGAAGCCGATGTAGAGGAAGAGCAGGATCAACTCGGAAGTCAGGCGCGCGTCCCAGACCCACCAGGTACCCCACATCGGCTTGCCCCACAGTGCACCGGTCCACAGCGAGAGGAAGGCGAACAGCGCACCGGTCGGCGCCAGAGCCGAGGCCATCATTCCTGACAAGCGGGTATTGAAAGCCAGTCCGGTGCCGGCCCAGAAAGCCATCACCAGGTAGATGAACATCGACATCCACGACGCCGGAACATGCAGGAAGATGATGCGATAGCCTTCACCCTGCTGGGCATCGGTCGGCGCGAGCAGGAAGCCGATGGTCAAGCCGGCGACGCCGAAGACGGCGGCGAGTGCCCAGAACCAGGGGATCATCCTGCCGGCGAGAGGATAGAAGGTCTGCGGACTGGCGTAGCGGAACCAGTTGATCAAGCGCTTACTCATTCCCTTGGTGGGCCTTACTCCAGAGCGATTCGCAGCGCAGCGGCGGTTGGCCACGGCGCAAAAAAGACGCCGCCGAGCGCCAGCGCGCCGAGCAGCGAAAAGTGGGCCTGTGTGCCGAGCCCGCTCACCGCCGCGTCAACCGCACCGGCGCCGAAAATCAGCACCGGGACATAGAGCGGCAGCACCAGAAGCGACACCAGTACCCCGCTGCCGCGCACGCCCAGCGTCAGCGCGGCGCCGATGGCACCGATGCCCGACAGCGCCGGCGTTCCGATCAGCAGCGACGTGGTCAGCACCGCCAGGGCGTCGCTGGCGAGATCGAACTGGATACCCAGCACCGGCGCCAGCAGGACCAGCGGCAGACCGGCGACCAGCCAGTGTGCGACCACCTTGCCGAGCACGATCAGCCCCAGGGGCTGCGGCGCCAGCGCCAGTTGTTCCAGCGTCCCGTCGCGATGGTCGTCGGCGAACAGTCGCGGCAAGGAGAGCATGGTCGCGAGCAGGGCTGCGACCCACAAGACGCCGGGTGCGAGCTTGCGCAACTGCTCCGGTTCGGGACCGATGCCGAGCGGAAAGAGGCTGACGACGATGATGAAAAAGAACATCGTCGCCACGACGTCGGCCTGCCGCCGCATCGCCAGTCGCAGGTCACGGCCAATCACGGCCCGCATCAATCGTAGCATCTTGTTGGCGGTCGGTTTGCGTTGGCCACGGCTCAACCCGCAGCGAGCTGGAGTTCGCGCACGGCGCCGGCGGCGACGTCGACCGCCTGATGTGTCGTCAGCACCGCCAGCCCGCCGCGCTGCAGATGGGCGCCGATGACGCCGGCGACGAGATCAACGGCTGCCGTGTCGAGACCCACGTAGGGCTCATCGAGCACCCAGAGCGCGCGTTTCTCGCCGACCAGCCGCGCCAGCGCCACACGTCTTTTCTGACCCTGTGACAAATAGCGGCAGGCGAGATCCTCGCGCCCGCGCAGGCCCAGGTGTTCGAGCGCAGTAAGTGCTTCGTCCTCGGCAAGCGCCTGTTGTGCGAGTCTGGCGGCGGCAAGGATGTTTTCGAGCGGCGTCAGTTCCTCCTTGATCGCGTTCTGGTGCCCCAGGTAACAGATCTCGCCGCGGTACTCGTCGCCGAGTCCGGCGATCGCGGCGCCGCGCCAGCGAATCATTCCACTCGCCGCGGGTGTGAGCCCGCACACGATGCGCAGCAGGCTCGTCTTGCCGCAACCGTTTCTGCCCTGTACGTAAAGCATTTCGCCGACCTCGAGCCGGAAACTGACGCCGGCAAACAGGCGGCGTTCGCCGCGGACACATTCCAGATTCGAGGCTTCAAGCATGCAATGGGTAAGGGCGGCTTCGCTAGCGCCGCCGAAGGCGTATTGTGAAGGCGCGAGTGTAGCCCCGGATTGACCGAAATCAAGATCGTTGCATCGTCTTACCGTATTCTCCTGCTTACATTTACGGGAGTACGGTGTGGATTCGGGGTCGCTGCAACTATCTCTGGTGTGGGACGGCAGGCAGATCGCGGCAGCCACGGTCGCGTCGACCCGTCCACCTGTGGCGAGGGCCCTGTGCGGACTGCCCGCGGCGCGCGTGCTTGAGGTTGTTCCGCGCGTCTTCAGCCTCTGTCGCCGGGCGCAGGGTGCGGCGGCACGGCTCTGTCTGCAGGCAGCGCGCGGCGAACTGGTCGTTCCGGGTGCCGAGCCCGGATTGGCGGTGGCGCTGGAGGCGATTGGCGAACACTTGTACCACCTCCTGATCGGCTGGCCGCAGGTGTGTGCTGCGGTGGACGCCGGCGTTCGGCAACAGGAACTCGTCACCTGGCGCAGTCGCTTGCAGAGTGCGGATGACGAGCAGGGTGCCGCCACCCTCGGCAAGGACCTCGTCGCCTGGCTGCAGGCCTTTCCCTGGCCTGCGTTCGATGAGCCGCCGACAGGACAGGCGGCCGCTTTACTGCCGCAACTCTCCGCCGCTGAATGGGCAAAGCAGGACGAGCGGGATATTTTCGGCGAGTGGCCGACCTTCGCTGGCCTGCCTGCGGAGACCGGGGCGCTGGCGGCGCATCATGCTGACGCTGAAGTTGCCGCGCACCTCGGCGACGGACGGCGGCTGTCGGCGCGGATTGCGGCGCGGATTGCCGAGCTGCGTCACCTGAGTGAACTCATCGCGGCGCCGAGGCGCGCGGCGGATCTGCTTGATGCCGCCTCGCCTGCTCCGGGTTGTGGTCTGGCCCGTGTCAAGACGGCGCGCGGCACCTTGCTGCACCGGGTTGAGGTCGACGGTGACCGTGTCCGCGACTACCGCATCGTCGCCCCGACCGAGTGGAACTTTCATCCGCAGGGCAGCTTCGTGTGCGAGATGGTCGGTCAGCTGGCGCCGACGCGCGCGGCGGCGGCCGACATGGCGAGTCGTCTTGCTCTGGCGCTCGATCCCTGCGTGCCCTATACCGTGCAGGTTGGCGATGCATGAAATGGCGCTGGCGATGGGGATTCTGCAGATCGTCGAGGAATCGGCGCGGACGCAGCCATTTCGCAGGGTGCGCACGGTTGTCGTCGAAATCGGCGAGCTGTCGGCGGTCGAAGCCTCAGCACTGTGCTTCTGCTTCGACGCCGTGACCCACGGTACCCTGGCTGAAGGCGCGGCACTGGACGTGATTGCGATCAGCGGGCAAGGTTTGTGTTTTAATTGCGGAAAGACAGTGCACTTGGCGGCATTGTACGACCCCTGCCCAGACTGCGGCGGTTACCCGGTTCAAGCGACCGCGGGCACCGAGATGCGGGTCAAGGAGCTGGAGGTCGAATAACAACAGGAGACAGCAGATGTGTACGACTTGCGGTTGTGGCGCCGGGGAGACCCGCGTCGACGACGAGCCGGCAGTTGAGCTTGAACAGGCCCACGCTGACATGCCGGCAGCAGGAGCCGGGCCGCAGCACCCGGCAGCGAGCGAGCACGAGGCGGGCAGCGGGCATTGGCATCGGCACGCAGACGGTACGTGGCACAGCCACGCACACGAGCACGCCGATACTCACGAGCATGTGCAAGGGAGCACTCACTCGCCCCGGCACGACGCGGCAGCGGCGGTTACCCCGTCGCGCATGCTGCAGATCGAACGCGACATTCTGGCGAAGAACGACGCCCATGCGGCCGAGAACCGGAAGCGCTTCGAGGAGCAGGGCATCTTCGCGCTCAACCTGGTGTCCAGCCCTGGCTCCGGGAAAACCAGCCTGCTGTGCCGGACGATCGAGCACCTGCAGCCAGGCGTGCCCATCACCGTCATTGAGGGCGACCAGCAGACCAGTCGCGATGCCGAGCGGATTCGCGCCACCGGTGCTCCTGCCCTGCAGATCAACACCGGTAAGGGCTGCCACCTGGACGCCGAAATGGTGGGCCACGCCTTGCGGCGCCTGTCGCCGCCTGACGACTCGCTGCTCCTGATCGAGAATGTGGGCAACCTCGTCTGTCCGGCGGCCTTCGACCTGGGTGAGGCGCACAAGGTCGTCATTCTTTCGGTCACCGAAGGCGAAGACAAGCCACTCAAATATCCCGGAATGTTCCACGCGGCGTCGCTGATGTTGCTCAACAAGATCGACCTGCTGCCTTACGTCGCTTTCGACGTTGAACTCGCGATCAGTTACGCCCGGCGAGTGAACCCGACGCTGGCGGTGATGCAGGTCTCGGCGACCACCGGCGAGGGGTTTGAAGACTGGCTGGCGTGGCTGTTGGCGGGTTGCAGCCACTGTCAGCAACGCAAGCAAACCACTGTCGCCGCACTGCAGCGACGGATCGCCGAGCTTGAGGCGCTGCTGCCAGCCGCTGCGCGAGGCTGACATGTCGGAGACGATTGTTTGTCAAAACATCCGGGTCAGCGGAGTCGTTCAGGGCGTCGGCTTCCGCCCCTTTGTCTGGCGATTGGCGAAAGAGCTGCGTCTCGCCGGGTGGGTTCGCAATGACTCGCGCGGCGTCGAGATCGAGGTCTGCGGCGCCGCCGACCGGGTGCGAACGCTCACGGAACGCCTCGAACAGGAGGCGCCGCCGCTGGCGCGGATCAATTCGGTCGTGGCCCGCGCCAGTAGCACCGCCTGTGCGGCCGAAGACTTCGTGATCATCGATAGCCGTAGCGGTCGCGCGGCGACGATGATCGGGCACGACACCGCGGTCTGCCGTGACTGCCTGAGCGAGATGTTCGATCCTGGCAATCGGCGCTGGCGCTACGCCTTCACCAACTGCACCAACTGTGGCCCGCGCTACACGATCAGCCGCGGACTGCCTTACGATCGGGTGCGCACCAGTCTCAAGTCGTTCACGATGTGTCCGCGCTGCCAGCGTGAGTACAGACGGCCCGAAGACCGCCGCTTTCACGCCGAAGCCAACTGCTGCCCGAAGTGTGGGCCGCAGCTCATGCTCCTCGACGGAGAAGGCCATCATATCCCTGGCGACCCGATCGCCACCGCCCTGGCTCTGCTGCAGCAGGGAAAGATCGTCGCCATCAAGGGGCTCGGCGGCTTCCATCTCGCTTGCGATGCCCGCAACGCGCTGGCGGTTGCGGTCCTGCGCGAGCACAAGCATCGCGACGAGAAACCTTTCGTCGTCATGGTGGCCAACGCGCCGTCGGCGGCGCGCCTGGTCCAGATGGGGATTGGCGAACCGGGATTGATGACGCTGCCGACCCGGCCGGCGATTCTGCTGCGCAAGCGGGGAACGTGCGATGCGGCGCTGCCTGGAGTCGCCCCCGGGCTGCCCTCACTGGGGGTGATGCTTCCTTACACGCCGCTGCAGTTCCTGCTGTTTCACGAGGCCGCGCGGCGCCCTCCAGGCATCGGCTGGCTCGAACGCGCGCAGGATCCGGCATTGGTGATGACCAGCGCCAATCCGGGCGGCGAGCCGCTGGTGATTGGCAATGGCGAGGCCCTGATGCGCCTGCACGGCATTGCCGACGCCTTTCTGATGCACGACCGGGACATCGTCACCCGTTGCGACGACAGCGTTGCGCGCATCACGACCGGAGGCTTGCAGTTCATCCGGCGTGCGCGCGGCTATACGCCGCGAGCGCTGAAGCTGCCCATTGTCGGGCCGTCGGTGCTGGCGGTAGGCGGCTGGTTCAAGAATACGATCTGCGTCACCCGCGGTGATGAGGCCTTCGTTTCGCACCATGTTGGCGACCTCGAGAATGCGTCCGTCTGCAAGTTTCTTGAGGAGAGCGTCCACCAGCTCGTCAAGTTGCTCGGTGTCGAACCGGCGATCGTCGCGCACGATTTGCACCCGGATTTTCACTCGACGCAGTTTGCCGCCGACTTCGCCGACAGGCGTCATCTGCCCTTGCTTGGCATCCAGCACCACCACGCGCACGCCGCCGCGGTACTCGCCGAACACGGCATCGAGGGCAGCGCTCTGGCGCTCTCGCTCGACGGGGTGGGCCTGGGGACCGATGGCGCCGCCTGGGGGGGCGAACTCTTGCACGTCGATGGCGCGCGTTTCGAACGCCTTGGCCATTTGTTGCCGGTGGCGCTGCCGGGTGGCGATCGCGCGGCCACCGAACCCTGGCGGATGGCGGCGGCGGTTTTGCACAGCCTGGGTCGCAACAGTGAGATCACGCAGCGTTTTGCCGATCAGCCGGCGGCGCCGGCAGTCGCCCAGATGCTGGCCGCAAACCTGCACACGCCGTTGACGACGAGCATGGGCCGCATGTTCGACGCCGCTGCCGGACTGCTGGGGATCAAGTCAGTGATGACCTACGAAGGACAGGCAGCCATGCTGCTCGAAGGACTGGCGCAGACCTACGGCGACATTCTGCCGCTCGATCAGGGCTGGCGGATCGACAGCGGGCGCCTCGATCTGATGCCCTTGTTCGCTGCGCTCGCCGACGAACGCAATCCCGAACGCGGGGCGGCCCTTTTTCATGCGACGCTGGCGGCTGCGCTGGTCGACTGGGTGCGCGCGGTTGCCCCAGGTGTGCGATCGGTGGTCGGCAGCGGCGGCTGTTTCCTCAATGAAGTCCTCGTTCGCAGTCTGCGCGCACGGCTCGGAGCACTGGGCTTGCAGCTCATCGAGGCGCGCCAGGTGCCACCCAACGACGGAGGGCTGGCGGTGGGTCAGGCGTGGATCGCGCTTCAGCATCTGGTTGGGCAGCAGGCGAGGTAGGCCGCCGTGTGCCTCGCGCTCCCCTGCCGGGTCGTTGAACTGCGTGCCAATGATCTGGCGCTGGTCGAAGTCGACGGCGTCGGCAGGGAGATCTCGCTGGCGCTCCTCGACGACGTCGCGGTCGGCGACTACGTCATCGTCCATGTCGGCTACGCCCTGACCCGACTCGATACCGACGAGGCCGAGAAGACCCTGGCGCTGTTTGCCGAGCTCGCCGAAGCTGCCGAGGGTGACCCACTCGCCGCCGGCGCTTAGTGCGGCTTTCGTTCAGTCCCCATCCTCGTTGTTCTGGAGAGGGGAGCCGCCGGCACCTTTGGCGTTGGACTGGCGGGGGTTAGTCTTCGGCGACGACGACGACGCCGCCGCGCCGGCGGTCACCGGCGCCGGACAGCAGGCCGTCGATGCGGGCCACGCAGTTGACGCCGCCGAAGAACATGCTGGGTGCGTCGAAGCGGGTCGCTCCCGGCCACTCGGCGAGCAGCGCGAGTGCGGCGCCGGTTTCCAGCTCGCAATCCTCGAACCACAGTTTGCTCCCCTCGACGTGTTGCCGGGCGGCGTTGACCGCTTCGTCGAGCGGACGACGATAGACCAGCAGGTTGAGCAGAGCCTGCAGGATGACGCTGCGGATTCGATTCGAGCCGCCGCTGCCGAGCGCGAAACAGGGCTGGTCATTGCTGACGACCACCGTCGGCGACATCATGGTGCTCATCCAGGTGCCCACTGCCGTCTGGTGGAAGCCAGCCGGGTTGATGTCGTCTTCGCCGAGAAAGTTGTTGACGTGGATTCCGAAGCCGGGCAACGCGTGCCCGCTGCCTTCGCCATTGCTGGTCGTCATCGCCGCCGCCATGCCCTCGGCGTCGATCACCGAGATATGGGTGGTGGCGCCGAGCGGGTTCTCGCGCCGCGAACGGGCCGGGGCAACCCAGTCCAGGATCTCGTTCCCCGCCACCAAGTCGCGGATGGACTCTGGATCCGCATGCAGGCGCTCGTCGTAGCCGGCTTGCCGCACGTCGGAGACGGTGGCCAGCAGTGTCGCCGTCGCGCGCTGGTGGGCGAGTGAGAGAAAGGCTTCTTTGCCCAGGCCGAGGCCTTCGGCAATCCGCAGTCCCGCGCCGATCAGGCCACCGCCTGCTGAAGGAGGAGGGTTGCTGAGTACCGTGTAGCGACCGAACGGTATGCGCAACGGCTCGCGCAAGACCGGCGCGTAGGACTCGGCGTCCTGGGTGGTGATCAAACCGCCTTGTGCGGGGCCGAAGTGCTCGACCAGTGCCGACCAATAGTCCGCGACCAGTGCCTCCGTGCTGCCCTCACCCAGCGCGTGCAGGAAGTCGCCGAGTTCCGGGTTGCAGAGACGATCGCCGGCGCGCAGAAAGCGCCCGCCGGGGAAGAACAGGCGCGCCAGCAAAGGAGACCAGCCGGCAATCGGCATGATCAGTGAGGCGATACGGGCGATTTGTGGGCTGACGATGAAGCCCTTGCGGGCCCAGGTGGCCGCCGGTGTGATGACCGTACTCAAGGGGAGACGGCCGGCCAGACGGTGCAGTTCGAGCAGGCCAACCAGTTCGCCGGGTACGGCGGCGGCCGCCTTGCCAACGTGAAAGATTTGCGTGGCCTGTCCGAAGTCGACGGCGACCGGCGCGAAGTCCAGTGCTGGACGCGTGATCAGACCACGCCCGGGGGTCGCAGCAAAGAAGTCGAGCACCTTGTAGCCGCTGTCGGCGCGACCCCAGAGACATGCGCCTCCGCCGGCCAGTGAAGTGAGTGGCAGTTCGGTTACCGTCGCCGTAAACTTCGCGGCCACAATGGCGTCGATCGCATTGCCACCACGGCGCAGCATGCGCGCGCCGGCCACCGCCGTATGCGGGTCGGAAGCCGCGATTACACCCCGAACAGTCATCGTGGAAGGATACGCGATGCCGCGACGCGGGGGAAGTCGCACGTCGCCTGTGGACAGGGCGAGCGTGTCGGCGTCGCTCAAGCAACAGGATTGCCGGTTCGAGAAAACGCCATCAACGCGGCGGGAATCTGCGCCAGCGCCAGCGTTTGCTCGGCGGCTCCGCGCCTGATGGCTTCCCGCGGCATGCCGAAGACGACACAGGTCGCCTCGTCCTGGGCGATCGTTTTCGCTCCGCTATCGCGCATTTCCTTGAGACCGCGGGCGCCGTCGTCACCCATGCCGGTCATCAGAATGCCGAGCGCGTTGGCGCCGGCGTAGCGCGCAACCGAGCGGAAAAGCACATCCACCGACGGCCGATGACGGTTCACCAGCGGCCCGTCGGCGACCTCCACCAGGTACTGGGTGCCGTTGCGTCTGAGCATCATGTGTTTGCCGCCGGGAGCGATCAATGCGCGTCCAGGCAGCACGCGGTCGCCATCACCGGCTTCGCGAATCTCGATCTGGCAGAGATCGTTGAGACGCTGCGCCAGCATCGCCGTGAAACGCTCGGGCATGTGCTGGACGATGACAATGCCCTTGCAGCTGGCCGGCAACTGCGTCAGCACCGCCTCGAGGGCCTGCGTGCCGCCGGTCGACGCGCCAATGGCAATGATCTGTTCGCCGCTGCCAGCCACCGCGGTCGACGGGCCGGCGGCGAGCATCACGTCGGCCGAGTTCTGGGGTCGCAGCAGGTCGAGCGGCGGCAGACTGGCGCTCGCTGGTCTGCCGCGGGCGGCGCTGCGGACCGCGCGCACGAGTTCTCGGCCACCCTGATCGAGAAAGGCGCGCAAGCCGGCGTGTGGCCGGCTGACGACCCCGACTACGCCGGCAGCGAGGGCTTCCCGGTGGGCCGGCGTGCCGACCATCGCTGGCGTCGAGCAGGCGACCACCGGCGTGGACCGTTCCGCCATCACTTGCCGCAGGAAGGCGAGACCGCCAAGACGGGGCGTTTCAATGTCGACAATCAGGACATCGGGCCACTGCCTGCGCATCTGCTCGAGGGCGAGCGAAGGGTCGGCCGTGGTGGCCGTGACCTCGATGCCGGCGTCAGCAGTCAGGGCTTGTCCGATCATCTGGCGCGCCAGCGCCGAATCATCGACGATCACGACCTTGATTTTGCGGTCACTCATCGGCACGCGTGCGCAGCGAATCTCGAGGAAAGGATGTGGATCCTGCGTGACTGGACCACCGGGCAGGGGCGTTATGGCGTGATGGGCACCCGGAGCGCGCTTCTGCTGCCGCCGATTCTACTCCTTTCCTGTGCACGTCCCGCCTGGCGGTTGGCAGTCGCGCGCCTTGCCAACGACCTGCGCCGGCGCCGCGGCAGCGGCGCCGATCACCCGCTTGCCGATCTCAGCCGATTTCCACCGGCACGAAGAGCTTCCGCTTGTCGCGTTCGATCAGCAGCGCAACCTTCTTGCCCGCCTTGTCGAGCAGGGCGCGCACCTGGCTTACCTCGCGTACCGGCTGTCCGTTGAGCGAAACGATGATGTCGCCGGGTTGAATGCCTGCGCGTGCCGCGGGTCCGCTGACCTCTTCGACGACCAGGCCGTCGGGCGTGTCTACATCACGGCGCTCATTCGGCAGCAAGGGTCGCAGCGCGAGTCCCAGGCGCGACTTGTCGGTTTCGCCGCCGCGATCGACTGCCACCTTGGTGTCGGGAATCTCGCCGACGGCGAGCGTCAGTTCCTGATTCGCCCCCTTGCGCCAAATCTGCAGCTTGACCTGTGTTCCCGGCTTGAGTGCGCTGACCATCGGCGGCAGGTCCGACGAACGTTCGATTGCGCTATCGTTGAGCTTGAGGATGATGTCGCCGGGTTCAAGACCAGCGGCTGCGGCTGGACTGCCCTTCTCGACTGTGCTGATCAGCGCGCCGCTTGAGCGCTTGAGTCCGAAGGACTCGGCGAGAGATTGCGAAACCTCCTGGATGGTCACCCCGAGTCGGCCGTGGCGGACCTTGCCGTGCTGCAGCAGTTGCTCCTGGACGTGCAGGGCGACGTTGATCGGGATGGCGAAGGAAACGCCCTGGTAACCGCCGCTGCGGCTGTAAATCTGCGAGTTGATGCCGATCACTTCGCCGTCGAGGTTGAGCAGGGGGCCGCCCGAGTTGCCGGGATTGACGGCCACGTCGGTCTGGATGAAGGGTACGTAGCTGTCACGGGCAAGCGAGCGCGACTTGGCGGAGACGATGCCGGAGGTGACGCTGTTCTCAAAACCGAACGGCGAGCCGATGGCCAGCACCCACTCGCCAACCCGCGTACGCGAGGGGTCGCCGAGGCGCACGACCGGAAGCTTGCTGGCGTTGATGCGCAGTACGGCGACGTCGGTCAGTTTGTCGAGTCCGACGACCTTGGCCTTGAACTCACGTTTGTCGATCAACTTGACGATGACCTCGTCGGCACCGTCGACGACGTGGGCGTTGGTCAGGATCAGGCCGTCCTCGCTGACGATGAAACCCGACCCCATGCCGCGCGCCGGTGCTCCCTCGTTCGGCGAAGGCGTGCCGAAGCGGCGGAAGAAGTCGTACAGCGGATGATTGGGGTCGATCGCCGAGGCCGTCTTCGAAGCGCCACTGGCACTGATATTGACGATTGCCGGACCGCTGCTTTCGACAATCGAGCTGAAGTCGGGCAGCGTGATCGTTGCCCGCGTGGTCGGCGTCGTGGTCGGTGTTGCCACGGCGGCGCCGGCGTCGGCGGGACTGATCGTGTGGCCGCCGAGCGTCGCGTAGCCGACACCAAGCGCTGTAAACAGCGCCAGCGCGATGGCGCTGCGCTTGAAAGTGGTTCCTTGCATGGTTTTCTCCGTTTCCCTGCTGGCCGGAAGCACTCGGCTTCCCATGGCTTAACGATAACCAGGCTTGACTTAAGGTGGACTTAAGGCCGCAGTCGCGGCGGACAACGCCGTCTCGGCGAACTCGACGCGCGCGCGCAAGCCGCCGAGCGGCGAATCGCCGAGCACGATGCGCGCCTGATGACGCTCGGCAATCGTTTGCACGATGGCAAGTCCGAGGCCGCTGCCGGCGTCATCGCCTTGTGCGCGCCGATAGAAGCGGTCGAAAACGCGCTCGCGTTCTTCAGCCGGGATGCCGGGGCCGGAATCATCGACTGCGAGGCAGGGTTGGCCTCCTGCGTCGGCGCCGACCGTGACATCGACCCGGCCCGCAGGCGGCGTGTAACGAATGGCGTTACCGACCAGGTTGTCGAGAAGAATCTGCAGCGCGTCCGGATCACCCGGAACGAAGCAGTGCGGCGCGCTCGCTGACGCCCCGAGGTCGATCTGCTTTGCTTCCGCCAGCGGCAACTGGTTGGCGAGCACCGTGGCGACCAGTCCGACCAGGTCTACCGGTTTGCGAGAACGCTCGCCGGCGCCGGGTTCCTGGCTCGCCAGCGTCAGCAACTGCTGCACGCCATGCGTTGCTCGCTCGAGGCCGCGTTTCAGTTCAGCGAAGGCACTGGCGCGTTCCCCGGCATCAGCCGCACGCTCGGCGAGCTGCAACTGCAGCTTGAGGGCGGCAAGCGGTGTGCGCAGTTCATGCGCGGCATCGGCGACGAACTCGCGTTGAGCGTCGAGGGCCCGCCGCAGGCGGCTGAGCAAGTCATTGAGCGAACTGACCAGGGGCACGATTTCATGCGGCACCGTGGTTTCCGGCAAGGGCTCCAGCGCGGCCGGCGTACGTGTCGTGACCGCGTGGGCGACGGCGTCGAGGGGAGCCAGCCCGCGACCAACCAGTACCCAGACCAGCAAACCGAGGAGCGGCAGCATGAGCAGAAACGGCGCCACCGTGCGCAAGGCGGCGGCCAGCGCCAGGCGGTCGCGGAGGTGCAGCGGTTGCGCCACCTGGATCGTCTGCGTTGCCTGCTGCAGGCCGAAGACGCGCCACTTGCCGTGACCGGTGTCGACGGTCGCGAAGCCGAGCGGCGCGTGGTGTGGCAGATCCGGGCGTGGTTGCGAGAGGTAGATTCGCGTCCCGTCAGGTCGCCAGATCTGGACCGAGAAGTCCTCCACGTCCCCCTCAACCGCCAGCTCGTGCGCGCGCGCGCTGTATCGTGCCTGGTCACGGAAGGAGAGGGCCAGTTGGCGCAGTTGGTAATCGAACATCGCGTTCGCCTCCTCGCGCGCCGTGCCGTAGGTGGCGAGCGCGCCGAGCAGCGTCGTCAAGCTCATGGCGGCCAGCAGAGCGAGCAACAACTGGCGCCGGATCGACTTCATGGCAGCCGCGGCACCAGGTAGCCGACGCCGCGAATGTTCTTGATGCGCTCGCTTCCGAGCTTGCGGCGCAGGGAGTGAATGTGGACCTCGATCGCGTTGCTCTCGATTTCCTCGCCCCAGCCGTACAGTCGTTCTTCGAGGCGGGCGCGCGAGAGCGGTACCCCGGGTTGTTCGAGCAGCGCCTGCAACAGGGCAAATTCGCGTGCCGAGAGCGCGACCGGCCGGTCCGCAAGCGTGACTTCGTGGGTCGCCGGATTCATCCGCAGCTCTCCGTGTTCAAGCAGCGGATCGGCACGGCCGCAGCGCCGGCGCAGGACCGCGCGCATGCGGGCACCCAGTTCGTCGAGGTCGAAAGGCTTCACCAGGTAGTCGTCGGCGCCGCTGTCAAGACCCCTGATGCGGTCTGCCACCGCATCGCGCGCGGTGATGACGAGGACCGGAATGTTGTTCGCCGCGCGTCGCAGCCGGTGCAGCACCTCGATGCCCGACCTACCAGGCAGGCCGAGGTCGAGCAGGACGATCTCGTAAGGTGTCGTTGCCAGTGCCGGCGCGACTCCCTCGGCGTCGCGCAGCCAGTCGACGGTGTGTCCGTCCTGGCGCAGGCCGTGCTGAACGCTGCTGCCGATCATCGGGTCGTCTTCGACGAGTAACACGCGCATGCTGGCTGGCAGGCGGGCGCCGGCCAGCGGACGTCCGCCCTCGAAGGGCTTGAGGAGCTGGCAGTAGGTTAAGTGGCGGCGGATGTCACTGTCAATGAGGGTGCGCTTGCGCCACCCGGTGGCGGCGTTCAGGGCGACGACATTGACCGCTGTCGACGGCGCCGCCTATACTGGCGGGCGACTAATCGTCAAGCGCCCCGAGGCACACAGAACCTTTCTCATGTCGCCGTCAATGAGCCTGCTCCAGTGCCTTTTCTGCAAACACTTCAATCCGGCAGGCGCGGCCTTCTGCAATGGCTGCGGTTCGCCGATGGACTTGCAGCCGTGCGAGGCGTGTGCAGCGATCGACAAGCGCACCGCTCGCCACTGTTACAAGTGTGGCGCCGAGTTTCTACCATTGCCGGCGCCCGATCTGCTCGTCGAGTCTTTGGCTGACGAGATCGAGTCGGCGCTGGCTGCGCTCGACAAGCCGCTGCTGGAGTCGCCGCTTGCGCCGCCTATGGTTGACGCTGTGGTCGACGGTGAGGCGGCGCGAACCGAGAGCCCAAGGCTGATCGAGGCGATTGCCGTTCATCGCCGTGACCTGCCTGACGGCGATGAACAGACGGGGCACAGGGAGATCACCCCGGGCGACTGGAGCATGCCGCCCCTGTCGTCCGCGAAGGATGCGCCGGCGAGCTTCGAGCCGGCGTTCAGCGGGGCGGAAGCACACGCGCCAGCGGCGTCGGCAAGCAGGCCAGGGAACACCTGGGGCTTGCTCCTGGCGCTCGTCGCTCTGGTCGCGATCGTCGCCGCGTTGGCTTACCATCATCAGAATCCGGCGTCAGTGGCCGAGACGCAGGGCTCAGTTGCGGCCGCCGGCACGCCGCCCACCACGGCCGTGGCACAGGCACCGCCAGCGGCGATGCAGGGGACGACGGGGACCGCATCGTATCCTGCTACTGTGGCGCGCACCTCAGTGGCCGCGCCGGCGGCTGACGCATGTCCGGCTGCCGTCGCTGCACTCGCCTTGTGCAGCGTGAAATCGAATCAGGGAAAGTAGGAAGATGAAGAAACTGTTGTCGTTTGCGCTGCTGCTGGGCGGACTGCTGCTTTCTCTGTCGGCGTCACCGGCGGCGGTCGAGTACAAGATCGTGACCGCTTCCGAACGCGGCACGTACATCAAGATCGGGCGCGACCTTGCCCAGTTCGTTGCGCCGCCAGCCGACCTCTCCTTGCAGGCACTGTCGTCGGCGGGGTCGGTCGACAACGTTCGGCGTTTGCGTTACGAGCCGGAAGTCAAGTTTGCGCTTGTCCAGTCGGACGTCTATCAGGCCTTTCTCGACATGGCAAACAGCGGCAACACCGAAGCGAGCGCCTTGATCAGGCCCTTGCGGGTGATCATGCCGCTCTACAACGAGGAGATCTACTTCATCGTCCGTGCGGATTCGGAACGCAACTTCATCCACGAGATCCGGAATGCCCGGATCAATGCCGGCGAACTGGGCAGCGGTACGGCGCTGACTTCGGCGACTCTCTACCGCCTGATGTTCGGCGAAGCGATGCCCGAAGGCAGGACGACCTACCTGTCGAACGAGGAAGCGCTGGTCAAGCTGGTTACCGACAAGTCGGTGGACGTCGTCGCCGTAGTCGCCGGACAGCCGGCCAAACTGCTCGTCGACATGACGCCGGAAGCTCGCCAGCACATCAGGCTGCTCAAATTCGATCCCGGCCATTCCTCGAGCCGGGCGGTCTTGCGGACCTATTTTCAGGCAACGGTGCGGGCCACCAGCTATCCTTCCCTGCTGACGGCCGACCTGGCCGGGCTGGCAGTCAAGGCGCTCCTGGTTACCTACGATTTCCAGGTGAAGAACACGGAGGGCTCTCTGCGGCGCTTTGCCCGCTCCTTGTGTCAGAACTTCGCGACGCTGCAGGAGAAGGGCCATCCGAAGTGGCGCGAAGTCGAGCTTGCGCTGCCCGATCTCGGTCGCGGCTGGAGCTACTACGGCCCGACCACCGCCGAGTTGCGTGCGTGTCTCGGTGGCGACGCGCGGGCGGCAGCACCGGCCGCGTCGCCGGCGGGCAAGGGCTGCTCACAGGCGGAACGACTGCTTGGCCTCTGCAAGTAGGCCAGCGCGCGCGAGGCCTCATGGATAGGCTGGTCACCAGATCGGAAGAGCACACGTCTGAACTCCAGTCACCTTGTAATCTCG
>ERZ761603.1714-NODE-1714-length-16031-cov-15.240799_pt1 | contig 16031 bp, 11 predicted proteins | sample MGYA00511879_ERZ761603 | MGnify/ENA primary metagenome ERZ761603 (study PRJEB28899, sample SAMN02850040) | bioreactor sludge metagenome | biome: EBPR Sludge; feature: EBPR Bioreactor; material: flocular biomat | place: Australia: Thorneside Wastwater Treatment... | reverse complement strand
CCTGCCGCTGGCGATCGCCAACATGAGCTCGCACACCTTCCAGGATCCGATCGCAGAGGACGGTACGCTGCCAGTGAAGTTGTTCGACCAGCCGTTGAACATCAAGAATCTGATCGACTTCAAGGTGCCGTGGTACCAGAACTACGCGATCAAGGACGACTTGGTGACGCCGCCGTGTGCAACGGCCGGCAACAAGTTCCTCGAAAACTGGGACGGCCTCGAGTCAGTCGCTTTCTTCGGTGGTCACGTCGCGATTCTGACCAGCCCCTATGCGAAGAAGGCTCCGGTCAACGCCGCCTTCACCGACGCCAACGGCAAGCCCGCGCGCGGTCCGGTGAAGTTCCAGGTCGATCTGTCGCAGGCAGCGTAAGCCAACGCCGACGCGAAGCTCTTCCCAGCCTCTCTTCGCTGAACGCCCGGCACCGGGTGTTCAGCGAATCAGGCGCCGGCTGGACAGATTCTGTTCAGACCGGCGCTTATCTACTATGATTGCGCCGCCCGCAGGGGGCGGGCACAACCCCGATCGCAGAACACCAGCCAGCTGCCAGCAGTTTGCGAGGCTCGCATTCCAATCACCCTTGAGTCCGGAGATTTCCTTATGACTTATGCCAACATCAACGTTGAAGTGCGTGGGAAGGTCGGCCTGATCACGCTCAACCGCCCGAAGCAGCTGAACGCACTCAACGACGATCTGATGAACGAACTGGGTAATGCGCTGACCGCTTTTGACGCCGACGAAAATATCGGTGCCATCGTCATCACCGGCTCCGACAAGGCCTTCGCTGCCGGCGCCGACATTACGGTGATGCAGTCGCTGACCTACATGGACGCCTACAAGGGCGACTTCATTACACGCAACTGGGAAGCCGTCAAGAACTGCCGAAAGCCGGTGATCGCTGCCGTCGCCGGCTACGCCCTCGGCGGCGGTTGCGAACTGGCGATGATGTGCGACATCATCCTGGCTGCTGACAGCGCACAGTTCGGCCAGCCGGAAATCCGCCTCGGCATCATTCCCGGCGCCGGCGGTACGCAACGCCTGCCACGCGCGGTGTCCAAGGCCAAAGCGATGGAAATGTGCCTCGCAGCGCGCAATATGGACGCGGCGGAAGCCGAGCGCGCCGGCTTGGTATCGCGCGTCGTCCCTGCTGATAAACTGCTCGACGAGGCGATGGCGACGGCCACTCGGATCGCCAGCTTCTCACTGCCGGTGGTGCTGATGATGAAGGAATGCGTCAACCGCGCTTACGAGAGTTCGCTCAGCGAGGGACTGCTCTTCGAACGCCGCGCCTTCCACTCTGCGTTCGCGCTTGAGGACCAGAAAGAGGGAATGGCCGCTTTCGTCGAAAAGCGCAAACCCTCTTTTACCAACCGCTGACACCGCGCGTGCGGCGGTCCGCTTTGCCGGACCGCCGCCTCGCTGCTCAGCAGTGTGCGAGGTCGACTGCGTTGTGAATCGAGATCTCGTCGACCCAGGCTTTGGCGTAGACCACACTATAGAGATTCGAATAGGCGGCGACCTCCAGCGTCAAGGTCACCGTTCGGTTGGCAAAACGTGAGAGGTCGATCGCCGCCGGCCGTAGCCATTCGCTCTCCTGGTGGACCATGCCGATCGCCGTGACTTCGTCGACGATGACGCCATCGACCAGTACCCGAAAGCTTGCGCTGGTGTAGTCGTTAACCGCCGCACTGAGATCCAAGCGTCTCACGTAGCTGAGTTCCGGGCGTTCGCCGAGACCGATGCGGCGTGACGTCGATTGCGCCCGCGGGCCGATCGTCCCGGCGTCTCCCGATGAGACGTGCCCATACAACATCGAACCACCACGAAACGCGCCTGGGTCATTGACCAGCAGCTGCCAGCCCGAACCTTCCCATCCCGCCGACTGTAGTGCCGCTTGCGGAGCTCCCGCGCGAGACCGCTGGGCGAGTCCCTTGAGCGCACCGGCAGCCTCCAGTGCCGTCGAGATGATCCCCGGCACGTCAATGCCGAGTGGCGCAGCGCTTGTCGAACGCGGGCCGCTGCTGCCCTTGAGCAAGCCGGCAGCCTGTAGCGAGGCGGAGATGATGCCGTGAACGTCGATGCCTAGCCCCAGAGGTCTACCACCACCTTGCCGCGTCTCGTCTCTACCCGTCTTACGTCCTTCCCCGGCGCCAGCAGCCGCTGCGGCCTCTCCCCTGCCGCTGGCGGTCGTACCCTGCGATGCGCCACTACTCGCTGCCGCTGCGGTCGCAGGTCCGGCCTCTGGCATGGGCTGCGCACTATCTTGCGAGCCGGCAGACTCCCCGGCAGTCACCGGCTGCTCGCGCAGAATCCCCCAGAAGTCGGCGATGTGATGGGTCGAAGAGATGCCTACAGCATTGAAGAAAGGGGCCGCGGTGCCGCACTGGCGTGGGCCCTCACCCGGATCGAGCGCCGCGCCGTGTCCCATTCCGGTAATCGTGTACGCCTCGAGGACTTCGTTCCCTTGGGCATCCAGCCAAACCCGTCGCGGATAGCCAGCAACCGCCATCTGCATGGCCGGTGTGGCCTCAACCCCGTGCAGGTCGCTCCACTGCTTGACGAGTTCCTCGGCGTTAACCGGCTTCACCGCGCTATCCGCGTCGCCGTGCCAAACTGAGAGTGTTGGCCACGGCCCCTGGTGTGTCGACGCCGTGCGCACCAGGTCACCCCATTCGCGGCCTGAGCGGCAGCGCCCCTGGAAGATGCTTTCCAGACCTTCCTGCAAGCCTCTCGCCGACCGGTACGGCACACCGGCGATGACCGCGCCGCCGGCGAAAACGTCGGGATAGGTCGCCAGCATCACGGCGGTCATCGCACCACCGGATGAAGTCCCGGTGACAAAGACACGACGACGATCGAGCGCGTGCTCCGCCACCATCCGGGCGACCATTTGCGCGATCGAATCGGGCTCGCCCCGGCCGCGCTCGTGGTCCTCGGGCCGAAACCAGTTGAAGCAGCGCAAGGGATTATTGTCCCACTGCTGCTGTGGAAACAGCAGGGCAAAGCCATGGCGATCGGCCACTTGCGACCAGCCAGCCCCTTTATTGTAAGAACCTGCACTCTGCGTGCAGCCGTGCAGCACGACGACCAGCGGCGCATTGGCCGCCAGGCTTTTCGGCAGATAGGTCAACATGCGCAGTGCGCCGGGATTCGAGCCGAAGTCGGTGACTTCCGTCAGGCGATGCTCCAGTGCATCAACCTGGTCGGACCAGTCCTTGACGGTCGCCAGCGTGGACAACAGCTTTTCCCAGCGACTGCCATGCGGCGTCTTGGCGGCAAGTTTCGCCATGTTGGCGAGGGAGGCCACACGGTGGCCAAACTTTTTCAGCATTGGACGACTCCTGTCATCTGACAAGGTGGTGAGCAGACCGATCTCGACAAACTTGCGGACCGGCAGAAAAACGGTGTGGAACAAGCCGGGATCGACCAATCCACCACGTTGAGGATCCAGCCAGGCGGGCGGAGCAGATCCTGACGCGAGGCCGTAGGGTTGACTGAACACGGCGCGGTGCCCTTGCCACCAGGAACTGAACTGCAGCGACGCGACCGGGCACCCACGGTTGACCCAGACGCCGAACAGTTCGCTGCCCACAATGGCACGGGTCTCTTCGACACAGGCGAGTTCAAGGAGAGCGGTGAGCGCCTCTCCGAACGACAGGCCGTCGAGGCGGATCAGCGGCGCCGGCGCCTCCTGAGTCATGGCGCCGGCCACCGGCGGGCCAAAGATCACACGCGGCGCATGACCACCGGGAGCAATCGCCAGTGGCCGCAGTTCGGAATAGCAGCGGATGGCGTCGATAGTCTGCGCCTGCTGCGGGGCAGCCATTGCGCCAAGCAGCAGTTGTGCGGCGTACTGTGGCGTCGCCAGCGGCGATCCGCGGCCACGCGGACCAGGAGAGACCAACCCTCCACTGACCATCAGCGTGACCCGGAAACGCAGGTCACGCCGCGACTCGCCGAGCAGGTCGGCGAGTCGTTCGCTGAATTCGTAACGTGCAAGTCGATTGACCATGTGACAACGATAACACACCACCGATGGCGATGCACTAATTATTTAGTAATTGACACATTTTATTTTTATCGTTGTCACTTGCGTCGTCAGATGCACGTTCGACCGCGTCGTCGTTCCCTCGAAGCGGCCGGCAGCGGGAGAAAAAGCTCGCCGCCAACCTGCTGGTGGTCTCTGCACAAGCGACGCTTGACGAGCCGCAGCACGCCAGAGATACTGCGCTTGAAGCGGGCGCCTGTGCCCGTGCTTCCCTCACCCACACAGTCTATCGATCAACCGAATCCGGAACAGCACATCATGAACGGCTCACACATTCAACCCGGGGTCGCCACCGGCGACGCCTTGCAAGCGATTTTCGATCTCGCGAAACAGAAGCAATTCGCCCTGCCGGCAGTCAATGTCATCAACACCAGTACGGTCAACACCGTCATGGAAACCGCTCGCGAACTCAAGGCAGCAGCCATCATCCAGTTCTCCAACGGCGGAGCGCAGTTCTTCGCCGGCAAGGGGCTCGACAACACCGATCAGCGCTGCTGCATCGCCGGCGCCGTTTCCGGTGCCACCCACATCCACCAGCTGGCGGAGCTTTACGGTGCGACCGTCATCATCCATACCGACCATGCCGCGAAGAAACTGCTGCCGTGGATCGATGGCCTGCTCGATGCCGGCGAACGCTACTTCAAGAGCAATGGCAAGCCGCTCTTCAGCTCGCACATGCTCGACCTTTCCGAAGAGCCGCTGCATGAAAACATCGAGATCTGCCAGCGCTACCTCGAACGGATGAGCAAGATGGGGATGACGCTGGAAATTGAACTCGGCGTCACCGGCGGCGAGGAAGACGGTGTCGATAACACCGGCGTCGACAGCTCGCGCCTCTACACGCAGCCGGAAGATGTCGCTCAGGCCTACCAAGCGCTCTCGCGCGTCAGCGATCGCTTCACCATCGCCGCCTCGTTCGGCAACGTGCACGGCGTCTACAAGCCAGGCAACGTCAAGCTGCAGCCGATCATCCTGAAGAATTCTCAGGAGTATGTGCAGAAAAAGTTTGGCACCGGCGAGCGCCCGGTAAACTTCGTCTTTCACGGCGGCTCGGGATCGACGCTCGAAGAAATCCGTGAAGCCATCAGTTATGGTGTCGTCAAGATGAACATCGACACCGATCTGCAATGGGCCTTCTGGGAAGGCGTGATGGGCTTCTACAAGAAGAACGAAGGCTACCTGCAAGGCCAGATCGGTAATCCGGAAGGCGAAGACAAGCCCAACAAGAAGTACTACGATCCGCGCGCCTGGCTGCGCAAAGGCGAGGATGCGTTCCGCGCCCGTCTGAAGCAGGCTTTCGCCGACCTCAACAATATCGGTACGCTGGCCTAGAAGGCACTGCGCCCGATCGCTACGGGCTGGCCCAGCTTGGGCCGGCCCGTTTTTTGTGTCCGAGGCATGCGCGCGGTCGCGCGTTGACCTTCGTCCGCGGGCCATCGATACTGGTTACTGATCATTTTTCCGGGCCGATCAGGTCCGCCGAACCGCTGCCCTCCCCTTCCCCACGTTTCTTTCTTGCACTTCGAGGAGTCCCCGCATGAGCACCCTGGCTGAACAGCTACGCAATACCGAAGCGCATAGGTCGATCTTCGAGTCGGCCGTGCGCCAGAACCCCCTTCCCGTGTGTACCGCTTTCGGCTCGTCCGAGCACCCGCAACCGGTTCGTTTCACCCATACCGACCGTGTTCTGAGCACCAAGGACAGCGAAGGCGTTCGTGCCCAGTTCCCGAAGACCGTCACCGCATCAGGCAACGTCGTTCTCACGTCCGCCGGCCCGAGCACCGCCAAGGTTCAGGGCAAGCGCGTGGCCGTCCTTTTCTCCGGTGGGCCGGCTGCCGGCGGGCACAACGTCGTCTGCGGCCTGAAGCGCGTTCTCGGCCCGGACAATACGCTGTTCGGCGTCAAGGCCGGGCCCAAGGGTCTGCTCAAGGGCAGCCTGTTCGAAATTGCCGACGCCGACGTTGACTTCATCATCAACACCGGCGGCTTCGACTTTCTTGGCTCCGACCGCACCAAGATCAAGAGTGACGAACAATTCGCGCAGGTTCGCGAAACCTGCATCCGGCACCAGCTCGACGCCATCGTTGTCGTCGGCGGTGACGACTCGAACACCAATGCCGCAGTCCTTGCCGAAGCGCTGTTTTCAGACGTCAAGGCCGACGGCTCCGGCGTGCAGGTGATCGGCGTCCCGAAAACGATCGACGGGGATCTGCAAATCAGCGACCTGCTGGCGATTTCCTTCGGCTTTGACACCGCCACCCGCATTTACAGCGAAATGGTCGGCAACATCCTGCAGGACACCCGTTCGTCACTCAAGTACTGGCACTTCGTCAAGCTGATGGGACGCTCGGCGTCGCACGTTGCGCTCGAGGTCGCATTGCAGACCAAGCCGGCCGTCGCCCTGATCTCGGAAGAGGTGGCCAGCAAAAAACTGTCGCTGGCGACCATCATCGACCGCATTGCGCAGGTCATCGTCGCCCGCGCGCATAAGGGAATCAACCACGGTGTCGTGCTCGCCCCCGAAGGCCTGATCGAGTTCATCCCCGAAATGAACACCATGATCGCCGAGCTCAACGACGTGCTCGCGCACCATGCCACCGAGTTCGCCGCACTCGCCGACGAAGCCAAGGCAGCCTTCGTTCGCAGCAAGCTCAGCGTGGACAATGCCAGCCTGCTAGCTTCACTTCCGGATTACATCGTCCGCATGCTGCTCGCCGAACGTGACTCGCACGGCAATTTACAGGTTTCGCTGATTCCGACCGAACAGTTGCTGATCGACATGGCCAAGAAACGAGTCAAGGAACTCGACCCCAAGGTGCCTTTCGCCGCACACAACCATTTCCTAGGCTACGAAGGTCGCTGTGGCGCGCCAACGCTGTTCGACGCCGCTTATACCTACAACCTCGGTCTTACCGCCGGCTCGCTGATCCTCGATGGGCGCACCGGCTACATGGCAACGGTGACCGGCCTCACGACCGGCGGTACGCCGCAGGCGATCCCGCTCGCCGGACTCCTCAATATCGAGCGCCGGCACGGCAAGCCAGAGTTCGTGATCGAGAAGGCGCTGGTCAAGATGGACAGCCCCGCCATGGCCTACTTCGTTTCGCGGCGCGATGACTGGGCGGCCAACGACCTGTTCGCTTCTCCGGGCCCGCGCCAGTTCTGGGGCCCGACCACGCACCAATTGCCGATCAGTGTCGCCCTCAACTCGCAGACCGACTCGCTGATGTTCCAGATCGGCTAGAGTCAAGCGCTCGTCGCCACCACCAAGAGCCGCCGCCGACGGTGGCTCTTGGTTCCCTGGGTGCTCGCGATCCTCCTCGTCTCGCGGATTGGCTTCCGCCTCGTTCGTTGCTGGCTTTACTGTGCCGGTGAAGTAACGACTGTTGCCGGCGGGCGGTTGCGGTAGGGCGCCTTGGCTGGATAGCCGGCTGCGTCAAGCAGGTCGTTCCAGGCAGTGGGGTTGAAACCCTTCACATTCTGGCGACCAACGGTAACGCTGGGAACCAGGAGGTCGCCACCGAAGAGTTGTGAGGCTTCACCGAGGTCTTTCTCAGTGGCAATCTCCTTCTCCGTAAAAGGGATGCCGCGTGTTTCGAGAAGCGCACGCGCCTGCTTGCAGCTCGTACAACTCCGGTTGGTATACAGCACAACCGGGAACTTTTCGCTGGCTTGGCGGGTAGCATAGGGCAGGGTTTGTTCGTCGTCACTACCCGTTGTCGTCGACCTGCTCACCGCCCTGACATTGCCGGGCGGCGGTTTATCGGACAACACGGTGCGGCCGGTCGCCGGGTCAACCCAACGGTAAGTGGTCTGCCCGATCGCCACCGCAGTGGCGAGAAGAAGGCTGGTGCAGAGAGTACAACGCAGAATGACGGCGACGGACACGTCGGTGACCTCCTTTTTCTAGACGGCGGCGATCATCCCGCTCTGTCGCAACAGGGCGTCAACCTCGGGGTCGCGGCCGCGAAAAGCGCGGAAGCTTTCGAGGGCCGGGCGGCTGCCACCGACGGCGAGTACTTCGTCGAGAAAGCGTTCGCCGGTGGCCGGGTCAAACGCATGGCCGGCCTCCTCGAACGCACCATAGCAGTCGGCGGAAAGCACTTCCGCCCACTTGTAGCTATAGTAGCCGGCCGCATAGCCGCCGGCAAAGACGTGCGTAAAGCTGTTCGCGAAACGATGCCATGGCGGTGGAATGACGACGGCGATCTCGCGTCGCACTTCGTCGATCAGCTGCAGAACGCTGCGCTCGCCGGCCGGGTCGAAGTCGCTATGAAGCAGCAGATCTACCAGGGAAAACTCGATCTGGCGCAGCATCTGCATGCCGCTCTGAAAATTCCTTGCCGCCAACATGCGCTCAAAGAGCACGCGGGGTAGCGGTTCGCCGCTGTCGACATGAGCGGTCATCCGGGAAAGGACCTCCCATTCCCAGCAGTAGTTTTCCATGAACTGCGAAGGCAGCTCGACCGCATCCCATTCGACACCATGAATGCCGGCAACACCAAGCTCGTCGACTCTTGTCAGCAGGTGATGCAGGCCATGGCCCATTTCGTGAAAGAGGGTGATGACTTCATCGTGCGTAAAGGTCGCTGGCCGACAGTGACCGCCTGGCTCGCCAAGAGGAAGCGAGAAGTTGCAGTTCAGATAGGCAACCGGAGTCTGAATCTCGTTGCCAGCATCCACTGCCGATCCCGGCGGCCGTCTGCGGCGACTCCTTGCTTCGTCCATCCAGGCACCGCCGCGCTTGGTTTCGCGTGCGTAGAGGTCAAGATAGAACTGGCCAACCAGTTCACCAGCCACAGTCTCGACGCGAAAGAAGCGCACGTCCGGGTGCCATGCCGACGCACTGTCGGGGCGCACCCGGACCTTGAACAGCGTCTCGATGACCCGGAACAAGCCGGCAAGGACCTGGTCCTCGGTGAAATACTGTCTGACCTCCTGTTCGGAAAAAGCATAGCGGGCCTGCAGAAGCTTCTCCGAAGCGTAGGCGATGTCCCACGCTTCGAGGGTGTCGAGCGCCAGTTCTTCCCGCGCAAACGTTTGCAGTTCGGCGACATCGCGCTCGGCGAAAGGACGCGCACGGTGACCCAGGCCGCGCAGGAAACGGATCACCTCCGCAACCGATGGTGCCATCTTCGGCACCAGTGAGACTTCGGCAAAACTGGCGTAGCCCAGCAGTTCTGCCTGCTCCCGGCGCAATTCGAGGATGCGCCGAATCAGCGGCGTGTTGTCGAGCTCCGGAGGGCCGAACTCGGCCGCGCGCGTGGCGTAAGCGCGGTACATCGTCGCCCGCAGGCGGCGACTGTCCGCGTACTGCATCACGGGCAGGTACGAGGGCATATGCAGGGTGAACTTCCAGCCGGCCTTGCCGTCCCGTTCGGCAGCCGCACGGGCCGCTTCTTGAACATCGGCGGGGATCCCGGCCAGTTCGGCGGCGTCGGCGACGAACTCTGTGAAGGCGTTGGTTGCATCGAGCAGGTTCTCGGCAAACTTGGCCGATAGTTGGGCAAGTTCTTCGACGATCGCCTGATAACGCGGCTTCAAGTCGGCCGGCAACTCGGCCCCGGACAGCCGGAAGTCGCGTATCTCGTGATCGACGATACGTTGCTGTGCTGGCGACAGGGTTGCGTACTCGGCACTTTCGGCGATCTGCTTGTAGCGGGCAAAGAGCTCGAGGTTCTGCCCGAGTTCGGCATAAAAGCGGGAGACGTCGGGCAGCACCTGATGGTAGGCGTCACGCCAAGCCGGGACGTCATTCACCGCGTGCAGGTGACCGACCGTTCCCCAGGCGCGAGCAAGGCGCTCCAGGCCGTCGGCCAGCGGCGCTGCGAAATCGCTCCAGGTAGCCACTACTTCAGGCGCCGTCAGCTGGGCCACCAGGGTGCGGCTTTCGTCGAGCAGCGTATTGATGGCTGGCTGCACGTCTGCCGGCCCGAGTGCACCGAAGTGTGGCAAGCCAGAAAAATCGAGCAGTGGATTGCGGGGCAAATGATGGGCAGTCATTGACGGGTGTCCTTGAGCTGGAGCAGCTGCCGGCGCGAGCAGGCAGCAGGTTCAGTTTCCACTTTCCCACACGACCAAGTCGCGATAGGCATGCCAGGAGGCGTGGCCGACGATCGGCATCAGCACGATGAGGCCAAAAAACAAGGTCACGAAGCCGAGCGCGGTCAGGAGGACAACGATGGAACCCCAGCACACCATCAGCCACAGGTTGGCGTCGACGGCGCGCAGGCTGGTCAGCAGCGCTGCGCGGCAGCCAAGCGGATGGTCCAGAAGGAGCGGTACGGAGACGACGGTAATCGCGAAGACCAGCAGGGCCAAGATACCGCCGCTTAAGATCCAGATCAGCAGCAAGTCGCGATGGTCGGTCGAGAGATGGATCTCCGCGAGCAGTGCGACCAAGTCGGGGGTAATGTCCGGAGCGAGGAAGAGGAACAGCAAGGTGGACGCGCGTTCCCAGGCAATACCGATGCAACCCAGGAGCAATCCGAGTTTGATGAGCTCGCAAGCATTACGACGCCCACCGGCGAGCGACGAGAAGAAGGTCGACGATAGGCCACGCTCGCGACGGCGACTGATTTCGTAAAGCCCGCCCGCGAGCAGGGGGGCGATCAGGAAGAAGCCAGAGGTGGCAACGATGAACAGGTGTCCCTTGCGCCAAGCGAAGATCGTGATCAGGTCGCCGGCAATCGCAAACAGAAGACCGTAGGCAAGGCTCGCAATCGGATTCGCGCACAGGTCGCGCCAGCCTGCTGCGAGCCACGCGAGAGGCCGGCTGACGACAACGGTACGGACGTTCGGCAGGCAGTCGGCAGCAGCCGACGCTACCGCCATCGATCACTCCGTTGCGGCCAACGCCGGCAGCCGGTCGGGTCGTCGCGGTCAAGCGGACTCATGCGGCAAACTTCTCACCCGTCAGGCGCTCGCACGCCTCGATGTACTTGGCGCGTGTCCCTGCAACCACCTCTGCCGGCAGCCGGGGGGCCGGCGGCTGTTTGTTCCAGCGCAGCGTTTCCAGATGATCGCGCAGGTATTGCTTGTCGTAAGACGGCGGGTTGCGGCCGGGCTGCCAGCTACTGGCCGGCCAGAAGCGGGACGAGTCGGGAGTCAGCGCTTCGTCGATCAGGTACAGCTTACCCCCGGTGTCAACGCCGAACTCGAACTTGGTATCCGCGATGATGATGCCGCGCGCCGCAGCATGTTCGGCGGCGGTCGTATACAAGGCAATGGCGAGGTCGCGTGTTTGCCTGGCGATGCTCTCGCCGCTCGGACTGCCGATCGTCGGCAGGTCAGTCAGCGCGGTTGAGCAGTCCGCCACGGCACGTTCAAACGAAATATTCTCGTCATGGGCACCGGCTGCCGCCTTGGTTGCCGGCGTAAAAATCGGTTCCGGCAGCCGGCTCGCCAACTCCAGCCCCGCAGGCAGTGAGATACCGCAGAGGCTACCGGTGGCAAGGTAGTCCTTCCAGCCCGAGCCGATCAGATAACCGCGAACGACGGCCTCGATCGGCAAGGGACGCAAGCGCTTGACGACCAAGGCCCGGCCGCGCACCTGGTCGTGCTCGCAATCGGCAACCACGACCTCCGGATCAATCCCGGTCAACTGATTGGGGACGATCGCGGCAAGCTTGGCGAACCAGAAGTCAGCCAGACGGGTCAGCACTTGGCCCTTGTCGGGAATCGGATCGGGGAGGACGACGTCGAAGGCCGAGATGCGATCAGTGGTAACGATCAGCAGCTTGTCGCTGTCGACGGCGTAGATGTCGCGCACCTTGCCGCGACCGATGAGCGGCAGGCTACGGATCGTCGATTCAAAGAGGGTTTCGCTCAAGTGGTTGCAGGGGGTGGGGCAAGGCACGGACACGGTCGAGGCGTTCGATTATAGGGCAGTTCCCCGCCACCTGGCGCGCGTCCGCGTATTCTTATGTTGGTCGCCGGCACCGGCCGCGTGCACACGCAAACGAGGGCGAGACGACGACCGGGCGCCTAGTGAACAGTCTGGCTCAGTTCTCCGCTCTTGTAGCGCTCGGCCATCCCTTCCAGCGGGATGACTTTTATCCGGCCGGCCTGACCCGCAGCGCCGAAAGCCTCGAAGCGCGCGCGACAGATCTGCTTCGCAGCCTCGCGTGCTGGCTTGAGATAGTCGCGCGGATCGAACTTGGAGGGATTTTCGGCAAAGTAGCGACGAATCGCGCCGGTCATCGCCAAGCGAATGTCCGTATCGATATTCACCTTGCGCACGCCGTGCCTGATACCGGTAACGATTTCCTCGACCGGAACACCATAGGTCTCCTTCATGTCGCCGCCGAATTCGCGAATTTCCGCCAGCAATTCCTGCGGCACCGACGACGAGCCGTGCATGACCAGATGACAGTTCGGGATACGCGCATGGATCTCTTTGATGCGCTGGATGGCCAGAATGTCGCCGGTCGGCTTTTTGGTGAACTTGTAGGCTCCGTGCGAAGTGCCGATGGCAATCGCCAGCGCGTCGCACTGCGTCTGCTTGACAAAATCGGCCGCCTGTTCGACGTCGGTCAGCAGTTGTTCACGGGTCATCGTCCCCTCGGCACCGTGTCCGTCCTCCTTGTCGCCGCGCATCGTTTCAAGTGAGCCGAGGACACCGAGTTCGCCTTCAACCGAAACCCCGATTGAATGCGCGAAATCGACGACATGGCGGGTGACGTCAACGTTGTATTCGTAGGAGGCGACCGATTTGCCGTCGGCCTGCAGCGAACCATCCATCATGACAGACGAAAAACCCGAGCGGATCGCCGCCATGCAGACCGCCGGCGACTGTCCGTGGTCCTGGTGCATGACGATCGGGATGTCCGGATAAGCTTCAAGGGCTGCCAGAATCTGGTGTCGCAGGAATGGCTCGCCCGCGTACTTGCGAGCGCCGGCCGAAGCCTGCATGATCACCGGCGCATCGACTTCGCGGGCGGCCTCCATGATCGCCCACACCTGTTCCATGTTGTTGACGTTGAAGGCGGGCAGGCCATAGCCGTTCTCGGCGGCATGGTCGAGCAATTGACGCATGGATACGATAGGCATGATGTTTCCTCCAGAAAATGCTCGGTTGCTGTCAACCGGGACACGACAGCGCATTTTTACAAGGGTATCGTGTCCGGCAAGGGACGCAGAAGTGTACGCACGTGCGCACCGCTGATTACTCCAGCCAGGGCTTCTGCTCGCCGACGCGAACGATCTTCAAAGTATTGGTGCCGCCGGCAGTACCCATCGGCTCTCCAGCCGTGAGAACGATCAGGTCTCCCTTGGTGACGATACCTTCCTGAGTCAGCAGTTCCTCGGCGTCATGCAGCAGCTCATCACGTGTAGCGGGTCGCTGCGACATGAAGAGGGGAAACACCGCACGGTAAAGCGCCATCTTGGTCACCGCTTCGAGCTGCGGAGTGAGCGCGTAGACGGGAACGCCGCAGCTCATGCGGCTCATCCAGAGCGCGGTGGCCCCAGTCTCGGTGAGCGCGGCGATCGCCTTCACCTTGAGATGGTGCGCCGACCAGATCGCCGCCAGCGATACGGTTTGATCAATGCGTGTAAACACCTGCTCAAGGAATTGGCCGTCGAGGCTGACTTCGGCCGACTTCTCGGCCTCCAGGCAAATGCGCGCCATAGCCTCAACGGTTTCCACAGGATAGCGGCCGGCAGCAGTTTCCGCCGACAACATCACCGCGTCGGTACCATCGAGAACGGCATTGGCGACGTCCGAAACCTCGGCACGCGTCGGCGTGGGCGCGAGGATCATCGACTCCATCATCTGCGTTGCCGTGATCGCCAGCTTGTTGTTCTGGCGCGCCAGCCTGATCATCCGTTTTTGCAGCGAAGGCACGGCGGCATCCCCGACTTCGACGGCGAGGTCGCCGCGGGCAACCATGATCCCGTCCGAGGCGGCGATGATCTCTTCAAGCGCCGCGACCGCTTCGACACGCTCAATCTTGGCGATCGTGTGCGCATGACCGCCAGCAGCGTGAATCAACTGTTTGGCCATGTACATGTCGGCCGCACTCTTGGGGAAAGAAACGGCCACGAAATCGACTTCCATCTGGGCGGCAGTACGGATGTCCTCCATGTCCTTGGCCGTCAGGGCCGGTGCGGAGAGGCCGCCACCCTGACGGTTGATGCCCTTGTTGTCCGAGAGCTCGCCACCATGACGGACGACGGTCAGAATTTCGGAGCCGACGACGCGATGAACGTCGAGGACAATCCGGCCATCGTCAAGCAGCAGTACACTACCGGCCGCGACGTCGCGCGTCAGGTCCTTGTAGTCGAGGCCGGCGCGCTCGGAGTTACCGATTTCACACTTGGCGTCAAGAACGAAACGCTGACCGTCTGCGAGCCACACCTTGCCTTCAGCAAACCTGCCGATCCGTATTTTCGGTCCTTGCAGGTCGGCGAGGATGCCGACCGGACGCCCGACATGGGTCGCGACCTCGCGCACGAGTTGTACGCGGGCAACGTGGTCCGCGGGCTTGCCATGCGAAAAGTTCAGGCGCACCACATCGACCCCAGCGCGAATCAGACGTTCCAGCACGGCGCTGTCGGACGTCGCCGGGCCAAGAGTGGCGACAATCTTGGTGTCTCGATGCATGAGGCGTCTCTTTTCGTATCCGGGAGAGTAGAATCCGAGCGCTCCGAGCGGCTGCAAGCATTCCGACCCTGCGCTTCAGGCCTGATCAATACGGTTGCAAGCGAGGCAGCGAGTGGCGCAAGTTCTCTGGCAGAAGTCTACAAACGTGGGCACCGCCTGTCCGCGGAGCAGTCAAGAGATCGCCGAAAAACAAGGTTCTGACGACAGGTGCTTGCGCGACACACCCATATGAGGGGGAGCGCCGCAGCGCGCCCCCTCGTCTGATGGCTAGCCAGCCATCACCTTGACCATCTCAAGGACTTTGCACGAGTAACCCCACTCGTTGTCGTACCAAGCCACCACCTTGACAAAGGTGCTGTCCAGGGCCATCCCGGCGTCGGCGTCGAAAACGGAGGTACAGCTTTCGCCGCGGAAGTCGGTCGCCACAACCTTGTCGGTCGTAAAGCCGAGAATGCCTTTCATCGGACCTTCCGCAGCCGCCTTCATGGCCGCGCAGATCTGGTCGTAGCTGGCTTCCTTGCTCAGCTCACAGGTCAGGTCGACAACCGACACGTCGGAGGTCGGGACACGGAAGGCCATGCCGGTGAGCTTCTTGTTGAGTTCAGGAATGACCTTGCCGACGGCTTTGGCGGCGCCGGTCGAGGACGGGATGATGTTCTCAAGGATACCGCGACCGCCACGCCAATCCTTGTTCGACGGACCATCAACCGTCTTCTGCGTTGCCGTTGCAGCATGCACCGTCGTCATCAGGCCGCGCTTGATACCCCAGTTGTCGTGCAGCACCTTGGCCACAGGAGCGAGGCAGTTGGTGGTGCACGAAGCGTTGGAAATGATCGCCTCGCCAGCGTAGGTCTGATCGTTGACGCCAAAAACGAACATCGGCGTTTCGTCCTTGCTCGGCGCGCTCTGGATGACCTTCTTGGCCCCGGCGGCGATATGTTTCTGGCAGCTGTCCAGCGTCAGGAAAAGTCCCGTCGACTCGACGATGATCTCGGCGCCGACTTCGTTCCACTGGAGTTCGGCCGGGTCCTTGACCGCCGTCAGACGGATTTTCTTGCCATTGACAATCAGATTATTGCCCTCGACCGAGACCTTGCCGTCAAAACGGCGGTGCACTGAGTCGTACTTGAGCATGTAGGCCAGATAGTCCGGCTCGAGCAGATCGTTGATGCCGACGACTTCGATCTCGTCCGCAAAGTTTTGTACCGCAGCGCGAAAAACCATGCGCCCGATACGTCCAAAACCATTGATGCCGATCTTGATAGTCATGAAACAGTCTCCTTGAAAAATTACAGAAGTGATTTCACGGTTGCCACCACGTGGCGAGCCGTGAAACCAAATGCGTCAAACAACTGGAGATCGGAAGAGCGTCGTGTAGG
>ERZ761603.1707-NODE-1707-length-16067-cov-70.804959_pt1 | contig 16067 bp, 19 predicted proteins | sample MGYA00511879_ERZ761603 | MGnify/ENA primary metagenome ERZ761603 (study PRJEB28899, sample SAMN02850040) | bioreactor sludge metagenome | biome: EBPR Sludge; feature: EBPR Bioreactor; material: flocular biomat | place: Australia: Thorneside Wastwater Treatment... | reverse complement strand
CCGAAATTAGCAAAAACTCGGTGATTCATACACTGATTACCGAGAATGAGGGCGGGCAGCGGCTCGACAATCTCTTGTTCAAGCAGTGCAAGGGCGTCCCCAAGAGCCACGTGTACACCGTCGTACGCAGCGGACAAGTACGAGTCAACGGAAGACGGGCGGACGTCGCCTACCGCCTGCAGGTCGGCGATGTGCTGCGCATTCCGCCGATGCGCGTGGCCGCCGCCAGTCTCGCACAGGCGGCCACTTCCGGTGCCGAGATGAAGCTGCGTCTGCCCGTCCTCTACGAGGATGAGGCGCTGCTGATCGTCGACAAGCCGGCTGGCGTTGCGGTGCACGGGGGCAGCGGCGAGAGCTTCGGAGTGATCGAAGCGCTTCGCCGGCAGCGCCCGCAGGCGCGCTTTCTCGAGCTGGCGCATCGCCTGGACCGTGAGACGTCAGGCATTCTGCTGCTCGGCAAGAAGCGCTCGGCTCTGCTCGCGCTGCACCGGATGTTCCGCGAGGGTGGGCAGGGCGGTGCTTCCGGCGCCGCCGACAAACGCTATCAGGTGCTGGTCTGCGGGCGTTGGCTGGAGCCGCTGCGGCACGTCCGCCTGCCGCTGGTCAAGTTTCTGCTCAGCTCAGGCGAGCGACGCGTGCGCGTGGCCGACGATGGGCGAGCCGCGCATACGGTATTTCGTCTGCTCGCGCGCTGGGATCGCTTCAGCCTGCTCGAAGCGGAGCTGCGTACCGGCCGCACGCACCAGATTCGCGTTCATCTCGCACATCTCGGCTTTCCCGTGGCCGGCGATGAGAAGTACGGCGATTTCGCGGCAAACCGTGCATTAGCGCGCGAAGGGCTGAAGCGCATGTTCCTGCATGCCTGGCAGATCGGTTTTCCGCATCCGGTCGATGGCCGCCGGATGGCCGTGCAGGCGCCGCTCCCTGCCGCTCTGGCGCGCTTTCTCGAACTGCTGTCGACGCCCGAAAGTCTGGCCTATGGGCGCTCGGTTTGATCTGCTGGTCTTCGACTGGGACGGCACGCTGCTCGACTCGGCGGGGGCGATCGTACGGGCAATTCAGTCCGCGAGTCGTGATCTGGGCTTGCCTGTGCCGTCGGAAGAGCGCGCTCGGCACGTGATTGGCCTGGGCTTGCGCGATGCGCTGCAACACGTCTTGCCCGACTTGCCGCCAGCGCGCTACCCGCAACTGGTTGAGCGCTATCGCCAGCACTATCTGGCGCGCGACCACGAACTGCGGCTGTTTGACGGGGTGCCGGAACTGATCGGCGCGCTCGCCGAGGCGGGTTTCCTCCTTGCGGTGGCGACCGGCAAGAGCCGCTTGGGACTGCAGCGGGCGTTTGAGCACAGCGGGATCGGTCAGTGCTTCCACGCTTCCCGCTGTGCCGACGAGTGTTTCTCCAAGCCGCACCCGCAGATGCTGTGTGAATTGATGGACGAACTCGCGGTGGGCGCCGAGCGGACGTTGATGATCGGCGATACCACGCATGATCTGCAGATGGCGCGCAACGCCGGGGTTGCCGCACTGGCGGTCAGCTACGGCGCGCACCCGGCCGCGGCGCTTGACGCGCTGGCGCCTTTGGCGCGCCTGCAGGCGATCGAAGAACTGGCCAAATGGCTCAGTGACAACGCCTGAGCGTTCATTTTACGGCGCTTCCGGGCTATACTGCGCTCGCGCGATGCCCCTTGATCAGCGGGCAGATGGCGCGCAGTCCGATGTTGCACTCGGGCGGGCGGCGAAACGCTGCCCATGGCGAGGCGTCAGGCAGGGTGACTGCCGTGACAGCGACTGCGCGCCAGGCATGGCGCCACCCACTCTACCGAGAAGCGAGCAGATGCCTTGAATACGCCTGAGAACGAGCCCGGATGGGAACGACAATTGCTGGAAAAGATCGCTTTTGCGTCGCTGCAGGAGCAGCGGGCGAAGCGCCGCTGGGGAATTTTCTTCAAGCTTGCCGGGCTGGCCTATCTGGTCGCCGTTCTCCTGATGCTGGTTGACTGGGGTAGCTCCGAGCAACTCAGCGACGGCCGGCACACGGCGGTGATCCACGTGCACGGCACGATCGAGAGTAGCGGTGAAGGCAGCGCGCAGAGCATCGGCGAGGCGCTGCGCTCGGCTTTTGCCGACAAGGGAACCGCCGGTGTCATCCTGCGCGTGAATACCCCGGGTGGCAGCCCGGTACAGGCCGGAATCGTGCACGATGAGATCCGCCGCCTGCGCAGCAAGCATCCACAGATTCCGCTGCATGTCGTGGTCGAAGACCTGTGCGCTTCCGGCGGTTACTACATCGCCGTTGCCGCCGACCAGATCTTCGTCGACAAGGCAAGCATCCTCGGCTCGATCGGTGTCCTGATGGACGGCTTTGGTTTCACCGGCGCGATGGACAAGCTGGGCGTCGAGCGTCGCCTGTTGACCGCCGGCGAGAACAAGGGCTTTCTCGACCCGTTTTCGCCGCAGGACGTGAAGCAGAAGGAGCACGCCCGGGTACTCCTGCGCGAGATCCATCAGCAGTTCATCGAGGTCGTCCGGCGCGGGCGTGGCCAGCGTCTGAAGGAGACGCCGGACATGTTCAGTGGCCTGATGTGGACCGGGAGCCAGAGCATCCAGCTCGGTCTTGCCGACGGTTTCGGCACGGTGGGTTCGGTCGCGCGCGACATCATCAAGGCAGAAAGGGTGGTCGACTTCACGATCAAGGAAAACATTGCCGAGCGCTTTGCGAAACGCCTGCGTGCGGAAGGCGCCGGCCTTCGCGCCCTGTTCAGCAACGATCGCTTCCTGCTGCGCTAGCTGCGCAGCGCGCTGCCGGCGGCGATCAGGCGAGGAGAAGGAAAACCGTCGGCCGGCGGTTGATTGCGGGCAGCGCGTGCTTTCGCCAGTCGCCCACCGGACGCATCGTGATTTCTTCGCTGGGCAGCGTCAGATCGCTCGCCACGCAGACGCGCGTCGCTGGCGCGCAGACGGCGAGCAGCGAGGCGAGGAACTGTTCATTGCGGTATGGCGTTTCGATGAAGATCTGCGTCTGGCGGTGTTGGCGCGATTCCTTCTCCCGTTCGCGCAACCGCTGTTCACGTTCCTCCCGGCCACTCGGCAGGTAGCCGTGAAACGCGAAACGCTGGCCGTCGAGGCCGGAAGCCATCAGGGCGAGGAGGATCGACGACGGGCCGACCAGCGGGACGACCTGGATTCCCGCGCGGTGGGCCAGCGCGACGAGCGCCGCGCCGGGGTCGGCGACCGCCGGGCAGCCGCTTTCCGAAAGCAGCCCGACATCGCGGCCGGCGAGCAGAGGGGCGAGCAACGCGGGGAGCTGCGTTGCCGGCGTGTGCTCGTCGAGCTGGCTGATCGCGATCTGTTGCAGAGGGGCGTCAGTCGGCAGGGTTTTCAGCACGGCACGTGCGCTGCGGGCGCTTTCGGCAACGAAATGAGTCAAGCGCCGGGCGCAGGCGAGCGTTGCTGGCGGCAGGGCAGCGGCGCCAGCTAGCGGGCCAAGAGGAACCGGAATCAGATAAAGCTTGCCGCGACTCATCGTCGCGTGCAGGCCTGCCGATCCGGCAAGTGTCTGCTCAGACAATGCTGACGTGCTCGTTGCGCAACAGCGTGCAGAGCGCGATCAGCGGTAGTCCGATCAAAGCGTTGGGGTCGTCGCCCTCGATTCGTTCGAGGAGGACGATCCCCAGCCCTTCCGACTTGGCGCTGCCGGCGCAGTTGTAGGGTTGTTCGCGCTCCAGATAGCGCTCGATTTCTTCGTCAGTCAGTCCGCGGAAGGTGACCCGTGTGGGAACGCTGCGCGTCTGCACCCGACCGGTGGGCGCGTCGAGCAGACAAACGGCGGTGATGAAACTGACGCTGCGCCCGCGCAGCGCGCGTAACTGATCGACCGCCGCCGGGTGCGTGCCGGGCTTGCCGAAGATCCTGCCGTCCAGGCAGGCGACCTGATCACTACCGATGATCAAGGCGCTTGGGTGGTCGCCGGTGACCGCTCGCGCTTTCGCCTCGGCCAGTCGCAAGGCGGTTGCCGCAGGCTTTTCGCCAACGAGCGGCGTTTCGTCGACCTTCGGATTGGCGGTGACGAAGGGTAGACCGAGGCGGCCAAGCAGTTCTCGCCGGTAGGGCGAGGTCGAGGCAAGAACGAGAGGGCGGGTGGGCATCGGGCGCTCGGCCAAGCGGAGCAGGGCGAAAGGGACGGTGGTACAGGGAAGCGATGCGCGGGCGGGCGGCGACGCAGCGCTCACTGTGCCGCAGGCGCTTTGACTTCAAAAGCCGAAAATAATATCATGCGCGCCTTATGTCGCGACGAGTACTGATTGACACTCTGGCTTTTGGACGAGAGAGAGGGGTGCTGGACGGCGACCTCGCCGTTTCGTCGTTGACTCGATTGCACGACTTGCTGGCCGAACGCAGTGGTACGCTGGTCTACCATGCCGCGGGCGGCGTCGGGTCCGACGGGCGCAGCCAGTTGTCGCTGGCCATCGAAGGTCGGTTGTTCCTGTGCTGCCAGCGCTGTCTGGAGGCTCTGGATTATCCTGTGGACCTGCACAGTCTGCTCGAATTCGTCGATGACGAGCATGATCTGACGCAGGAGGAGCTGGAGGATGATTCGCGGGACTTCCTGCCCAATCAGCAGGACCTGGATGTCGTGGAACTGATCGAGGACGAAATTCTTCTCGCCCTGCCGACGGTCGCGCGGCATGACGATTGTCGTCTGCCGGCGGCCGTTGCCGCGACCGACGACAAAGTGTCACCATTTTCAGCCCTGGCTGCCGCGCGCAGTCGGGCTTGACAAGTTTGATCTCAGGAGTTTGTCATGGCTGTTCAACAGAACAAGAAGTCCCCCTCAAAGCGCGGCATGCATCGCTCGCACGATTCGCTGAACAGCTTGCCGCTGGCGGTCGACCCGACGAATGGTGAGGTTCACCTGCGTCACCATATCAGCCCAAGCGGCTTTTATCGCGGCAAGAAGGTGCTCAAGGGCAGTGCCGAGTGAGTCTTAGTGACCAGGCAGGCAACTTCCGGTGACGGTGGGTTGCCTGCCTTTTCTTTTGCCTGCTGTGGCCGATGACCGTTAGCGTTGCGATCGACTGTATGGGCGGGGACCACGGACCCCGGGTTACCGTGCCAGCGGCGCTCGAGCTTGTGCGTAGGGATGCCGACGTCCGCGTGATTCTCGTCGGCCGTCAGGCGGACATCCAGCCGCTGCTCGGCGAAGGCGGCCAGGCGCGGGTAAGCGTCCGGCATGCGAATGAAGTGGTGGCGATGGACGAGTCGCCGTCGCTTGCCTTGCGCACCAAGAAAGACTGCTCGATGCGGGTGGCGGTCGATCTGGTCAAGCAGGGCGAGGCCGACGCCTGCGTTTCTGCGGGCAATACCGGCGCCCTGATGGCGATCTCGCGCTTTGTCCTGAAAATGCTGCCGGGGATCGATCGGCCGGCGATCTGCGCTGCACTGCCGACGCTCACCGGGCATACTCACTTGCTGGACCTCGGCGCCAACGTGGACTGCAGTCCGGAACACCTGTTACAGTTCGGGATCATGGGCGCTTCGCTGGTTGCCGCAGTCGAGCACCGCGACCGGCCGAGCGTCGGTATCCTGAACATCGGCGAAGAAGAAATCAAGGGGAACGATGTGGTCAAGCGGGCTGCCGAACTGCTTGCGGGTTCGGGGCTGAATTTCGTTGGCAACGTCGAAGGGGACGGCGTCTACAAGGGCGAGGCCGATGTCATCGTCTGCGACGGCTTCGTCGGTAACGTGGCGCTGAAGACGTCGGAGGGGCTGGCGCAAGTGCTCGCCACTTTTCTGCGCGAGGAATTCAAGCGCAATCTGTTCACTCGCTTGACTGCACTGGTCGCACTTCCGGTCGTCAAACGGTTCAAGAGTCGGGTCGATCACCGCCGTTACAATGGCGCCAGCCTGCTCGGCCTGCGCGGAATCGTCGTCAAGAGCCATGGTTCGGCCGATTCCTTTGCCTTCGGCTACGCGCTACGGCGGGCTGCAGAGGAAGCGAGGAGTGGTTTGCTGGCGCGAATCAGCGAGCGCATCGCCGCGCAACAGCCGATACAGGAGACCGCCTGACATGTACTCCCAGATTACGGGTATCGGCAGCTATCTGCCCGGTCCGCCGGTCGCCAATGATGAGCTTGCACGGCGCGGCATCGACACCAGCGACGAGTGGATCGCCAGCCGGACCGGCATCAGATTTCGCCATCTGGCTGAGAACGGCGAAACCTCGAGCGATCTTGCCCTGCATGCCAGTCGGCAGGCGCTGGCAGCAGCCGGCTGCGCGGCAACGGTCATCGATCTGATCATCGTTGCCACTTCGACGCCGGATTTCATTTTCCCGAGCACCGCCTGCCTGCTGCAGGCCAAACTCGGCAACCAGGGCGCCACGGCTTTCGACGTACAGGCGGTGTGCAGCGGGTTCGTCTATGCGCTGACGGTGGCCGACAAGTTTATCCGTTCGGGCAGTCATCGGCGTGCCTTGGTCGTCGGGGCGGAGGTCTTTTCGCATATCCTCGACTGGTCGGATCGAACGACCTGCGTTCTTTTCGGAGACGGTGCCGGCGCCGTAGTCCTCGAAGCGAGCGACAAGCCGGGCATTCTGGCCAGTACCTTGCATGCCGACGGTGCGCATCACGCGATTCTCTCGGTACCGGGCAGCGTCTGCAAGGGTGTAGTGACCGGCGATCCTTTTCTGCGCATGGATGGGCAGGCGGTTTTCAAGTTTGCCGTGCGCGTCCTGGCCGAGGCTGCCGACGAGTGCTGCCGGATCGCCGCAGTTTCGCCGTCGACAATCGACTGGCTGATTCCGCATCAGGCGAACGTCCGCATACTCGAAGCGACTGCGCGGAAGATGAGAATTCCGCTTGACAAGGTCGTCATCAGCGTCGACCGCCATGGCAATACCTCGGCGGCCTCGGTGCCGCTGGCACTCGACGAAGCAGTGCGCGCCGGACGCATACGCAGCGGGCAAAGAATCATGCTCGAAGGCGTCGGCGGCGGATTCACCTGGGGCGCCGTACTGCTCGACATCTGACAGGACAAAGCATGACTTTTGCATTCGTTTTCCCCGGCCAGGGGTCGCAAGCGGTGGGCATGATGGCGGCCTATGGGGATTCATCCGTCGTTCGCTCGACTTTCGACGAGGCGTCCGCAGCACTCGCCCAGGACTTGTGGCAACTGGTCGCCGATGGCCCGGCGGAGGCGCTGGCGCAGACGGTCAATACCCAGCCGGTGATGCTGACGGCGGGCATCGCGGCTTATCGGCTGTGGCTCGATAAAGGCGGGCGGCAGCCGGCGGTCGTTGCCGGGCATAGTCTGGGGGAATATTCGGCGCTCGTTGCGGCTGGTGTTCTTGCCTTTTCCGATGCGGTGCAACTCGTTCGCCTGCGCGCTGCAGCGATGCAGGACGCGGTGCCCGTCGGCGCCGGCGCGATGGCGGCGATTCTTGGCCTCGACGACGACAAGATAGGCGAAGCTTGCGCGGAGGCGGTGGCCGAGCTGGGTGGCAATGCTGTTGCCGAAGCGGTCAACTTCAACGGGCCCGGACAGACGGTGATCGCCGGTAGCAAGGCGGCGGTCGAGCGTGCCTGCGCAGCGTGCAAGGCGCGTGGCGCCAAGCGCGCCATGCCCTTGCCGGTTTCGGCGCCTTTCCACTCCTCGCTGATCCGCCCGGCAGCCGACCGGCTGGCTGCGCGGCTGGCCGAACTGAACTTCGCCGTACCCCGGATACTGCTTATCAATAATGTGGACGTGGCGGTCGAGTCGGATCCCGAACGAATCAAGGACGCTTTGGTCCGCCAGGCCTACTCGCCCGTGCGCTGGGTCGAGACCATCCGCGCGATTGCCGCGATGGGCGTCGGCAGCGTCGCCGAGTGCGGGCCGGGCAAAGTGCTTGCCGGCCTGACCAGGCGCTGTGCCGAGACGCTGCAGAGCGTCGCGCTGGCTGACCTGGCGGCGATTGAAGCGGCCGTCGCCAATCTGGAGTAGACAGCATGCTGAGTGGACAGACAGCGCTCGTCACGGGCGCATCGCGTGGTATCGGCCAGGCTATCGCGCTCGAACTGGGTCGCCTTGGCGCGGTGGTCGTGGGCACAGCGACCAGTTCGCAAGGCGCGGCAGCAATCTCGGAATACTTGGCAGCCGCTGGCTGCCGCGGTGAAGGTCAGGTGCTCGAGGTGCGCGATGCACAGCGCGTCGACGCGCTGATTGACCAGATTCAAAAGACCTGGGGTGCCGTCTCGATCCTCGTCAACAACGCGGGCATCACGCGCGACAATCTTGCCTTACGCATCAAGGATGACGCATGGGATGCGGTGCTTGATACTGATCTGAAAGCGGTTTTCTCGCTCTCGCAAGCGGTGATGCGGGGGATGATGAAGGCACGCTACGGCCGCATCATCAACGTGACTTCGGTCGTCGGACACATTGGCAACGGCGGACAGGCCAACTACTGCGCTGCCAAGGCGGGCGTCGCGGGAATGAGCCGCGCGCTGGCGCGTGAGCTGGGCAGTCGCAACATTACCGTCAATTGCGTCGCGCCCGGTCTGATCGATACCGACATGACGCGGGCGCTTGACGAGGCGCAAAAGGCAGCAGCACTGGGCAGTATCCCGCTGGGTCGTCTGGGTTCACCGCAGGACGTGGCGGCGGCGGTGGCATTCCTTGCTTCGCAGGGGGCGAGTTACGTTACTGGTACGACGATTCACGTCAACGGCGGCATGTTCATGAACTGAAGTCGCCGGCTGAAGGCGCCGGGCGTTTGCCCCGCGCTGCGCCGGCTGGCAACTTCTGGTCATTTTGTTAGAATGGCGCACTTTTCTTTTACACCCGAACCGTGGGAAGGAGCACTTTGATGGAAAATATCGAGCAGCGTGTCAAGAAGATCGTCGCTGAACAGCTTGGTGTCAACGAAGCCGACATCAAGAACGAGTCGTCGTTCGTGGACGATCTGGGTGCCGACTCGCTGGATACGGTTGAACTGGTGATGGCCCTGGAAGAGGAGTTCGAGTGCGAGATTCCAGATGACGAAGCCGAGAAAATCACCACGGTTCAGCAAGCGATCGACTACGTTGTGGCTCACAAGAAGTAGGGCGGCAGCGCACACGTACTGCGCGCGGGTTGACCATGATCCGACGGTCGGCAGGCGTCGTGCATAGCAGATCGCATTTCCGAATCTCCTTAGCCTTTGGAGCACAAGGTGGCAAGTCGAAGAGTGGTCGTCACCGGTTTGGGTATAGTCTCACCGGTGGGCAATACGGTCGAGGAGGCCTGGCAGAACATTTTGGCCGGACGCTCCGGAATTGGTCGGATTACCCGGTTCGATGCCTCGTCTTTTCCAGTGCAGATTGCAGGCGAAGTCAAGGGCTTCGAGATCGGGACCTATCTGTCACCAAAAGAAGCGCGCCGGATGGATGTCTTCATCCACTACGGCATGGCGGCGGGAATTCAGGCCATTCGCGACGCCGGCCTGGAAGCCGGTTCGCTTGATCCCGAGCGAATAGGCCTTTCGATCGGTTCGGGTATCGGCGGCCTGCCGATGATCGAGAGCACCTGCGACGATTTTGCCGCTGGTGGCGTCCGCAAGATCTCGCCGTTCTTCGTCCCCGGTTCGATCATCAACATGATTTCCGGCAACCTGTCGATCCTGTATGGCTACAAGGGGCCCAACCTTTCGCTGGTCAGTGCCTGCGCGACGGGCACCCACAGCATTGGTGATGCCGGCCGCCTGATCAGCCACGGCGACGCCGACATCATGATCGCCGGCGGTGCCGAGGGCTGCGTTTCGAAACTCGGCCTCGGTGGCTTCTGCGCGCCGCGCGCGCTATCGACGCGCAACGACGATCCGGCAACCGCCAGCCGCCCGTGGGACCGGGACCGTGATGGTTTCGTCCTTGGCGAAGGGGCTGGTGTCGTCGTGCTCGAAGAGTACGAGCACGCCAAAGCACGCGGTGCGCGCATCTACAGCGAACTGGCCGGTTTCGGCATGAGTTCCGATGCTTTTCACATGACTGCGCCGAGTGAGGACGGCGAAGGTGCCGCTCGCTGCATGCGTAACGCCCTGAATGATGCCAGGCTCGCTCCGCAAGACGTGCAGTACGTCAATGCGCATGGCACGTCGACTCCCTTGGGTGACAAGGCGGAAACGGTTGCCGTCAAGCGGGCCTTCGGCGAGCAGGCGAAAAAGCTCGTGGTCAATTCCACCAAGTCGATGACGGGTCACCTCTTGGGTGCGGCCGGCGGCGTCGAGGCGCTGTTTACAGTACTCGCGATTTACCATCAGGTTTCCCCGCCGACGATCAACATCTTCAATCAGGACCAGGCCTGTGATCTTGACTACTGCGCCAACCTTGCGCGCGAAATGAGGATCGAGGCTGCGATCTCCAATTCCTTCGGTTTTGGCGGGACCAACGCGACGCTCGTTTTTCGACGGATATAGCCAAGCCAAACGGGCAAGTGCTGGCGTTCCCGGTTCATATCGAACTGCGCCGCTCGCGCGCGATTCTTCTCACGCTGCTCGGGCTGCACGCGCTTGCCGCGTTTTGCGTGCTCTTTCAGCTTTCCTGGCCGTTAGCGGCGCGCGGGCTGTTGGCCGGCGTCGTCGCTCTTTCCCTGTTGCGCGCCGTACGCGCGTCGGCGGTTGTCGCCCTCCACCTGGGCGAGCGCGGCGAACTCGCGTTGTCGTTTGCCGACGGTAGCCGGCATGCTTGCCTCGTGTGTCCAGAGACGACGGTTTTCGCTCAGCTTGTTGTCCTGCGCGCGGCTGAAGACGAAATGGCGGAGGCGGCCGGTGAGCGTTACAGTCTGGTGCTTGCCGCCGACAGCATGCGCCGCGAGCAGTTCCGCCTGCTCCGCGTATGGCTACGTTGGCGGGTCAGCGCGGGCGACTCGGGGCAGCCCGCTGCGGCCGCTTGAGAATGGTATTGCGCGCCTGTGCGTCGGTTTCCGGATAGTTTCGGCTGAAATGCAGGCCGCGGCTTTCGTGGCGCTTGAGCGCGCAGCGGATGATCAGGTCGGCGGTGACGACGAGGTTGCGCAGTTCGATCAGGTCGTGACTGACACGGAAATGCGAGTAGAAGTCGTCGATCTCGCGGACGAGCAGGCGAATCCGGTTCTTTGCGCGCTGCAGGCGTTTGGTCGTGCGCACGATGCCGACGTAATCCCACATGAAGCGGCGTAGCTCGTCCCAGTTGTGCGAAATGACGATCTCTTCGTCCGGATCGCTGACCCGACTCGCGTCCCACGCAGGCAGATCGGGAAGCTCACCGGTTGGCTGTTCGACGATATCCTTCGCAGCTGCCTCGGCGAAGACCAGGCATTCGAGGAGCGAATTGCTTGCCAGCCGGTTTGCCCCGTGTAAGCCTGTACAGGAGGCTTCGCCGGCGACGTAGAGGCCGGCGATGTCGGTGCGCGCGCGCAGGTCGGTCATCACCCCGCCGCAGGTGTAGTGTGCCGCCGGGACGACAGGTATCGGCTGTCGGGTGATGTCGATGCCAAGCTCCAGGCAGCGTGCCAGGATGTTCGGGAAATGCTCGCTCAGGAAGGCGGCTGGCTTGTGCGAGATGTCGAGGTAGACGCAGTCGAGGCCGCGCTTCTTCATTTCGAAGTCGATTGCGCGAGCGACTACATCGCGCGGTGCCAACTCGGCGCGTTCGTCGTGCCAGGGCATGAAACGGCTGCCGTCGGGCAGCAACAGCAAGCCGCCTTCGCCGCGCACCGCTTCCGAAATCAGGAACGATTTTGCTTGCGGATGATAGAGGCAAGTCGGGTGGAACTGGATGAATTCCATGTTCGCCACTCGGCAGCCGGCGCGCCACGCCATGGCGATGCCATCCCCGGTAGAGGTGTCTGGATTCGTCGTGTAGAGGTAAACCTTGCCGGCGCCGCCGGTGGCGATCAGCGTGTGCTGTGCGCCGATCGTCAGGACCTCTCCACTGCGGCTGTCGAGTACGTAGGCGCCGTAGCAGCGATCTTCACTCAGGCCGAGTTTGCCACCGGTGATCAGGTCTATGGCGATGTGGTGCTCGAGCACCGTGATGTTGGCCTCCCGGCGAAGCTGCCCGGTCAGGGTGTTCTGCACGGCCAGGCCGGTGGTATCGGCGACGTGAATAACCCGTCTTGCGCTGTGGCCGCCTTCACGCGTCAGGTGGTAACCCGCTTCATGGCGGGTAAAGGGCACGCCTTGTTCGATCAGCCACTCGACGGCACGACGCCCATTCTCGATGACAAAGCGCGTCGCGCGAGCATCGTTCAGGTGGGCACCGGCGGCGATCGTGTCTCGAATGTGCGCTTCGATCGAATCGCGGTTGTCGAGCACAGCGGCAATCCCTCCCTGCGCCCAGCTCGAGGCGCTGTCCTCTACCGTTCGCTTGCTGATCAGCGCTACGCGGTGCGTGTGCGCCAGCCTGAGCGCCGCAGCCTGACCAGCCAGACCGCTACCTATGATGAGGACATCAAAACAAAGAGCCATGGTGAAGGACCCGCCTGCCAGGGGCTGCCACTATAGCACGCGTATGGCGAGGTGGTAAGGCGGAGGCAAAGTGGCTCACCGCAAGGAGGACGGTCGTGTCAGGTGAGCGACTCCGGCACCGACAGCCGACGTGTACTCTTGCAGCCGAGGCGCAAGGCAGCGATGCGCATCAAGCCCATTCCAGGCAAAGCGCTTTCGCGACACAGCCCGATCTCGTCCGTCGCCGTCAGTGCTGATCTTTCACTCTCCGGGGAACTGCTTGAGGATAGTCACTGCCGCAGGAGTGGCGACCGCTTCAAGTGCTGCTGTGTCGGTCTACCGGATGCTTGGCTACCCGTGCGAACCGACCGCGGGATGGCGTGGCGCATGTGGATGCCAAGCTGGACGGCTGGCGCAGGGACTGGTCAGGCGGGGCGAGCTGGTCGACGGAAAGCTGCCGCGCGTCCTTCCGGTCGTACTCCACAACGGACTGCCGGCGTGCTCTGCGTCGACCGGCGTGAGCGACTTCTTTGTCCCGCCGTCGCCGGTCCTGGCCGACCATCTCACAGGAGCGGCTTGGCGGGCGAAACCGCGCGGGCTGTCCGGGCCTCGAGATGGCTGATCCCCCGGCCGGTCAACCCCGATTCGTGGGCAGCAACGAGAGAAGCGCTGTCGCCTCTGGGCATGCAGCGCCGGATCGCGAGCAAGTGCGCGGCAGCGCCGAAGCTCGGATGCGGGGGGCGCCGAACGGTGATCGATGACCGGTTCGCTTCGACCAGCCAGTTGACGGTCGTGCGCCCGTTCGCTGGGCGCCGCTCTGCACGAGGCTGAGCACTTCTGCTCGGCATGGTAGAATGCTCTCACCATGGAACTCTTGATCAATGGCGAACGCCGCCAGTTCCCTGCTTTGCTGACGGTCGCCGAACTCGTCGAGGCGCTGCACCACACCGGCAAGCGGATCGCCGTCGAGCGCAACGGTGAGATCGTCGCGCGCGGGCGTCATGCCGACACGGTGTTGAGTGACGGCGACCAGATCGAGATCGTCGTCGCCGTCGGCGGCGGTTGAGCCACCACGCAAACGATAGGCACGCATGCCAGATTCTGCTCATAGCCTGACCGTAGCCGGTAAGACCTACCGCTCGCGCCTGTTGGTGGGTACGGGCAAGTACAAGGACTTCGCCGAAACCCGGGCGGCGATCGACGCCTCCGGTGCAGAAATCGTCACGGTTGCCATTCGGCGAACCAACATCGGCCAGAACGCCGACCAGCCCAACCTGCTCGATGTGCTGCCGCCGACGCAGTTCACGATTCTGCCGAACACCGCCGGCTGCTACACGGCGAGCGAGGCAGTACGTACGCTGCGCCTGGCTCGCGAGCTGCTGGACGGGCATGCGCTGTGCAAGCTGGAGGTGCTGGGCGACCCCGAGAGTCTCTTTCCCAACATGCCGGAAACGCTTGCCGCGGCGCGAACGCTGGTCGCGGAAGGCTTTCAGGTGATGGTCTACTGCTCTGACGATCCGATTCAGGCAAAGATGCTTGAAGAGATCGGCTGTGTCGCGGTGATGCCGCTGGCGTCGTTGATCGGCTCCGGGATGGGCATCGTCAATCCGTGGAATCTGCGCTTGATCATTGACCAGGCGGCGGTTCCGGTGCTCGTCGATGCCGGCGTCGGTACGGCTTCCGATGCGGCGATTGCGATGGAACTCGGGTGTGACGGCGTCTTGATGAACACGGCCATCGCCCACGCCGGCAATCCTGTGCTGATGGCTGGTGCGATGAAGAAGGCGGTGGAAGCCGGGCGCGAAGCCTTTCTTGCTGGTCGCATGCCGCGCAAGTATTACTCGGCGGATCCCTCGTCGCCGGCGAGTGGGCTGATCGGCTCGTAGTCTGCAGGCAGGAAGACGTGGCACTCGGCACGGCAGGCCGCAACGAACATATACGAAGCTTCGTTCTCCGGCAGGGCCGCGTGTCGAACGCGCAGCGGCGCTACTACGACGAGATGATGGCCAAGGTTGGCGTTCCCTATTGTCCAGCGCCAGTCGATTTTGACCGGCTGTTTGGTCGTCGGGCGCCGCGCATTCTCGAGATCGGCTTCGGCATGGGTGAGACCTCGGCGCTGATCGCGGGTCGCCACCCGGAAAACGACTACCTCGGCGTCGAGGTCCATACACCCGGTGTCGGCAGCCTGTGCAAGCTGATTGCCGAGAACGGGCTGCACAATCTGCGCATCGTCCAACATGACGCGCTCGAGGTGCTGCGCGACATGATCGCACCGGCATCGCTCGCGGGTGTGCATATCTTCTTTCCCGACCCGTGGCCGAAGAAGCGGCACCACAAGCGCCGCCTCCTACAGCCGCCCTTTGTTGCCTTGCTTGCTCGCCGCCTGCAGGCCGGTGCTTACGTGCACTGCGCGACCGACTGGGAGGACTATGCGCAGCAGATGCTGGCCGTGCTTTCGGCCGAGCCGCAGTTGGAGAATGCGGCGGCGGATTTCGCGCCGCGCCCGTCAGACCGTCCGAGCACGCGCTTCGAGCAACGTGGCCAGCGGCTGGGACATGGTGTGCGGGATCTGATTTTCCTGCGCCGTGGCGCGCTGTCGGGCACGCTTCACAGCGACGCCTGAGCAGCCGGGTGGCTCTGAGCAGACGAACGGATATCTGATGGGTGAACGGTGGACCGTGGCCCGACCGAGCGGGCTGTCGCGCCGGCTGACAGGCTGGCTGTGGGCGGTGTGCTATTGGCTGATCCTGGCGACAGCGACGCAGGCAGCAACGCCTGACCCGACGACTTTTGGCCTGGCCGTCGAGCGGGGGGACCGGCGTACGGTCGAACGCTGGCTTGACGAAGGACTGGATCCGGAGTTCGAAGCGGCGCAGATCGGTAGCGGCCTGCTGGTTGCCGCCTGGTACGGCCGGATCGAGATGCTCGCCTTGTTTGTCGAGCGTGGTGCTGATGTGCGGCGCAGCAATCGCAACGGCGAGCAGGCGCTGCAGCTTGCCGCCTGGAACGGGCACCGGGCAGCTGTCGAGTGGTTGCTGGCGCACGCTGCGCCGCTCGATCGCGCGGGCAACGAGTGGAGCGCATTGCATTACGCAGTGTTCAACGGTCATCAGCACATCGTCGACGACCTCCTGGCGCGAGGCGCCAAGGTCAACGCGCGCGCGCCGAACGGTTCGACGCCGCTGATGATGGCGGCGCGCGAAGGACGTGAGGAACTTGCCAAGCGCCTGCTCGAAGCCGGCGCTGACAGCCGCCTGGAAAGCGACTGGGGTGATTCGGCGCTGACCATGGCGATGCGCTATGGACATTATCGCCTGGCGAAGATGATCAGTTCGCCGGAGGACTTTGCCATTGCCGTCAAGTCGCCGCCCGAGGCCTTTGGCGAAGCGAGCCGCTCGCTGGCCGCGCCAAGCGAGATCGATGATCTCCTGGCGCAGATTCGCAGCGCCGAGGCAGCCGGTCGGTCGAGTGGCGAACTGCGCAAGAAGTTGCTGGCGACGGTCGGTGCCTGGCGCAGTGCGGGTACGCCAGCGCCGCGGCCGGCAGCGCGCTCGGGCGCACCGCGCGCCATGGTGATCACCGCAGATCGGAAGAGCGTCGTGTAGGGAAAGAGTGTAGATCTCGGTGG
>ERZ761603.1705-NODE-1705-length-16082-cov-47.472078_pt1 | contig 16082 bp, 15 predicted proteins | sample MGYA00511879_ERZ761603 | MGnify/ENA primary metagenome ERZ761603 (study PRJEB28899, sample SAMN02850040) | bioreactor sludge metagenome | biome: EBPR Sludge; feature: EBPR Bioreactor; material: flocular biomat | place: Australia: Thorneside Wastwater Treatment... | reverse complement strand
GTCAAGGGCGCGCAGCTACGAAATACTATTGTTAACCTATGCAATTAGACACTAGATCCCCCAGCGCTCGGCGTAAATCTCCACCACCTCTTGCGCCGACAAGTCGGTCTCGGTCGCCAGAATCAGGCGTGGACGCGACCAGCATCAGCGCCGCACCCGTAGGAATCAGAAAACTGATCAGCTGAATCAGAAATTACCGGCTTGTAGTGCCACTCGATATTTTTTCAGCACGCAAGCCATGGATTCAGATATAGGTTTTTGTTGGCGCGTTAAACATGGGTTAAGAACGGCCGGAGTTTCCCTCAATCTTCATCGCCCAAGTCTGCCAATCCTCGTGCGCCAACCTACGCCAACAGCCGCCTTGCGTGCGTTTGAAATGAGAACTGCTGGCGACTCAGTCTGGTTGTCGAGGACTCGATGTTCCGTGCGAAAATATATCCCCAACTTCGGAATGCCAATCGATTCAGAACTCACGGACTCTCCTCATGACTCAAGATCACGTCCCGCCGCCGCCTCCACCTGGACGCAAGGCCCCGCCACCACCACCTCCAAAGCCCCCATCAGCGTCGACCCCTTCACACCCGCCGTCACCGCCTGCCCCATCGGCCAGATTTGAGGAACCGCTGTCCGCCCCAGCGCTGGCGGCCTTGCCTCCTGCCAAACCGCCATTGGTTGCTGAAGCTCTGAAAAGCGAGGGACTCGCGACTGCAACGGCGGCCAAGACGGGGGCACAAACCAAAGTCATCGCTGCTTTGGCAGTCGCGCTGATGATAGCTGCGTTCGGAGGCTACTTGTACGTTTCGTCGCAGCGCGAGCAGGAACACGCAGCTGTTCTGGCGCGCCAGGAAGCTGAAGGACAGGCACGTCGTGACGCCGAAGCCAAGGCCGCGCAGGCTGCCGAACAAGCACGCCAGGCGGAAGACCGGGCTAGAGACGCTGAAGAGAGGGCGAAGAGCGCAGAACAGGGTAAGGTCCAGGAAGAGGCGGCCAGACTGGCGCTCGAGGCAGAAAAGAAACAAGTGGAAGAGCAACGTGATCAGCTGGCTAGTAAGCCGTATGCACCCGCAAGCACTCCGGCTGCGAGTAGTGCCGAGTCGCTCCTTCGTCAGATGCTTTCCGCTGCGGAACGAAAGAACGATTCCGAGCTAACCGCGCTGCTCAGTCGGATCAACGCACTTCCGAAACCTGTAAAAGGCAGCCGCAAGACGGCCCGAGCCCTGAATACGGACGGCTTGGCGAAACTGCGCGATGGTGCAGCCGATCAGGCAGTCGGCACCCTCCGGCAGGCGGTCGAAGCCGACCCGGCAGACGTCGAGATTGTAGACAACCTCAGTTACGCTTCAATCAAGGCGGGAGACTACAAGAGCGCACGAGCTGCCGGTTTCGCGGCGCTGGCCATTGCGCCATCCAGGAGTTCCGCCTGGGCAAATCTCGGCATTGCGCTTGCCGAAACGGAAGGTGAAAACCAGGCAGTGGCCGCGTTCGCCAACGCCTATCGGTTCGCCGGCGACGCCACGAAGACCATCGCGTATCTGGACTCCCTGTCGCAGAACGATTCCAGCCTCAAGGTCCGTGCTGCCGCCAAGCGAGCACTGTCCATCGTCGCGCCGAACCCAGCGGCATAGGAGCAGAGGAGCTTTCAACACCAACGAATCGATGACTTGCGGCGGGATTGAGAACACCGGAGCCACTCGCCGAGTGGGAGGCAAATGGCTAGGGCGTCTTGGACGGTTTCAACTGCGCCACGAAACCTGACCAAGATCCAGACCGTTGGCCTGGCAATGCTGCTCGATTCTTTCCAGGTCGCCTTTTTCCGGAATTCCGATGATCCAGATATTCTGCTCATTCACTTCGATCTGCAGGCGCTTTATGGGCATACTCTTCCCCGCAGGGTAGCGTCTGCGCCCCAGGTCCGACAGTGCAATCAGTGGTTGGTTGATCGAACCGCGCAGCGATGCCGAATCGAGCGTGGTCACAAAGGGTTCCGGGACGATCACATCAAGCAGATCGAGGATCGCAGGGTGGTCTTTCTGCAGGCGGCGCCATGGCATTCCCGAATAGCAGAGCAGGTCAACTTCTCTTGCCGCTTGCTGCCGAAGCGAGCCGAGTTCGGAGACAAGTTCAAGGAGTCCTTCCGCCTGTTCAAACGGCTCGCCACCAGAGATGGTGATGCCGTCCAACTGATCGCCGGCGCATTTTCCACACCAACTTACGAGGTCGGAGACGCTCATCGTTGCCCCACCGATGGAGGACCACATATCGCGTGAGCAGCACCCGGGGCAACCGATCGAACACCCCTGCAGCCAGATGCCTACCCGGCGCCCGAAGCCGAGCGTAGTGACAGGCCAATGCGCCTTCCTAAGTTGCAGCATCATTCCCGGTGTCCGCTCTTTGGCAAGGCCCGGCACTGGCCATCCGGCGCCTATGCACTAGTCGAGCACAAGGGTATAGAGGCCGTCCCGGAGTACGACATCAGCGACCGTCAATGCCATGCCCAGTTCAAGGCGACTCTCGAACAGCGCTCGCGACAGCGGATTGATGAACGTCGTCTCGATCCTGTTGCCGATGCCGCGGCCGCCGTTCGAGAGATCGGTGCAGCACCACTCACGCAGCTTCGCCATCACCCGGTCCGGTAGGGCCAGAGAAATTCCGTGTTCTTCGCTGACTCGCCGAAGCACGTTGCGTAGTTGCCCGTCGAATATCTGAATCGCCACGTCTGGCTGGATGAAATTGAAGACAACAATGTTGTCGCCGATGCGGTTCAGGATTTCCGGTCTCGATAGCTGATACTTGAAGTAGTCGAGAATCGCCCCACGGACGCGAGTTTCCACGACCTCGTAAGGGTCCTCCGGGCTGACGTTCTGGATGCGCTCACCGGATTTGTCCGTGACGAAGATACCGAGGTTGGAGGTGAAGATAATCACACTCTCGGAAAAATAGACGGTCTCGCCCCGCCCATCGGTCAGTCGCCCGTCCTCCAGTATCTGCAGGAACTTGTCGAGCAGGCGCGGGTGCGCCTTCTCGATTTCGTCGAACAGCACTACGCTGAAGGGCTTCTGCCGGATGCGGTTGGTGAGTTCGCCACCGGCGTCATAGCCGACATAGCCTGGCGGTGCGCCAAGCAGGCGAGCCTCCGAGTGCTCGGCCGAGAACTCGCTCATATCAAAGCGCAGATAGGACTCCTCGTCGCCAAAGAGCAGCGCCGTCAGTGCTTTTGCAAGTTCTGTCTTGCCGACGCCCGTCGGCCCGGCAAAGAACAGCACCCCGCGTGGCCGCATGCCCGAGGTGCGCGCTTGTGCGCCGGTCAGCCCCATGACCGAGCGGGTCAGAATATCCACGGTCTTGACGACGGATTGCTGCTGCCCCTTCACGCGATCCGCCAATATCTGCGGCGCCGTGGCGATTCGCTCGCGCATGTCGGCGGCCTTCCAGGGGCTGCGGACGTTCCCCACCTTGAACGCGCGAATGGCATCGTCAATCGCGTTTGGCGGAATCTTCTGATGAACAGCCAACTGTGAAATGTCCGACATGGCCTGCAAAGTCAAACCATCGGTGCTCTCGGAAAAGGTCCGCACGGCCGCCAGTGTCGTCTCTGGCGAAAGCGTGGCCTGGCCGGCGATGCGCCGGACCAGCAGCCTGGCTGCCGCCTCGCGCTGCCCGTAGGACGGACGCGCGATCTCGAGGGCATGAATCCGCTCCGAATCGAGGCCATACCACGAAGGAAGATCCTGCACGCGGTTGGTCATCCAGATAATCGGATTGAACAGCCAGTCGCCCTTCGCATCCTTGGGCATCACCGGCATGGCCGAATTCGCGAGTTTCTCCAGCCCGGAGAAAAAAGCCAGTTCGTCAGCCGACAGTGACTGTGGCCCAGCGGTCAAGCGCGACGCATAGTCGACGATCAGGCCGACGCGCATCTCGCGGCTTCCTACGACGAGACGCGCCTTGTCGAGCAATGTCGTCAGATTGACTTCCATCGCACCGTTCGAGAACTTCAACGACAGGCGGGCGCTGGCCTCATTCTGATTTTCCGGCGTGTCGGGAAAAACCTTGATGCCGTCGACGCGGTCATAGACCAGCAGGAATTTGAAGCCCTTGCCGGCGCACAAGGCCCAAAGACAGGGAATGACGGAAGCAAAGCTCAAGCCACTCTGAGTCGGTGTCAGGAAGCGGTCGCGAATATTGCCGGAAAGAACAAACTGCGGGCGAATGGCCAGCAGGCGATCAATGTCCTCAATCCACTTGGGTTGTAACGCCGTTTCCGCTGCATCAGCCATGGTTCACCTATCTACGAATTCTTGATGGACTTGCTGACCGGCGGCGCCTGCCGCCTCCTGGCGCCTGAGTCTGCGGACGCGTCGCGGCGCCCCCGCAGCGGCACCTCCGCCGGAGACACCACCTGTACGGGCAGACTACCGGCCTTGATCTCGCGCACCAGGGTGAAATCCAGGCCACGGTCCTTCAGCACGCCGACGAGTTTCTTCAGCCCGGACTCGGAACACCAGGCATTTTCGATGCGGACATCGTCGCGATGGTGATTGGTGTGCTCATCGCTTGCAGCCGCGCGCACCAGGTTGAAGTTGATCTGCTGCCGCTCGGGTGATACTCGCATCCGCATGTAGTAATCGCCCCAGGCGGCCTCATGGAAGTGCACCATCCCGCCTTCCGCGAACAAGGTTTTCTCGATCGGTTCGGCTTCGTAACCGAGGTCGTTCAGCGCCTCTGAAAGAATCGCCGCGGCCATGGTCTGGCGCACCGCCGCCTCGTCTTGGCGCGCCGCAAGGGCCCGCCGCGCCACGGTGCTGTCGACCTGCGCACGCAGCGCGTCAGTCATGCGCACTTCACCCGCGACGACCAATGCCAGTTGACCGACGAGCTTTCTCACACCCGAATCGTCGGACGGCGGCAAGCGGTCGATGAGCCGCCGCGCTTCCTCGGATTCACTGGCGCGCCGAGACCTGTCCTCGATGAGCTGGCCGATGCGAATCTTCAATTCCGTTTCCAGCATCCGCGCGCGGGTATCACTTGCCGTCGCCAGGAACTCCTCCAGCAAGGAGGTGATCTCAGGTGCCAGTTCGGTGGCACTGAGTTCGGCGACGCGATCGATCAGGACTGCGGAACGTTTCTCCCGAACCTCGGGGCGGGTCGCCTGCTCCTGGCCTTGATCCAGCAAGGCCGCTCGCCGCACATAAGTGGCAAGCAAGTCGCCCACCGTCACCGGCGGCGTGCTCGCCTCGTCGGCTGCCAGGATCACGGCTGCGCAGAAATCACGATCGACTTCAAGACGCCGAGCCGCCTGGCGCAGTTCCTTCTCCGCCAAAGCAACGATCTCCTCGGTCTCGCGATTGACGATGTCGAGCAGAATCGCATCCTCGAGATCCGGCTCCGCAGGCAGCGCAGGAATCGCGACCTGGATGTCGTGGTTCGGGAAGCGACGGCGCAACTCGTCGAGATTGCGGCAGAGGGCGGCATGACGCGCTTTTCCGCGCCGATAGCTGGCCAGATTGCGCTGCAATTCGGCGAGGCGGTTTGCCCGAAGCTCTCGTCGGTAGACTGGGTCGTTCTCTGCCGCGACGTTTTCGAGCGCAGCCACCAGGACGCGTAGCAACTGATACTCAACCGTTGCCGGACTGCTCACGACAAGACTCGCTTGCCGTTGCGAACTGACGCTCCCTTGCACGCTGACATCTTGGACGCCACCTCGTGCTCGCCTTTCCTGATGGGGGAAATGACTTTGAAGGCCGCCAGCTTGTCGATCTTAGCCATCAACAAGGCGAGGTCATTTGAGTCCAGGAGTATGGGAAAGCGACCCCTCCAGTGGGCGCGAATCTTCTGGCTCAAGTGCTCCGGCAAGCTCTCAAGCTCAACCGGCACACGTTCGAACGACTCTGTTATGGGGAGAAACGAGTAAGAACCGATGACCTCAGAAACAGCTCCGAATTGTCTCGCCGTATAGGTGATTCGCCCAGTGTGACCACTCCCATGTACCTGGTTTAATCCGCCTCTTAAATGAGGATGTTCCTGCACAGGAATGCTGCTGGTCGTAAGAAGGGTCGGAGGAGTTAGACCCGGCGTTGGCCATGCCAACCGCTGATCGACGACAAAAACGGTATCTACATAAAGCGTCCCTTCTCGCTTACAGTCTTCGGCAAAAATCAGGACTGAATTCGTGCCAACGTTTGGTTGCGTCTTTGAGAGACGGCGCAGTTGCGTGGCGTGACAGAATGAATAGAGCCATGGATCCGAAAATACATAAGGGTCTTCATTACCTCCTGGATATTTTGGAGTGCAAGTGAAGGGTGGGTCGACGAACACATTGTTTGCATAAGTCTGGACCCCACCGATGGTGACTGCTCTTGCCGTTACGCTCACCTTGGCACGGGCAGGGTGAAAGATCAGGTAGTGTGGGATGCAAATAGGAATCATAGCGGTGTATCCTCCTGCCCATTGTTATCAGGTACCATCCCCTTTGGCGACGGGTTGGTGGCATATTAACTTAATGTTTCGGTGCAGAAATGGCCATGAAAACGATCAGCGTTTGTATAAGAAAAAAATAGTGAACCCACCTTGCCCCAGGATCCATCTGTTTTCTTGCAGCGCTGAGATCTGGTCGGTGTTTCACAACATCAGGGCCGCTCTCGGTAAGCCTTGCGTTTTTCTCAACGCTGACTACCGCGATTTCTAATGCCTTTTCAGAGTCAATATCTGAGTATTTTTGCGTCAGAAATTTAAAGCCCAAAGGAACTGCAAAGAAAGAAACCAAGTAAATATAAAGAGGCAGTTTCTCCGAAATGTGACCGAGAAGACCGGCCAGTAATCCAACTACTATTGCCATTCCATAACCAATTAAGCGGCTATGGGCCCAGATTCCGTAGTTTTCACGCTTCCAGGCGGTGATGTCTGCTTTTATCGTCGATTTTGCTTGCTCCAGCCTTCTGGCAGATTCCTCTTTCTCCTTTCGTTCAACTTCAGCTTGAACTTCAGCTTGCTTTCGCTCGATTTCATTGCAGGTCTTGCAGACATAGCCTTTCCCTGAGCAGTTTTCGCACTCGGTTTCACCCTTGTAATTACAGTCGCGGCATTCTTTAAGAAACGCTTTACTCCCGTTGCATGTCGGGCATGGTGCGTTGGGGTACCAAATTTGACGCTTGCCGGTGCGACGTATCAGAACGCTTCCGGTTCCGTGGCATTGGTAGCATGAATTCTTGGCATTCACATCAGGGCTCTCTCCTGTTCCCCGGCAGCGCGTGCACGGAGTGTCCAAACCAGTGCCATGGCAATCCGAGCAGTTCTTCCACGTTTCCTTGGTACCATTGCACCTCGGACATTTCTGTCGACGTGTTCCATGGCATTTCGAGCAGAGCGTGACTCCTTCGACGTGGCCTCTCCGGCATTTGATCTGAGCTTGGTTGTTCGCGCCTGTTACGTCCGCGCCTACAGAAGAATGTTGCGTGACGTCGTTGGGTGCCAAGCAAGTTTCGCGAAGATAGACGATCAGTAGCAGGGTTGCTGCGTCATCACCTTCGGTCAACAAGAACGCTGGAATCGAAGGGGCGAGGCCATCATTCGCCCATTGTTTAACAAAAATTCGAAGTTGGTCGAGGGCAGGAGGATGCTCCAGAGCGAGGATCAGGCGCGGCAGGAGTGACGCCATTTCCGGCGCGATTAATTCTCTGTTGGTCGTCTTCGTGAGGAAACGTGCAGCCCTTGTCCACAACTCTTCGATGCGCGCGACTGCAGGCGAAAAACGCAGGCTAAGTGACTGGAGGTCGGCATGTGGGTACACACGGAGGCCACTTGTCGCCAATTGGAAAAGCACCTCGCGGCCACTACTGTCTGTCTGAGCGTCATTGGCCCAGGCCAGGATTGCGCTGTAGCTCGCATCCCGTCCTTTCCAGACCGGCGGCAGCGCCGGATTGATGCGATAGACCAACGCGGCAAGCCGGGCATCGGGACTCAGGTCGCCTTCGGAGAGATCCATGAGATAGCTGGACAGGTCATAGTCTTTGACTTCATCCTGAACCCATTTCAGGATCAGCCCGCGGGAAAGATGCTTGACCCCTTCGTCCCAGAATTGCAGCAGGGAGGTAGCCAAAGCGCGCGGTGTTGCGCAAGCCGTTCCGGAAATCGTGTAGGGTCGATACGACACCGTTGCTTCACTAGGGGTGACTGGCGCTGCCGCGCTGCGGGAGTCGTCGGCGACCGCCACCGTTTCCCCGGCAAGCCAGCGCCCGACTTCGTCGCTTCCCCATCGATTCGCAGCGTCACGAACCAGCAACCCACGACACAGCGCGCGCCAGCGCGGGTCGCTGACCCCCTCGGTATCGATCGGGTTCTGCGCAATCCAGAAGTCCAGCCGGTTCTGGCTGCCGATACCGGCCAGCGGATGGCGACCAGTGATCAGTTCGACCAGGATCATGCCGATCGACCACCAGTCGGATTTTTCGCTGACGATTCCGGTCATGGCTTCGGGTGAACTGTAGAGCGCCGTGCGGCTGCGCGTGGTCTCGTGCAGCGTGGCCGCGCTGACCGAGGCGATGCCAAAGTCGGTCAGCACCAGGTCCAGCGGAGCGCGGGTGCGGACAAGAATGTTCTCCGGCTTGATGTCGCGGTGGATCAGTTTCGCGCCGTGCAGGCAGCGCAGGGCATCGGTCAGTTCGCGCAGCATGCTGGCAACGTCGGCAAGCGGCTGCGGGCCGGTCATCAGGTCGCGCAGCGACCCGTTGGCGACGTACTCCTGCACCTCGTAATACCAGACGCCCTCCTTGCCGTGTTCGTGGATGTGTACGACGTGCGCCTTGTCTGCGGCGCTGATATTGTCGAGGACGGCGCCCTTCGGTCCGCTGCTGCCTGCGTGGGGCACATAGAGCTTGATCACGCGCAGCCCTTCGCCAGTGTTTCCTTCGGCCAGGAGAACAAATCCCTCGCCGCCACGCGCCAGGAGTCGCACGACGCGGTAGCGGCCGGCGAGTGCTAGTGGAAGTTCAGGGATCTCGGCGTGGCCGCTCGGGGCATCGCGCTGGGTAGCGGCAGCAGCAACCGTATCCCGTTGGGTAGACTGTGCGGCCCCTGTCGACGTGCTCGCTTGCGGCGCATCAAGCACCGTCGGCGCGGGAAGTGGTGTGTCGAGGACGGTTGCTGCCGCCACGGACTGCGCAGCGGCCGTTTCTCTCACTTGTCGGTGCCTATCGTGCGTGGTACTCGGAGGCTCGTTCGTTCGCGGGGCATCGAGAACCGTCGGAGCCGGAAGCGGCAGGTCGAGAACGGTTGGCGTCGCCGATCCGGGAGCCGCGGCAGGCTCGGTCGGCCTGGTTTGCCCAGCGCTCACGGGCGCACTCGCTTGCGGCGTATCAAGAACTGTTGGGGCGGCAAGTGGCAGGTCGAGAATGGCTGGCGTCGTCGGCTGGATGGCGGCTGCCTGGGCCACCTCGCGCTCCACCTGCTCCTTCATGCTGCTCATGGTCTCCCAATTGGCCATTTCCGCGCACCAGATGTAATCTTCCTGCACCACGTGCCCCTGTGCCAGATAATCGAGCAGCACGCTCGGTTCGTACGGCCCGAACTGCTCGCCGTCGCGCGCTACCATGTAGTCCTTGGTCATGTCATCTCCCCTCCGGAAAACGTCCTCTTGTTCAGAAAACCTGTGGCTCTTTCTTCCTGCCTCATGCCGACGTCCCGGGGATAGTCGGCCCATCTTTTTTTTCCACGCGTATCAGGACGATCGAGATATTGTCGGGGCCACCTGCTGTCATCGCTGCTTCGAACAGGGCGTCTACCACCTGTACCCCGTTCGCGTCGGCACAGGCAAGTTCCATATCATCGAGGCTCACGACGTCCGAAAGGCCGTCGCTGCAGAGAAGGAACTGGCTTCCCGTCGCAAGACGCACCCGCCGAACATGCGGGTCGATCTCGATGAATTGCCGTGCTCCGCCCAGACACTGGGTGATGCGACCCGTCTTCGCGTGGTTGTCTGCGTGCCCGTAGGAAACACTGTCGGCGGAGTCGTCGTGCGAAAGCTGTTCAAGGTAGCGGTCCTGGAGGCGGTAGGTCCGGCTGTCGCCGACATTGAACGTCCAGCCATCGCCGTTGGCGATGACCATTCCGGCCACAGTGCTCCCCATGCCACCCAGTTCCGGGCGCACGGTCATTTCGTCAAAGACATCGCGGTTGGTCTTTCGCAGCATATCGACGATGCTGCTCTGGCCAAGTGTGATCTCCTTGAGACGCATGGCCAGGCGTTCACCGACCAAACGGCTGGCAATCTCGCCGGAATTCTCACCACCCATTCCATCCGCAACCAACACGACGCGCGGCCGGTCGGTGTCGAGCACACGCTGGACCGAAGCACTCATCTCCAAACGAGGAATGTCGTCGTCAATGGCCAGTGAATCCTCGTTATGCGCGCGAACCCTGCCGCGCCCCGTCCGATAGAAGATCTGCAGCCTCATCCATCGGCCTCGCGAACTGTTGCCACCAGGCGCGAAGCAAAGCGGATGCGATCCCCCGCCTTCAGCGCGACTTCCTGGTGGGCGTCGATTCGTGCTTCGTTGACGAAGGTGCCGTTGACAGAACCGAGGTCACACAGGACAAGCTCGCCCGCCCGTCGGCGCAGGTACCCATGTTGGCGGGACACATTGGGGAACTGGCTCTCCAGACGGGCGGCGAGAACTGGCGCTGCCGGGGTTTCCCGACCAACGACGACCCGGTCCACGACGGCGTCGACGCCCCATGGCCATTCGATTACAAGCCTGCGCACAAGGGCGCACTCACTGGATCCTGCAAGAGGTTCATTGCAGTACGCGCAAACCACACTGACCGCTGGATTGGCTTGTCCGCAACCCGGTTGCGTGCAGACAAGCGCCTGAGCACTCTGCACAGACGCTTCGGGTGGGACGCCTGACGGGGATTCGCGAGTTGATCTGTGGATATCAACAGGCGCCGTCGGATCGACATTGTCGAGCACAAAGCGGCAAGACACGCAATCGAAGGTGTCAGCCGGATTCTCCGTGCCGCAGTCTGGGCACTTTTTCACTAACCCGTACACAAGGCAAACCGTTACCCTTCAGCCTCTCCAACTTTTCGCTGTCTTCAAGGTCAGCTTATTGATTGTTATTAAGATTGTTCCGCAACCGTGGATGCCACCCGCGCGCACGCCTAAAGCCGCCTTGATAAATCTGTCACCAAGCCGTGCCTCGCTGGTGAAGAACCTGCCGACTTCTTCTCCTCGTGCGTTGGCATTCTGCCACTGCTATTGCAGACAACGACTTTAAACGAGAAGACTTTAGGAGGTTTTCGCGTCCGAACTCCTGCTGCCATCAGCAGCGACGCGCACCCAGTGCCTTAGATCGCCCCTCCGCGCCAGCAGATGGCACTGTCGCCAAGAGCCGGGGACCACGAGCGCTGCAGCCGGCGACCGAGTGCGGACCCAGCGAGTGCAACTGCGCAACGGTCGGTCAAACACAGGTCACGATACGAGCCGGATACGAGATCCCCACTGCAAACCGCGTGATAATGGCTGTTGGCCGAGCCGCCAAGCGAGTGGCGCCGCTGCCGGCGCGCACATGGCCAACAGGTCCCAACTAAGGAGAAACCAATGGAATTGATCGAGCCAGCCAGCCACGTCCAGTTGCAACCCGGCGGTCTGCTGTTTTACTCGGACCCCCACCTCGTCGAGACCGACGTGTCCGAACTGGCGGTCGAATACCTCTGCGAGTTGGCGGTCCTGGATGAGGGAGTCACCTTGCGTGATGTCCTGCTGCTCCTGAAGAACAACCCACCTTTGTTGCAGGTCCTTCGCCGCTTTTGGGCAGTGGAGTTGGTCGAGGAAGCGTTTGCCGGGGAGTCAAGTTCCGACACGGGCGCCGACGAACCGGACGAGGTGGAATATCTGCTGCTGACCCGCCCTTGCGCAGTTGACCTGCGCACCAAGGCCTATGAAGTGATGACGCGCTTGGGGCTGGTGGGAATCGGGTTCCCGCAGCGCGACCCTGGTTCGAATGGCAACAACGTCGGTGACCGGCAAGAGTGGAGCATGTGCGGCGCCAGTGTTCGGACATGCTTGCACTATCCACTCCGACTGGAGCGGACTTCGAAGGTATTTGTTCATGGCCGGGATCGGAAGGCGAAGGCTGGCCGGGCCATCGCCATGGAAGAGATCAATTTCGGGCCACCAACCCTGCTGCAGATTCTTCACAGCATTTGCTACGATCTGTCATTTTTTGGGCTTGGCGATCGCAAGAGCGAGGTAGTCGACTCTCTGAAAAGCGCGACGTTTACAGAAATGACCGTGGGGGAGTTTTTGGCAACTATGCAAAAGCTGAGCGGCAGTGCTGCCCCTGCAGTGGGTTCCGCAAAAAAGACTAAGAAAGCGAAGGGCAAATCCCGCTGAACAAACGGCGAAAGATGATCTGTTCGCCATCGGTTTACCGAGCCGCCAACGTGTCGGCGATCCCCGATTGTGCGCCAGCGCGCCGGAGGTCGCCGCAAGGTGCTGCCAGGTCTCTGGTGCCCGTCCTCTTGCCGGAGTGGTCCTTTTGTGGATCAGACGCGAAGGGGAAGCGCTACTCCAGCGCCTTCACCGAGTTCGCCGTCGAGCGTGGCCAGATTCGCCCAGGTGGCGCTCAAGGTTGGTGTGCTTTCGATGCACAGGTGGGTGGCGGAACACAGCGCCTCGTCAATCCAGTTCGCCAACGGCAGGAAGAGATGGTCTTCCCAGAGACTGTCCAGGGTGGGAAACAGCGCGGCTTCGGAGTGATCTTCACAGCATAGCTGGCAGCGATAACCGCCTTCGACCGCCGCGCCTACGGCGTCCAGGCTGAGCAGCATGTCCCAGCACTGGCCTTGCCAGTCGACTACAACGCTGAGGCTGTCGTTGCCGACGAACACGGAGAGGTGATGGGTGATGCCGACCAGTCGATAGGTCGCGTAGTCGCCTGTGCGCTCAAGCTGCCGAAGGGGAAACGGCAGGCGATCGGAATGGGCTGCCAGCCAGGCATCGAACTGGCTGACCAGCGAGACTGCGGGTCCCCCCACGTTCGCCGATCGCCGTGCCTGGCTCAACGGTTCTTGCTCAGACAATGAGTAACCTTTCCTTCATCTCGCGCAGGTGGCGGCGACTGACCGGCACCCTTCTGCCGCTGCGGGTGAGATCTCGGCGGCGCCGTTGTCGAGCCATTCGATCTCGGCGATCTGGTCGAGGTTGACCAGGAACTGGCGGTGGCAGCGCATCAACGACGTACGCTCCTGCAGGATCTTCAGGCTCAGTTCGGTGGTTCCCCTGCCGCTTGTCGCCGACGACCTGTACGCCGGCGATGTCGGGGTGGACGAATTCCACTTCGTCGAGCGCCAGCAGGAAGATGCGGTTGCGGCTGAAACAGGGAATCTGGCGCAGCTTTTCGGTTGATCCCGGAAATGCCCTGGGCGAGTGGTGTACTCCCGAGCGCAACCAGTCGCGCGTCCGGGCAAGACGTTGCGGATCGATCGGCTTGAGGAGATAGTCGGCGGCGTGCTCCTCGAAAGCCTTCAGGGCGTGCTCGTCATAGTCGGTGAAAAAGACGATCTGCGGCAGCGCTGCGGCGTCGATCATGCTCACCATTTCGAGACCGCTGAGGCGCGGCATCTGGATGTCGAGGAAAACCACGTCGGGGCGCAGGCGGTGGATGCCGCGCGGCCCTTCGCTGGCATTGGCGCATTCACCCCGAAGCTCGACGTCAGCGGTAGCAGCCAGCAGCGCCTTGAGGGAACAGTGGCGCCGTCGGCATAGACCGTGTGTTCAATGGCTTGCCGGGTGTGTGCCGAGGCAATCGGCCTGCTCGGCAGGTGGTGGTCGGCGCCGAAACCGAGAAAGCAAGCAGCTTCTCGCACTCGGTGATCGCCAACGGGCCGACGCGTCGCTCTCCCTTTTCATCCCAGCGAACCGGAAAGCGCCCACCCGGCGTCCCCACGCGCAAGGACTCCGTCTACCGCGCCTCCATCTCGGCCATTGCTCCTTGAACAGCGACCGCTAACGCCTTCCGCTCGGCCCAGTACTCGTCACCCATCGGGTGATACCTCCAACTCTCCAGAAAGTCGCATCACACCATGGCTTTCGCCGTCTTGGCAAGGGTCAACCGAGAGAAATAGGAGCAACGACCACGAATTCCTGGTTTCTGGTTCTCGAACGTAACAACCGTGGCGTCGGTGTCGGCGGGGGATTCGGCGCCGCCGACAGGGAGTTCTACCGGATCGACACCGCCGGCGCCAGCGATGTCTCGCTGCTCGATCTCGATGCCGCGGACGCGGTCTAGCAAACGTCAGCAAGTCGGCCCCGTTCCTCGACCTCGACGCCAACATCGTCGACATCGATGCGACGGTGACGACGAGAGCGTTGGCAAGTCACGCGAGAAATGGGAAGGCCTGCCGATCGGCCCACGACTAAACGACGGCGGCTATCTCTTGCTGGCAGGCACCGACAATGATTACAGCGTGACTCAGAGCGCAACGGGTATGGGGTTCGACGTCTGGGTCGATGTCGACGCCATCGATCGCTACGCCAGGTCGATCCAGTCCCCGCTCGGTCAGCCGAGTGGCTGCACCTTCACCGCAACTAGTGCTGCCGCGCTGTGGAACCCCGCCCTAGACTTGCTGCCAAGCGTGCTGCACCCGTACCGGACCGGTGCCGGACCGGTGCCGGCGATCTCGCGACTTGTACCACGCTGCTGCCGGAATCCGCAATCGGCGCGCTGCTTTTCGCCGCGCTGGGCGTGATGCGCGCAGTGGTAGGGCGGCGCAAGCCGGTCTGATTTGCAGCCGACAGGCTGAAGCGGTCGCCGGCAGACAGGGTGCCGGTCTGCCGGCGTGCAGCCTACCCTGCTGCTGCAGGACTCAGCCGGCCATCGCGCGAGCAGGTGCTCCGAGGAGGCCCGGCTGCCGGTGGCCTGCAGACGCTCAGCGTCGCCCAACAGCGTGTGCCGCAGGCGCAAGCGCCAGCCCGGCATGGCAAGATCGACCGCGGTCAGGACGCAGACTTCGGCACCGCGGCCGGCGACCCATCAGACTGCTGGTCAGCCCGCATAACGATCACTCGCAACCGAAGGATGTGACGAAGAGGCTTCCGATCTCCTGATTAGCAACGAATCTCACCCAAGCGAATCTTGTGCTCGGGGTGCGCGCCACAGCGAGCAGCGGCGAGTAGCAATCGGTGATGCAGCGTGCTGAGGTCGAATCGACGGTTGAAGCGGTCGGTCAACGCCGCCAAGTATCGAGCGGAGTAGTTTCGGAAGTTGACTGCATGATAGCTATCGGTCAGGCTAGTGTTGAGATTGCCCAGGACGGTGTTGATCCACCGGAACTCTGGCAAGTCTTTCGGCTTTCGTCCGGCGACGACGGTCGGCTGATGTACGCACCCGGCTTCGGTGACGACCCTGAACCAGGCCAGACCATCAGAAAACGTGGTGCTGCCCTTTGATGGCGGCTACGGGCACTTGCCCTGGCTGCTCGGGGAACTCGATGGCGAGGGAGAGAGCTTCTTCGCGGAGGTGCATTCGGATCAGGCAATCTATCCCCAGGATCCCGCACCCACCGTGGTGGCTCGTCGTTCGTCGAAGGGTCGAGCGCCCCGTCGGCTGCAGACCACGGCGGTGCCCATGACGGTAGCCGAGTGGGCAGCCACGCAGTCGGCATCCGCCTGGGGGCGTCTGTCGATCCGTGACGGCGAGAAGGGCGAGGTGATGGCCGACTATCTCACTCAGAGGGTGTGGGTCTGGGATGGCGAGGCGCCGTCGGCGAGCCGCTGGCATCTCCTGGTACGACGGGAACTCGATGGGACGAAACTCAAATTCGGCCTGTCCAATGCCAAGCCCAGGGCGTCTTTGCGCCGCTTGGCGGAAATGCAGGGAGCGCGCCATTTCGTCGAGCAGTCCTTCCGAGAGGCCAAGAGCGCCTGCGGCATGGCCGAGTATCAGGTCCGCCGCTGGCAGGCGTGGCACCATCACATGGCCCTGGTCATGATCGCGACCATGTTCCTGGCCAAGGAGCGCCTGGCCCATCGCGAGACGGCTGAACTGCTCTCCTGCCGCGACTTGGTGGAGATCATGCGCCATCGG